>Ga0315280_10000943_pt1 | contig 52242 bp, 50 predicted proteins | sample YL17G06_40_MG_FD_203697 | JGI IMG/M metagenome (GOLD analysis project Ga0315280, IMG submission 203697) | Sediment microbial communities from Yellowstone Lake, YNP, Wyoming, USA - YL17G06_40 | ecosystem: Environmental > Aquatic > Freshwater > Lake > Sediment | place: USA: Wyoming | collected... | reverse complement strand
TACTCCATCACCCTCACCGAAGCCGACTTCCGGGAGCACCGTGGTGCGACGTTCTTCTTCGCCGTGCGCACGCTGACACGGAGATTTCGGAGGCGCGCGGTGGAGAGCGGACTTTCCAACGTTGTCCAGATGACCCTGCTCGATGTGCCGCTGTCCGTGGAAGACCTACGGGTGGCGACCACTGAGCACGCCCTGGAATTAAGCTGGAAGCCACCGCAGCGCGCGCTGAGCGGCCAGCCCACGTCCGGAATCTCCGCCTATCGCGTCTACCGCCGTGTCGGGAAGGCAGGCGCTTTCGAAAAGGTCGGCGAAACCAGCGAAACTGTCTTCCGCGATACGGACTTCGCGTTCGGCCGAACCTATACTTACAAGGTCGCGGCCTTGATGAAAGTCGGAATCCAAACCGCCGAGGGCGAAGCATCACCGGTGACCGAAGTGGCTCCGCGTGACGTCTTCCCGCCGGCCGCCCCCACTGGCTTGACCGCGGTCTACACCACCCAGGTGATTGAACTGGTCTGGACCGCGAATTCCGAGCCGGACCTCGCCGGTTACAACGTGTACCGCCGTGAGGCGAGTGGTCCCGTCCAGAAAATGAATCAGAAGCCCTTGCAGACCCCTATCTTCCGCGATATGTCGGTCGTCGAAGGGCGGCGATATTCCTACCGCGTGACGGCGCTCGACCTTGTGAACAATGAAAGCGCGCCATCGGAAGAAGCCAGCGTGGAGACGCATTGAGCGACTGCGAATCTCATCCAACCGGAAGCCGCTCTCGCGCTGCTGGAGCGCAATGCTATAATCGACGAGCTTTCCCCCGGCAATCGCCTTGAAAGGAGTGTGCTGTGAAATTCTTTCTCGACACCGCGAATTTGGACGAAATCCGCGAGGCCGTAGGCATCGGCTTGTTGGACGGGGTCACGACCAACCCCACACTCATCGCCAAAGAGGGTGCGGAATTCAAGAAGCGCATCATCGACATCTGTGAAGCTGTCCGCGGGCCCGTCAGCGCCGAGGTTACCGCCACCGACACGGAAGGCATGTGCGCCCAGGGCCGCGAACTGGCCAAGCTCCACCCCTGGGTGGTGGTGAAGGTCCCGACCACCAAGGCCGGACTCAAGGCCGCGAAATGTCTGGTCAGCGACGGGATCAAGGTGAACTGCACCCTGGTCTTTTCGGCTTCGCAGGCGCTGTTGGTGGCCAAGACGGGAGCGACCTACGTCAGTCCCTTCCTCGGGAGGCTCGACGACATTTCGCATGTTGGCATGGACCTCATCCGTGACATCGTAACGATTTACCACAACTACGGCTTCAAGACGCAAGTGCTCGCAGCTTCACTCCGCCATCCGCTGCATATAGTGGACGCGGCGAAGGCCGGCGCGGACGTGGCCACCATGCCGTACAAGGTCTTCGACCAGCTGTTCAAGCACCCCTTGACCGATAAGGGGCTCGACCAATTCTTGAAGGATTGGGAGAAAGCAAAAGTCCAGTGAATCCCGGGGGGCGCCTCACGCTGGGCCTGGCCGCTGCGGCCATGGTGGCTGGACTTGCCGCCTGGCTGGTCGCTCGTGCTCGGGGCCGGCAAGGGAAGAGCCCAGAGGAGATCGAGCGGCAGCGTCGTCTGGATGTCCACCGCCGCGGCCGAATTGCAGTGGGCCACGTTGTGGACTTCGTAGACTCGGACGTCCCGGAAAGCCCTGGGCGCCTGATTCTCTACAAGTACGAAGTGGGTGGGGTCACGTACGAGGCTGCGCAGGACATCTCCTCGCTGGCGAGTCTCGTCGCTGCGGCTCACGGCCTCGCCGGGCAGACCGCCAGCGTCAAGTACGATCCGAAACGCCCGACCAATTCCATCATCGCCTGCGAGGAATGGTGCGGAATCAAGAATATCGGGTGATTGAGTGATTGTGTGATTGAGCGAATGAAACCACGCCTTCAGTCTTGTTCAATCATCCGATCGCACAATCACTCAATCACCTAATTCCTTATGACTTTGCAGGAAAAACTCGAGGAACTTCGCCGCCGCAACGCCCAGGCCGAAGCCGGTGGCGGCGACGAGCGTCGCGCGCGACAGCACGCCGAAGGCAAGCTCTCCGCGCGCGAGAGGCTCGATCTGCTGTTTGACGAGGGGACGTTCGAGGAACTCGACAAGCTCGTCGAGCACCGCTGTCAGGATTTCGGGATGTCCGAGCAGCGCATCCCGGGGGACGGCGTCGTCTCTGGCTATGGGCGAATCAACGGCCGCCCGGGGTATGCCTTCGCGCAGGACTTCACGGTCTTCGGCGGCTCGCTCAGCGAGGCCAACGCCGCCAAGATCTGCAAGGTGATGGACCTGGCGATGAGAGCGGGCGCGCCCATCATCGGTCTGAACGATTCCGGGGGTGCGCGCATTCAGGAAGGTGTCGCGTCGCTCGCCGGCTACGCCGACATCTTCCTGCGCAACACCCTCGCCTCCGGAGTCATTCCACAAATCTCCGCCGTCATGGGCCCGTGCGCGGGCGGCGCGGTTTATTCCCCGGCCATCACGGACTTCACTTTGATGGTCGAGAAATCCAGCTACATGTTCGTCACTGGACCAGACGTCATCAGGACGGTGATGCACGAAGACGTCACGAAAGAGGAGCTCGGCGGCCCGATGACGCACAACTCCACGAGTGGCGTCGCCCACTTCATCACGCGCGACGACCCCGACTGCCTGGCGCTCATCCGCGAACTGCTCTCCTTCATGCCGCAGAACAACCGGGAAGACCCGCCGCGCCTCGATTCGAACGATCCCGTGGACCGACGCGAGGAGGCGCTGCAGACGCTCGTCCCCACCGAGTCCGACCAGCCCTACGACATCAAAGACATCATCCACCGCGTGGTGGACGAAGGCTACTTCCTCGAAATCCACGAGCACTTCGCGAAGAATATCGTCGTGGGCTTGGCGCGATTGGCGGGCCAGAGCGTGGGCATCGTCGCCAATCAGCCCGCCGTGCTGGCCGGCTGCCTCGACATCAACGCCTCGGTCAAGGGCGCACGCTTCGTGCGCTTTTGCGACGCGTTCAATATCCCGCTCATCACTTTCGAGGACGTACCCGGATTCCTGCCCGGCACACAGCAGGAATTCGGAGGCATCATCCGCCACGGCGCGAAGCTGCTTTATGCGTTCGCCGAAGCCACCGTGCCCAAGATCACCGTCATCACGCGCAAGGCTTACGGCGGCGCGTACTGCGTCATGGCCTCGAAACACATTCGGACTGATATCAATTACGCCTACCCGACGGCGGAGATCGCCGTGATGGGCCCGGAGGGCGCCGTCAACATCGTGTACCGCCGCGAACTGCAGAAAACCGAAGACCCCGAAAAGCTGCGCCGCGAGAAAGTCGAGGAATTTCGCACCCGCTTCGCCAACCCCTATATCGCCGCCGAGCGCGGCTGGGTGGACGCCATCATCGAGCCGCGCGACACCCGTCCCAAACTCATTTCCGCCCTGCTCGCGCTCGAAACCAAGCGCGATACCAACCCGCCCAAGAAGCATGGAAATATTCCCCTGTAGCGCCTGCCACGCGGGCAAGAACTGACGATTTGAAAATGCAGGCTATCGCAGGTAGCATCTCAGAGTCATGTTCAGGAAGGTCCTGATCGCCAACCGCGGCGAGATCGCCGTGCGCGTGATGCGCGCCTGTCGCGAGCTGGGCATCGCCACGGTGGCGGTCTACTCCGAGGTCGACCGCAAATCGCTTCACGTCCGCTACGCCGAAGAGGCATACCCCATCGGTCCTGCTCCCTCCACGGAGAGTTATCTGCGCATGGATCGCATCCTCGACGCCGCGCAGCGCAGCGGCGCCGAGGCCATACACCCGGGCTACGGTTTTCTCGCCGAAAATCCGGACTTCGCCCGGGCCTGCGAAGAAGCCGGGATTGTCTTCATCGGCCCGCCGGTGGCGGCGATGGAATTGATGGGGTCGAAGACCGCCTCGCGCCAGGCGGTGATGGCCACCGGACTTCCCGTCGTGCCGGGCACAGACCGGAATCTCGAGAGTTACGAAGAAGTGGCCCGCCTCGCCGGCGAAATCGGCTATCCCGTCATGCTCAAGGCTTCGGCGGGCGGTGGCGGCAAGGGATTGCGGCTGGTTGCGGCGCCTGAAGAACTGCAATCCGCCTACCGCACCGCGCGCGCGGAAGCGCAAAACGCCTTCGGCGACCCGTCCGTGTATATCGAGAAGTATCTCGAGCGGCCGCGCCACGTCGAGGTCCAGATCCTCGGCGACCGGCACGGAAACCTGATTCATCTCGGCGAGCGCGAATGCTCGCTGCAGCGCCGCCACCAGAAAGTGATGGAAGAATGCCCTTGTCCGCTGCTCGACGACGCGTTGCGCCGCCGCATGGGAGAAACCGCAGTCCGAATTGGAAAACTCGCCGGCTATTTCAATGCCGGCACGGTCGAGTTTCTCGTCGACCGCGGGCGGAACTTCTACTTCCTCGAGATGAACACGCGGCTGCAGGTCGAGCATCCGACGACAGAAATGGTGGTGGGCATCGATCTTGTCAAGGAGCAGTTGCGCATCGCCGCGGGCGAGCCGTTGCGATGGAAGCAGGAAGACGTAGCGATGCGGGGCGTCGCCATCGAGTGCCGGATCTATGCCGAAGATCCGGCGAATAACTTCTTTCCCTGCCCCGGCGTGATCCGCCGCCTGCAGGCACCGCGCGGGCCGGGCATCCGTTCGGACAGCGGGGTTTATGAGGGCTGGAAGGTGCCGATCGAGTACGATCCCCTGCTCGCCAAACTGGTCGTCTGGGGCAGCGACCGCAGCGAAGCCATCGCCCGCCTGCGCCGGGCGCTGGCCGAATACGAGGTGTTCGGTATTGAGACCACGGTCCCGTTTTTCCGCCGGGTGCTCGAGCACCCGGATTTCGTCGCCGGACACATCGACACCGGCTTCATCGATCGCGCGCTTGCCGACGGAATCCTTTCCGAAGACGAGTCTTCACCGGAAGAGGAGCGCGTGGCGCTGCTCGCCGCCGCACTCGACGCGGCGCGCAACGGGGTCGGACGGCCTCCGGCACCCGCGCCGGACAATGCGTGGAAGATGGCGGGCCGGGAGGGACTGCTCAATCGCTGGCCGCATAGGCCGTAGCGGCGGTTTCTAACCGCCGGATTTGACCATCCACGCCTGGGCGCACAGAGAACGCCCATGTCGCAGGGGCAAAAACAGCGGTCAGAGACGGCCGCGACAACGCCAACATGAAATTAATCCTCACTCTCCAACGCGGTTCACGAGCCAGCGAACATCAGCTCGAATTGCGCTCGCCACGTGTCGGCATGGGCGACGGCGGCGCCGTTTCATTTGTCCTCGACAAACAAGCCGGCGAAGCCGACTGGGCGGAAGTGGCACTCGGTGTCTATTCGATTGTGATCGGCGGCCACTCGTACGAGGCGCAGGTGATGCCGCAGTTCGAGCCGACGGCGAGGAATCACGACCGGCGCGTGGTCCGGGTGGGACTCCGGCACTATGACGTGTTTGTGCACGACCCGCGACGGCGGTGCGGGGCCGCTTCACTCGCCGCGCCCGACGGTCCCCAGGAAGTTGTGGCGCCCATGCCAGGGAAGATCGTCAAAATTCTCGTCGCCCGGCGCCAGGAAGTCGCGGTGGGCGCAGGCCTGCTGGTCATTGAAGCCATGAAGATGCAGAACGAGCTCCGCGCGCCGCGCGCCGGACGCGTGGAGGAAATTTACGTTGAGGAAGGGAAAGGAGTGGAAACCGGCACCCGGCTGGTGCGTCTGGCGTGAACGACCCGACCCGAACGCATACGACGCGACCCCTTGCCGAGCTTCCCGAGCGGTGGAGCCCTTGAAGGCCAACTGCGGCAAGACACCGCAACGACAACCAGCTATTTCACGAGCGCCGGGTTGGCCGCGGCCCCTTCGACCCTTTCCGCAAGATAGTTGACGACCTTGACGCGGTTGTGGAGGTTTTCAAGGTACGCAGCCCTCAGCAATTGCTCGCGCTCGTTGGTCAAGGTTTGGCGGATGGAACTCTGCACCTGGGGGTCGGAGAGCTGGCGCTGTCCCGCTTCTTCCTTCCCCAGCAGCTTGATGATGTGAAAGCCGTCGGCGCTGCGCAGGATGGGGCTCATCTCGCCCGGTTTCAGCGCCAGGATGGCCTTCTTGAGGACGGGATTGGAATCGAGCACGGAGCCGGGCAGGAATCCCATGTCGCCTCCGCCAGCCGAAGTCCGCGGGTCCTCGGAGTACTCCTGGGCCACGGTGGCGAAATTGTCGCCGGCGCGCAGGCGCGCATAGAGCGCCTGCACCTTGCGTTCGGCGGCCTGCGGGTTTTTGGCATCGTCGTTCTTGGTATTGCGCACCTGGGGCTCGGAGGCGGGCGTGACCGCAATCTGCGCGAGATGGTACTGGGTTTCGGGAACATTGAACGTGGCCTTGTTCCGCGCGTAGTACTCGGCGATTTCTCGATCGGTGATGTTGATGCGGGAGAGGATCTCCTTGTTCACGAGCTTGGTGATAATAAGGTTTTGGCGCACCTCCTCGCGCAGGCTGGCCGCATCCAGGCCCTGTTCCGCGAGCCTCTTCTGGAACTCCTCCCGGGAGTACGGACTCTGAAGTTCATTGGCCTTGGTGTCGACCTCCACCTCGGAGACGGTGATGCGGGATTTGGCGGCGTGGGCGACAAGAATTTGGTTGTTGATAAGCTCATTCAGGATGTTCAGCTTGAAGCTCAGGGCCTGCTCCTCGCTGGCGACATCGGAGCCCGCGGCCATGCGGCCGCGATAGTACCTCTCCACCTGCTCTCGGTAGATGGGCTTGCCGTCCACTTCCGCCCACACGCGGTCGTCGGAGGGTGCGCGGCGCGAACAACCGGAGAGCGCGATCACGGAAGCGAAAGCGATGAGTGCCCCGAGGCGCAACAGACGCCCGGGATAACGCTGCGTTTGACTCATGGAAATATTGTAGCCTGTCGGGACGCGGATGCGGGAAAAGAGTTCGGGGGCGAAGTGCGGAGGGGGGTGTTGCTGGATTTGTGATAAAATAAAGCATTGTCCGGAAGTCGAATTTGTAGCCCGGTGAGGTAGAACGATGGCTCGCGCCTGTGACATCTGCGGAAAGGGTCCCGTGCATGGCAATCGCATCAGCCACGCTCATAACGTGACCAAGCGACGCTGGAATCCCAACCTGCGGCGCGTGCGAGTCGTTGTCAACGGCACCCACAAGACGCTTCTCGTCTGTGCGGCCTGCATCCGCTCGGGCAAGGTCCAGAAGGCTGCCTGAGCCGTCCGTCAGATTTCCGCTACCACCTCGATTTCGACCGCCGCGTCGCGCGGCAGCCGTGCCACTTGCACGGTGGCCCGCGCGGGCGGCTGGTCGCCGAAGAATTCGGCGTAAACCTCGTTCATGGCGGTGAACTCGCTGAGGTCACGCAGATAGACCGTGGTCTTCACGACCCGGGCGAAGCCCGATCCCGCTGCTTCGAGAATGGCAGCGAGGTTCTTGAGGACCTGGCGAGTCTGCACGCGGATATCGCCTTCAAGGAGCTGGCCGGTCGTGGGGTCGAGCGGAATCTGCCCGGAAATAAAGAGGAGATTTCCGGTGCGGATCGCCTGCGAGTATGGACCGATCGCCGCCGGCGCCGCGGCAGTGGAGATCACGGTTTTGCTCACGGCATTTCCTCCTCGTTGCAGACGGCAGTGCCCCACCCACAGGATCCATCTGAGGGGGATGGTCCGCACATCCGATGGTCGAACTTGCGACCAGAACCGGCAGAAGTGAAGATCGGGTGGCTCGCAGAAGGCGGCGCCTGGAAACTTTCAATGTTGCATGAGGCGCTCGACCTCGTAAACGCCCTCAATCTTCCGGAGCTGGGAGATAATCTTTTCCAGGTGTTCGACGTCCACGATATCGAGGGTAACGTCGATGTGGGCTTTGCTATCCCCCGTGCGCGTTTCCAGATTCTGGATGTTGGAATGCCCGCCGCTGATGACAGAGGTCACATCGGCCAGCAGGCCCTGGCGGTCCGCGGTAAAGAGCGTCAGTTTTACTGGGTATAGGCTATATTTCGGGCCCGCCCATTCCACCTCGATGCGGCGATCGGCGTCGTACATCAAGTTCTGGACGTTGGGGCAATTCTTGGAGTGCACCGCGATGCCCTTGCCGCGCGTGATATAGCCGGCGATCTCTTCGCCGCGGATGGGATTGCAGCACTTGGCACGGTACACCATCAGGTCGTCGTAGCCGTGGACCTGGATGGCGAGGTCGCGCGCCAAACCGAGCGAGCGCCGGGCGCCGCCCGTCAGGCGCGAGGGGTGCTCAGCGTCGGCGGGCACGGAGGGAGCGAGCTTGGCCAGCACCTGTCGCGCCGCGAACTTGCCATAGCCCAGGCCCGCGTACAGGTCATCCGCCTGCGTGCAGCCGTACTCGCGGGACGTCCGCTGGTAGTCCTCATCGGGAATCTTCTTCAACACCACGTCGTATTTGCGCGCTTCCTTCTCGAGCAGCTTCCTGCCAATCTCGATGGCCTGCTTGCGCTGCGTGACATTGATCCAGTGTTTGATTTTGTTGCGCGCCTTGGAGGTCTTGACGAGGGTGAGCCAGTCGCGGCTGGGGGAGTGGCTCGCCTGGGTAACGATCACGACGATGTCGCCGTTGCGCAGGCGGGATTTGAGCGGCACGATGCGACCGTTCACTTTCGCGCCCACACAGTGGTGACCGACCTCGGTGTGGATCGCATAGGCGAAATCGATGGGGGTGGCCTCGCGCGGCAGCACGATGACTTTGCCCTTGGGCGTGAAGGTGTAGACCTCTTCGGGATAGAGATCGATCTTTAGCGTGGAAAGAAAATCGCCGGAATCGCGCATCTCCTGCTGCCATTCCACAAGGTGGCGCAGCCAGGCGAAGCGCTCAGCGTCCTGCTGGGCCGGCGGCCGGCCCGCCTTGTACGTCCAATGCGCGGCGATCCCTTCCTCCGCCACTTTGTGCATCTCCTCGGTGCGGATCTGCACCTCGAAGGGCTGGCCGTGCGGCCCGATGACCGAGGTGTGCAGGGACTGATAGAGGTTCGGCCTCGGAATGGCGATGAAATCCTTGATGCGGCCGGGCACGGGTCGCCAGGTGTTGTGGATGACGCCCAGGGCCGCGTAGCAGTTCCGCACGCTGTCGGTGATGATGCGCACCGCCAGCAGGTCGTAGACCTGCTCGATCGAGATGCGCTGCCGCTTGAGCTTCTGCCAGATGCTAAAGTATCGCTTGATGCGCCCCTCGACCCGCGCCGGAATGCCGGGCTCGCGCATTTTGGCTTCGACGAGCCCGCGGACTTCCTGAAGGAATTCTTCGCCGACCTTGCGGCGGCTCTCCACCGCTCTCCTCACTTCATCGTAAGCTCCAGGCTCGAGGTAGCGGAACGCCAGATCCTCCAGCTCGCCGCGCAGCTTGCCCATTCCCAGCCGGTGGGCAATGGGCGCGTAGATCTCGAGTGTTTCGGCGGCGATGCGTTCGCGCTTCTCGGCAGGCAGGTGCCCGAGCGTCCGCATGTTATGGAGCCGGTCGGCAAGCTTGACCAGCACCACGCGGATGTCGTCCACCATGGCGAGGATCATCTTGCGGAGGTTTTCAGCCTGGCGCTCCTCCGGCTTGAGCGCCTCCAGCCGGCTGATCTTGGTGACGCCCTCAACGATGCGGGCCACCTCCGGGCCGAAGGCCTCGCGCACGCGCTCGATGGTGGTCGAAGTGTCCTCGACCACGTCGTGCAGAATGCCCCCCGCCAGACAGACGCCATCCAGCTTCAGGTCTGCCAGAACGTTGGCGACCTCCAGCAGGTGAACCACGAACGGTTCACCCGACAACCGCTTCTGCGTGCGGTGCTGCGTGGCGCTGAACTCGTAAGCCTTGCGCAGCAGCTCTACGTCCTCGCCGGGGCGATACGCTCGGACCTTTTCGACGAGTTCTGCGAATTGCACCATGGCCCTACTAAAGATTGTAGGGCAATGCGGAAGGGCGCTTCAAGCGCCTCGCGCCTTGCGGTGCACGCGCGTTGTCCCGCTTTGCAACGAGCGCGCCAGGAGGCAGAAAGAAAACTCCAGCGTCGGCCGATGATCTCCGGCTCCGGACTCTCGACCCCTCGGCGCTCCTACAATGCTGTGCCAGAACCGTGGAACCGCCACTCGCGCGACGCGGTTGTCACTAGGGTTGAGGCTGCCTGGATCGCGCCCCCCTGTGGCAGTGGTCTGTGGCCGCCGAGCCTAAGGACGCCTAGCCTTTCGTGCTGACGCTCACAAAGCGACGCAACAGATTCCGAACCTACGGCTGCACGCACTGGGGGTTCGCTAGTGAAGCAGGAGCCCAGTTTCCGTCCTCAACTGCCGGAGCTACTCCACATAATAAGACCAAACGTAGTCCTTGCGCTTCTGAGATGAGTGGCAGGCGAAGCACTCCTTCATATCTTTCAAAGATCCCGTTCCCTGGTAACTTGGGAAGATTTCAAATCCCCAGCCACCCGTGTCGGGGTAGAGCTTGGAATTCTTTTTCATCACGGCGAGCAACTTCCGCCCCCTAGACTCGACCGCCCCCTGGAAGGTGCGGGGTTCATCGACTTCCATGGCAAACATTGAACCATCCGGGTAGGTCTTGCCCTGCTGGAGCGAAGGCCAGCCAATGTCATTCACGTAAACGTTGTGGAGCCCTCCGAACCGGTCGAAGAGCTTGTTCTCCTTACTGAAAACATACATGGTCTTGACGTGCGTCCATTTGCGGTATCCGATCGGAAAAGCGATGGCGGATTTCTTCTGAGCCTGGGCGTACAGAGCCCCGAGGCTCGCCGCCCCCGCCAGGAAAACTACCAGCAGCACTCTGGTGCGCGAAGTCATGGAGAGACACCTCCTCGTCATGTAGTCGCGTGTGTTCCCGCTTGCGGGAACAGCGTAAGACCAAGACGCTCCTTGGCGCCCAATTCTAGCGCAGTTGCCCTTGAACCTCCACGAGAGAAATCTTTGCGCCCGAGGGAACGCTCCGGACCCACGCCCAGCCCTGGGTCGAGTGCCCCGGCCATGCCCCAGGAATCACGAGCCGTGGCTATGGCGGTAACCGGCCGCCGACCGGCAGGAATCACCCTCCCTGCAATTTTGTGGTAACCTTGCGCTGCAGCGAAAGGTAGAGGGGGGATTTGCTTGTAGAATCACGGGCAGGCCGCAACAAAACGCGCCTAGCGAGGGGAGGAGATCATGAAACCGCAGCGAATCGTGGTGGTGGGTCTGGGAATCTCTCTAGCGGCAGTACTGCTGTCATGCCAAAAGCCGTTTCATCAGGAGAACGAACGCTACTTCTTTATCGCCGCAAACATCACCCTGCCGTACTGGCAGGAGGCGCAAGCGGGCTTTCAGGATGCCGGCCGTGTCTTGGGCGTGAAAGTAGAGTTCAAGGGGCCGGACTCTTATAACGCGGATGACGAGCTGGCCGAATTCCGAAAGGCGGTTGACCAACGTCCATCCGGGATTGCAGTTTCGCCCATACGCCCGGAGATCTTCACCAAGGAGATCGACGCGGCTATCCAGGCCGGGATCCCGGTGATCTGCGTCGACTCCGATGCGCCCGAATCGCACCGCGTGATGTTCGTCGGAACGGACAACTATCAAGCCGGCCTGGAGAGCGGCCGACGCATCGCCGAGCTGCTGCACGGCGAAGGGCAGATCGTCTTGATCGCTGTCTCCGGCCAGTTCAATCAAACGGAACGGCTACGCGGCGTCGAGGAAGTCTTGAAGAAGTATCCCGGCATCAAGATCATTCAAACCCTGAACGACAAGGGCGACCCGCGGATGGCGAACGATCAGATCTCCGCGCTGCTGGAGAGCAAGGATCCCAAAGACAAGTTCGAGGGGATTCTCTGTCTGGAGGCGTCGGGGGGTCCCGGCGCGGCCGAGGCCCTGCACCGCTTGAACCTCGACGGCAAGATCCCGATTGTGGCGATGGATAAGTCGCCCGAGACGCTTGACTGGATTGAGCGGGGCGTGATTTCGGCGACCATCGCTCAGAAGTCTTATATGATGGCCTATTACTCGCTGAAATTCCTGGATGACTTGCACCACAACGTCGTCCATGAATTCGCCAAGGACTGGCGGACGGCCCCAACTTCACCGCTGCCCACGCGCGTGGACACTGGAACAGCGGTCGTGGACAAAACCAACCTCGCGGATTTCAAGGCTGCGGCCGCCGAGCGCCGGAAGCCTCTCTGAACGACCGGGGACCCGCCAGCAAAGAAAAGCCCCGGCCTTTTGGCCGGGGCTTTCCCATCTCGTACGGTTGATGACGCTTGGGAATCGTCGTGGGCGACGGGCTTGGGGCTTTCCACCGCCCGCCTAACGAACCGCAGCAGCCGCCTGTCCTGCCGCCTGTTTCTTGATGTTTAAAGCCTTCTCCACCCACTCCTCAGCCTGCTTCAGGTCCGCTTCACGCGCGTCAGCCTCGGCTTCGTAATCGGCCTTTTCGCGGTACATCAGGTTCAAGTAGGCCATGGCGTCAGCGTCACTCGGCTTGAGTTCAATGGCCTTCTGAAGGGCTTGAATGGCTTCCTCTACCAGTGGCTGGTTTTCTTCCTGCAGCTTGGCCCGGGCCTTTTCCGGAAGAGGAGGCAGAACATCAGGCCTGGAGGCGTCCTTGGACATGGTCAGGTTGAGGTCTTTGCGGACCTGCATACGCCGCGGGTAGGTAATCGCCCAATTGATCACGCCGATCCAGTAGTAGGGCTCGGGGTCATTGGGAGAAACCTGCAGGCGCCGCCGCTGGTACTCCTTCGCCTTATCGAAGTCCTTCATGTTGTAATAGACTTGCGCAATGCTGGCAATGGCGGTGACATTGTTGGGGTCCATCTTCAGAACGTCTTCAAATGCTTCGATCGCCTGCTTGGCCACCTTGACGTTATCCGGAGATTCCCCGCCGGGGATGTACTGCTGAGTGTAAGCCGTGGCGAGATAGAGCCGCGCGTTAAGGAGGGTCGGATCTAGATCCACCGCGTTCTTGAAGTGCATAATAGCTAGTTGGAATTGAGCATTGCGGAAAGCGCCCACGCCCTTATTCAGGTGGTCTCGTGCTCTCAGCTTGTTGCACCCGGTGGCTGCAACCGCCAAGAGCACGATGGCGGCGAGCACAGCAAACCTCTGCGGTTTCATTGAGGTTCCTCCCTCGACCAAGGACCCGGAATTACTGGCCCTGTTCCATTTCTCTGGTGATCAACCCGATCTTGTCGATTCCCGCTCCCTTGGCGATGTCGATGATCTCCGCGACGTCGCCAAACGGCAGCGTGAGGTCGCCCTTGATGAACATCACCCGCTCGTTCCGCGTCTTGAAGATATCCTCGAGGCGCGAACCGAGCATGCGGATGTCCACCGGGTCCTGGTTGATCTTGACCTGCCTCTGGGCATCAATCGAGACGACGACCGTTCGGTTCATGATCTCCTGGCTGGGCTGAGCGTAGGGATTCGGCTGGGGAACCAGCGCATCCAGTCCCTTGGGAGTCAACGGGGTGATCACCATGAAAATAATGATCAACACGAGCAAAACATCGATGAGCGGGGTGATGTTGATGTCCCCCATGACATCTTTCTTACCCCCGACGGCCATAGCCATACTGCTACCCTCCTCTGGCTGTCAGAATCCGCCGGTGCCGTCAGGGCGTCGCCGTACCGCCCTCAGCAGTCGGCGTGGTGGTGCGCCGCTCCACCTTCTCCGTGAGCAGGCCCAAGGCATCGACACCGGCTGCCCGCACGTTGTCCACCACCTGCACGACATCCCCGTACTTGGACCGGGCATCGCTCTTCACGTAGACAGTCTTGTCGAGCTTGCTCGAGATCCGGTCCCTCACCATGGCGGTGACTTCCCCGAGGGGGATCGGACTCGAGCCGAGATAGACCTTGCCATCCCGGGTGACGGCCAGCACCACGGCGTCTTCCTTGTCGGCGTCGGGCATCTGCCGCGGATTCGCCACCTTGGCCATGTCAACGCTCACGCCCTTCTGGAGCATGGGTGTGATGACCATGAAAATGATCAGCAGCACCAGCATGACGTCCGCCATGGGCGTCACGTTGATATCGGAAACCGGTCCAGCCATCTTGAGTTTAGAGGCCATTATTTCTTCCCCCGCGAGGACCTCTTAATGAAGTAGTCGATCAACTCCGAAGAGGAGTTGTCCATCTCCACATCGAAAGATTCGATCCGGCCGCTGAAGTAGTTGAACATCCAAACCGCCGGCACGGCCACGAAAAGACCCATGGCAGTGGTAACCAGGGCTTCCGCAATGCCACCTGCCACCGCCGCCAGACCGGTGGACTTCTGCGCTGAAATTCCGTGGAACGCGTTGATGATTCCCAGCACGGTTCCGAACAGTCCGACGAACGGAGCGGTGGACCCAATCGTGGCCAGGCTCGAGACGCCACGCTTCAGTTCCGCGTGGACAATCGCCGCCGCCCGTTCCAAAGCACGCTTGGACGCCTCGATGGTCTCCCCGGAAATCTCAACCGAGGCCTGGTGGGCCTGAAATTCCTGTAGGCCGGCGGTCACCACCTTCGCCAAGTGACTCCGCTTGTTCTGCTCGGCAATGGCGATAGCCTCGTCAATCTTGCCGTCCTTCAGCGCCCCGGCCACCGCGGGAGCGAAAAGCCGAGACTGCTTCCGGGCCGCCCGGTAGGCAATCCAGCGGTCGATCATCACACCAACCGACCAGGCCGACATGAAAAAGAGCAAGATCACCACGGAGCGAGCCGGCCATCCCATGGCTTTCCACATACTGAGCGGGTCGAAAGCGATCGCTTCCTCCTGGAACAACCACAAACACAGGGTTAATAGGTTAGCCCCTAACATGGTTTTTTATTTCCTCCTCGAAGATTTTCAAAAACCTTGCGATTACTCGGCCAACGTGAAGTTGCAATCAATCTCGGTAACCACTTCCACCGGCTCCCCGTTCAGCAGCGTGGGCTGGTAGCGCCAGCGTTGCACGGCCTCCAGCGCGGCCTTCACCAGGAGCGGGTGGCCACTGACCACTCTCAAGTCCTGGATCGTGCCGTCGCGGCTGATGATGGCCTCCAGGCGCACGGTGCCCTGGATGCGCGCCATCTTGGCGAGGGGCGGGTATTCCGGCGTGGGGCGGAAGATCAGCTTGGCCGCTTCCACCTGTCCGCCGACGCGGATGCGCTTGGGAGTGGCGGCCTGCGGCGGAGGAGGGGGAGGGGGAGCCGCGCTCGAGATAATGCTCCCCAGCACGCCGCCCGGCGTGCCCCCGGGCATCCCGCCTGGAACGCCTCCCACCACACCCATTGATGATTGCATGGGTTCAGGCTGCTCTTTGATTTGGGCGATGGTCTTGGGAATGACGGTGGGAGCCCGCATGAGATCTTCCGCCGTCACGCGCCGTATCACCTTCACCGGCGGCGCAGCCGCGGGGGGAGGCGGCGGCGGCGGCGGGGGCGGCGGCGCCACCAGGAAAGTCATCAGCTGCGCCTTCGGAAGTGCCTCGGTGTACATGAGTGGCACCAGCACCGTCATGCCTACCAAAAGCACCTCGAAAACGTAAGCGATGGGAATGGTGGCCCGCGTCCAGTTGCCGGTCTTGGCCGCGGAGTAAATCAGGTAAACCAGGAACCCCACCACGCCCAGGACGAGGGTGACGATCATCCAAAGTCCCGTATTGAGGCCTAGGTGCCGCGTATCTGCGTACACGTAACAAAGGAACAGCGCCGTGAAAAACAGCGGAATAACGCCGAAAACAATCGACTGGGTGACGAGCACCTTGGTTTCGGGGGGGACAAAGAACACCGGCAAGCCCAAAAACACGGCGAGAAAACCCAGCACCCCCGCGCCGAAGGAAATGGCCCAATGGGTGCCCGTTAGAACCGGCACGCGCGACGGCGAGGAATCCAGCAAGCTCTCATCAAACATGGCTCCGACCTCCTACGTCGACCTTGCAGGCTCGCGGATTCCAGCCGCGTCGCTGCGGCCTATCGTCGTGCGTCGGCCGTCTCGCGTTCCAGAGCCCGCGGCCTTGCTCCGACCCGGTTCTTTCCCGCCCGCTCATAGAAGAACACCAGGATCGGACTGGCAATCGCGATCGAGGAATACGTGCCAATAATAACCCCAATGACCAGGGTCAATGCAAACCCGTGGATGACTTCCCCTCCGAACAGGTACAGGGAGAGCACGGCGAGGAAAGTCAGGCCGGATGTCAGTATCGTTCGACTCAGCGTCTGGTTGATGCTACGGTTCACCAGATCGAAGAAGCTTTCCCGCTTGTTGAGATGGACATTCTCGCGAATGCGGTCGAAGACCACAATCGTGTCGTTCATCGAATAGCCCACCAGCGTCAGAAGGGCGGCAATGACCGTGAGCGAGATCTCTTTATTCAGCAGGGAGAAGATCCCGAGCGTTATGAGAACGTCATGAAAGGTGGCGATGACCGCCGCCACGCCATAGATTAGCTCAAACCGAAACCAAATGTAAACGAGCATAGCACCCAGACCCGCCAGGGTCACATAAATGGCCTGCCGGCGCAGATCCGTCCCGACCTTGGGCCCCACGATCTCGGTGTTGCGCACCGCGTAGCTCGAGAGATAAAAGTCCTTGCCCAGCGCTTCCAGGACCGCAGGCGTGACTCCCGGAACCGCCTTCAACTCACTCAAATCGCCGAGCAGGCCGCTGCGCGGTGGACCGTTGCGAAAATTGACCACAGCTTCGGCGAGTTCCCGGTAGGCCCGCATAGCCTCTTCGGATCCCTTCGACGCCAGGTGGAGTGGATCCGCGACCACCAGATGCTCCGCGACGGTCTGCGGGCTGGCATTGTTGAAATCCACCCTGCCCTCAGGGCGAGCACCAGAGAGCCCGGCCAAGGCGCTGGCGATGGCTCGCTTCCCGGCGTCCAGTGCATCCGTCGAAGTGGTCGCCTGCAGATCCAACCCGATCATGACCTCGTTGCCGGCGACGGGCCCGTAACGTTGAATCGTCGCACCCCCCAGATTTTCCTTCCTCAGCTGGCCGCGGATTGCATCCAAATCGGGTTGCCGGGCGAACTTCACATACACGAGCGTCCCGCCGCGGAAATCGATTCCGTAAGTCAGGCCCCGCCGTACCGCGATGGACGCCATCCCGGCCACAAGAAGGACCAGGGTCAGGCCGATGAAGTACCACTTCTTTCCCATCCAGTCAATCTTCGGTTCGTGGAAAAACTCCATGGCCTAGCTCAGTCCCCCTCCGATGGAATTGACACCGGACACTCTGCGGAAGTTCCCGTTTCTTCTAGATACTGAGTGCTTCACCTTTCTCCCGCCTGGTCAGAACGTAGTCGAAGATCACCCGCGACACAAAGACCGATGTAAACAGGTTGGCGATCAGACCGATGGTCAGCGTCACCGCGAAGCCCCGAATCGGGCCGGTCCCGAACGTGAATAGGATCAACGCGGAAACGACGGTCGTGACGTGCGTGTCAATAATCGTATGGAAAGCGTGGTCGAACCCGCCTGCCACCGCCGCCCCGACAGTTTTCCCCAAGCGTAATTCCTCCCGAATGCGCTCAAAGATTAGCACGTTGGAGTCCACACCCATGCCCACCGTCAGAATAACGCCGGCAATGCCGGGCAACGTGAGCACGGCACCGAAATACGCCAGCGCCGCCACCAGGATGAGCAGGTTCAGGAAGAGCGCCAGATTGGCGTTGATGCCAGAGCCGCGGTAGTAAAAGAGCATGAACGCCATCACCGCCAGCAACCCGATGATCGAGGCGATCACGCCATGGCGGATCGAGTCAGCTCCCAGCGAGGGTCCCACCGTCATTTCTTGCAGGTACTTGATCGAGGCAGGCAGCGCGCCGGAACGCAGCACCAGCGCCAGGTCCGCTGCCTGCTGCGGTGTGAAAGAACCCGTAATCCGGCCGTTGTCGGTAATCTGGCCCTGGATGACCGGTGCGGAGACGACGCGGTTATCCAGGATGATGGCGAGCTGCTTGCCGATGTTTGCTCCGGTCACGCGTCCGAAGCGCGCCGCGCCGTCGCGGGTGAGGGAGAAGTTGACGCTGGGGCGCCCGTTCTCATCGGGCCGGGGCTGGGCATCCCGCAGGTCGCGCCCCGTGACCGCGGGGATGCGGTCGAGGACATACCAGGCCTCGCCGCCGGCATTGTCGCTTCCGGATTCGCGCCGCCCGGGTAGCAGTTCACTGTCCGGCGGCAGGATCCCACCGTGCGAGGCGAGCGCCGCCTCCCGGCTCGGGAAGGGGCCGTCGCGGACGATCTTGAGCGTCAGCATGGCGGTGGACTGGATGATGTCTTTCACGCGCGTCGGATCGTCCACACCGGGCAGTTGCACGACCAGCTCGTAATCACCCCGTCCGTAATCAGCGATCGTCGGCTCCGTGACGCCGAGTTGATCGATGCGATTGCGAATGGTGTTCTTGGACTGTTCGAGCGCCTGATTGCGGATGTTGCCCGCCGCACTCGTCTTAAGCGACATTTCCCGGGCGTTCGGGTCGCCGGCGCGGCGCGTCAGGTCCCAGTCCGGAAACTGCTCGCTCACCAGCGTCTGCAGGTCCCCCGATTTTTCCTGGAGAACGTTGCTCAGCAGCAGGTAGGTGCGGCCATTCTCGGTCTTTTTCTCGACGGTGGCGGGGATGCCGTGCGAGCGCAACTCGTCCTGAAGTCGCTCCTGCGCCAAGTCAACGGTGATATTGACGGCATCGTTGGCCTGGACTTGCAGGACGAGGTGCGTGCCGCCCTTGAGGTCCAGCCCCAGGCGGATGCGGTCGCGGACATTCTCTTTCAGTCGCTGCCAGTTGGTGGGAAATCCGAAGGTCTCCTGCTCGTTCCTCGGATAGCAGATGATGCCCAGGAGGCAAACGACGATGGCCACGGCAATGATAATGACTCGGTTTCGTATCTTCTTTTCCATGCTCTCTCTGCGCCCGAAAATCGCCCCGGGCGGGCTTCATTTCTTGGTTTTGTCTGCCGCCTCGCCCTCTGCGGACTGCAAGCCCGTAATCGCCGAGCGCGCCACGTCCATTTTCACCTGAGGGGCGACCTGCAATTGTATGACAGTGGCGTCACGGAAGCTCACGATCGTCCCATAAACACCCCCGCTCGTAATCACCCGATCGCCGGTCTTGAGGTTGGCCAGCATGTCCTGCGTTTTCCGGCGCTGCCGCTGCTGGGGCAGAATCAGAAGAAAGTAAAAAATCCCGAAAATCAAGATAAAGGGGAGAAACTGGATGAATGCCCCGCCGGTGCCCGGGTCGGCTGCTAAGACAAGAGGATTGACTGGCAGGCGAGCCATCAAGGTCTTGCAACGGAATCAGCGTAAGTTTGAGAAACCCTGCCCGATTGGAGCAGGCTCAGCAGGGTTCGTCCGTATGGCTTTCCAGGATCGGCTCAGGAATGATCAGGACCCGTTAAGGCCGCGCACGCACCCTAGAACGAAACGTTTCGTATTCGCCAGACTGAATAGCCTGCCTAATTTTGCGCATGGTGTCAAGGTAAAAGTAGAGATTGTGGTGGGTTGCAAGGATTCCCGCCAGCATTTCCCCCACCACGAAAAGGTGCCGAATGTAACTGCGTGAGTATCTGCGGCAAACCGCGCAGTCGCAGGCGGGGTCGAGCGGCCGGTCGTCCCGGGCGTAGCGGGCGTTCTTGATTACCAGTTTCCCTTCCGAGGTGAACACACAGCCGTTACGGGCATTCCGCGTCGGCATGACGCAGTCGAACATGTCGATGCCCCGCGCCACGCACTCCACCAAGTCCTCTGGCGTGCCTACCCCCATAAGGTAGCGAGGCTGGCCTGGGGGCAGAAATCCGGCGGTGTATTCCGCCACGTCATAGGTCTCGCTTTTAGGCTCGCCGACCGAAAGGCCACCCAGGGCATAGCCGTCGAAGCCGATATCCAGCAGCTCCTCGGCGCTCTCGCGACGAAGCTGCGGGTCTGTTCCGCCTTGGACAATTCCGAATAAGGCGGGTTTCGGGTTTCGGGGTTCGGAGTTCGGGGCCGGGGACTGGGAGCTGGGTTCTGGGGACTGGCTTTCTCCTGACACCTGAAAACCGGCACCTGAAGCCTGCCCCTCCCTCGAGTCCCGAGCCCCGACTCGCGAGTCCCGCGCCTCATGCTCCTCAAATGCCCGCTGACATCTCCCCGCCCAGCGCCCCGTCAGCTTTACCGCGCGCTTGAGGGCCTCGTGGCTGGCCGGATACTCAACGCACTCGTCGAGCGTCATGATGATGTCCGAGCCAAGAGCGAGTTGGATCTCCACCGCCCGCTCGGGCGAGAGGAAATGCGAGAACCCGTCCAGATGCGACCGGAACCACACGCCGTCCTCCGTGACCCGCCCCAGGCCCTTCAAGCTCATTACCTGGAAACCGCCGCTGTCGGTAAGGATGGAGTGCGGCCAGCCCATGAAACGGTGCAGCCCGCCGAGTTCGCGGATCACTTCGTGCCCGGGCCGCAGATAAAGATGGTAGGTGTTGGCGAGCAGGATCTGGACGCCCAAGTCTTCGAGCTTCTCCTGCGTCATGCCCTTCACCGTGCCCGCCGTGCCCACCGGCATGAAGACGGGCGTCTCGACCACCCCGTGCGCGGTGTGCAACCGTCCCGCCCGCGCCCGCGTGGCCGCATCCCGGCCAACGATTTCGAACTCGAATCCCATTCGCAACAGAAAGCGTAGGGGAAAGGGCGTGTATATGGCAAGGACTTCTCGTGGGCTCGCGCAGGCCCTCTGAGGTCTGCCTGCGGCGCCCCGACTGCTTTGCGATGATGGCGCGTGTGGCGATTCAGAGCCGGCGCCTACTCAAAATCCATTCGGACCGGCATCACCCCCGGGCGCGCTACGTCAGCATTGCCAGACCCACCTTGCCCAGCACCCACACCAGCCACCCCCCGAAGTAGATCATCGAGACGGAAAAGGCCTTCACCTGTCGCTTGGTGGCTTCCGAGTAGCCGATTCCGAGCAGAGCGAGAATCCAGAAACTGAAGAGGTCGATGGATCCGGCGAGCGCCATAAGGGGCTTCGAAGTTTCCAGCGGGTTGAGAAAAAAGCCCAGATTAGCGGGCGCGGGGTTGTTGGGGTTGAAGGTCTCCGGGTCGCCAAACAAAATCACCGCGATGGCCATCACCACGCTGATGACGCCCGGAAGGTTCGCGTAGCCGGCGACCGAGAGGGAGGTTTTGAAGTCAAGCTTGGCGCCGAGAATACCATTCACGAAAGCGAGCCCGAGGGCCGCGACAATCACCAGGAAAATCGGCGGCCCGAGCAACGCGCCGAGGTGTGCAAAGACGGCACCGACGGTCGCTCCCCGCTCGACGGCCTGCTGCATCTGCTCGGCGGCGATGTTGGAGGCTCGCCCACTCTGCTCGATGGCGTTACGAACGATTCGCTCCATGCCGATCTTCGCCAGCATGGTCTCGGTGACGGCCAGCGCACCCACCACGCCGACGATGAGCGGATAGATGAAATCCGGCTTGCGTGCGATGTCCTCAAACGCCGAGCGGGGCGAAACGTAAACGTTGATCCACCTCCACCAGAAAGAGTGCGTCTGCCCCGGAGAGTTTTCTCCGGTTTTGATCATCGGCGTACCCATGGCAGTCCTCCTGGAAATGTGCTAGCCCATTATGCCTCAACGGTGAACTATACACCCATGGTTCGAATGCTAATCCGCACCGTTAGCCCCGCGAAAACCGCCATTGGCTGCTTCCTTCTTTGACAGGCGCCGAACAGGGAAGTAAATTGGGGCGACAACATGCAAATTAGTTGCACATCGCTTTCGCAGGAATGACAACCACCACGTGCAGGCTCCAAATTCCGTGCGCGAAAGCATGTCCAGATCGGCACGGCATGTGCAAATTAACTGCAACTAACTGCGAGGAGAAATGCACCTAGCCACTCGCCCAGCAAGATTCACTTCGCGACTTCTGCTCCTCATTCCTCTGCTTCCCTTCTCGCTCCGGGCAGGAGAAGGGCCCTATTTCGTCACCTACGACCACCAGGTGGAAGAGCCCGCCAGTCTGGAAGTCTCTCTCAACCCAGTCATCGGAATCCCCAAGGAGGCGAATGGCTTCGTGGGTTCGACGACAGAATTCGAGTACGGCCTGAAGGGTTGGTGGACCACGGAATTGTATCTCGACGCCCAATCGACGCGCCGCGACAGCATGCTCTTTACCGGCTGGCGCTGGGAGAACCGCTTTCGCCCGCTCCTGCGCGAGCATTGGATAAATCCCGTGATCTACGTCGAATTCGAAGACATCAACGGCGCCGACAAGAGCTTGAAAGAGATCGTGGGCCACGACTCCGAGGAAGGTCTCTCCGCGCCCAACCTCGAAGCGCGCCGGGAAAGGGAGCGCGAGATCGAGACGAGGCTCATCCTTTCCAGCAATTTCAAGGGTTGGAACATTTCGGAGAATATTATCGCCGAGAAAAACCTCGCTAACGAGCCTTGGGAATTCGGCTACGCCGTCGGATTCAACCATCCGCTCGGGCTGGAGGCTTCCCCGCAGGCCTGCAGCCTCTGCCGCGAAAACTTTCGTGCCGGAATGGAGTTCTACGGTGGGTTGGGCGATTGGCACAACTTCGGGTTGAAGAACACCTCGCAGTATCTCGCCCCGCTGCTTTCCTGGGAGCTCCGCAACGGCACGACGATTCGCTTTTCTCCGGCTTTTGGCCTGACCGGATCGAGCCCCCGCGTTCTGGTCCGTTTCGGTGTCTCGTTTGAACTGGCGGGCTTCGGCCGACAGGTGCGGCAAATGTTCCGCTGACCTGGCGGCTCGAGGGCGGGGCGCGTCGAGGGGAACAGCAATGATAAGGCATCGAGTGAGTTTCATCCTTTCAGCTTTCTTGCTGATGACTCTGCTCGCGTGGGGTGGGAAGCAGCCGAAGGAGGCAGCCGCCCTTGGGTCGGAACTTGCCCGGGCGCCTGCCGCTGCTCGTAGCCGGACGAACCCCTATGCCGGGCATCCCGAGGCCGTCATGGCCGGGAAGAACCTTTACCAGCGTCATTGCACTAAGTGTCATGGCAACGACGGAAGGGGCCGCCACAAGGCCCCGGACCTGCACTCCTCCGTCGTGCAGCAAGCAGCTCCGGGGACTCTGTTCTGGTTCTTGAAGAACGGCAACCTCAAGGAAGGGATGCCTTCCTGGTCGCGCCTGCCGGACCAGCAACTTTGGCAGCTCGTCAGCTATCTCCGGACATTGCATTGAACCCGACTCCCTCCCGATGCCGGCTCAGATGAGATGGCCCCAGTGATCCCGCTCCCTCGCAGGAAGGAAGACCATGCGGAAGGCCGTCTTATTCTCCGGTCTGCTTCTGATTTCGTGCAGTTTTCTATTCCCCCAAGACAGCAACGGCTTCCGCTCTTCCGGCCGCGCTGCCGGCGCGGAGGACAACGATCCCTCCGAATTACCGTCGAAACAGGCACTCTCCGAGGACGAGCCGGAGGAGCCCGACTTCGCGTTTATTGCCGGTGGCCCCTATACGCAGAAGAAAAACTCCATCCAGGTGATCTTCCCCACGCAATTTGGCCGCCGTCGTTCCAACCTCGGAGGCTCAACGCTCGAGCACGCGGAGTTCGGCACATTGCTGCGGACGGAATGGGGCTTGACGGACCGCCTGGAACTCGACGTGATTTTCTCGGCGGAGGGCGAGCGGGATTTCCTCGGTGAGCGGAAAGTGCATTCCACTTTTGCCCTGTCCGATTCCGTGGCAGGCATTCGTTACCGGCTCCTGCGGGAGCCTTCGGCGCCCCTGACAATCACCATGGGGCCGCAGTTGATTCTGCCCACGGGAAGCTTCGCCAGCGGCACGGGCTTTGAAAGCGTCGGCTACGCTTGGGACCTCTCCACCGCGAAGGATTGGGGAGGTCCGGAGTTCTTGTACTCGTCGATGAACTACGCCTTCTTCCCGACCGTGCACGCACCCGGCTCGACGCGGCGCTTCAATCTGCAGAACGTCTTCTGGGGAAGCGCGCTATGCCTGCGCCCGCTCGAAATGGACCGCGGCCCGAACCATCACGACGTGCACGTCTTCCTCGAGTACGGCCTGGGCCGAGAAGAAGGTTTGGAGACCGACGGGCCAATCTGCAAGGCTGCTGGGACGGTCTCGCTCTTCGCACCGGGAATCCGCTACGGATTCCTGACGCGCACGAAAAAGCTGCTTGAGATCGGCGTGTCGTTCCCGATCGGACTCAATCACAACACGCCGCGGGGCGGCGTCATCGTGCAGCTGCAGTTTGAAAACGTGTTCGGTTACCGGCCGCAGTGAGCGTGACGGCTCGAACCCAAACTGCCCTGTTCCTGGCTCCGGCGAGCGCGTGGGCCGTCGTCGTCCCGCAGCTCGGGATCCACGTCGCCAGCGGCCCCGAAGCCTGCAGAGGTTTCCCCACCCGCCACTCCTGAGGCCGGGCTCCGCCAGCCGGCCCCTGCGGGAGTCGACCGGCGGTAAGTCCCGAGATCGCGCCGAGCCGGCATCTTCCCCGAGGGGGAGACACGAACTTCGTCCTTCCTTTTGTCCGTCGTCCTCCTCAAGAAGCGATCTCGGAGAGTTATTCTTTTTCGAATTTTATGCCGTAAAGGGTACCCCTGGGACTCGACTGCGACCGGACAACGCGGCCCCGCGTCTCGGTGGGAACAGGTTTGTCGTCGGAAGGAAGAGATAGGTACAGGACGTCCCCGACCCGATGTTGCCGCTTCCCGAGAAAGCTCACACCGCCTCTTGAAACGCCATGCGTCTGAACCAGTTCACTCTCGCCGTGACTGTCCCGGACCCTCAGCAGCATGCTCAACTTCAGACGCTTGTGCTTCCGCCGTTCTTCCGCTCGCTCAACGGCACGAGATATTTGCGGGAGGATTTCCGGCGCCGGACCGTGTTCGCACGGCTGCCAGCGTGTGGTCTCGCCGCAGTGCTCGCAGTGGCGGGAAATCGCCCCCGTGAAAAGCAGGACGTCGTATTCGATGGAAGAGATGGGGCTGAGCGCGCCATTCTTGCAGGCCGCGCAGCAAATCAAAACCTTGGGCTGAACACCCTCCGGGGGCGGGCTGAACTCCAGCCCCCAGATGTTGCACTCCGGGCAGAGGGTCTCGACCCCCCACTCCCGCCGCATCCCAAAGACCTGCCGGAGTTCGCCGACCACGCGGAACTGCGTGGCGACACCGTTTTCAAGATTCTTGATGGTAATTCTCTGTTCCGGCTGGAGCAGGTGCTGCAAGCTGATGCACGCGCCGTGCTTGTTGACGCTGACAGTGACGGTCTCTTCTTCGAAGGGGTCCGACGACGCGTCGACGCCGGTCACGCGGATGCGCAGGGGAACGAGAACGCGGTCGCTGCGGCGCCTTCGGATCTCGTTCATAAACTCGCCGGCTCCGGCGGCTTTAGCGAATTCGGCTGTTAGTTTCAGGCGGTCGAGTCGTCCGCGTCGTCCAACAATCTCGGGGCGCCGGCGACATTGCACCGCGAATGCCTGTGGCGGTTTTCCTCCCTTAGGGATGGGCAACTGAAGATAACGGGTGAAGGCGCGAGAATTGCAGTTGAGAAAATCGCCTACCGCTGACCACGCTTACACACCGGCCGTGACGCTTCACGGCCGCGTGTTCACCTGCGTCGTCAGACTCTGTCCCTGTGCCTATTTCCAAAGGGCCCGGGGTTGAAATTCCGCTCACATCGCCCCGAGGATTGTGTGAAAGATACTCCGGTCGCTGGCGTGTCAAAGGCCTTCCGGAGCACTGCATTAAGCTACGCGCGCCGTTCCCGCTCCGCCGGCACCCAACCCTCTGGAGCGAATGTTCTCGCCCCGAGGAGGGTTTGTCAAGGGGTAATTAGTCACACGGCTAATTTGTTTTGGATGCCTGCTTCCTGCAAGGATGTGGCGGCCAGAAACGCCAAGGCGACGGGGGCCATTGACTAAACCCAGTTTAGGACCCAACCCGCAACATAACTGACGGCCCCTCCGTAGAGGAGCAGCGGCTCGAGCCAGGGACGGATGCCGGCCAGGATAGGAATGTCAATGACCGGCCAGGGGCCATAGCCGCCCCAGTAGACTTTGATGAGCAGGCCGAGCACGATGGCGGTGAGGGCTTTGTCGCGGATCTCTTTGGCTTTGGCTGGCCCGAAGCGGTGAGACTCGCGAAGCCTGGGCGGGACAATGGCCAGTCGCGCGCCACACTTCGTGCACTCAGTCGCGCCGTCCGGATTGTAGATGCCGCAGTGGCCGCACTGGATCATGGTCGGAACCGCACCTCAACAGCCGATTGTTCACTTGTGACGTTGGGTGAGAAGGGCCGACGCCTGCCCGGCCCATAAAGCTATTCGCGCACCGTCGCGTCCAGGAAGGCGCGCAGTTTGCGGCTCCGCGAGGGGTGCCGGAGTTTCCGCAGGGCCTTGGCCTCGATCTGCCGGATGCGCTCGCGCGTTACGGCAAAACTCTGTCCTACTTCTTCGAGCGTATGCTCGCTGCCGTCGTCCAGGCCGAACCGCATCTTGATCACCTTCTCCTCGCGCGGCGTCAGGGTCTTGAGCACCCCTTCGGTCTGTTCCTTGAGGTTAATGTTGATGACGGCTTCGGCGGGCGAAATCACGCCGCGGTCTTCGATGAAGTCTCCCAGGTGGGAATCTTCTTCCTCGCCGATCGGCGTCTCGAGCGAGATCGGCTCCTGCGCGATTTTCAGAACCTTGCGCACCTTGATGACCGGGATGTCCATGCGCTTGGCGATCTCGTCCGACGTGGGCTCGCGGCCGTACTCCTGCACCAGCTGGCGCGAGGTGCGGATCAGCTTGTTGATCGTCTCGATCATGTGCACGGGGATGCGGATGGTCCGCGCCTGGTCCGCAATCGCGCGCGTGATGGCCTGACGGATCCACCACGTGGCGTAGGTGGAGAATTTGTAGCCGCGCCGGTACTCGAACTTGTCCACGGCCTTCATCAGGCCGATGTTGCCCTCCTGGATCAAGTCCAGGAACTGCAGCCCGCGGTTGGTGTATTTCTTGGCGATGGAGACGACCAGACGCAGGTTGGCCTCAATAAGCTCGCGCTTGGCGGCCTCGGCCTCCAGTTCACCGCTGATGATGGTCTGATAGGTGCGCTTCAACTCGGGGGTTGTCGCACCGGTCCGCTCCTCGATTTCCGTCAGGCGCGCGCGGACTTGGCGCAGTTCCTTGCGCTGGTCCTTGTTCCCGTTGGCGCGCGTACTTTCCAGCTTTTTCGCCAGCCTGGAGATTTCGCGGTCCAGCGGGCGCACTTCTTCCACCGCCTGCCGGATTCTCTCAATCAGGCGCTTGCGCTCGAGGTGCGTGAACTCAATCGAGCGAATCAGCTTGGAGACTAGGATGCGGTGCCGCGCCACCGCCCAACTGTAGCGACGATAATCCCGCGGCCGTTTGCTGCGCGGGATGGATGCGAGCTTGGCCTTCAGTTGCCCCAGACGCTTGCTGAGGCGCTCAACTTCATCGACCTGGGCGATGACCTCCTGCAGGCGTTCCTCAATCTTGTCCTCGGTCAGGTCGTCGTCGTTGAAGGTGACGACTTCCTTGATGGGCCGGTTCCCTTCCTGCAGCGCCACGCGGAGCGCGTACAATTCCTGGACGACAATCGCCGACCGTGAGAGCGCCTTGAGCACGTTGAGCTGCCCGCGCTCGATGCGCTTGGCGATTTCCACTTCGCCTTCGCGGGTCAGCAGCGGCACGGTCCCCATCTCGCGCAGGTACATGCGGACGGGATCGTTGGTCTTGTCGAGTGCGCCGGGGGTCAGGTCGAGTTCGAGGTCCTCGCCGCCTTCCTCCATCTTGACGTCGTCGGGCTTCTCGAGCGCCAGCTTCTCGCCGGCCTTGGCGCGCGGAGACTCGAGCACTTCGATGCCCGCGTTGTCGAACATGGAGAGCAGGTCCTCGAGGTCTTCGGCGGAATGCACGTCGGAGGGAAGGAGGTCATTCACCTCGTCGTAGAGGAGGTATCCCTTCTCCTTGCCCATCGAAATCAGCTTGTTGAGCTGGTCAAACTTGTCGTCAAAGGCCAACGGATTGGACCCCCTGCGGGCAAACAAAAGTCACGGTGGATTGCTTCAAAAATGCAAAGCGACACCTCTCCACCCTCGGGCGGTGTCGCGTCCGGCAACCCAGAAGCCATCTTGGGAAGCAGCTCGATCCCCGATAGCTCCAAATAGTTTGATGTTATTCTACACCAAGTCGTTTGCAGCTGTGCAGGAAATTCTCAGAACCCCCTCCCGGGCCGTAACTCCTTGTCTATCTTGGCCTTGGCCTCCTTCAGCTCGGCCAGTCGGGCAAAGTCCCGCCGATTGATGGCATCCTGTATGGCAGTTCGCAACAGATCGCGGTCGCGCTCTGCCTTTTTCATATGGAGTGCACGCATACACGCCAGCACCTGTTCCCGGTCGGGAACTTCACCCGATTCGAAAAGGGTTTCATAAACCAAGCGCTGAGTTTCCTTGCCCGGCCAAGACTCGGCGTGCGACGCCTCCAGTTTTTCGCCGCGCCGACGCGCTTCCCACAACTGCTTGAAGATCTCTCCAGCCGGCTGGCCCTCGCAGTCGCCGCTATCGACCAATTGCGGAAGGAACTCATCCGCGAGTTCTTCATTTTCGAAAAACGCCCGCAGCAGTTTCTTTTCGGCCGGCGTAGCCCTCGCGGGTTCCATTCCCGGGTGGACCTGCAACTCGCGCCGGCCTTCTCCGGCCGCGCGCCTCAACTCCTCGCGGAGCAGCCGCTCTTCCAGGCGAAGCCGCTCTGCCAATCGGTTGGCGAGTTCAGCGCGCAGCATCGCATTCGGCACGCGCACCAGATACGGCATCACGGCATTGGCGGCGGCCACCTTGCCCTCCGGCCGCGAGAGATCGTGAGAGCCCGCCGCGCGCTCGGTGAGATAGTCCAGATAGGTCGGCGCCGCCGCGAGCAGTTCACGGTACGAGCTGGCGCCCTGACGGCGAATGAAAGAATCGGGATCGAGGCCGCCGGGCAGCGCCAGAACCTTCGCCTCGAAGCCTTCTTCGAGCAACAGGCTCAGCGAGCGCTCTGTAGCGGCGACACCCGCCGAGTCGGGATCGTAGTTCACGACGACCCGCCGCGAGTAGCGGCCGAGCAGCCGCGTCTGACTCTCCGTCAGGCTGGTGCCGCAACTGGCCACGACGTTTTCGACTCCCGCCGAAATTACGGCGATGCAATCCATGTAGCCTTCGACGAGGATGGCGTAGTCGAGCTTGCGGATCACGGCACCGGCGCGGTCGAGATGATAGAGCACGCGACTCTTCGTGTAGATGGCCGTTTCCGGCGAATTCAGGTACTTGGGCTGCTCATCGCCGAGCGCGCGACCGCCGAACGCGACGACCTTTCCCGACTCGCGGGCAATCGGGAACATGATGCGGCGGCGGAAGCGGTCGAAGTGGCGCCGGCCCTCGGAGTCGCGGAGCACCAGCCCGCTTTTCTCGAGCATCTCCGTTTCAAAGCCAGAATCGATCAGGCGGCGCGTGAGCGCCTGGCCGTCGGAAGGCGCATAACCCAGGAGGAAGCGCCCGACGATCTCGTCGCTCACGCCGCGGTCAGCCAGATAGGCGCGAGCGGCCCTGCCCTCCGCGGTCGCGCCGAGTTGGGAAGCGAAGAACTTGGCGGCGATCTCGTGAATCTTGTGGAGCGCAGCGCGCTCGCGCGCGCTTGCGTCGTAAGTCTCGTCGTGAATCGTCTCGCGCAGCCGCACACCCGCCTTTTCCGCGATGCGCCGCAGCGCTTCCGGAAAGGTCAGGCTATCGATCAGCATCACGAATTTGAATACATCGCCGCCCACGCCGCAGCCGAAGCAATGGAAAATCTGCTTCGTAGGATGCACGGCGAAAGAAGGCGTCTTCTCCTGATGGAACGGGCACAGGCCCATGAAGTTCGCGCCGGCTTTGCGCAGCTTGACGTAATCGCCGACGATCTTGACGATATCGGCCGCCGTACGAACTTCGTCGACTTGGCTCATTGAAGAACAGTCGTCAGTGGTCAGTCAACAGTTGACAGTCAACAGTCGACAGTGGAAGGTTGAAAGCAAGTCGTACAACAGGACTCACTCCGGTCGCCGAGCCTTGGTTGTCTCTCTTCACTGTTCACTATCCACTGTTCACTATTCGCTCTTACCGAGCCCCGAACCCCGAGTCCCGAGTCCCGGCTCTTTAGGGCAGCAGGACAATATTCGACGCGGGCTTGGAGAATTCTTCCGACTTGAACTGGGTGCGCAGAAAATCGAGGAACGCCCGGCCCTTGGGGCGGCCGTTCGCGCGCGAGGCACCAAGCTGAGCCAGAAACGTCAGCGCATCGCGAATTTCGCTGTCGCGCAGGCCGGCCATGCCGCGCGCCTGAGCTTCGGCCTTCTTGAATTCTTCGACCGCCGTCCTGACCGCATCGTAAACCTCTCGCTGTACGCGGTAGTCGGGAGGCTTTTCGTAATAGATTCCACTCGAGAGCGTCCGGTAAGCCTCCACCAGGGCTCCGAGTGCCGCCAGCACGTCGGAATCCGCCACCAGGCGGTTATCTTGCGCCGCGCGGCAGAGCGAGTAGGAGAGCGCCAGCAGCAGTTTCTCGTGCTCGGCGACGAACGAAGCCGGGATCCTGACGTCCGCGAACGGGACCTTCGACCAGTCCACTGCCCGTCGCTCGACGTCCCAGTGACGGCTGGCGACGAGATACGGGCAGTCCACGGGACAATCGATCGTGACTTCTCGTTCCGTACCGCAGCAGACCGCGCAGATCGTGTCGCCCCTGGTCGGGCAAAACCTTCGCGGGTTGCGTTTTTCGCAGATCGGACAGGCCAAAATTGCCCCTCGGTTTTCGCCGGCCACGCGGTGGACCCGTCAGTCAGCCAGGGGACTCCCTTCCAGCCGGAAAATCCATTATGCCACATTTCCGACTTCGCCCTTGGAGTGCGGCGGTCTCTGCCGCCGCCTTTTCCGCTGCGAGTCTCTGCTCGTCGGTCGGACGGGAGCGAAGATCCCGAAAGGCAAAACGGGAGCAGAGACTCCCGCACTCCAAAAAACCTCTTGACTGTCACGGCCGCATGCCCAAGATTGGAAGCCTCCGGAGAACGCTACCATTATGAGCCGAGAACCCTTAACGCGCACCGCAGACGTCATTGTGATCGGCGGCGGGTTGATCGGTTGCTCGATTGCCCTGCGGCTGGCGCAAGCGAAGCTGTGGGTGTGCGTGCTCGACCGAGGCGAGCCGGGCTCGGAAGCAAGTTCCGCGGCGGCCGGCATGCTCGCGCCGCAGGGGGAGACCGTCGAGCCGGACACTTTCTTCGAGTTGTGCGCCGCCAGCCGCGATCTCTACCCCAACTACATTGCCGAGATCGAGGAACTGAGCGGGCAGGATCTCGGCTACTCGCACGATGGCACGCTGCTCGTCGCCATTGACGAGGCCGAGTGCAGCGAGCTCGAGAAGATTTACGACGCCCAATCTCGGCGGGGCTTGCCGATTGAACGCCTCGCGCCGGAAGAGATTCATCGCCGCGTCCCCGGACTCTCGCCCGAAGTCCGCATTGGTCTATTCATTCCGGGGGACCACTGGGTGGACAACGAGCGGCTGAGCGCTGCGGTCGTCGTGGCGTGTCGGCGGCTGGGTGTGGACATCCGCCCCCAGCACGCCGTGACCAAGTTGAACGTCCGAGGCGGACGCGTGGAAGACATCGAGGTCATGACCGCCATTGCTTCGGCGGGCAACATCAAGCTATCCGCGAGCCATTTCGTTATCGCCGCGGGCTGCTGGTCGGCCGCCCTCATCGAACCCCTCGGCATCAAGCTCTCCATCGAGCCCTGCCGTGGCCAAATGATGGAGTTCGATTCGCCCGCGGATTTGCCGCTGGTGGTCCGTGCGGGCCATCACTATCTGGTCCCGCGCCCGGACCGGCATGTGCTCGTGGGAACAACGGCCGAATACGTGGGCTTCGACAAAGCGGTCACCGGCGAAGGAATGCTCTCGATTCTCGAAGGCGCCCAGCGCATCGCGCCATTCGTCAAGGGCTTGAAGTTTCGACGCGCCTGGTCGGGACTGCGGCCTGATACCGCGGACCATCTCCCGATCCTCGGCTGCGGTGAAATCCCCAATCTCTTTTTCGCCACCGGTCACTTCCGCAACGGCATCCTGCTCGCGCCGGTGACGGCACAAATCCTCTCCGATCTGATTCTGAGGGGCGGAACGGCCCGACCGATCGAAGCCTACCAGCCGACACGGCTCACGTAGCTTCCCAGTCCGTGCACATCTCCGGAGAGCGCGGAGGGGAAACTCCCCGGTAGGGGCATTCGGCGGTTAGTTGATTTCCGCCCACGCCGCGGCGCCGCGGCGGGGCGCGCCGGTGGAGGCCATGGAGTTCAGGAAGGCATCGAGAAGACTGGCGTCGAACTGCGTGCCTTTGCCCTTCTGCAGTTCCAGGACGGCTTCTTCCAGCGGGGAGGCTTTCTTGTAGGCGCGCTCGGAGATAAGCGTGTCGAAGCAATCGGCGATGGTGATGATCCGTGCGCCGATGGGAATCTGTTCACCCGACAGGCCGTCCGGGTAACCCTTCCCGTCCACGCGCTCGTGGTGATGGCGGACCATTTTGCCGATGCGCCCGATGGCCTTGACCTTGAGTGGCATCAGGATCCGTTCTCCCAAAGTCGAGTGGGTCTTCATCAGCTCGTACTCTTCCGGGGTCAGGCACGCCGGCTTGTTGAGCACGCTTTCCGGAACACCGATTTTGCCGATATCGTGCAGGATTCCCGCCAGACGGATTTCTTCCAGCTCATCCTTGGAAATCCCGAGTTGCTGCCCGATCTGCGCGGCCAAGCGCGAGACCGACTGCGAATGGCCCTCGGTGTAGTGGTCTTTGGCGTCGATAGTGAAGGCGAGTGCGGTGACGGTGTCCATAAGCGAAGGGTTATCTCCCTCGGTGCCTCGCGTGGCCTCCTCAAAGCGCGTCAAGTACTCGTTGAACACCTCGGGGCCGGTCGAAAACATGCGCTTGACGGCCACGCCCAGATAGGCGTGCAGCAACTGTTGTTCCCAGGCGGCGCGGGGCGAATCCGCCGAATGGGAAGCGACGCGCACGCTGTTGCCGCGCTCGTGCTTGGCCAGGTATACCCCGGACTCCGACACGCGCACAATTTCTTCCGCCGTCACCCCGTGGATGGGGAAGGTGGCGATGCCAAAGCTGGCCGTCACGCCGCGGCTGGCCAGGTACGAATCCGCCGCGAAGCTGGCGCGCAGGCGCTCCGCCAGGATTTCCGCCTTCTCGGTGCTGGTTTCCGGCATCAGGATGGCAAACTGATCGCCGCCCAGCCGGGCGACGACGTTGGATTGCCGGCAGCGCGCCTCCAGCACGCCCGCCACGGCGGTCAGAACCCTGTCGCCTTCCAGATGCCCGTGCCGGTCGTTAACCTGTTTGAAATCATCGAGGTCCATCATGATGAGAGAGAAATGCCGGCCGGACCGCGGCGAGCGGCGCCACTCCGCATCCAGCGCCTCCATGAAGTAGCGATGGGTTTTCAAGCCCGTCAGGCTGTCCAGGACGGCCTGCTCTTGTGCGACCTGGTAGGCCTGCGCGTTCTTCAAGGCGATGGCCAACTGGTCGGCCAACATACAGAGCGTCAGCACGTCCTGCTGGGAAAAGCTGTGAGGCCGCAGGCTTTCGATACACAACACGCCCAGAACCTCGGACCGGTACTTCAGCGGAACCATTAGCGCGGAACGGACTCCGGAGTGGAACGGGATGTAGCGTTCGTCGCGGGTGACCTCGTTCGCCAAAACCGGTTCGCCGCTCTCGATGGCGAAACCCGCCAGCCCTTCGTCCCGCTTGCGCCGCTTCCCCAGCAGCGTGGGCGCGTACCCCTCCTGCGCCTCCATCACCAGCTCGTCGCGATCGCGGTCGATGGTTTCCACGCGGACCAGTTCGTACCCGAAAGCGCTGCGCAACTGCGGGCAGATGCTGGGGAGCAATTCTTTTGGGTCGAGGACCGCGGTGGCCTTGCGCGCCAGTTCGTTCAGCAGGGCCAAGTGGCGGGCACGGCGTTGCTCCTGCTGGAACAGCCGGGCGTTCTCGATGGCCACGGCTACTTCGCCGGCGAGCACTTTCAACAACTCAAACCGGCGCTCGTCCAGTGCACCCTCGCGCTCGTAGTCGGTCACGGCCAGCACGCCCATCGAGCCGTCCGAGAATTGGATGGGCACTCCCGCCCAGCACAGGATGCGAGGATCGATGGGCGAGATCCCCAGGCGCCGCGCCGTATTCAGGAAGTCGCGGACAATCAATAACGGCGCGCGCGTGCGCAGCACGTATTCGGAGAGCGCGTCGGCCGTGCGGCCGCGCGCCGAACCGCCGGCTCCATCGTCCAGGCCGGACACGGCCTCCGGGCGTCCGTCGGGCGACTCCTGGAGAACCAGCGAGAAGTTCGACGCCCCCAGCAAGCCCTTCAGCTCGTGCTGCAGAATCTGCAGTTGCATGTCCAGGTCGAAGGTCGCGCCGAGCGCTTCGACCACGCGATGGAGGACTCTCAACTCTTCGTCGTGACGCTCCGCGGCCTTCTGAAGCGAGCGGTTCTCGAGCGCCACGGAGATCTGGTTTCCGATGGCCATGGTCAGGCGAAGTTCGCCCGGCCGGAAGGTCTTCACCTGGCGGCTGCCCACGACGAGCACACCGTAGGACCGGTCCTGCGTCTGCAGCCCCACCACCAGCAACGTTCTCGGCCCTTCCGCGGTGATCACTTCACGGAATTGCGGGAAGAGCGGGTCGCGGTGCCAAGCGGCGACCAGGTCCGGGCGGAGCAGGTCCGGGAAAACCATCAGGCTGCCCCAGCGCTCGCCCGAAGAGGAAAGGTAGCCACGCAGGGGACCCTTGGAGAGCCGTGCCAACGCCTGCTCGGAGAAACCTCGAGCGGCCGAGTAATCCACGCCGTTCGTCCCGGGAATGTGCAGCAGGGCAAAACCCTGGGTCAGGCCGAGCGCCTGGAGAAGTCCGTCGAGCGTCTGGTCGACCAGTTTCTTCAGGTCCGGCGTCGAGGAAATCGCCGTGGTGAGCAATTGCAGGTTCGAAAAACGCAGCAATTGCGCTTCACTGCGTTTTCCTTCGGTCCGGTGGTGATGCAGCCTCTGGAGAATGAAGACAAGAAGAATGAACGTGGTAAGGGTGGGGAGGAACAAGATGGGAGGCAATTGGCCGAGAGTGGTCCCCATCGCAGCGCTCTCCAGGCGGACAAAACGGAACCCTGCCGCCTCTTCCTCTGCGTCCTTGCCCGTCCAACCCTTCGCCTGGCGCTTTGTCGATGGGTTCTTGGTTTCAGATCTGAAACCACACGCAATCGAACCGTCCCTCCCGACGCTTCGACTGCCACGTGGAGAAGTAGGCGAACTATAGCCGAATGGCACACAATCGTCAATGCTTATCCTTACCGGCCGTCAGTTTTGGGGAGAAAGCCCCCGGGACCTCAGAATTCAGGCAAAGTTGCTTCGGACGGCGAGGAAGGCTCTAACTTACTCTGGCGGAAGGGGATACGCAGCATGATGGGAGTCAGAAGCGTGGTTATCAATACCAGAACCACCAAAAGGGAGAAAACGCGCGGCGCGATTAGCGCGGAAGTCCAGCCAATCGTCGCCGTGATCAAACCGACTTCCCCGCGCGGCACCATTCCAATACCCACGATGAGGGAGTCCCGGCTGGACATCCGGCTCAGCCACGCGCCCAAGCCGCAGCCCAGAACCTTTCCGCCGACGGCGACGATCAACAAGGTCAGGAAGAAGGCCCAGTGCCCACCCAGCGTTCGGGCGTTGATCTCCAGGCCGATGGAAACGAAGAACAGTGGGCCAAGGAAAGAGTGACTCAGGGAACGGGTTTCTCCTATGACTTCCTCTTGAGCGGGAGTGAAGCCCACCAGAACACCGGCCAGATAAGCACCTGTAATCGCTGCCATGCCTCCGAGAGCATCGGCCAGAAACGCGAAGAGGAAGGCCAAGGCCAGCGCTACCCCCAGCACGACATGCTGGCCCGCCAGCTTCTTGGCCCGCCGGAAAGCCCACTGGACGACGCGCGGGCCCAGTCCCACCGCCACCAAGAGAAACGCCGCCATCCGCGCCAATGTCATCCCGATGCCGCCCCACCCCAAGCCGGCCGTCGCATGACTTCGCGGCTCGAGCGCGATGACGAAAGAAAGCACGACCAAACCCAGAATGTCGTCGATGACCGCCGCGCCCAGAATTGTCGAACCCGCTGGCGAGCGCAGCTCGCCGAGATTCATCAGGGTCTGCGCAGTGATGGAAACGCTGGTGGCGGTCAGGACTGTGCTCACAAATACCGCTTCGGGCCAGCCCAGCCCAGCGGCCCGCGCCGCGGCTGTCCCGGCGGCCAGAGGTAGGATCACCCCACCGCATGCCGCACTCAGGGCTGAACCTACCGTGCGTCGCATCAGGACGACGTCGGTCTCGACGCCGGCCAGGAACATCAACACCACAACCCCAAGGTCAGCTAGCACCTTGAGGGCAGCGGCAACCGAAATGGGCGCGCCCGCCACGGACACGGGAGCCGAGAACCAAGACAAGTGCAATACGTCGAGCAGCGTGGGGCTAGCCACGACGCCGGCGAGAAGCTCTCCTAGGACGATCGGAAAACCCAAACGCGCGGAGAGGTCCCCCAGGCCCCTCGCCAGGAGGATCGGCACCGCGAGCAGGAGAAGGATCTGGAGTGAGATGTCCACGCGTCACCGACAGTTCAGCCCTCAGAGCCGCGCCTCACCGGGGCCCTGACTTCAGCCGAAAGTAGGAACGGCCGAGGAAGAAAAGTAGGGCCGCCAGACAGCCACCGAAAACCGGCCAGGCTGGCGCCCGGAAGAGGCCTACGAGCAACACCGCCACGATCATCGCGGCGGCCAGCCCAGTCCGTTCCTGCGAGACCGCCAGCATCAGCACACGAGCCTTCTTCGCATGGGTCTGAGTCATCTCTAGCTCTCCACCGCCAGGGGCTGGCCTGCCCGGCGTCAACTCATGTGAAGCAGGAGCGCCGTCAGAAGCGTGAATACCACTCCTGCACCCAGGGCAACTCCAATTCGGGAAAACGGTTTGTTCCACCACGGCCGCGCGTAATCGCTTTTCTCGCGCTGCCTTTCCTCGCGGAGCAACTGCGCCACAAGCTTGCGTTCTTCAACCGTGGCCGCGCACTTGAGCGCCAGAGACATCTGTTCGTAACCCTTCTGCGGGACACGCAATTTGAAATAGAGTTGGCCGAGCTTGAAATGAGCCTAAAAGCTTTCCGGCTCAAGTTCGATTGCTTCCTCGAGATGATCGAGCGCCGGGTAGATGCGACTGTCAAGAGCATAAGCGATCCCCAAGCCCACGTGCCCGTCGGCGAACTCAGGGGCGAGGCTGAGTGCCTGCTCGAAGCAGGCCGCCGCCGCACCCGCCTCGCCCAGGTTCAGGCGCTCCATCCCCGCCTGGAACAGACCGTGCACGCCGAGGGGCAGTCGCGAAGCGGGACTCCGTTCGAGTTCCGCGGCGCCCTCAGGCTCCTGCCGAACATCCGCGATCTCCACTACCTGAATTTCCTCTCTCATACTCTCCCCCTATCAACCCAGCCGGACGCGGTGAGCCCGCGGTCAAGCCTGTGCTGCCTTACCGACTCCGCTGAGCGGAAGCTTCTCCCGATAGGCTTTCAAAGCAAATTCCGGATAGCCGAGCGCGCCCATCTCCGGAATATCCAGCCCTTCGAGTTCGCTTTCGGCGCTCACCCGCTGTCCCACCACGAAGTCCACGAACAGGTTAAAGACGAACGAGAGGGTGAACACAAAGCCCAGCAGCGTGACCACGCCGATCAACTGGGCGATCAGTTGCCCGGGATCGCCGTAGAACAAGCCACGCACTGAGCCCGAAACACCATTCCAGCTTCCGCCGTAGTTCGAGGTCCCGTCAGCGAACAACCCGGCCGAGACCACGCCCCACAGGCCGTTGATACCGTGAACCGAGATGGCGCCCACCGGATCATCCACCTTCGCCACGCGATCGAAAAACTCCACGCTCAGACAGACTAGGACACCCGCGATCAACCCGATAATTGCCGCACCGACGGTATTGACGAAGCCGCTCGGAGCGGTGATGGCCACGAGGCCCGCCAGCAATCCGTTGCCGCTCATCGAGGCGTCAGGCTTCCCATAGCGGATCCACATATACAGGAGCGCGCCGAAGGAGCCGGTGCACCCGGCCAGCATGGTGTTGACCGCAATCGACCCAATGCGAAGATTGCCGTTCCCGGAAGCGCCCAGCGTGCTCCCCGGATTGAAGCCGAACCATCCGAAGGCCAGGATGAAGCAACCAGCCAGAACGAGCACGAGGTCGTGCCCGGGGATGGCATTCGACGAACCGTTGCGGTTGTACTTGCCAAGCCGCGGCCCAATCGTCATGGCGACGGCCAAAGCCGTCAGGCCACCGACCGCGTGCACAACGCCCGAACCGGCAAAATCACAGTACCCGTGCCCGAGGCCGAAATTCGCTCCCAACTGCGATAACCAACCTCCGCCCCAGGCCCAATTCGCAAAGAGCGGATAAGTGATGGCCGCGAGGAAGACGGAGGAAATAGCAAAGGCCGCAAACTTCCAGCGCTCCGCGGCGGCGCCCGTCACGATGGTTGATGCAGTGTCCATAAAGACCATCTGGAAGAGGAAGAGCACCATCACCGCCACGTCATAGGTCCCGCCCTGGGTGAGGAAGAAGCCGTGCGTCCCGAACAGGCCCCAGCCCTTGCCCGCCGCGTGGAGGGAAAATTCCGAACTCAGTGGGGCTGTCCCGCCAAGATTCGCCACGCCACCCACGCCGCCCATCTGCAAGGCGAACCCGCAGACCCAGTAGGCGAACAGGCCGAAGCCGTAAACCATGAAATTCATCATCATGGTGTGGTTGGCGTTCTTGGCGCGACAGAGCCCGGTCTCGACCGTGGCAAAGCCCGCTTGCATGAACATCACGAGGAAGCCCGCCACGAGGGTCCAGACGAAATTGATGGCCACTTTGTTCTGGCCGATCTGGTTCAGCGCATCGCCCAGCGTCAAACCCTTCTTCGAGTCGGAGACAGCAATGTCGTTCACCGTCCCCGTCTTGCTCCCCCCCGGGTCGCCCTGGGCCATTTCCTCGGCCGCCGGCGGGCTCGCCTCGTTCACCGCCACGGGCGCATCCAATTTGGGCGCGGGCGCGGCCTGAGTGCTGGTCGTCGGGGGTGATGGGTTTTCCGCCCAGGCCGCCGGCCCGCATAACAACATTAGGGCCGCTGCCGGCAGCAGCGACCGTCGTAACCGCTCAATACATGAACGCATGTCCACGTCACCTCATGCAGAGAGATTTTTTATCGCTTCCAAATGGCCTGCTTCAGGTAGGCACCGTTGAGGAAGCCCAGAATGCCCGCCAGACACATCGCCATCCCCACCAAACACAACGTCAAGCGCACGGCCGAAGAATCCGTCCAGGTCAGCGCCGCCACGGGAATCAGCCAGCCGAACACCGCCATGAGTAAACCCAGAGCTCTCATCGAAGTCTCCTCTTGATGTACATTTCGCTTGCCCGTGGCCATCTTGCGGTTGTCGTGCAACAGCGACGGGCAGACAAGGGGAAAGGGTGTTGCGTTATTCGCTTGTGAATTCGAGGCGCTTGATCCGATAGAAGCCGACCGACGAATGGATCAAGAGCGACAGGCCCGCAAGGGTCAGAATCACACCAATGATGGGGTGACTTGACCAGGCCACCAGCCCTGCGGGCAGGAACGTAAAGCCCAGAATGAAAATCGCCAGGCAACTTCCCTGTTGTCGATTTGCCGCCACTTGAAACCTCCGAAGAACAGGATTGAGGATTTGGGATTTGCGATCTAGGGAAGCAGTGAAGTGTCGGCCGACTGCCTGGACTACGGGGCGGGCCGCCAGAGCCTAGCCCCTGAATCCTAGATCCTTGATCCCAGCTCGTGCTTTTATATGTCTAAGTACAACGCCCTGTCGTAGGCCTGGCCGCAGTCACAGAGCAAGGGTCCCATACCCGTCGGCGTCATTCCTTGCTGTCCCCTACTTCGCATGGGCACTTTGCGCCCGCGGGATTTGACTTACTGCGACTCGCGCGTATCGAACGTGTAAACCAGCCCGGCGGCGACCGTGTTCTGACGGCCGATAGGCTGGTCGCCCTTCACGAACGTCGGTTGATTGGAATAGTCGTAGCGGTACTCGAGGCGCGTCAGCAGGCGGTGCGCGACGCGGCGCTCAAACGTCCCCGTAAACTCCTTCAGTTGCTGCCCCGTTCCCGTGGTGAAGCCGTTCGGATCGTTGAACCACTCGTAGCGCAGGGCGAAGGCGTTGCGCTCGTCGAAGGCGTAGCGCACGTAGCCCGCCACGCCCTGCCAGGAAACGGGGTCGAGCAGCCCCGCCATCCGATCGCCGCGTCCGTAGTCGTAGTTGAGGATGAACGAGAGTTTGTCGGTCGGCGAGATGGTAACGACGGTGTCGGAGAGCTGGCGCCAGTTCTGGTTAGTTCCTGCCTGCTCTGGACCCGCCATGTAACCCTGAGCCAGGCCGAACTTCTTGTGGGGATTCCAGTTGAACGTCACCCCATACGTCTTTCCGGTGTTGTTGTCCACGATGCTGTTCCAGCCGTTTACCACGAACCCGCTCAATGCATACTTACTGTTGAACGTGTATTTCGTCCGCAAGCCGAAGTGGTAGAAAGGAATCGCGTAGGTGAAGAGGATTCCGCGAGAGTAGTTCCAGTTATCCTTGGTCTCAATCACCTCGGCACCGTGCGGCGTGACGAATTTCCCGAAGTCCACCTGCAGGCCGTTCTTACCCACGGGAGCGAGATAGGAGAAGTAACCTTCCTTGAGATACTGCGCGAATCCGAGCCCGCCCGGGTCGCTGGCGTTCACGACGTTCATCGCCTGCCCGTAGCCCAGCGCCAACCGGAAGCCGAGCCGGCTGTTCGACGCGTCCGGGGGCTTGTCGAGAATGAGCTCGATCATGTTGAGTGCGAACTGGTTGGAAGGCCCGTCGAACGCCCGAAAACTGGAAGTCCGAGAGTGAGGTTGGTTGAAGTTGTAGCCGTAGTAGCCGTCGACAAAACCGCTCAGGCTCGTCGAGCCCGGAATAGACTGCAGGATGTTCGGTGAAGAGGTCGCGGCTGCCGCTTCGGTGCTGGGCGCCATCGAGGAAGCCGGCGTGGCCCCCGGCGTCGCGGCCGGAGCCGGTGCGCCGGACGGGCTGGGTGCAGGCTTTGACTCCTTCACTTCGCTCTGCACTCGCGCCAGTTCGCCCTGGAGCTGGTTGATCTGTTTCTGGAGATCCTCCAGCCGCTGGCGAAGTTCCTCGTCTGTCCCTGTTGAAGAATCGCTACTCTGAGCCCTGAGTCCAGGAGAAACCAAAAACAACAGACAAAAGCCCATCACTGCCCAGTAAGAGTAACCAAGTTTCCTCATCGTGTTGCATTTCGCTTTCTCCCCCGAGGCCGGATGCGGATCGTGCGCTCCCCGATTCCGCCGACCTCAACGACCAACAATTCGACAGTAGAGTTCAGACATTTTTTCGTCAAGCAAATAGAATTTCTGGAAGAGATAAAAAAACTTTGGACAAATCAAATTTATGGCAGCGATAATCCAGCATCCACAGTCTGTCGAGAGAGCCAGCGAATGATCGCGCACATCCCTGCACGAGGCGCGGGCATGCCGAAAGAGCCACCGTCTTGCCCGCACAGGAAAGTCGTCTTCACAAAACCCCTAATGTCGCGCTGCGCTTCCGCCGAATACAGATACAGGCTAAATCGCCTTGAACAGCGCCCATCCCAAACCCGCCTTCAAACGCGTCGTGGCGCTGTCACCCTTGGCGGCAGGATCCTCCTAGCCTGCCGCCAGGGGACTTTTCCCCTCGGCGTTTTTCCGGCTCAGGGACCCGACCGCGGGGCGGGGCGCATTGCCACAAACGCGCCACACGTGTAAAATTATGCTGTAGGGTTCACAGGGCTCACAGACCCGCAAATCCAAATGCGTTTCCTTCTTGCCATCCTTCTGGCAGCGTCGCTCCTGGCGCCTTCCCTGCGCTGGGCAACGATGAGGGCGCCGCTCGAGTCCTGCGCTTGCCCGCCCGCCGCGTGCTCGTGCGCAGGCCACATCCATGGCGCGGGCCACGCACCGGTGTGTGCCATGGCCAATGGTGGCCGCTGCGGAATCGCACCTGCTGACCCCGCAATCCACACGCATGATCTGAACCCGCTGCCTGTCCCAACCGAGTTGGCATTTCGCATCATGGTCTTCTCCTCGGGATGGAATTCCCCGGGTTCTGTAGTTCTTCTCCTAGCCGGGCATAGCCACCCACCCAAGCAACCCCCACGTTCCGCGGCCTGAAGGTTCCTCAATTCCAATCTGCACGGAACCTCGATCCGGGGCGCTGGGTGGGGATCTCTCTCCCCGTTCGCGTGAGACCTGGATTCCACTGTCGGCGCCGGGTCCGAGGAAATCACATCTCGTGGAGACTGCCATGAAACATTGGATATTGGCGGGAGCCTTGGTGGTGACTTCATCCATCGCCCCAGCGGCCTGCGCAACAATTTTCGGTAATGTCCGTGGGATCGTCCACGACCCGCAACACCAGCCCATCGCTGGAGCACAGGTGACGCTGCGCGCGCGCTTCCGCTTGGTCTCAGGAAACGCGCACCAACGCCGACGGCGAGTTCGCCTTCGCGCCCGTTCCCCTCGGCGAGTACTCCCTCGCGATTATCGCGGAGGGCTTTGGCGCCAGCGAGAAGGCGATCGAGGTGGCATCAAACAGCGCACCGATCCTGCATTTCCTTCTGCAGATCGAAGCCGTGAAGCAGTCGGTCGAGGTCTCCACAGCCCCCGAAGCCATTCCTCTCGAATCTTCGGCTGCACGCACCGTCGTCAACCGCCAACAAATCGCGCGCACCCCGGGCGCGAGCCAGACAAACAGCCTGGCGATGATCACCGATTTTGTTCCCGGCGCCACCGTGATCCACGACCAACTCCACATCCGCGGTGGCCACCAAGTCAGTTGGCTCGTGGACGGCGTTCCGGTCCCCAACACGAGCATCGCGTCAAACGTCGGACCGCAGTTTGATCACAAGGATATTGACTACATCGAAGTTCAGCGGGGAGGTTATTCGGCCGAATATGGCGACCGGACGTTCGGCGTTTTCAACGTGGTCACGCGCTCCGGCTTCGAGCGCAATCAGGAAGCCGAACTGGTGGCAAATTACGGCAACTTCCACACCACCAACGATCAGCTTAGCTTCGGCAGCCACTCGGACCGGTTCGCGTACTACGCCAGCGTGAACGCCAATCGCTCGGACCTGGGGCTGCAGACGCCGGTCTCGGAAGTTCTCCACGACCTCACGAGCGGAGTCGGCGGGTTTGCCTCTCTGATTTTCAACGCCACGCCGCACGATCAGCTCCGGCTGACTACCTCGCTGCGTCGCGACCATTATCAGATCCCGAATTCTCTCGACGACCAAGCAGCGGGCATCCGGGACTTGAATCGCGAGCGCGACGCCTTCGTGAATTTTTCCTGGGTCCGTACCGCCAGCCACGGCCTGCTGCTCACCGTCTCGCCCTACTACCATTTCAACCGCGCAGACTACCTCGGGGTATCCGGCGACCGGCCGGTCATTCCCGAGAATGACCGCTCCTCTCATTACGTCGGCGCGAACGCCACACTCTCCGTCATCACCGGCAAACACAATGCGAAGGCGGGAGTGACGGGCTTCGCCGAGCGAGAGAACACGTTCCTGAGCCTGACCTCGACGGATCCTGGTGTGGCCTCGCTCGCGCAACGTGAGCAGGTTTGGGGTAACGTCGGCGCGTTGTTTGTCGAGGACCAGTACAAACTCACACCCTGGCTCACATTCAACGGCGGTGCGCGGCTTACCCGATTGTCGGGTTCGCTCACGGAAACCGCCGCCGACCCTCGCGCGGGAGCTGCGCTGCGATTGCCCAGGCTCGGCTGGGTGCTCCAGGGCTTCTACGGCCGTTACTATCAGCCGCCGCCCCTCACGACCGTGTCGGGTCCACTTCTGGATCTTGCCTTGGCCCAGGGATTCGGATTCATCCCGTTGCGCGGCGAAAGAGACGAGCAGCATGAAATCGGCCTGACGATTCCCGCCCGCGGCTGGCTCGCGGAAATTACCAACTTCCGAACCGGGGCAAAGAATTTCTTCGACCACGACGTGCTCGGGAATTCCAACATCTTCTTTCCACTCACCCTGGAGCGCGCGCGCATTCGCGGCTGGGAGGCAAGCCTCCGGTCTCCCCGGCTTTTCGGCCGGGCGAGCACGCGCCTTGTCTACTCGCATCAGTTCGTCGAGGCGCAGGGAGGAGTCAGCGGAGGGTTGACAGACTTTGAGCCTCCCCAAGAGGCGGGCTACTAGTTCCTGGACCACGATCAGCGGGACACGTTGAGCACCAGCCTGTACCTCGACCTGCCGCGTAGGGCCTGGGTTTCACTCGTGGTTGCTTACGGCTCGGGATTCCTAAATGAGGACGGGCCGGCGCATCTTCCGTCGCACACCACCGCCGACCTAGCGCTGGGGAAGTCGTTCGGTGAGTCATGGTCCGTGCAGGTGCAGGCCCTGAATCTGACCAATCACCGCTATCTGCTGGATAACAGCAACACGTTCGGGGGGACGCATTTCGCTCACCCGCGTCAGGTGTCTGTCGAACTACGCTACCGTTTCCATTTCTGAGTTTGGGTGGTCGTCGCGCAGCCCTTGATTCTCGTCGTTGCAGGCCCACGAGCCTGTCTTCCCTTCTCCAGGCGGATGGCATAGGATGGTGAGTTTGGACGAGCGGCGATGGCCTCTGCTGAATACTCAACGTTTGGCCCGCCGCCAGACACACTATGACTGGCTTCCGTGTCCGCTTTGCTCCTTCTCCCACGGGCTACCTGCACGTGGGCGGAGCGCGCACGGCGCTCTACAATTGGCTCTTCGCGCGGCACCACGGCGGCGTGTTCATTCTGCGCATCGAGGACACCGACGTGGACCGCTCGAAACCCGAGCTGACCACCGCCATCCTGCGCAGCATGGAGTGGCTGGGGCTCACGTGGGACGAGGGCCCGTTCCATCAATCGGAGCGCCTTGACCGCTATCGCGCCGTGGCCGCCGAACTCGAACGCCTCGGCCACGCTTATCCCTGTTTCTGTACGGTTGAAGAACTCCAGTCCAAACGCGCCAAGGCCGAAGCCGAGCGCCGCCCCTGGAAATACGATGCGGCCTGCCGCAATCTGCCTCAAGCTGAGCGCGAGCGGCGACGCGCCGCGGGTGAGCCGTTCGCTATTCGCTTCCGCGTTCCCGTCTCCGGGAAGACCAGCTTCGAGGACCAAGTTTTCGGACTGATCGAAATCGAAAACAGCGACATCGAGGATTTTGTTCTGCTGCGCTCCGACGGGAACCCCACGTATCACCTCGGCGTGGTGGCGGATGACCTGGACATGCGTGTGACGCACGTCGTCCGTGGCGCCGATCACCTCTCGAACACACCGAAGCAGATCCTGATGTACCAAGCGCTCGGCGCCGCGATGCCGCTCTTCGCCCATCTTCCGCTCATCCTCGGGCCGGACCGCACACGCCTGTCAAAACGACATGGCGCGACTTCCGTTGAGGCCTACCGAGAACAAGGAATCCTGCCGGAGGCTCTGGTCAATTTCCTTGCCCTGCTGGGCTGGACGCCGCCCGACGGAAAAGAAATCGTCCCACTCGAGGAAATGGTAAAGACGTTCGATCTCCGCGCGGTCTCGAAGTCCAATGCGGTCTTCGACCCCGAAAAGCTCGCCTGGATGAACAGCGAGTACCTGCGGAGCTTGCCAACCGAACGATTGTTGCCGCTGGTTGAAGAGGAATTGCGAAGCGCTGGACTCATTACCAAGTCTGGGAGTCAGGAGTCAGAAGTCAGGAGTCAGAATGAGGAGCGCGATCGGCTGCGAGCGCGGATTCAGTTGCTCCAGTCACGAGCGCGGACTTTGAGGGACTTCTCCGGCGCCTTCCGCGCCTTCTTCGCGGATGAATTCGAGTACGAACCCGAAGCAGCGAGGAAGTTTTGGAAGGACGCGTCACTGCCCGATTTGCTCGCGGCACTCGCCCAGCGACTTTCCAGCACCGAGCCATTTGATGTCCGAGCGACCGAGCAATCGCTACGTGGACTGGCGGAAGAGAAAGGCGTGAAGGCCGGGCTGGTTATCAACGCCACGCGCGTGGCGCTGACCGGTCAGGGCGTGGCGCCCGGACTCTTCGATGTTATGGTGGTTCTCGGGCGGGACCGTGTGGTGGGGCGGCTTCTCCGCGCAGCCGAATATCTGCGGGGGTAGCGCTGCCCTTCAGGGCGGCGGGTGCCCGGCTAAAGCCGGGCGCTACGATTTCTTCTCGAACTTCTCGATTAGAACCACCGCCACCGCCGCGACCGTGGCGACAATCTCCAGCACGCGTTTGACCTTCTTCAAATTCAACACGCCGGCCACTCTCCTACGGGCAACCAGACTTTCGTGGGCAGCTTTTCATTATATCGCTCCAGGCTTACCAGAGAACCTCGGACGCCGCGCGGAAAAATCTCCAGCATCCCGAAGCAGCGGGGCAGCGAAAACCTCTGCTGGCCGGCGCTCCCCGGGTTGAAGAACAGCTTGTGTCCCATGGTTAACAGGCAGGGCTTGTGGCTGTGTCCGAAAATCACCACCCGCGTGGCCTCGTCGAAGGTCTTGAGGAAAGCGTCGCGACGCTCGGGCTGCATCTTCCCTAGCAACTCGCCGTCAGACCACGCCTCCAACTCGGATTGCGGGATTGCCAGCTGATGCCGAACTTCCACCTGCACATTGTCGAATTGCATTGTGAGTGAGGGAGGAAGTTCCAGCTCGCCCGGGTCCACGTTGCTGCGCACGGCGTGGACCTTGGCAATCCGGCCGAGTTCGTCGAGGATTTCGGCGGAGCCAACGTCGCCGCCGTGAACGATCACGTCCACTCCCGCCAGCATCTCCGGCAGGCGCGGGTCAAAGTACGCGTGCGTGTCGGAAACAACACCGATCTTCATGCGGAAACCTCAAGCCACGGGCGCCGACCGAGCGCGAGGATGGCCACCGATATTACCTAGCGGCGCCTCCCACGTAAAGTTGAATCAGCACACAGAACGGAAGCCGCCAATGTTCGCCGCCGGCGTTCGATCACTGGTGCCGGGCCTGTCCGGACTTGACCTCCGCGACGATCTTCTCGGCCAGCTTGCGTGAGGTCTCGCAATTCGGATAAGTGATGAGGCAGTAGGCCACACTCGAATTGCAGCCGCACGGACAGGGTTCCATGTTCAGGCGGTAGAGCGCCCGCATCTTCTGCTGGGGAGATAGGCCGACAAGAAGCGAACCAGGGAGTTCGGTAATATTGGTCGGAACGAACTCCCGCGCGAGTTTCGGGCAATCAGCCGGTGCAGGACCGAGCGGCGCCGGCGTGAAGTGAGCGGGCCGGGGGGTTAGCGCCCACACCAGGGCGGCGAGCAACCCCAACGTCAAGGCGACCATCGCCACGGCGCCGCGCTGGGGGCCGCTGCCGCGTGCAGGCTCCCCTGGCGACGTCGAGTTGGCAGGTGTGGAATCCATCCGCGCTCTGGCGGCTCATAGGCTCTTGCGCGCCGGCTCGAGTTCCCCCAGGCTTTTGAAGACGTCAGCGTTCAGAGGTTTCAGAGACCTACCGCGTCCCACCACGTTCACGGTCAGCGTCACCGGAACACTCTTGGGAGGAAGGCAGGCATGGTCGTTGCAGGCCTGGTAGTTGAATGTCCCTTTCAGGGCATAAACTCCCGGGCTCGCGGTCCGCGCCACCTGGAGCAGCGCTCCCACCGTCAGATTCCCTTCGTAAACCGAAAGCTGCTTCTCTGAAAAGGCAAACTTCTTCAGTTCCCCCTTCGGATACACCACGTTCTCCACGCTGACCTGCTTAGGTGGCTCGAGCTTCCACTCCGTGGGGATCAGGTAATCGAGTGTCGGCTGGTGGTCGTTGATGTGATAGCCGGGCGCGATGCGGGCCACCGCGGCGACTTTGATCGTCTTGCCTGGATGAACGCCGTCGGCTTCGAGCACGGTCTTCACTTCGACTACCTGCGGCGAGTTCTGCGCCGCAGCCACGCCCGCCGCGAGCGCCGCTAGCAGGGCGGCGCCGAGGAGGTGTAACGAACTCGAGGGAGCGCTCTTCATGAGAGGAAAGGACCTCGCCTACACGGTGGGTTTTAGGAATTTCTCGAGCTGTTCGCGCGCGAGGCGCTTGCTCACGCCGCAGGCGCGGTCATTCTGGCGGCACTTCAGGACGTTCAGATTGCACCCGCAGTCGCACTTCATTGATTCCAGCTGCTTCTTGAACATGGCGACCTGCTGCGGGTTCAGTTTGGAGAGATTGACACCCGGAACCTCAGAATCAATCTCCGCGGGATCCCCGAGCTGGATCTGCTCCGTTGGCCGCACGCCGCCCACCTGCTGGAACTGCGCCACTTCCCCCTGGGCGTTGGCGGCCAGCAGGGTTTTGATTTCCTCTTCGAAGACCGAGACGTCCGTGGCACCCATGTGCTTGGAGTAAATACGGCCGTCGCGGCCGATCACGAACGTCGTCGGCAGTCCTAGAATGCCGCCGTAGAGTTCCGTGACCCGCTGGTCGCCCATGGCCACGGCGTAGTTCATACTAAACTCACGGTAAAAGTCGCGCACCGGCTCGACGCTGTCGTCCATCGAAACCCCGATCATCACCAGGCCCTGGTCGCGGTAGCGCTCCTGGAGTTTGACGAAGCCGGGAATCTCAATCCGGCAGGGGCCGCACCATGTCGCCCAGAAATCCAGCAGCACGACTTTGCCCTTCTGGTTGGCCAGATCGATTTTCCGCCCGTTGAGATCGTTCAGGCTGAAGGCCGGCGCCATCGGCCGGTCTTTGCTCTGCGATTTGAGGGGCTGTTTCTGTGTCGCCGGTGCGATCCAGTAGCGGTTGATGAAATACAGTCCGACTACGACCAGGATCGCCAGTACGGCGCCCAATGCCACTTTGTAGCTCTTCACCGATTCACTCTCCATGCCTCAGCCCGCAAATGTTGTGGCCGCCTATCGCCGCCCTTCGAGGATCGGCGCCCCGCGAGCGCCACCGGAAAACCTGGTCATCGCGCGCGCTTCACGGCCGGAATTCCGGTTTCGCCAACCGCTCGCTCACGGCGTGACGTGCGCAGATACCAGTAGAGCCCCGCTGCCGCCCCGAGTGCCAGCAGGGCGATGAACTGCGAGGTCGAGAGAAGATGGTTAAAGACAAACCCGCGGTCTGCGTCCCCCCGCAGGAATTCGATGCCGAAGCGCGCCACCGCGTAAAGGGTGATGTAGCGCAGGAAGATCTGGCCGTCGTACTGCTTCGCCCGGTAGCTCCAGACGAGTATCGCGAAGATCAGGAAACACGCCAGCGATTCGTAGATCTGGGTCGGGTGGAGCGGGATGCCCAGCGGCGTCCCCGCCACTTCGTGCGCAAACGGATTGGTGAAGACCACACCCAGCGCCGAAGTCGTGGGCTTGCCGTAATCGCAGCCCGCCGCAAAGCACCCGAGCCGTCCGATGCCCAGGCCCAGCGCGATGCTCGGCGCGTAAACGTCGAACACTTTCCACATCGGAAGGCGATACACACGCGTATACCAGACCGCAAAGAAAACCGCGGCGATAAAGCCGCCGTAAAAGACGCCGCCCGCGAGCAGCGTGGAGCGGCTCACGAGCTCGGACGGATGCTCCCAGTAAAACCGCCAGTCGGTCAGCACCATGAGCACCTTCGCGCCCAGCAGCGCCACGACAATGAGCCAGGTGCTGAAGTCGAGCAGACGCCCGGAGTCGAGCCCTTCGCGCTTCCCCTGGCGGACGACCGTATAGATCGCCGTGAGCAGCGCCGTCACCAGCAGTACGCCGTAAGTAGGCAACTGAAAGAAGCCGAAATCAAAAAGGATGGGATGCAGATTCGCTCCGTCTGACGTAGCGCCGGCCCCGCTCTGCGGGGCCGGCACATGTGCCCGGCTAAAGCCGGGCGCTACAACGTAAACACGTTCAAGAAACTCAGGTACCCCGAGAGCATCCCGAGTTTGTTAAACGCCATCAGCGCGCCGATGGCGATGAGAAGGACTCCCGAAAGCACTTCCACCACCTGCAGGTGCCTCCGGAATCCTCCGTAGAATTTCATGAACTGGCTCAGCCCGAGGCCCGTCAGGATGAAAGGAATCGCCAGTCCCGCCGAGTAAATCGCCAGCAGAAACATCCCCTGGAAAACCGTGTCGCGCGTGGCGGCAAGCGCCAGAATGCCGGTCAGGATCGGCCCGATGCAGGGCGTCCATCCGAACGCGAAGGCGAATCCCAGCAGGAACGAGCCACCCAAGCCGCGCTTCGGCTGGCCGGTGTTCATGCGCGCCTCGCGGTAGAGCAGAGGAATCTTCACCAGGCCGGTCAGGTGCAGGCCGAAGATGATGACGACGATACCGGCGACCACGTTGAAAACCGATCGCTTCGCCATAAGGAAATTGCCCACCGCGGTCGCCGACGCGCCCAGAGCAATAAACACTACCGAGAAGCCGACCACGAACGCCAGAGAGTTGCGGAAGATCCGCCCCACCAGCCCCGCGCTGGCGCCGGCTTTCAGTTCCTCCATGGAGGCCCCGGAAAGCATCGAAATGTAACCTGGGACCAGCGGCAAAACGCAGGGCGAGAGGAAGGAAACCACTCCCGCCACAAACGCCACGGGGATGCTGAGTCCTTGATTCATCTTGCGGAGTTGCCTCAGTTATTGGATGCGCCGCAAGCCCATGTAGTCTCGCCCACACGCCTTGCCGCGCCCAAAAGCTGAAGTGTATCATAGCGGACTCTTTGCGCTGATGAATGGGTTTTCGTAGGGGCAGGGCTTGCCCTGCCTGCTTTGACGGGGGCGCAGCATGCAGCGCCCCTACAATCGTCGGGGCGGAGCCAATCTTGTTGCGCGCGATCATCTTTGACTTCGACGGCGTCATCGTCGATAGCGAATGCCTGATCTTCGAACTCACCCAGCAGATGGCCGCGCAGGAAGGCTGGACGGTCACTGAGGACGAGTACTTCCGCGATTACCTGGCGCTCGACGACCGCGGCATCATCGAGCACCTCTACCAGAGCCACGGCCGGCCAGTGGACACCAAGCGCCGCGACGTGCTGATCGAGTGGAAGTTCCACGCCTATCAGGAAATCATCCGCAACGGTCTGCCACCCATGCCCGGCGCCATCGAGTTCGTGAAGAAAGCCGCGGCGGGCTATCCAATTGCCATCGCCAGCGGCAGCCTGCGCGTTGAAATCGAGCATCTGCTCGGCAAGCTCGGCCTGCGCGAATTGTTCTCCGTGCTTGCTACGGCCGATGATTGCGAGCGCTCGAAGCCGGATCCGGAAGTCTATCTCCACGCCCTCGAGCGGCTCCGGCAACTGCCTTCGCTGCGGAATCAGCCGCTCGCGGCCGCCGAGTGCCTGGCCATCGAAGACGCGCCGCTCGGCGTCGTAGCCGCACACAAGGCCGGGATGAAGTGCTTGGCGCTCGCCCACAGCCGCCCGCTGGATGAACTCCGCCACGCCGAATGGGTCTATCGCGAATTTAATGAGGTCAATCTGGCCGGTATCGCAGCCGCCCTCCGTCCTGCCCGATAAAAAGGAATGGGGAGAGCCTTTCCGCTCTCCCCGTGAACTCGGCGCTCGCTCGAGGGAACTCTAGCTGCGCGCCATCTTGTTGTAGTGGAGCATCAGGCCCGAGTCCTCGGACTTTTCTATGGCCTCGAGCGCCACGATTTGGTAGTCGCCGGAAGAGACTTCCGTCCGGCGATAGGCGGCGGGCTCGATTTTGATGCTCACTCGCCCGCGATCTTCAAACAGAAAAGCTTCCGCTTGCTTGGGGCTCGGAAACGCCATGCGCTTTTCGCCCCAAGGTGAGACGTCGCCACGCCCACGGCTCTCCGCTTCCATCACGTATGAGCGCAGCAGCTTGGGCCAGTACTTGCGGAAAAGGTCCGCATTGGGGAACACGTCGCTCCAGACCAGCTCGCCGTTGATCGCAACCATCACACCGACAGCACCTCGCCCGCCGACTTGCTCGCGCAACTCGCGCTCGTAATCAGCTTCGATGGATCGGGCGACTTTCTCCACGCGCTCCTGCGCAGCTTCGCTGTTCAGCACGGCTGTGTAATCCTGAGTGGGCGATGCTGCGGGAACCGCTTCCGCCGCCCGGGAGACGGAATCCCAGACTCCCTGCTGGCTCTTGTTCGCCTGCGCC
>Ga0315280_10000942_pt1 | contig 52292 bp, 53 predicted proteins | sample YL17G06_40_MG_FD_203697 | JGI IMG/M metagenome (GOLD analysis project Ga0315280, IMG submission 203697) | Sediment microbial communities from Yellowstone Lake, YNP, Wyoming, USA - YL17G06_40 | ecosystem: Environmental > Aquatic > Freshwater > Lake > Sediment | place: USA: Wyoming | collected... | reverse complement strand
GAGGGGCTGTGACATGGACTGTGACCTCGTCGGCTATAGATGTTTCGACAAACACCCCTTTGCCGCACAAGGCCACCAGCCCTCCGTCCCTCTTCACGTTCTGCCCCTCAAAATGGCCGGAGTATAGTCTAGCAGGCCTGTGATAAAGCCCGTGTCCGTCTCTTTACGAACGCGCGTGCGGCAGCGTCACGCGATTCTTCGCAGGGGAGCCCCCAGAGGGGCTCCCTGGGCGGCCGCAGGGGGCCGCCCCTACAGGGCTGGCCGATCGTAAGGCGCAACGCAATTTATCACAGGCCTGCTAGGGCATTGGCCGACGCAGCCCGAGTCTCCGCATTACTTGAGCCTTGCCGAGTCGCCCTGAGAGGCTGGCACCGGGGGATCTGCGATGCTGGTGAGCGCAACACGTCGGCAACAGCCGCGCCCTGTGGCCGCGTGGCGCCGCGAGGCGGCCCAGCGGGGCGGTGAAACGCGGCGGCGCAAGCGCGAACAGGCGGCACAAGGCGCACTGGAGCCGGAGGTGGCACCCCGGTCGCCGGAGCGAAGCGAGCGCCCTGAGCGCAACGTGGCGCAGGAGGGGCGCGCTTCCGGGCCGATGGTGACCGTGGCGCTGTGGGGCGAGTCGGCGGCTCGGCTGCGAGCCCTGGCGGCCAGCCAGAACCTCAGCCTCGCCAAGCTGCTCCCGCAGACGATGGACTCTCTGGACCCAGATTCCCCATATCGCGCGGGGAGGGATTGAGGTAGCTGAGCGGGAGACCCGTGGCTATGACAAGAAACCTGCTGGGAGAGAAGGAAAGTGCGGTGAGACAGGGAAGCGCCACCTCACGCCAGAGATCCTTGCCTCGCCGGCCGCGGCGCAACCACTTGCGAGGCCAATCAGCAGGAGAAACAGGAGGAGAAAGATGAATGCGACGTCCTTGAAGCAGGTTGTGACCGTTTGTGTCTGTGGACTTGCAGTTGCGTTCGCCGCGTGTTCGGAATGGGTCGCTGGCTCTGCGGCTCTCGCAGCCCAGGCGCGCGAGCATCTCGCGGCATCGCTGGTTCAGTCCCGCCCGGCAATGGAATTGCGGGCAATCCCGCCCCGCTATGCCCTGAACGGGGAGAACCGAAGGCCGATCATCGATCACGAGGGCAATGTGACGGGCTTCCTCGACAGCGTGAAGCACGAGGATGTGTCCCCGAAGAAGGTCCTTGGTCAGTCGAAGGTCATCGCGACGAGCAAGGACCTGAAACCCAACTCCAAGGTGCACGTCGGCCCACGCGGGGAGCCAACTGTAATCTTCGAATTGCAGGGGAAGGGCGCGCAGGATTTCTCGGACTTCACTGCAAAGTCAGTGGGCCACTTTCTCGCCATCGTAGTCAAAGAGAAGATCATCGCCTGCCCGTGCATAACGACACGGGTGCCAGGGAAAGGCGCGATCTGGTCTCCCGACTTCAAGGGTCCGCGCGGAGTGGAGGAGGCGAAGAAGCTCGCCAAGCTCCTGAACGAAGACGCGCTGCGTTTCAGTGCCCGGCCCAGGTCGTCTCGATAACCGCAGCCAGACATCTTCTGTAGGCAAACGAAGTGCGTAGGGCAGCCGGAGGTCGCAGACCTCAAAGTCCCCGCCGCTCATTGATCGGGCGCTGGTAGGCCTCCGCGCCGCCGGAGATCACCTCTTCGAGGGTGACCGAGCGTCCTGCCGTCGAAGACTCAAGGATCGCCTCCGAGATCGCCCTGGCCTTGAGCCCCTCCCAGCCGTCCACCTCGGGCGGCCGGCGCTTGGCAACCGCATCCAGGAAATCGCAGCTGGAAGCGCAGACCGGGTAGTAGTGAGACAAGCAAGCACGGGCGGGCCGCTCTCTCCTATGGGAGGGGGCGGTTCGCGTTCCCCGGCATATCCGCCACCTGGTCTTGCAGGTCCTCGACCTCCAAATGGGTGTAGCGCTGGGTGGTGGCGATGCTGGCGTGGCCCAGCAGCTCCTGGAGAGCCCTCAGGTTGGGCCTGGCCTGAAGGGAGTGGGTGGCGAAGGTGTGGCGCAGCAGGTGCGGCCCCGAGCGGTCGGTGACCCGATGCCGCGAAGATACCGGTTCACCAGCAGCGCGACGCCTCGCTCAGAGAACCGGCGACCGCTGCGGTTCAGGAAGATGGCAGGATGGTCGTCCTGGCGCGAGGACAGGTAGGCCCGGAGAGAGTGCCGGGACCGGGCCTCCACGGTCAGGGCAGCAAGAAATTCCTCCAAATCGATATGGTTTTGGTATGGCTTTGCCTGCTCGTGGCCGGGCCCTCCTGGGCGAGAAGCCGCCGGCATCGCTACTGAGCCCATAAACTGTGTCTTATGGGCTCAGTCCCCGTTCCTCAGCTCGGCTGCGGCAAGCCCGCATCCTCCCAGGTTTCGTCTTCCGAGGCGACGACGAAATCCGACTGCTCCCCGAAGAGCAGTCGGCCGAGAGCTTGGAAATCAGACCGGCGAAGTTGGCGACGATGTAGTTCCTGCGGCGGGAGGTTGCGAAGTTGTGGGCCGAGCCCAGAAGACCCCCAAGGAGAAAGCGGGAAGGCCGCGCTGACACTCGCTCATGCTGACCGTCGAAGCCCTCAAGTCGCCGCGGGTCCAATGCTTTCCGGGATGGGAATCCTGGCCCGGCCTATGATATGGCCGGGCCTTCGACTCGATCACCCCCTCATAGGGGTCAGCGTCGCTTCAGGGCAGGCTCTTTCCCTTGTTCGGTTTCGCCGCGAGGAGTGCCTGACAGGTGCTGCACACCTTCGTGATTCCTTTCTTCTGGGCGGCGACGTCCGTAGTCCGCTTGGCTTCCCCCGCAAGGTGGCGACACTTCGGGCTGAGGTGGTAGACGCGGCTGCGTGCTGTCACATACACTGTTTTGGGCATAGCTGATTACCTCCGGTGAAGCGTTTTCCTCTTGGTTCGCCAGTGACCAAGCGTTCACCTTTATCGAACCAGGTGAGCATCGCGGCTAATGCTCGGAAGCTGCCGCCGCGGGGACACAGCCGAACGGGGATCGACGTCCGGCTACGCTTCCTGCTGACAAGTAAGGCCTGGCCTCCCTTCAGCCGGTAGCGTGGTCTACGCTTGAGCACCTGCATCTCCTGGGGCTGTCCCCCCGTGGAACTTGATGCTTGCCACCAGTCCCCCGTAGCCGCCGGCCATCTCACTTTCCCGGCGGCCGCTCCATCTTCCCGCGAGAGACCTCCTGTTTGCGGGCCTTCCAGCTTCGTCGCCCGGTCTTGCCCTGTCCGGCAAGCAGCCCGTTCCCGCCGTTACAGGGCCCAATCGGCCTTGACTTCTTCGCCGACCTGAGCGAGGTATAGGCAGCAACCAGCACTCAGGAGGAGCAGAGATGTCAGTCAGCGCGGCCGTACCCGAAGCGCCGCCAGCCAGCCGGATGGGGTTTGACGAGGCGGTCCCGGCCTTCCTCGATTACCTCACCTCATATCGCGGCTACTCGCCGCACACGGTGAAGGCCTACGCACGAGACCTGAGAGAGTTTCGGAAGTTCCTGGCAAGGCGCTACCGGTCCGCCGACCAGCCCGACCACGTGCAGCGCGAGATGGTCGTGCAGTTTGCGCTCAGCCTGAAGGGCGCTGCTCCGCTCACGGTCAGGCGCAAGCTCGCCGCGCTTGCCTCTTTCTACGGGTTTCTGCACCACTTGCCAACGTGCCTGAGTGAGGAGCAGGCGAGACGGCTACTGGAGGCGGCTCACACCCCCTGGCATCGGGCGATGCTGGCCCTGCTGCTGTTTGCCAGGCTGCGGCGCAGCGAGGTTGCCGCCATCACCCTCAACGACCTGGACCTCGAGAACGGGCAGCTCTTGGTGCGGGGCAAGGGAGCGAAACAGCGAATCGTCCCGCTCACTCCACTGGTAATCCAGGCGATCCGGCAGTGTCTCGTCTGCCGGCCTCGGACGGAGAGCAACCACCTCTTCGTCAGCCGCACCGGGGGTCGCCCGATTGCCGGACGGGTGGTGAACCGGATGCTGGCCCGCGTCCTCAAGGAAGCAAAGCTGGATGAGGAGGGCCTGGCCGGCCAGGGGGTCACCCCCCACAAGCTGCGCCACACCTTCGCCACCCACCTGATTCGCAATGGGGTGGACGTTCGCACGGTCCAGGAGCTTCTGGGCCATGCCGACCTGCAAACCACGGCCCGATACCTGCACTCAGACACAAGGGCGAAGCAGGCGGCGGTGGGGAAGCTGGCTGTGCTGTTTGCCTGCACACAAGAAGCATCTGAGGGATGAGCGGTCGGGCTACGCCTCCAACCGCCTTCGACGGCGCTGGCTTCTAGTGGGAGCGCTCGCGCTCGGTCCTGCTAGCAGAGGGTATCAAACTGTCGGGCTCGCTGCTGTTCATCCAGTAGGAGCGCGCCTACCCGGCGAAGCTACATCACATCGGGCATGTCGCGATCTCGCTCGGGAATGGCTACGTGCTCGAGGCGCGCGGGCGACTACGAGGCCATCATTGGCCCCGCGCGGCCGTCGTTCACGCTGGCGTGCAAGGTGCAGGAGCTCTATGTCCGGTGTCAGGGAGGTAAGGCTGGCACCGACCTGATTACCCACCTCTTGCCACGCACTGGCACTGGGCCAGGTGTGATAGAATGCGTCAGAGGCAAGCTGATCTGCGGCAGGAAGAGCCCGATGGGCGACGTTTCCGTACGCGCCGCGATCATGGACGACTACACAGGCATCTATTGGCTGTTCACACAGCTCGCTCGGCACCACGTCGAGATACTGTCGGAGGTATTCCAGAGCTTCCCCAATCCTCCCAGGAATAGCGGAACGCGTGGCTGACGTCGTGGCAACGGACTATGGGCACCGTCACTGGGGATGTGGTGGTGTTTATCATGGGCAGCATCTCAGAGCACGACGTCCGGGCTCACGAGAGGACGGTTCTGATGTCAGTTGACGATGTGATGCAGCTCAACGTGCGCGAGACCCTCGCTTTCTTCGATGGGGTGCCCCCTGAGAGCAAGAAGCATGCTACTGCCATCGTGGCGGTGTGCGGCGAGGAGTTGGGGATCGGGCTCCTGAAACACTATCTGGAAGGCCAGAGCGCCCAAGTCGATGTCCGCGGACCATGCACGAAAGGTGTCCGGAGGGGGCCACGGCTAGACCGGTGGGTGCGGGTGCAATGCCCAAGCCTTGAGCTGCCGGATGTCCTTTTCCAGGTTGAGGTGAAGAACTGGTCAGCTCACGCTATTGGGGGCGAACCTCTGCCCCTGGACGCGTCTCCCGAGGCCATCGCTGCCTACAAGGTAAGAAACTGGAGCAAAGAGTGGGACGAGTGCACTGGAATTCGGAAACCGGGCCTGGCGAAACTCCTGGAACCTATGCGGCCCCCGTAGCACCTTTCCGGCATCCCCGTTCAGCCCCTCGCATGCGTGTGGACGGCGCTTCATCCGAAGGGAGAGGTCAAGTGCTTTTTCAGCGTTGAGTTACCTCATGGACAAAGGGGAGAGTTCAGCAAAGTGTGGTTCTTCTCAATGTCCGCGTACCTACGTGCCTTGTTGGACGAGCATATCACCATCGAAATGCCAGACACTGCGAGGCGGCTTCAGTGGCTGAGCAGAATTGTCAGCATCGTTGAGTAGGCAGTGTGTCTGCCGTTGTGCGTATTGGGTCCGGGGGTCTATCCGCGGCATACTGGGGCGTAACAGGTTGCCCAAAACGCAGCGCACAAAGGCGCCGACAACGGCGCGAAGCGCAGGAAGCCGAGGCACAGCGCCAGGCCGGGGCCGAAAGCCCCACACAGCGCCACGCGGCGCGCCGTTCGCGCCCTCCCTGGCCGAGCAGGCGTGCGCGCCAGCCAACTGACCCTGGTCAACCGGCACCCAGCAAGGCCCACGCCCTTGATGTCTGGCCACCGATGCCCCATGGACACGGCGAAACAGAGCTTGACGCCTTGCCTGTAGGGTCTACAATCTTGCATACGAATCGCGCGCCGGTCGGTTCCGCGGAGGGAAGGCAAGAAGCCATGCGCAATCTGCGCGACTTCGTCACCGTAGGAGAGGCCGCCCGCATGGTGGGGGGTCTGCTCCAGCACCCTCCGCACCTGGGACCGGGCAGGCAAGCTGAAGCCTGCCCGAAACCCGATGAACCATTATCGCCTCTACCGCAAGGAGGAGATCGAAGCGTTTCTCGCCTCTCTCGTGACAAATCGCCCCAAGATGCCGGGCGAGCACGGACGATAAGTGGGGAGAGAACGTGCCGCGCATCTTCGATAACATTGACCAGCATCTGGTGGGAGCCCTCCAGGAAACGATTCAGGTGTCCGAACGCGCCGACTTCTGCGTCGGCAACTTCAACTACCGGGGCCTGTTCCGGCTGACGCGGCGTGCAGACATGCTCTTCCTGGCCGGGGTCGGCGTGGGAAAAGATGACTGCCTGGAAATCATGGATTACGTGCAGAGGACGCTTTCCATCAATGTCTTCGCAGGCGAGAAGGCGATTCCCCATGAGGTGAAGCAAATGTTCCCGCCTCGCCCAGTGCCGACAGACGAACAGAGCGCGCTGCTGGCGGAAGTCGACGAAGCGATTTCGAGACAGTACGGTTTCACCCCCAGAGAGCTGGATTTCATCACCAACCGCGACGTCAAGTTCGGTACGAACGACGCGGAAATCGATGATCAGGTAAACGTCGGCACCGGAGAGTAGCGATGGCCGTGTTTGTTCTCGGAGCAGGTGCTACACGCGGGGCGAGTTTCGTTAACCCGTGCAAGAACCTGTGGCTGCCGCCACCCGATGCTGACTTCTTCACTCAGCTCCAGCGGGTTCAAAACCCGAAACACAAAGAGCTGATCGCTCAGGTCATCGTGGATACTGTGGACCTGTTCGGCGTGAACTTCAGCGCAGCCCTGGAGACGACATTTACAACCCTCGAACACACGATCAGAATGGTCTCAACCACCAAGGAGACGTGGGATTTCAACAAGGAGGATCTCCAAGGCAAGCACGACCGCCTGTTGCAGGCGCTGGCTGCCGTAATGGAAGAAGCGTTGACCGAGCGGTCGGACTCAGGTGGCGGGAGCCACCGTATGCGCTCTTGCAGTCATCATGAGCGCCTGGTCGCCCATCTCCTCGATCCCTCCGATGAGATTATCTGCTTCAACTACGACTGTCTGATAGACCATGCCCTCAGGGAACACGGCAACGGGAAGTGGCATGCGCGCTACGGATATGGCCTGCCTCTGGGCGCTCACGGTAGCAGGTTGAGTGGGGACAAGCACTGGTCAGCCAAAGAGCCTGCATCCAAAGACTCCACGGTGCACCTCTACAAGCTCCGCGGGTCTTTGCACTTCTGGGTGCAGAAGAATGATAAGATTCAACTTAAGGAAAGACCCTACACGAAGCAGCATGGCAATCTGCGCTTCACCATCATACCGCCCGAGTCCCATAAAGCCTACGACCAGGAGCCCTTCAAGGGAGTATGGCGAAAGGCGGGGGCGGCAATCAACAAGGCACGAGGCCTGATCTTCATCGGGTACTCCCTGCCGCCCACCGATCTGCACTCAACCGCTCTGTTGCGAACGAGTGTGAAGAAGGAGTCGCTGCGCTCGCTTGTCATCGTGAACCCTGATCGGGAGGCACGCAAGAGAACCCGGGATGTTGTGCGACGGGGGCTAAGTGAGAAGACGCACGTGCTGGTGTTCGACGAGCTAAAGGAGTTCGTTGCGGCCAAACGAAGCCTGCGGGAAACGCCATGATACTCCTGATCCCACCGGTTGCTGACATTGTGCTCGCGAAGCACTACGGCTTCACCGACGAAGAGCTGGACTTCATCATCAACTATGACATCAAGTACCGGATGGGGCGGGAGGGGGAGAATGCGGATGACTGAAGGGAACGGAGGGTGACAGGTGGGACGCGAACCGACACGGAAGCTCCGCGCCCGAAGCAGGCCCCGACTTTCCACCAATCAGGTTGGTGGATTCACCAACGAGATTGGTATGTCTGGGTGGAACGAGCTCTTCGCCTCGAGGACGCTCGTGGCGCTTCTCACGCGCTTCCTAATGCGCCCTGATGAGCGCTTGTACCAGCAGGAGTTGGCAGAAGCTGTCGGAGCGCGGCTCTACCTTGTGCAGCGGGAGCTTGCCCGGCTTGAGCGGGTCGGTCTTCTCACGAAGACTCCTCGAGGCAACCGCGTGTACTACCAAGCGAACCGGAGCCACCCGGCATTCGAGGACCTGAAGCGGGTGTTCCTGAAAACGATCGCTCTGGGAGACGCTCTGAGGGCGGCTCTGGCTCCCCTGGCGGATCGGGTGCGCGTCGCCCTCGTCTCTATGGCTCCTATGCCAGTGGACAGGAGACGGCCGGAAGCGATGTTGACCTGTTCTTGGTCGGGGACCTATCCTCTCGCGAAGCCGCAGCCGTTCTCGGGCCGGCGGGCAGAGACCTGGGTCGGGAGCTGAACACCGCCCTCTACTCGCCGGCGGAATTCGGCACGAAGGCCCGCGAAGGCCACCACTTCATCAGGGAAGTGCTGAGCGGCCCGAAAGTGTTCCTGATCGGAGACGAGCATGAGCTTGCAGAGCTTGCTGGCTGAAGGGAAGCTGCGCCGACACCGCACCTCCGCGAAGGAGATCGCGGATCTGCTGAGGGTGGTCGACCGGGACCTTGCAGACGCGGCCATCGCCCAGACCTCAGCCGACAGGCGGTTCGCTACGGCCTACAACGCGGCGTTGGCGCTTGCGACCGTTGTCTTACATGCCGCTGGCTATCGCTCGGCGGGATTGGGCACCACTGGGCGACGATCCAGGCGCTTCCAGAGATACTGGGGCCTCAGGCTCAGGCGCGAGCTGACTACTTGGACAACTGCCGCACACGCAGGAACACCGCCGACTACGACCGGGCAGGGGTGATATCAGACACTGAGGCAGAGGAAGTCCTGGCGGATGCGAGGGCATTCCGGGCTGATGTGATTGGGTGGCTCCGGGCGAACTATTCCTCGCTACTCCCTGCGCAATGAGGGTCGCAGGGGCGACGACGGGTCAGCCGCGACGGCGAGCCGCTGTGACAAGCTGTGACAACCTACTGTGACAGCCCAGAGCGGCGGTAACTTGCGACAATCTTGCGACACAACTTGCGGCATGAGGCGACGTAGCGAAGGGGGCATCTGAGAGTTGCCGGAGCGAACTCAACCGAGCAGCCGGCCGTCTGAGATGGTCGTCGTTAACCGCGACCATGCTTGTTACCCGGCTGCTGCCATGAAGCTGCTCGGCGGCAACGCTCCCCAACGCATCTTCGCGCTCGGCAACCTTCAGATCCTCCGCAACCCGCTGCTGGCTCTCTTCTGCTCCTCCAGGTGCCCGGGCTCTGTCATCCTCAAGACCTACGACCTGATGTGCTCGCTCCGTAACTCCGGCGTCACGGTCATCAGCGGCTTCCACTCGCCTATCGAGAAGGAGTGCCTGCGGCTTCTTCTCCGCGGTTCCCAACCTATCGTCATCTGCCCCGCGCGCAGCATTGAACGAATGCGCGTGCCGACGGAATGGAGAGACGCCCTCGCGGCCGATCCGCTGGGACACTTCTGTCCGTCCGTGAAGTTCCCTGCGGCCGTCAGGAAGGAATGCTGGCGCGGCGCGACGAACTGCAAGTACGGACGGTGGTGGCGAGGGGGAAATGCTGCCGAGGGATGGGGAAAGGGACTCAAAATGCAGGCGCGGGCACACCTGAAGTGCATCTTGACTCACCCCCTGATTTGTGCCCACTTCACTGAAGATGAACACCCTACGGGGACAAGTGCATCGACAGCTCCTGGGCGTTCACTGCTGTCCGTTCTGCCAGGGAGACTTGCATCTGAAGCCCTCTGATGAGGGCAGGAGGTTGAGCCGTGCTTGCGGCGGTTCTGCACGATTTTGAGAAGCTAGAGCTCGAGGAGGTCCCAATACCAAAGCCGGGCCCGGGGGAGGTGGTGGTTGGCATCAAGTCCTGTGGCTTCTGCGCCACGGACTATAAGGCAATCAAGGGGATCAGGCGGAACCTGACCTTCCCCTATGTCGCCGGACATGAGCCGGCCGGCGTCGTTGCCAAGGTGGGAACTGGGGTTGCGCATTTCAAGGAAGGCGACGAGGTGATCATCGCTCCCTCCGGCTCCTGCGGGTTCTGTTCTCAGTGCCGGGTGGGGGATACCCACTACTGCAAGTCCGCCTTTAGCACCGGTGGCGACGGGCCAGACGAGGTCTGGCCGGGCGCTTTCGCCGAGTATATGAAGACCAGGGAGATGTGCCTTTACCATAAGCCGCCTGCCATCTCTTTCGACGCGGCGGCCCTCACCGAGCCCCTATCCGGCGCCTGGAAGGGCGTCATCCAGCACAGCGAGATGTCGCTGGGAGATGACGTCGTAGTCATCGGCGTGGGGAGCATTGGCCTGCTCTGTCTCATGGTCGCCAAAGCAGCGGGAGCTGGGAAGCTGGTCGCGATTGATGGGAGCGAGCATGCTCTGGGGAGCGCAACCAGGCTTGGGGCGACTGACACGGTCAACCCGCTAAAGGAGGACGCCCGGCGGCGTGTCTATGAGATCATGCCAGACGGGCCTGACCTGGTTGTGGAGGCAGCCGGGCCGATCGAAGCGGTCAAGCTAATGGTTGATCTCAGGCGGCGAGGCTCGAAGTGGAACGTGTTCGGCATTACGACTCACGAGACTTTCGAGCTGGACGGCGGGCTGACTCACTTCCTGGAAGGGCGTATGGACGCGAGCTTCGGCACGACCCCGCTCGCCATGACTAAAGCGATTCGCCTGATGGAGGCAGGGCTGGTTGACACCGAGCAGGTAATCTCCCACCGTTTTCCGCTGACGAAGATTCACCAGGCGGTCGAGGTCATGGGATCGCCCAACCGGAACAAGGTTATCATCCAGCCGTGAGAGCGATTGTCAACACCGCCCCCGGCCGACTCGAAATGCGGGAATGGCCCCTCCCTGAGCCCGGGCCGGGACAGGTTCGGGTGCGGATAGCCGCCTGCGGCATCTGCGCGACTATCCTCGAGATGATTGCTGGTTGGGAACGCACCGGCTTCCCCGCTATCCCGGGACATGAGTGGTCCGGCACTATTGATGCGGTCAGCCCAGGGGTGGACGAGGCCTGGGTCGGCACTCCATGCGTCGCCGACAACCTCCTCCCCGATGGGGGCGAGGTCGGCTTCGAGCACCCCGGCGGCTACGCCGAGTTCCTCCTTACGGAAGCGAGCCACGTGCACCTGCTTCCGCCCGATTATCCTCTGCCTCTTGCCACCTTGATTGAGCCACTGGCGGTTGCGGTGCGAGCCGAGGGGAGACTCCGGGGTGCGGACACGAGTTCGGTGCTCATCCTGGGGGACGGACCGCTCGGTCTCTTGATTCTCATGTTGCTCCGTCGCGAAGGTGTCGAGCGGATCGCCCTGGTTGGGGGGCGGGAGGGGAGGCTCGGCCTGGCCCGCGAACTTGGCGCCTCGCCTGTGATGAACTACCAGGACCTGGACAAGCCGCTGGTCTCAGCAGTCATGCAGACCGCGAGGCAGCGTTTCTCAATCACAGTGGAGGCCACCGGCTCCGTCGCCGGCGTGCACGCGGCCTTCCATCTGGTCGGGGAGGGAGGGAAAGTGCTGGTGGTCGGAAGCTATGGCAAGGCCTGCGCTGATTTCCGGTGGAACGATCTGGTTGTTCGCGAGCTCCAGTTGATGGGGAGCAATGCCAGTTCTGGGGCCTGGCCGGAGGCGGTGCGGATTGCACTCGAGGAACCCTCGCTGCTCCGTCGCTTCGTGACTCATGAGTTCCCGGCAGAGCACTTCGCTGAGGCATTCCAACTGCTGGTCAATCGCGAAGAAGATGCAATCAAGGTTGTCCTGAAATGGCTCTGACAGTTTCCGCCAGTTGACGAGGAGATGATCGGGAGTTGACGCCAAGATCGCTGATGGTGGCTGCTGCGCGGCATGGGAGGGCTTCTCGCTGACATGGTTGAGCGCCGGCCGCCCGGCGGTCGAAATGGCCGGTTTTGCGCACCCGGCTGGCTTTGGCCGGGAGTACACACCCCCAGGCCGGCTTCGTGGGAGTCTGACAAGCACAGACAGGTTCCGCGATCAGTCTTGGAACCCTACTGCCTACATCACCGGCATGCTCGCGTCCAACCGCAGCCGGCACCCCGCCTTGCCGGTGTCCCCGAAGGCGACGTCGAGGCGCACGACGCGCGGACGAACCGCCTCGAAGGCCGCGCCCTCGGACTCCACCACGCCCTCGTTGCCCGGCAGCCAGATCCAGTAATGCTCCTGCGAACGTGGCGCACCGCAGAACATTGCGTGCAGCGTCAGCGAGTCTGAGTCCCACTGCCATGCCTCGATGCCGACCTGACCCGTGACGTGGCGGGAGTTGCCGACCAGCGCTGGCTGCTTCGGAACCGGCTGGACGTGCAGCACGCGACAGACGAAAGGCGCGACCCAACTCGGCAGCGTCCGCGCCGGGCCGAAGACCTCTCCGCGCCAGAAGTCGAAGAAGAGATAGTCGGTATCCGCCGCCAGCCCCCACTGCGCGGGCTCAACCGGCGCATCGAGGCCGGCGGCGTGGTCCCAGTTGAAGAGGCCCAGGACGCTATACGCGCCGGCTGGCGTCGAGCAATCCCGCACCCAACGGGTCGGCGCATAGGTGTGCATAAAGTCGAGCGCTCGGGCGCGCCCCGCCTGCACCGGCAAGGCCCGCTGGAAGAGATGCCAGCGCCCCGGCGTCACCCGCTCCAGGCACGCGCCCCCCAGGAAGCTGTAGCCGAGAATCGCGTTGTAGCTGACCCAGAGCCGCACGCGCTCCTCGGTGGACATGACGTCCTGCACGCCGTCGGCCCAATGGAACGGACGAATGGCGGGATCGAAGAACTCGCTGTCGCACTGGAAGAAGCGGTCGTGGTAGAAGTAGCGACAGGCGAACAGGGACGCGAGCGACTCCTCGATGCCGCCCCGCCAGTCGTGGGCCGGCCGGTAGCCGTCAGCGACCCCGAGCACCGGCCCCGGCCATGCCATGCAGGCCTCAATGAAGATCTCCGGGCCGACGCGCTCTTTGACTGCCTGGAATCGGCTGTGGATCCCCTGCTCTACTGTGACAGTGTCGTTGTCGCTGTCGTAGTCGCAGTCGTTGAAATCGAGCATGAGGTAACGATAGCCCCAGTCCTTCACCGCCATCTCGGAGAGGTCAGCCGCAGCCTGGTCCAGGCGCGGCGTGCCGGCCTTGATATTGTAGAAGGGGCGACAGACCGGCGCCGCCCGATAGCCTTGCCTCACGAGGCGTTGCACATGCCAGGCGATGCCATGCGGGTAGTCAACGCGGCTGTCGTGGTCGTCCGGCGCGAAGCCCTTCTCCCTGATGTCTGACACCAACTTCCCGACTACCTTGGGATCCGCCGCCTCCTCGTCGGTGAGCTTGCGCACCGGCCCGCCGCCGGGCTTGCTGGAGCTGAGCCCGTGGAACTGGGTCTTGATTGTGTCCAGGCCGTAGGGTTTCAGGTACTGGTCAGCGACCGAGATCAGTTCCGCGATGCGCTCTTCGCTGAGCGAGACGCTGCCAGGATCGCGGTTTGTCCGGTCGCCCCCGTACGCGGTGAAGAGGCCGGCGTAGGGAGGATGCTGTAGTCGCCAGCGAAGGAAGTCACAGACGAACTGCGTGTAGTTGTCGAGCGCGCCGAGCGGGTCGGTGCCGGGGACGAGCGCCATGCGGTGCGAGGTGTAGGTTTGTCCCGCGGGCAGGCGAAGCGCCCGGCTGCGCAGATCGCTGCGAAGGATGCTGGACAGCTCGACACCCACGGCCCCGCCCTGCGCGGAGAAGGCGATCTCCGCCTGGCTCCGAGCAGCCTCGCCGATGCCGATGGCCAGCGAGGGCGATCCGTCCGCGCCGATGACCGTGCCCCAGTAGGCTTTGCCGGTGTCTCCAACCGGGACGGGTTTAGCGAAGCCGTCCGAGGTGCTGCGCGGGCCAGTCCACAGGGGCGGCTGCGCCAGGAAGCGGCACGCGGGCCATTGGGGGAACTCGGAGCCAAAACCGTGCTCCGGCGGGTTCCCCTGAAAGAGAACGAGACGGCTGAGGAGCAGGTCCTGACCGCTCCGGTTGGTGACGGACATGCCGATGGCCACGGCGGGTCTGCCCGAATAGAGACTGAATCTCACCTCCACCTCGACTCCCTCGCCGATCTCGCCCGACACCACCACCTCATCCGCCGGCCCGCGTCCGTCCTCGACGCGCCGCGGCATCGGGTCACACGGGCGGGAAGTCCTGACAGGCGCTGCGAAAAGAGATGCGGACCTCGATGGCGAGGCGGGAGCACTACCGGGAGATGATGGGGAGAGTGGGGAATGCGGGAGCAGGGACACCAGAAGCGTACCTTGATTCACCCCCCAGTTTGTGCCACAATCGCTGACGCTCAACACCTTAATTCACCCCCCGATTTGTGCCACCAACGCGGAGGACCGATACGGGAGGCCAGCCCATGGAGAGTATGTCGCTGCCCCTGATCTCGGTTCTCTTCCTCGTCGCGGCCGCCGCGACGTGGGCGGCCGGGATCACCTTAGCGAAGACCACCGATTCCCTGGATACCCGCTTCAAGATTGGGGAGGCCATGGGGGGCCTGATTCTCCTGGGCATTACCGGCAGCCTGCCGGAGATAGCCGTGGTGTACAGCGCGGCCCGGCATGGCCATATCCCGGTCATTATCGGCACTCTGGTGGGTGGCATTGCGATTCAGACGCTGCTGATCGCCCTCTTCGATTTCGCCGTCGGTCGGAGGCGTCCGCTCTCCTATCTGGCGGGGACGATCACGCTCTCCCTGGAGACGGTCTTTGCCATTGCCATCACGGCGATCACCCTCCTCGCCACCTTCATCCCCGCCAGGCACACCATCTTCCGGACCAATCCGCTGTCGGGGGTGATCGTGATCGCGTGGGTGGTCGGGCTCTTCATGATCAACAAGGCCAGACAGAACCCTCGTTTCAACGTCGTCGCGGAGGACGCGGTCCCGGGCCGCAAGCATCACCACCGGAGGGCAACGGAGAACCACGCGTTCTACAAAGGCAAGTCCACCCGCTATGTCCTGCTCGTTTTCTCCTTCGCCTCCCTCGTCACGCTGGCCGCCGGCTATCTGCTGGAGGAATCGGGCACCGCTATCGCCAACCGGCTGGGGATCGGAACGGGGATTTTCGCCGCTACGGTTATCGCCCTGGCCACCTCGCTACCGGAGATCAGCACCGGGCTGGAGTCGATCTTCATCGGCGATAATCAGCTGGCCATCAGCGATATCATCGGCGGCAATGCCTTCATGTTGGTGATGTTCCTGCTCGGGGATATCGCCGCCGGCAAGCCGGTGCTTTCGTACGCAGGGCGTCCCGTTGTCTGGCTCGGCTATCTCGGGATCATCATGATGTTGATCTATGCGGTGTCGTTCGTGGCGAAGCTCCGCAGGTGCTACTTCCGGCTGGGACTGGATTCGGTCGCGCAAATCGTGCTCTATGGGGTGGGCGTGTTCATCGTTGCCCACCTCAAGTGAACCATGCTCTCAATAGCGGTCTGCGATTCAAGACCGATGAGGATCGTCGGGAAGGAGCGTCTGGACGCAGGAAGGCCTTCCTGGCGAGGCGAAAACCGCTCCAGATGCCGACCTTTGTAGCCCAGCGGGAGCGCTACCGGGAGATGATGGGGAAAGTGGAGAATGCAGGGGCAAGGGCACCCGAGGTGGGTCTTAATTCACGCCCCGGAATGTCCCACGAATGCTGAAGACCTACACCCCTCCGACGCGGGAGAGCCACGGTGGCGGTGAAATGAGAAAGGAGTGAACACATGAGAGCCTGCCGTCTTATACTGGCCTCAGCCATCGCGATGGGATTCTTATCCACGGCGCATGCCCTGCCCAAAGGCAGCGATATCCTGAAGCAATGCGCCGGATACCGTTACGAGCCGCTCGACGGCCCGAAACCTTTCTTGCTTTCGTATCCCGATGGCATGACCCCCGCGTGGCTCATTGACCATGCCGACCGCATCGCAAATATGGGCTTCGACGGGATTCTCATCGGGGGCATCATGTCAAACCAGGCCTTCGACGTGTGGGCCGCCGACGGGGACCCGTCCACGGCTGGCGAGGCCGACGCAACATTCCAGACCGCGCGGCGCGCCAACATAGCCTGCCGCCGCGCCGGCGTCACCCAGAATTTCCTCCTGGTCGCGTTCACCGGCCAACTGCCCGACTGGTGGGATAACCTCGCCTGGCAGAAGATCCACAGCAACTTCCGCCAGGCGGCCCGCTTCGCCCGCGCAGCGGGGTTCGCCGGCATATGCATTGACAGCGAATATGTGGGCGAGCAGTATCAGTACCTGTGGCCCGGCTATACTTACGACCATTACACCGTGGGTGATCTGCGGCGCATGGCAAGGCTGCGCATGAGCCAGATGGCCGCCGCGATGTACGACGAGTTCCCGCGGATGGTGTTGTTCCTGGTGCACGGTATTGACGCGCCCATCCCCAATGCGATGTTCGCCGGGTGGGTTGAGGAGGCCGCGCGCCGCGACGCTCCGGGCGGCGTGCACCTCGCCACCGAGGGCACCTACGACGCGTGCAGCGTGCCCTTCATACTGGCCGAGGCGATTCACCACTTCCGCGTGGTCGAGCAGCGCCTGAGCCCCAAGGCAAGAACCTACTGGCGCAAGCGCTGCGGGCTGTCGCCGGGCGGGTGGCCGCTTCAAGTTGACCAGGATTTCGATCGCAAAGCGTTCAAGCGGGCACGCCTGAGCCCCGAGCAGTTCCGCGCGATGATGGCCGGCCTGAACATGGCAAGCGCGAAATACACCTGGATTTACCCGAACGGGCCTTCCTGGTGGCAGGCCACAGAGGACGAAGTCAAGCAATACCACGTCTCCGCCTGGGCAGCCCTGCCGCCCGTGCCGAACGTGGAGTCATACTACGAAATCGCACGGAGCGCCGAGCAGGTGGCCGATGCGACCATGAAGCGCGCCAGCCGCGCCCTTCGCACGATGACGATCGGCAACCCGGACGCGCTGATGGTCTCTCTCGGCCTGCGCGCTGCGCGCATGATCGGCTACATTCACCCCAACAACCAGGTGTGGCGCGGCCTGATTCCCGCCGACTACCATGATATTGACTGGATCTCGCGCCAGGCCGACCGGATGGCCGCCGACGAGGATATGGGCCGGCGCCCGGACGTAACCAGCCTCTTCAGCCTGGTGCATGATTTCAGCGTCATCGGCCCCTTCACCAACGAACGCTGGCTCGGCCATGCCCGCGTTTACCCGCCAGAGCAGAAGATAGACTTGAACGCGACCTACGATGGCATGGCTGGCCCGGTGCGCTGGCGGCAGGTCACCGTCCCCGACGGCCAGGGCTACCTCGACTTCCCGCAAATCATGAAGCCCAAGGACTGGACCGTGGCCTACGCCCTCTGCTATGTGCACTCGCGCGCCAGGCAGCAAGCCCAGATCCGCACCGGCACTAACGACGCCATCAAGTTGTGGTTGAACGGACGCCTGCTGCTGGACTACCAGGTGCCCGTCGGCCGCTGGGGGATCATTGATGACGACATCACGCCCGTCACGCTGCCCGCCGGCTGGTCAACAATCCTCGTCAAGGTAGCGCAGACCACCGGCAACTGGGGCATGTACCTGCGGATCAGCGACTTGAAGGGTGCGCCGCTGCCTGGAATCACGGTCGCCGCGAAAAGACCGTGAGCGCGGCGCGGTCGAGGGCGGCGGCAGTTCGAGTCGGTCGGGGCTGAAGCCGGATCCGCCGCATAACCGAGTGAGATGACGCCGAGCGAGCGGCCTGTTTCGGCATTCGCGGCAGTTTCAGCGTCGCGGTGAAACTCCCCTGTCCGCGGGGGCGTGGGCAGGCTGGCGTCACACTTCCATGCCACCGCGGCCGAAATGCCTGTCGCCGTTGACAATCGTGCGTCTTTTGTGCAGAATCGCGCCGGATTTGTGCAGGGGGAAGGCGGAAAGCGAGAGGCCACGACACGGGGCTTTGCCGTCCTCGGTTTCGGACAGGAGACGGTTTGGCAACCAAAACGCTTGGCATCGAAATCGCTGACCTCGTCCACATCTCCGTTGTTTCGATTCATGGTGAGTGCAGCCGAACCATGCCAGGTCGGTTTCCTGACCGAAACGCTCTGGCATCGAAATCCACCGCCTCGTCCACATCTCCATTGTTTCGACTTGTGGTGAGCCCTTCGGCCCGTTCGGCGAACTCAGGGCAAGCCTCGCTGAGGGTTCACCCGCCTGAGGCGGGTAAACTCCGCCGAACCGCCTGTGCTGAGCGAAGTCGAACCATGCCAGGTCGCTTTCCTCCACCACAGTCCGGCAGGCGGACTGTCTCTTGCCCATTTCATGCGCTCTCAGAGCAGGGCGTCTTCTGGCCCGTCCTGGCGTCATTCTCGGCCATCTGCCGTCCCAGCGCCGTCGGACGAGCCAGCACTGGGAGACCCCATTTCAGCTCCCCGAACGGCCTTCTCGGCTTCTCCTTCTCTGTTTCCATGAGACTTGCGCAAATCCGTCCGATACAGAGAAAGCAAGGAAATTGCTGGCTTCGCCGAGGCTGGCTTTCGAGTTCGCAGACAGGAACGCCTGGAGTAGGAGGCGGACCTGAGAGCGGAAAAAAGGGCCTCAAGTCTGACGACACCTGGTGCTGAGACAAGGGGCACGACAGTTCAATGCACGCTCCGTGAGCCGTATTGGGCGTCCCGCAGTGTCGCGATCTGGGATGTTGTCATCGAACCGTTTGCCCCGGAAATCTGACATACTTATGGAAGCGTGCTCCGCGACTGAGGGTTGAATGGCGGGCATTGACGGGCGAACAATCGAGGGGCTGCGGCGCGGCGAGGAGGGGGCGTTCACGGTCGTCGTGGACCTGCTCCTTGGCCCTATCTATCGGTTCCTCCTGCGTCTCTCCAGCAATCCTGGCGTCGCCGAGGACCTGACGCAGGAGACATTCCTGGCAGTGTGGCAAAGCATTGGCTCCTTCGGGGGCAAGTCGCAGTTCAGGACCTGGGTCTTTGGCATCGCCTACCGCCAGTTCCTGCGGTATCGGGACAAGCGTAAGGTCGAGACAGTCCAGCTTGACGAGACCCGACACGAAGGGGAGGCGGTGGACCCGGAGGTACTTCTCCTGGAGAGCGATCAGCAGCAGCGCGCGCGGCAAGCCATCTACGCTCTGCCCGATCCCTACCGAGAAGGATTCTGCCTGGTCCATCTGGAGGGACTGAACTACCGGGAAGCCGCAGAGATCCTCGGAGTCCCCGTTGGCACTGTCAAGTCGCGGATGAATGTCGCTTTCAAACTTCTGCGCGAAAAGCTCGGGCAAAGCGAGGGAAAAGACAATGATGTGCGAGAGGCTGAGAGCATTCCTGGACGATGAACTTGGCACCTTCGGCCGGCTCGCCATGTCCGCGCACCTGAGGCTGTGCGGGCGCTGCCGGCTCAACGCAGCGGAGTGGCAGCGTCTTAGCCGCCAGATCGAGCAGCTTGAAGACGAGCCTGTTCCGCCGGCTCTCAGGGAACGCGTTCACGCAGACGCACTGACGGCGGCTGCCTTGGCGCGCACACATTGCCCCTCACCCGCCGCCCAGCAGTCGCGCGGACAAGGAGTAATGACGATGAGACGAGCAGCGATGGCAGTTGTGTTTCTGGGGGTGCTGGCAGGCGTAGCGCTCTGGTTGCTGCCGCGCCGCGGGGGCTTCGCCCTGGCGGACGTCGCGGAGGCAATGGCCCGTGTGAGAAGCGCGCATTTCGTAGGCTGGGACCCGGGCCACCCTTCTTCGGGCGGCCGTGACCGGAGAGAGGGCTGGGTCGAACGGAGAAGGGCGCGCTCTGTGGAGGGCGACGTCATAGATGAGTTCTTCGACGAGACTCGATTTGTTGAGATCCGACGCGAGAACGGGGCTGTGTATGCGACCATCAGGCCGGTTCCAGCAGAGTTGGCCAAACTGCTGCAGGACGAGATGGGATATCTCAAAGCATTCCTATGGCCGCAAGCCGCGCAGGAGGCCCTCGAACGGCGCGGCGAAACCGTGACAAAATGGGAGCGGCAACGCCTGTCCGACGGTCGAGTGGTAGTCGTCGTTGACCTGACCGCGGGCGACCGGATGACACGCATGACGGTGGACGAGGCGACCGACCTGATCCTCCGGATAGAGGACTACCGAGGCGATACGCTGGTGGGGGCAATCGAGAAGATCGAGTACAACGTGGAAATACCGGAGGAGGTCTTCCAGGTAGCGATCCCCAAGGGGGCGATCGTCGTGGATACAAGCAGCTTGTCCCCAGCATCGGCCGACCAACGCTCCAAGTACGCGGGGTGGCTGGCAACGGCGAAGCAAATTGAGGGCGCAGTAATATTGAGCCAGTTCGGCCCAGGATCCGAATCCCACGGGAGCTGCGGGACTCCGTTCCACCACGATCTAACGTTCGGGGTCATCGACAACGGGGGCATGATACTGGTCTACTTGCCGGACCGGAACGCTTACCGGGTGTTCGGGAGGGCGCTCGTGCACGAAGGGAACTCGCAACGGGTCGTTGACAACGCCGAGTTCGCCCCTGCGACTCCGCCGGACGTCACCGTGAAGCAGTGGAAGGCCGAGGAAGCGCGTAGGGACGCCGAGGAGAAGCGGCGCCAGCCGCCGCCGGAGGTGAGGGCGCAGTGGGACGCGAAGGCCAAGGAACTGAGAGCGGCCGGTGCCAAACATCTCTGGTTCGGCGGGCGAGGCTGGCCGAGAGTCGACCTCGCGTTCGAGCCGGTCACTGAGCGCTTTATCGACGTCTGGTATTCACCCGCTCGGAACGAATACTACGTGATGGGCAAGGCGCGAGTCTACGACCGTCGAGGATTCGACCAGACGGTCGAGGACGGCTGGATCAAGGTGCCCGGCCCCGCACCAAAGTGGGATGACTGAGAAGAAAAGCGGCGGGGCATGGAAGCCCCGCCCTCGTATACTCGTTGTGTGTGATAGGAGTGGCAGGGGAGGTCGTCCATGGGAGCCGACCAGGCCACGCCGCCTATTGCCATAGCCCTTCCGGCGGGGCGAATGGCCATCAAGCCTCGCCGGGCTTCAGGTGCTGGTCGAGGAATCTCACCGCATTTGCGAAGATGTCTGGGCTGTATCGCTCAAGGTCGTGGCCTGCATGAGGGACCCGGACAAGTTCTAACAGCACGCCCGCTTCGCGCAGCGCCGCAGCAAACTCATCCGATTGACCGATTGGCAGCAGCACATCCTCCACGCCGTGGAACAGAATGAAGGGCGTTTTCTTGCCAGCCACATAGTTGATTGGGCTTGCCTGCGCGCGGACCTTTTCGGGGTCTTCGGCTGCCGGCCCCACGAACTGGCGGATTATCCCCTCCAGGCCTTGCGTTGTATCGGTCAGATCGAACGGCGTGGAGAAACACAGCGCGCACTGCACCGCGCTGGAGTATCCCGCCCATCCGCCTTCGCCTTCGAATTGCCCGGGCGTGAGCGCAACCATCGCCGCAAGATGGCCTCCTGCTGAATGACCCCACGCCGCGAAGCGATCCGGATCGGCCCGATGCGCGTGCGCGTGCGCGCGCAGCCATCTCACCCCGCACTTGCAGTCCTCAACCGCCGCCGGAAATGGCGCTTCGCCCGATAGGCGATAACTGACGCAGGCGCAAACATACCCGTGCGAGGCGACCCGGGCCGCGAGATCGTGATAGCTCTCCTTATTGCCCCCGCCCCATCCGCCGCCGTGAATGAAAATTACAGCCGGCAGCAACTTCTCCTGCGCAGCAGCCGGCCGGAACAGGTCCAGCAGCGAGTCCTTGCCGCCAGCGCGCCCGAATACGATGTCTTTTTCCGCCGCCACAGGGCAGCGCAGGCCCTCGGCACTCACCATTTCCAATCCACCTGAACTGCTCGCTCTCTCATCCATCGGCGCGCCCGCAGGTCACGGCGGCCTCGACACTCAGGCACAACTCGTGCGCCTCAGATACTCCCTGATTCGCCCGCGGCTCGCAAATTCCCTGCGGCCAAAATTGCTTCGCTCAGCCCGCAATGGCGCCTGCCGCGCTATTCTGCGGGCCTCAACAGCCGAAGCAAGGTCCCGAGCAGGCGGTTCTCATCTCGAGAACACTTCCTTCAAGAGCGAGACGGCATTCTCCACGACCAGATCGAGCGCGTCGGGCCTCAGTTTTGACCAATAGGAGGTGGCGACCTCATGCCCGCCCCGGGCAAAGGCTTCCTTTATGGGAAGGTAGCCCACATACTGCGATGTGCAGTGGGCCACGTATGTCGGGTATGTGGGCGAACCTATCTTGATTCTTAGCTGCCCTTCCACGAAGGGTTCCCCGGGCAAACCGACCAGGGCTGTGTCTCCTATGCGCAGCACCTGGATCTCGTAGGGCAGCTCAGGCTGGCGCTTTTGCATGAGGTAAACGCTCATCGTCAGTGCCGCCTTCAGCCAATCCCAATCAACGCCCAAGCCCTTGTCGCCAGTCCTTTTCGGCAGCGTATGGTCAGCAAGCATCCTCCTCGCCTCGTCGAGCGACTCGGGCGCCACCTCACGAATGGGCAGCGGAACCGCTCTGAGCTTGTAGTCCACGGCTGCGCCTTCCTGGAAAGTCAACCTGTTGATGACGCGACAGGACATTTCGGCGAGCTCGCGGCCCATGCGGCGATGATCCGGGACGAAGTCAGGTTCGAATGCCGGCCACGGATTGATGTTTCCACAGCAGCCGTTCAGCACCAGGGGCATACAATGAAAGCCATACTCGCTGCGAAGGCTTGTCGCCCAGGCGCCAGGCCAGTCAGCCGAGACGACAAGGTTCGGCGTTTGCGAGAAGACATTGACGGGGTGGCACGTATAGTGCAGGAGCATCGCGACTATCTGGGCATCGTTGTTTCGAAAGCACATCAGTCCAACCTCGGGATCAGTGGGCCCTTCGAGGTAGCGGATGTTGGTGGGGCCGAGCGGCTGTTGGACGGAAGAATACAGCCACGGCATGATGACGCTTCCGTCGCGGGTGACTCCTCTGCGGTTGAACGCCAGCCCATCCTTGACCGCGCTGGCCACACCCACGCTGACGGGCTGCATCGCGTCGCTCGCCAACCTGATGGCCTCAATCGCCTTGCCGCTCGCGAACTCGTAGAAGGAGGTCTCGCCCCCTCGCAGCCATTCAAGTTCCGGACCCACATCAGGGAAGTCTTCGTCGAGCATGAAGTGCCCCACGCAGGGCGCGGAGTGAGTCTGGATGGCATGCACCATCACGGCATCGTGATCGAACCCGAACTCCTTCGCGGCGGCGCGAATCTTTTCAGTCCAGGGCGCGGTTACGATCGTGACATCCAGGCCGACGATGCAGATCCTGCGACCGCCAGCTTCGAGAACGACGGCTTTTGCATACAATGGATCGGCGACAGATTGGGCCGGCCTGAACTGCCCAACTGAGCCGGCGAGATGCACGCCAGCCTTCGGCGTGATCTCGACATGCGCGCTTCCAGCCATCAGCCTGGCGGGGCCGCTGCTTGTCCTTTCGCCCATCTATAAACCTCCTTTCCCGACGCTCTCACGATAGAGCGACAATCCAAATCCTGTAGAGCGCCCAGCACCTCGTCAGACAACTCTTGTGGCCCATTCCTCTAACACGCGGGGGGCCGTATAGAGGCAGGCCCCCGCCCTTCTGGGCACGACAGGCTTCAAACCTGTGTCGCCATGTCAGTTCCCTCCGAAGCGCCCGTCAGCAACAAGCAATCCGCCAGCCGTGGTGCGAAGGGTCTCGTCTCAGGCGGCCTTAGCACGTGCCCTAACGGCTCGACTCGGCTCCTACAGCTCACCCACCGCCAGCAGGAAATACGCGTTGTGAGGAAGCCAGGGCTCGTTCGATTGGTAGGCTTTGCCCACGAGGTCGAAGCGAGGGCTGTCTGACTCCGGCCTCTCACGAACGATTCCATTGCACACGATTCCCGGAACTGCCCCGCGAGGGTGGCCAGGTATCGAGTCGTAGCGATGGTGGTAGCGCGGCGGGTTGAAGCTTCCCTTGCCCTCTATCATGCACACCCCGAACGGGTTTCTGCCCATCACCCAGTCAATCTGACACACTGCCAGGTCCCTGGCTGCGGGCTCTTTCAAGAGCTTCGAGATGAGAAGCAGCGCCCACGCCTGGCTCAGATACATCGAGTTCTGGCCCACATACCATGCTTCCGGTTCGGGGTATGGGTAGAAGAATGTGTTCTCGTTCCACTGGTTTATGTTGAACGGATTCGCAGACATGCGCTGGCTGAAGCGCAGATACTCCCGCGCGACCTCCTCAACTCTGGGCCGGAATTTCCAGTCCCGTCTTTGAATCGCCACCCGCGCCAGACAGGCTGCGACCCAGCCTTGGTCAACAATAAGAGGGCGGCGAAAAGATTCCACACTCGCCAGCAAAGCCTCGGCGCGCGAGTCAAGATCCTGAAGGAATTTCCGTTCCCGCGTGAGCCGCCACAAATATAGGTCGGCCAGCATCAGCGCAGAGTCCTGGATGACGCCCGGGCCTTTTCTGGAGGAGACCGCTTCCCAGAATTTGACGGCGCTCGCCAGATATGGCGCGCGGCGAGCCCGAGGCAGCCGTAGCGCCAGGACGGCCGTTGCGAGACAGGCCCGCCCATTGTCCTGGCCCGCTGACGGGCCGCCGCGGTAAGGGCGATCGTCCGCATTGCCAGCGATGTTGTCAGTTTCCTTTTCCGGTGGCCCCCAGTAACCATAGCCTGAGAAAATGTCGCCCCACAACAGGGCTGTCTCCTCGTCCTGCATTTTCAGCAGCCAATCTGCTCCCCACCGGGCCTCTTCCAGCGGCGCAGGCGCATTGCCAACCTTGCGCTTTGGCGCTTCTGCATGGCCCGCGAACTCCGCCAGGGCGAAAACCGAGAGCGGAGTGTAGCCGCAGTATTTGTTGTAATCGCCCGCGTCATGCCATCCGCCTGAAGCGTCGCGGTGCTTGCCGTCAGGGGTTTTGCCATCGTCGAGGTGGCAAGGCGCATGCCAGCCCGGGACTTCGGCGCCGCATCGCTGGTAGAAGAAAAAGCTGGCGGCAAGGGCAAGCGTCTCTTTCTGCATCACATTCTTTGCGATGACGAAGGGAGGCGACTCGAATGTTCGTCCCCGTGAGCGAACCTGGATGCGATAGCTGCCCGGTCTGCGAGCGGCGCTGAAATCTGCCCACCAGTAACGAAGGCCCCATTTGGTGATCGAGCGCGCAGAGCGCAGCCGCCCCTCCAGAATGCAGTCGCCCCTTGCTGATATGAGGCGGAAGCTGGCTGCCCTGAGCGATGTATCACCGAGCGGCGCCTGGACCAGCGCAACCTTCGGGTCGGCCGGATCATATCCTACCTGGTTCACCAGGACCTTGATTTCTTCCTGAGGCGACATGCTGTCATCCCTCCCGCCAGGCGTCTGGCCAGTCTCCGAATACCCGCCCCCAGGCGCTGGCAAGACAAGCAGGAGAAATAGCGAAGTGACAGCGACCGAGCGGATCAACCTTTCCTCCTGCTTCGCAGGTTTGCCTTCAATGCATCCCCTCACCCCACCTTTCTGCCGGCCGCTCGTGTGCCCGAAGCCCAGCAGGCCCGTGAAAAAACCGGCGTCTGTCTCTTTGCGGGGGCGAGTGCGGCAGCGTCGCGTGACTCTTCGTAGGCGAGCCCTCTGCGATTCAGCATCCCGAAGTCCTTCGGCGCCCGAGGGCGGGCCGCCTGTGGCCGCCCGGGGAGGCGCGCGCCAAGCGACCGCCCTGTAACGCAAACTGTCAGTTTGCGCTCCTTTTCTTGTGGCGTCTCGGAGGGCCCGTAGGGCAGTCCGCCAGCCGGCGGAGCGTCTCCTGCCCCAGGACCTCCTCGTCCGGCACAAGGCCGGACGCTACAGGCGAATGCGATAATGTAGCGTCCGACCCTGCGTCGGACGCTGGCCTGACCGCGACGCGCGATTTGGAAGCCGTTTTCTTCAACATATCTTGCCGACCTCAGTCGTCATAACCGAAGAAGACTTTTTCACACTCACCCTAACTCCGTTGCGAAGATGCGGCAGCCGGGCATGGTTCAAAAAGCATTGGCCCGGCGATTCCAAGCAAGCCCAATGGGCCAATGTGAGATTCCGATTCGGAGTGGGAACTTTGGCCCTGCCCGCGAAGTCTTATCTTCAGACCGGAAAGGTCAATCCTGAGAGAAAGGGGGTTCATGCCATGAAACGCCTTGTTTCCGTTGCTCTTGTCGTATTGGCTTTCTTCGCGCAGGCCGGGTCGGGCGCCGAGGAGAAGCGAGTCGAAGTCAGGACGACCCTGCGGCGGCTGGCCTTGTTCAAGAACGGCCTCGGTTTCTTCATACGCGAGGGGAAGCTGCCGGGGCGAGCAGGGCCGATCGTCATCGAGCCGCTGCCAGTCCCTGCGCACGGCACCTTCTGGGTGTCGTATGCGAAGGAAGCCGGCCTGCGCGATCTCAGGGCCGCAAGGTCGAAGCGAGGCCAACGCGCCGACGCCGCAACCATCGCTGAACTCCTGAGCGTGAACGCTGGCAAACAGGTTGTCATCTGGCTCAGCGACAGCGCCGAAGCAGTCATCAAGGGAGTGCTTCTCGCCGCGCGAACTGAGGCGGCGGCAACATCGCCAGGCCCGTACGAGGGAGGGTATGCTGCGGCGCCTTCCTATCCTTACCGCCCTGCTCCGCCGCGCGGGCCCCTGGTTCTGGTGAGGACTTCGAGTGGGGTGACGGCAGTGGAGCCTGGGACGATACGCCGGGTGGACATCTTGTCGAATGAGGTAGAGCGCGAGGTCGAGCAGCAGACAGAGGCAGCAGCCCTGCGCGCCTCGCTCGAGAAGGCGGCAGGCGGCAGCATCGCGGTCTCTTATCTCGCCAAGGGCGTCACCTGGGCGCCTTCCTACATCGTGGACATCTCCGATCCGAAGATGGCGCGCATATCGGCGAAGGCAATCGTCATGAATGAGGTCGAGGACCTTGACGGCGTGCATCTGGACCTGATAAGCGGATTCCCGAACCTCATGTACTCCGATATCATCAGCCCGATAGCAATGAAACAGGACATCGCTCAGTTCTTGCAGTCGCTGATGCGAGGTGTCACGGAGCCGCGGCGCGGGGCCGATGTGATGAGCCAGGTGGCCTACCAGCGCGCGGCCTTCCCCGCCGAGGAGGGCAGGTTCGCGGGAATCGTGCCGGCTTACTCCACCGCGGCCGTGGGCGAGCGCGCGGAAGACCTGTTCCTTTACCCGCTGGAGAAGGTGCGACTGGCCAAGGGCGAAGTCGGCTACTACGGCCTGTTCACGGAGCCGACGCCGTATCGGCATGTGTATCAATGGGAAATTCCGGACTATGTGAGCGAGGAGGATGTTTACGGCCAGCCTCGCCGCGAGGAACGCGAGAAACCAGAGGAGGTCTGGCACTGCCTGCGCCTGAAGAACACGACGAAGATCCCGTGGACAACCGCGCCTGCCGAAACCGTCGAGAAGGACCAGATCCTCGGCCAGGACATTCTGCGCTACACAAACCCCGGAGGCGAGACGGTCCTGAAGATAACCCAGGCCCTGGGCGTGAAAGCCCAGCAGCGCGAGCTGGAGACCGAGCGACAGCGCGAGGCTCTCAAGCTTTACGGCTACGTTTACGACCGGGTGACCATCCGCGGCGAACTCGCTGTCCGAAATTTCAAGGACGAGAAGATACACATGGAGATAAGCAAGACATTCTCGGGAGAACTCAAAGCCAGCGACCCGAAGGCCGAGATGACCCAGTTGGCCCGCGGCCTCAAGCGCGTGAACCCGGTCAACCTGCTGAAGTGGGAACCGGACATCGCTGCTGGCGCATCGCAGAACATCACCTATACCTACACCGTGCTCGTGCGGCGTTAGGCCGAGGCATGGACCGCGAGCCTGCTCTGATTCTGACGCTATTGCCGGGCGCTGCCGGGATGATGCGGAGCCATCGCTGGTGTTCGCGGGATTGGCTCGGAACGCGACGCTCTTGGCGGGATCCGATGCGATGGATGTAGCGTCGGGCCTTGCGCCCGACGGGCCCACGTCCGTCCGACGCAAGGTCGGACGCTGCATCGGGCATTGGGCCTCGACGGCTGCGTCGGACGCAACCTGACGGGGAGCTTGCTGCTGAGCCCCTCCTGGAGCGGGAGGCTGCCGCCGCACGGGCGAGCGGCAGAAACCCGCGGAGATACGCGCTGCTCTGGTGCCGCGGGAGGGATTTGAACCCCCACGGGCTGCAATGCCCACTAGGTCCTGAACCTAGCGCGTCTACCTTTCCGCCACCGCGGCTTCTAAAGCGTCACCCGAACGTGCGGCGTCAGGGAAATTATAACCCAAAGCTCGCCCCTGTCAACCTCGGACGGCGTCAGCACCTCCAATCAGCGGGCGGGACGCCTTCTTCACCTCTTGCAGACCCCAGAGGAAACCCGCTTCGCGTCGGCTCGCCCCGCATCCCGTTCTGCCAAGCGTGTCGAAAAGCGTGCCAAAAACCCAGGCTCCGATCCGAGGAAACGGTGGAAGAACGGATTAAGCGAGCACCAGGACGGTGTTCGGATTCCAGCTCCGGCCGCGCAGGACTTTAGAGAGCCCGTAGAGGTCTCGAACGCCTCCGCACACACGGCGCTCGTTCATATCTGCGGCCTATCTGCGAAATGAAGCATCGCCGCGCTGAAAATGTTCCGACAGCCGGCTCAAAGCTGGCGCATCACTCCATGCGTCCCAGCCGCGCTCGAACGCGCCGCTGCGGCCTTCGCGTCCTGCTGGTTGAAGACAACGAAGACCATGTGATGTTGGTTCGCGGGGTCCTGGAGAGGAAAGGCCATACCGTGACCGCGGTTTTCGGGTTGAGGCCAGCAATGACGGCCCTGGCCAAGCAAGAATGTGATGTGGTCGCGCTCGACTATCAATTGCCCGACACGACAGGGCTAGAAGTGCTGGACAAGATCAGGCGGCGAGATCCCGCGCTGCCAGTGGTCATGGTCACTGCCTCCGGCAGCGAGCAGGTAGCCGTTGACGCACTGAAGCAGGGCGCCTCAGACTACGTCGTGAAGGCGCCTGGATATGAGCGCGAGCTCGCCAGAGCGCTCGAACTGTCTGTAGAAAGGGCCCGGGCTGAGGCGGCCGAGGCTGCGCTTCGAGCAGAACTGGAGCGGCGCGCGAGAACTGACTCTCTCACCGGCCTCCTGAACCGCGAGGAGATGGAAAGGCTGCTGAAGCGCGAGATTCAACGGGCAGACGGCCGCCATCGGGTTTTCTGTTTCGTTCTCGCGGATGTGGACCTGTTCAAGAGCATCAACGACGCGCACGGTCACGCAGTAGGAGATGCCGTGCTCTGCCATATCGCTCGGGTCCTGCGCAGGAGCATCCGCTCGTCAGATTCCGTTGCGCGCTGGGGCGGCGACGAATTCGCGCTGTTCCTACCTGGAACGGGCCGCTCCGGGGCCAATGCCTTCGCGAAACGCCTGAGCGGGCTCGTGAGTGAGCTCGCTCCCGCTTGCTGTGCTGAAATCGTATCTCCCGTTACGCTCAGCGTCGGCGTCGTCTGCGTCCCGGAAGTGGCGTCGGATCTGGCCGTCGTGCTGAAGTGGGCGGACACGGCGCTATATGCCGCCAAGGCCGCAGGCCGCAACAACGCAAAGGTCCTTGTTGTGCGCGAAGCCGCAGAGGCGGGCGCGGAACAGAATCGCTCGCCGCGCCCGGACCAGGCCCGGATGGAGAGATCAGGTGGCGAAGACTGAAACCGTTTTGACGCCAAAAGAAAACACGGCGCGATACATGGCGGCGGCTGTAGATGCCGCGCTTGACGGCGTGGCTCTGCTGGACCTCGACGGCAGGTTTCTTTATGTGAACCGGGCTGGGCGCCGCCTCGCCGGGTGCGAGAAACCCGAGGAGATGATAGGCCGGCCAGTCACCGATTTCATCGCCGAAGATGACCGTCATTTGTCGGCTCTGCATTTCGAGAGCATTTTCAGCCAAGGTGGGCTGACAGCTTTCGAGCTCAGGGCACGTCAAAAGAGCGGTCAGCTCGTTCCGCTTGAGCTGACCGTTTCGCTGCTGCGCGGCGACGACGGTGAGCCCCGCGCCATGCTCGCGTTCGTCCGCGATGCGACCGAGCGCAAACGCGCAGAGCAGGCGCTGCTGGAGTCGCGTGAGAAGCTCTCCGCCATCATCGAGAACGTCGGGATAGGCATCGCTCTCATCAGCCCTCAGATGGAAATACTGGAACTGAACCGCACGATACGCGAGTGGTTCCCCGATGTTGACCCTGCAAAGAAGCCAATCTGCTACCGAGCTTACAACAATCCCCCAAGGGACGACCCGTGCAGTTACTGCCCGACTATCAAGACGCTCCAGGACGGACAGGTGCACGAGGCCATAACCGAAACGCCTGTGGGAGACACGACTCGCAACTACCGAATTGTCGCCACGCCCATCAGGGACGCGACAGGCGAAATTGTCGCGGCTATCGAGATGGTGGAGGACGTGACCGACCGCGTGCAGGCAGAAGAAAGGCTGAGGGCCGCACACGACTACAGGGCCAGAATTCTTGAGACCTCGATGGATGGCTTCTGCGTGCTTGGGACAGACGGCAGCGTCAGGGAAGTCAACAATGCAGTGTGCGAGATGATCGGCTGCTCCCGCGAGGAGCTGCTTCAGATGAATATCGGCGAATTAGTAGTTGGGAGGTCCCTTGAAGAGACTCGTCGGCACGTAAAGGAAGTGACACGAAAGGGCGGTGACCGCTTCGAAGTAAAGTGCAGGCGCAAGGACGGCCAGATCGTGGACCTCGAGATAAGCGCCGGAACCGTTGAACGATCGGGCGAGTGGCAGCTCGTGGCTTTCGCCAGGGACATCACCGAGCGAAAGCGGGCGGAGCAGGCTCTCCAGGAAAGCGAGCGCAAATTCCGCACATTGCTCGAAAACCTGCCGCAGAAAATCTTCTATAAGGACAGGCAGTCAGTCTATGTCTCGTGTAACGAGAACTACGCGCGCGATCTTAGCATCAGTGTTGGCGAAATCGCTGGCAAGACAGATTATGATTTCTACCCTGAGGATTTCGCGGAGAAGTACAGGGCAGATGACAAGAGGGTAATGGATTCGGGGACGGCAGAGCATATAGACGAGGAGTATATCGAGCATGGAGAGAGGCGGTGGGTGCATACCGTCAAGACGGCCGTAAGAGACGAGAGGTCGAATATCGTCGGGGTGCTGGGCATCTTCTGGGACATCACCGAGCAGAGAAAGGCACAGGAGGCCCTGCAAGCCAAGAACAGCGAACTCCAGAGCTTCGTATATACGGTATCGCACGACCTGCGGGGCCCTCTCGTCAGCGTGGACGGGTTCGCGAAACTCCTCGCCGACGAGTATTCAGAGCGACTTGACGCGCAGGGGCAGCATTACCTGGAACGGCTCCAGGCGAATGTGAGTCGTATGGATTCCATGCTCAGCGACCTGCTCGAGTTGTCCCGCGTCGGCCGGACGGACGAGCCAAGACAGGCTGTGGAGGTCAGACAGGTTGTCGCGGATGCATTGGACAGCCTCGCCGCGGTCATTCGCGAGTCCGGGGCCCAGGTAAAGGTTGCCGACGACCTGCCCACGGTCTGGTATTCTCGCACTCGACTGTTTCAGGTCTTCAGCAACCTCATCTCGAACGCGATTAGGTTCTCGCGGCCGGGCGAGGTTCCGCAGGTGGAGATCGGGTGGCTGCCTCAGGTAAGGAGCTATGTCTTCTTTGTGAAGGATAACGGCATCGGCATTGCGGAGGGCGACGGGCCGAAGGTTTTCGAAATCTTCAGCCGCCTGAAGCAGAAGGATGTGGAAGGCACTGGCATAGGCCTCGCAATCGTGAAGCGCATCGTCGAAAACCATGGAGGAGAGGTCGGCGTTGACAGCGTGCCGGGCCAGGGAAGCACTTTCTGGTTCACCGTTTTGCAGCAAGACTCGACCTAATTGAGGAGGAACAGACATGCAACACGAGAACAGGCCCGTTACGATTCTTCTCGTGGAGGACAATGAGGATCATGTGATCCTCATTCAGAAGGCGCTGCGTGGGAACGGCTCTCTCAGCGACATCCGGGTTGTTACGAGCGGCGAGCAGGCGCTCGACTATCTGTTTCGCGGCGGGGAATATGCAGACCCATCTGCCTCGCCGCGCCCTGATCTCATTCTCCTCGATCTCAAGCTGCCAGGCATTGACGGCATAGAGGTGCTCAGGCGCATCAAGGGAGATGAGAGATTGAGGCTTATCCCCGTGGTCATGCTCACAACCTGCGCGAGTGAATCCGAGGTCGCAGCGTCCTACAGTTGCGGCGTCAATAGCTATGTTCAGAAACCCGTGGGCTTCGCCAGGTTCGTTGACACCGTGAAGGGGCTGCGCAGGTATTGGGCAGTCCTGAATACGCCGCCGCCGGCGCTTTCGTAGGGGCGCCTCGGTTGGCGTGCGATAGGGCGAGCCCGCGGCCTCATGACTTGCACAGATTCCCTCAGAGCGTGTATCAAAGCGCATTGCCGGTTGGCGAGCTGTGGGGCGCGGGTTCCCCTGGCCGTCGGCCGGCTCGCGCAGGCAATCTCATCAGAATGCGGTTCACGCAACGGGATTGGCGCCGCCGACAGATCGGGAAATTCCGGCCCTTCCCCGCGCCGTTGCCGCAGCCCCGGTTGCCCGTCCCGATTCCTGCGTCATCGCGAAGGATGAAGCCCTGGCGCTTCGGCGTCGGGCCGATTCAGGTATGATCCCTCTGTCGGGCAGGCGTGGATCAGGTCTTCTGGTCTGGAAGTTGGCGCGAGCTGTGCTCATCCTTGGATGGACGGACCGTGTTACCGGGACACGGCCCGCCTGCCTTCTTGTCTGGAAAGGCTGTCCACCTATCAAGTGTGAGCACCATATCGCGGCTTCCGCATTTCCACTGGTAAGTTTTCGCCATCGCTACTCGGGCTAGAACAGCTTGCCATCAATAAAAGAGCTGCCGCGCTGTTTGGCTACGCTCTTGCCCTGTATGGTTATCTCAACGGCCACAGGTTCGGGGAGGCTGTCATACTGACTCGTAAGCGCTAGCCGAACGATGTTGGCGCAGATTTCCTTCGCAAGCCGACGCGCCTCTGACGACCTATATGTCTTCTCAGGGCTGAGAAGCTGCGTCGTGCCGTCAATGACGAGACTGCCGCCCAAAGTAGCCTCTTCAATGACCCAACTGCCGCCCAAAGTAGCCTCTTCAAAGACAAAGTGCCCACGCGGCAGCACTTTCAGTTCGTTCCTCACGATCTTGAGCCCCCGGCCTTTCAAATCATCAAGAGCCGCATTGACGCTGTTCTCCAACTGCGCTATGTTGCGCGAAAGCAATTCCAACCGTTCCTTCTCATCGAGGTCGATTATCTGCGGGCCTGCCCCTGGTGCCGGCTCTTGCTTTAGTTTCATCAACAGGGAGGCGAGCTCTTCAGCCTGTTTGCGACGCAAGGCCGCCTCTGCTTCCACGATGCTCTTCATGTAGGGTCGTTTGAAGACGAACTGCTGGTCGCCGCCGATCATGCCCACGACTGCAACCAGTTCCCAGCCAAGCGTTCCCAACCCGTCCATCCTTTGCTCTATGCTGATGGCTTCACCGCCAAAGGCAATACCAGAAACGACAACCGCTTTTGCGTGTAGTGGATTCTCAGCCACGGAGGAGAAGCGGGTCTTCAACCCGGCGGACACCACAAGATACTCCCACTGCTGCACCTGTGCGTCTTCCGGCGTGCTAGCCGCTGGTGCAGCCTGCGAGGCCAGAAGAGCAAGCGCCGCACCCACCAGCGGCGATATACGTAGCGTCAGCACCCAGTTGATTCTGCTCACTTTCGTCTCCTTTCTGCCCGGCATGGTCAGCGCAACCTATGCACCCGAGCTGCGGGTCGCCTGCCCTGCGCACGAGACCGCGCTCCACCGTGTTACAGCAAGGTAGCGCCGCCTGGGATTGCCCTGTTCGCAGGGGGGAACTCGCCGTGCGCGAGTTTGTAGCCCTCGAGCAACATCCGCTCTACAAGCTGAGGCCCTGGCTTTCCGACATCCCCTTCCAGCTTGGCGCACGAGAACTCCAGCTTGAGGCCACGGCTCTCGAGGGCCGGCAAATCTGGCTGAGCGCCGCGCTCCCTGGAAGTCGCCGTGGCGCCACGCAACTGCTCCAGGCGGCACCTTACGCTGCCGGAGCTACCGATGTACAGTATGTCAGACGACCCAGAGACGCGGGCAACTGGGCCGCTGTGACACCTGATAGCGTACACCCCCTGCTCTTCGTCAAGCTTCTGAATCTCTTGCAGCTCGAACGGCCTCCATTCGCTCCACAACAGTTCTTCTAGCCTCATTCCAATCTCCTCCTCTCTTGTTGGTCGGGTGGGCCCCCATGTGAAGAGATAGGCCCTCGCGGGGCTGTTCCGAAGTCGAATCGCGGAGATAGGCCAGGGCACGGGTCATCGGCCTTTCCAGCGCCATTTTGGTGCCGTCTCTTCTGCGTCAAATGTCGCGTACCCCAGCCGCTTACCTATCTGGTCAGCACCAATAAATATGTCGAGGCTGGGTGCCATAGCGTGCATTGGTATCGTGGCGCCCATGCAGACAGCTCTAATATCCTCTGGAGTGACATATGAGCGAAATGTAAGGAAGACATCCTCTGGCGCATCCGGCTCTCGTCGCACCTCCTCAATGATGGCCGGACGCTGAAAGAACTGGCCATCAACGAACGCCAGTAATTCGGCCCTCCCCTTTCTTACTTCCGGGGATTCGACCGACCCGCAGCCACCTAACAAGCCTAGGCCGAGACATACGCCCAACGGCCATAAAGCCCTCATTCTCATCTGCCAAACATCCTCAGCTTTTCGCCTGGCCTGCGCTGCCAGACGACGACGCCCATGGTCCCCTCTTCGGGTTCGACCGCTGGATACTGCTGCGACTTGAGAACTATCTCCCTCGGGCCACGATTGCGGAGCTTATGGCCTCGGCGATGCGCGCCGTCAACTCTCGGTCGGGCGAGCGCATCTCTTCTTGCTCGCCCGACGGGGAGCCTATCACGAGGGCATACCACGGCTTTCGGGTCGGTCGTTGAGGCTCTGACCTGGCGATGGACCAGAACCACCAGACCCCCATGGCGAAAGCCGCGGCGCCCGTGACGAGCCCCAGGACGAGCGTCAACGCGTCCGCCGGGTTACTAAGAACGGTCCCTAGCATAAGGAATCCACCAAACAGCAGGTAGCACGGTCCTCTGTACGATATCGGCGACGGGATAGCACGCGTCCGGACCGACACTATGTTGGCTACGGCGAATGTCTTCCCGCTTATCTGCACGCGGGCATTCGTAACGAGCACGTCGCCTTGCTGAAAAAGGACCTTTTCCTCCCCCATGTGTGGGCTGTGACCCCCTCGGGTTCAGGAATGTGCGGCGCGCCCCCGCAAGCATGTGACGCAGCTGCTTGGGTCGCATGGCCAACTCGATCTTGCCCCCAATTCTGGCCGCTTTTCACCGTCCCCGCGCAATTTGCCAGACCCTTCGACTTCCCTTCGCCTACGCTCCCTTCGGCTACTGTCAGGGTAAACAGGGTAAACGCTCAGGGGAACCCCCTTTATCGAAAGTCCCGCCCGCCTGAGGCGGGTGAACCTCAGCGACGCTATGATATTCTGCGGCCTTCCCTCGGCCCCTCTCGTCGCGGCGTGATTCTTTCGACAGCAGCGCCTCACGCGCGAGGAGTCCGGCCTGCGCTGCCTCTGCCTCGCGGATGCGGGCAGGAATCGGGCGCCTGGATCCGGGTTCGGTAGGGCGGCGTGGGCAGGTTCGTAACTTCGGTCCTATGGGACCGACAAACCAAGCAAGGCCGTGAGCGCCGCCAACAGCGCGTATGAAACAGCATTCATCGCAACGACCGCCTTGAGCGTAATCAGGAGATCCCGCTCCTTGCGCACCAGGAGGGCGACGACCACCGTCTCTTCCGCGACGGTTATCACGAAGGAACGGGCCAACAGGAACATAACCCTGCCTGTCTCCCCGTGAATCAAGGCTGTTTTCCAGCCCATCTGCCCACCAGCGAAGTACCAGATGAGGCCCAAGCCCATGGAGGTGAGATTTGCAACCACGGCACACCAGAAGCACTCCCGGTAGCCAAGTTTGAGGAAGAGGTTCATTATGTATGCTTCCAGGAAACATGTGGCTCCGGCGAAAGCCAGCAGGGCCGAGACGGTGACGACGGCGGTCGCCCCTAAGAACACGAACATCGCGCCAAGGTTGCCCGCAATCATGTCGTCGGCGCGGGCCGGCACGGCGCCCAAGCCCACCAGGGCCGCCAAGGCGAGGACGGGCGCGACAGGAAGCGGCCTCTTCCTATCGTCCGAGAGGTGACTTTCTGTTCGAGCATTCATGTCGGATTCTCCTTTCCCCGGAGGTTAAGCTTATCGCTCCCCCAGGCCGCCGTGTGCTGTGACACCCCGGCGCGCACGACAGAGGGGTGTCGGCGTCGAGAGGAGACGGGAGAAAGGTGACCGTTCGGGGAGCGGTTTGCGGCGAGAGGCCCCGGATTGCAGGCGGGTTTGTTGCCTTTCTCACCTTTCCCCTTTCTCCTCTCCCCTCGCTCCGCCACGCCCTTGCGATCCCAGGGGGACTTGAAAGGAGAGAGGAGATAGGTGATCGTTCGGAGAGAGTCTATCGTCTCCGTGAGGCCGCAGACCAACGGCGGGTCATCCCTCCTTTTCATCTTTCTCCTTTCACCTCTCTCCTCACTTCGCCAGCCCGACAACGTCGGGCTGGCGGAGAGGGTGGGATTCGAACCCACGACCCCGATTTTGTCGGGATACGCGATTTCCAGTCGCGTGCCTTCGGCCGCTCGGCCACCTCTCCCATTCGCAGTATAATGGCGGAGGGCGGAAGAGGCAATCCGCCGGGTGGCGGACGACAGGCAGCGGGGGGAAATTGCCGACGTCGCAGGGGACAAAGGGCAGGAGACGCGCTCCTGCCCTACGACCGGCGCGACGGGTTTGTGAGCGTCCAGACGGTCATCTCGGGAGGGCAGAGAAGCCTGATGGGCAGCCGCGTCGTCCCAGCCCCGCGCGATACGACGAGCACGGTTCGGCTTCCCTCACCGCAGGCCGAACCGCCCAGGTAGTGCACGCCGCTCGAAAAGCTCCGCGGCACATCTGTATGAGTGATGACGGGGCCGACAATTGGAAATCTCACCTGGCCGCCGTGCGTGTGGCCCGCGAATATTATGTTCGCCCTTCGCGCTCCATCGCGCAGAATTATGTCGGGCGAGTGGGAGAGCAGTATCAGAAAGGCTCCTTCGGGCACGCTCCTCAGCGTCGTCGGCAGATCGTCTTTTCCCCCGAAAGCATCATTTGCCCCGGCTATCCAGCACAGGTCATGAGTATTCGAGCGACCCGCGCATTCGGGCGAAGATTCTTCGAGCGCCCAAGCCTCACTGAAGCGGCCCAGCGGTCTCGCCTCGTTCACGAGCCAGACGGCTGCGGAAGCAGGGTACGCCCCGGCCTTCTTCTTTACCAAGTTATCGGAGTTTCCCGGCGCCACAAATACGGGAGCCAGCGAAGAAAGACGATTCAGCAGCTCGCTCGCGCCTTTCATCCCGCGCCGCCTGTGCACGATGTCGCCCGTTATGAAGACAACATCTGCGCGCGCCTGGCCAGCAAGGCCTGCGATCCGCTCGACAAGCCCATCCTCGCGGCTCAGGTGCAAATCGGAAAGGTGCAAGATGCGAAGGCCTTCGAGCTGGGCCGGCAGGCCAGGCGCGAGCAGTTTTGCCTCGCCGAGTCGAAGCCGCCGCGCCTCGAGAAAACCCCACACGAAAATCGCGGCTCCAACAAGCCCCGCGCACAGAACAAGCCAGGTCATTTCGTAATCTCAGTTTCGGTTGATTCTTCGGACCCCCGCCGCACCGGCGAGCCGGACGCTGCTTGCGCCTCGGAGGCTTCGCCGCGCGCCAGCTTCCTGATGCTGCTTTGCATAACTCTTGTTGCGCCCGCCTGGAGTCCCGTGGGCTTGCCCAGGAGAATAAGCACGGCGCGAGCTATGTCGTGGGGTGGAAGCCCTCTCAGAAAGTCTGCGAGCAGACCTACCAGCTCAAGGCGCTTTCGCGTGGAAGAGAGGCGTTGAGAGAGCTCGGCGAGCGAAGAGAAGGGGGCGCTATCCACAAACGAGCTTTCCGGGCCTTGAGCGCCTGCCATGCTGGATCGCGGATTTCCTGAAAGCAGGACTTACAGTCAAATGGGGCGTCGGGCCGAGCGTATGAAACCGGCCCTCACTCGCGGCGCCGCCCGCCAGGCGCTGCTAACCCGGCTCCTGCGGGCCTTTGTCTGTTTTCGATTGCCCGCTTGTAGTCTCTTCGTCGCTCAGCCCGCTTACGGAGCGCTTGAACTCCTTGAAAGCCTGGCCCAGAGAGCGAGCCACTTCGGGCAGACGCTTGGCGCCGAACAGAATCAGGGCAATCAAAAAGATAACAAGCCCTTCTCCCCAGCCGATATTGCCAAACATGAGACTCCTTCGCCGCTGCTATCGGCCGCCCTGTCAAGGGCAAAGCCGCTCACGCCGCGGGCTTGCCCGCCGGTAGCCTGGCGGGCTTGAGAGTATTATACGGCGGCGCCGATAAATGCGCAACGGGCTGGGCGATTGCAGGCGCGGGGTCTGAAAGGCGGCGGCGCCCATTTTCGCAGGCGCTCTACAGCTCCACAAGCTTCGCTTGCTCCATGCCCTCGATCTGGTTGATCCTCGCAATCAGTTCGGGCGGTATGGGGCTGTCAACGCTGAGAATCATCACCGCGCGGCCTCGAGGCACATCGCGCCCCACCTGCATGCCGGCGATGTTTATATCCGCATCCCCAAGGATAGTGCCTACCTTTCCGATAACGCCGGGTCTATCTATGTGGCCAGATATGAGCATGAGACCGCTCGGCTCGAAGTCAACGCGATAGCCATCGAGGCGCACTATTCTCACATCGTGCCGGCCGAAGACAGTCCCGGCGACTTCCCTCTTCTCCGCATCAGTTGATACCGAAACCGTCAGCAAGCTCACGTAGTCCGTCGGCGCAGTGGCTTTTGTTTCTTGAACTCGAATGTCCCGGCTCTCTGCCAGAAGAGGAGCGTTCACATAGTTTACCGATTCGCCCAGGACAGACGACAGGAGACCGGCAAGGGCCGCCCTGCTGAGGGGCTGGACATCCACCTCGGCAACCTCGCCAGCATAACTGACGTTCACTGCGGTCAATCTCCCCTCGTAGAGCTGGGCGAGCAAGCGGCCCATCTTTTCGGCCAGGTGCAAATACGGGCGCAGAAGGTCCAGAGTGTCGGGCGACACGGCAGGCACATTCACCGCAGTTCGTGCGGGCCGCCCATGTAGCACATCGAGAACTTGGCTGATGACATCAACAGCCACCTTCACCTGAGCCTCCTCGGTCGAGGCGCCAAGGTGGGGAGTGACTATGACGCCGGGAAGCCCAATGAGCGGTGAATCAACCGGCGGCTCTTTCTCGAAAACATCCATCGCCGCTCCGGCCACCTTGCCCGACTTTATCGCGTCCGCGAGCGCGTGCTCATCAATGAGTCCGCCCCGCGCCGTGTTTATGATGCGCACGCGGTCTTTCGCCTTGCTCAACTCCTGCCGTCCGATCAGATGTCGCGTCTCCTTTGTGAGAGGCACATGAAAAGTGATGTAATCGGACTCCCCCAATAGACCATCGAGGTCCAGAAGCCTGACGCCGATGCGCTCGGCATGTTCCAGGCTTATGTAGGGATCGAAAGCGATGACCTGCATTCCAAGGGCCCGCGCCCTGCGGGCGACTTCGCTTCCTATCTTGCCCAGGCCGATGACCCCGAGCACCTTGTTATAAACCTCGATCCCACCGAAGTCGCCTCGCCGCCATTCGCCCGCCGAGAGAGACGCGTGGGCCTGAGGCAAGTTTCGAGATAGAGCGAGAAGCAGCGCGATGGCGAGCTCGGTGGCAGCGATGGTGTTGCCCTCGGGCGAATTCAACACGAGAACGCCCCGGCGCGTGGCCGCTGGCACATCAATGTTGTCAACTCCTACTCCGGCGCGGGCCACAACCCGCAGCCTCTGCGCCGCCTCAAGCACATCGGCAGTGACCTGCGTCTGGCTCCGCACAACGAGCGCGTCGGCCTCCCGCACCGCCTCCAGAAGCTCATCGGGGGTGTGATTCGTTTTCAGCGTCACATTCACCAGCGGCTCGGCGCGCAGGAGCTGGAGCCCCTCCTCCGCCACAGGATCGCTCACCAGAACATTCCAGCGTTCGCCGCTTTGAGCCAACGCATGCTCCCTCAGCGCAGAGTCTCGTGAGCTGCTGCCAGCGCAGCCTGGGTATCAGCCTCGAAGCCCAACTCCTTCAATCCCATGCCCAGGCAAGCCAGGGCCGACAGCACCTCTGTCTCCCCAACGAAGCCCATGTGACCTATCCGGAAGATCTTGTCCGAAAGTTTCGCCTGGCCGCCGGCGAGAACGAGCCCATATTTCTCGCGCAGCAGTTTTCGCAGCGGCGCGCTGTCCTTGCCGTCAGGGTTGTGGATGGCCGTCACGGTGTTGCTGGCGTAGGCCGGGTCTGCAAAAAGCTTCAGCCCCATGGCAGCGACGCCTTTTCTGGCCGCCTCGGCCACTCGCGCATGGCGCTTCCACATCGCCTCCAGCCCCACCTCCTTGAACTGGCTCAGGGCCTCCTGAAGCCCGTACATCTGTGGAAGCGCCGGCGTCCAGGGCGTCTGGCCTTTCTCCTGGAACGATTTGGCCTGCTGAATGTCAAAGTAGAAGCGCGGCATCTTGGCTTTCTTTGAAGCTTCCCACGCCCGCTGGCTCACAGATACCAGGCCCAAACCGGGAGGGTTCATGAGAGCCTTTTGTGAGGCCGAGGCGACGATGTCAACTCCCCAATCGTCGGTTCTCAGCTCGATTGCGCCAAGCGAGCTGACAGCGTCAACCAGCAGAAGCGCCCCATGCTCCCGCACCGCCTGGGCTATCTCTTTGAGCGGATTTGTCACCCCCGTGGATGATTCGTTGTGCGTGCACACGACTGCCTTTATCTCTTTGTTCTTGTCCCGTCGAAGCCTTTCAGCCACCCGGCTCGGATCGGCGGCTTTACCCCATTCAACCTCCATTCTCTCGACGCGGGCGCCATAGACCTCGGCTATCTTTGCGAACCTGTCGCCGAAAGCGCCTATGACCATGCCCAGGACGAGGTCGCCAGGAGACAACACATTGACCACCGCCGTTTCCATGGCGCCAGTTCCCGAGCAGGTGAGGATGAGAACATCCCCGCTCGTGCAGAACACCCCCTTCAGGCCGTCAACCAGCTCCTGCTGGAGCGATGCGAACTCCGGCCCCCGATGGTTTATCATCGGTCGGCTGTGAGCCCGCAGAACTGAAGGGGGAACAGGCGTGGGACCTGGGATGAGAAGAAGCTGACTTTCGCGCACTTGGGGCCTCCTGAAGTAAATTCGCCCGGCTCCCGAAGATTATCCCCAAAAGGTAAAGCCCTGTCAAGGAATCTGCGAAATTGTTCACAGATTGGGCCCCCAACCATGCCTGAGCCCCGCGACTTCTTCAGCTTTGGAGTGTCAAAAGGCTTGCAACCTGCAGGCGCATTGAGTAATCTAAGGACCACCGGTGGCTTACTCGTGCTGTCGAGCAGCGGGAGCGCAGGTGGACGAATCCTCGTGCGTAAGAAGGGAAGGCCCTGAATGAGTCTGACGCTTGTGGCTCCCCTCGCAGCCGCCCTGGCTCTGGGCGGGCAGTGCTCATTCGCACAGACAGATGCGACAGACTTGACCGCGTCTCTGTATCGCACCACGGCCGGGGACACCTTCGCATCAAGGCTGGGCGGCGCAGGCCCTACGGGCGAGGCGGGCGGCGACTTGCTCAGCGCCGCCGCCGGACGCGAGAGGCTCTTCCCGGTCTTTTACTTCGACGGGGGAAAACTCAGTGACAGCCGCCGAGACGGCCTCGCACTTTTGCTCGTTGCCTCGATGGCCGAGCGCCTGGAGAGGGCCGACGCTGGTGTTTACCACTGGTCAGTGCAAGAGCGGGCAGAGCAAGAGCAGCCGACAGGCAGGGTTATGACAGCCCTGACGCAGAGCGGCAGCTATGCGTTCCTGCTGCCCGCCGTTGGTCTTTCGCTTGGCAAGGGGAATGTGAGGCGCGCAAGCGCGCAGGCCGCGCGCGCCGAGCTGGTAACCGGCGCGTTTGTGGAGGCTCTGAAGAAGCTCACACACCGCTCCAGGCCAGAAGGTGGAAAGTTCTCCTTTCCATCCGGTCACGCCGCAGCCGCGTTCGCTGAGGCCAGTGCCTTCGCAAGCTACTACCCGCACCTTCGAGTGCCGCTCTACGCCTGGGCCACCGGCGTGGCCGCCTCCCGCGTCTATCTCGGCCGCCACTATCTCACCGATGTTGTCGTCGGCAGCGCCCTCGGGATCTGGGTGGCGAAAAAAGTCCACAAGAACGAGTCGCGGCCCCTGGAGGTCAGGTGGTGAAGGCGGCGCAGTCACGGCCCCGCGCGCAGGGAGATGTTTTCTCCTGCTACTTGGGCGTGACGAACCACCACTTCGCTGTGACAGCGAGCGCACACAGTATCACGAAGAGCGCTGTCAATTGCTCGCGGTTGCCAACGAAACCCTCCCACGACCAGCGTCCGCTCGCCTTCGGGTAAGGAGTCAAGCGCGGAAGCAGCGCTGGCACCGACCGCCGGTACTCCCGGTACTCTTCGCCAAAGAACCTGGCGAGCCGCTCCGGCTCCTTCGTCTCTTTCCGCGGCATGTAGGAGAAGAGAAAGTAGCCCAGCCCAACGACTAACAGCGCCAGCCCTGCCCATCCCCAGACTGAGACTGAAAAGCCTATTATGAGCAGCATTCTTCCCAGGTACATCGGATTGCGGGTATAGGCATAAGGGCCGCCTGTGGCGAGCCTCTCGTTGCGCGCCAGGTGCCCGGCCGCCCAGGCGCGCACTCCTTCGCCCAGGAGGATAACTGCAAGCCCAAACCACAGCCAGGGCGCCGCCGGCGACGAGAAGAGCATCGCGACGGCAAGCACCGCGATGACGCTGAGAGTCTTCAGCAGCGCTCGCATCGGCTTGCGGGGCAACCGCATGAGACGATTACCAGGCCGTGTGGCTCTGTCCATCGCATGCCTTTCGCTATCTACCCCAGGGAATCACACTGCCCATTGCTTTCTTGCGCAATTGCTGCTGCGTCTCCTGGTCGGCAGGGGGGCCCCTCCGCCCTCCAGCAGCACTTTTGCGTTTTTCATGCTTGCGCGCCTGAGGCACGCTGGCGTATTCGACGCGACCTCCAGCAAAGGCCATTCCTCCCCCCTTTGCGGGGGAGGAACTAAGGTGGGGGGGGCAGGTAGGGCAGGTCTGCCCGGCCAGGGCTTCAAAGCTGCCCCACCCACCCCCACCTGCATCCTCCCCCATCAAGGGGGAGGAGATTCCGGCCTGCATCGGCCTTTGATCCCATGGATTTCTGAAAAACGCAAAGCTGCTGCTAGTGCCCTGAGGTCGTTCAGGGCCGAAGGGTGGGCTTCCTGGGCGCCACAGTCGCCGACGCTCCATAGCTATGGCGACGGAGCGAGGGCCGCCCCTACAACACGTAACACGCAATTTGCAGAAAAGCATTATCCTTTGCGCCTGAAGCCCCTGCGCAGGCGCCGCACGATCGCGCGCACGGCCCTGTGCGAGCCGGGCTCTTCGAGCGCCGCGCGGTCCTCATCCGTGAGCAGGTGGGGGGCGAGCTGCCGCTTCAGCTTGGCCAGCTTGCGCCGATCAATCAGCAGAGCCTGGCGGTAAAGCCAACGACCAATGGCCGACCTGCCGTCAAACTGGGCCACCGCAAAATCAATCAGATAGGGCCGTCCCTGCGCATCGAGCAAGATGTTGTCGGGGTGCGGATCTCCGTGCGCGACTCCCCGGTCATGCAGCTCGCGAAACACGCCGCCGAGCCGCTCGAAGAAAATGTCAGGCGGGCGCGCGTTGCATGGATCAGACAGCGGCATCGCCTCAACATAAGTCGTCGCGAACGCATCTTCGTCTATCCAGCCAGCGAAATCGGGGACGCCAGGAACGGGCAGCAATCGCCGGAAGGCTTCCGCCTCGCGCTTCAGCAGATACCTTCCGACGGTCCGACGAAACCAGGCCGGCTGATGGCGCTGGTCCTTCACAGCATAGCGCCGCTCGCCCACGCGCACGACATAGAGGGTCGGCTTCGTCCAGTTGCGCGGCCTGTGCAGAAGCGCGCGCTGTCGCCAGGCCTGCGAATCGCGGCTGAGCGGCGGAGAAAGACCACCAACGGCGGCGTCAGACTTGATGGCCACCACTCTCAAATGTAACCCAGCGGTGGAAATGAGTCAACCGCACGAGAGCGCACTCCTTCCCGCCAAGGTGGCCTGGCGGATTGTGGGACAACCACGCGCCGCCGGGCTGCGGCATTTCCGCCCACGATCATCGCCGCCGCGGAAACCGATCTTCTGCTCACCAAGGCCCGGCCGCTCCAAGTTGCGCCGCAGGTCCCCTTCTCATGCAGGAGAAAAGGCGGCCCCTCAGAACTATGCCTCCGATGCTTCAAGTAAGCGATGTGATGACAAGAGAAGTTGCGACAGTCGAGCCGGACGCGTCTGTTGCCCGGCTGGTCGAAACCTTTCTATCCGCCCGGCTTCATGATCTGCCCGTCGTCGTCGCCTCCGGGGAACTGCTGGGATATGTGAGCGTGGAATCCCTGGTCAGGAAACTCGCCCCTCCCACTCACCTGCTCGATCAGCTGACGAGGGGCGATGTCTATCGCGCACTGGACAGATTTCGCGAGGAGGCAAAGGCGGCCCACGCCCTGGCCGTTGGCGACTTGATTGAGCGATGGCCGGTTCATGTGGAGGAAAATACGCCGCTGCCACTGGCAGCGGCTCATATCGCTGACAACGCTCTGCACAGTTTACCTGTCCTGAGACAGGGGAAACTGGTTGGCGTCGTCACCCTTCTCGACATGATAAAGTGCCTGAGGCAGCCGCCGGGCGAGCAGGGGCAGGTTTGAAACCTCCCCTTACTAAGAGCCTATCCTAAAAACCCTTCTGGGTGGCATCAGGTGTGGCACCCCGACGCATCGGGGTGGGCCGGCCCCTTGGGCTGGCAGAACAGGCGGGGCCTGCTCTGCGAAGCGCTGCGCAGGCTCGCGAAGCAGAGGCGCCTGTTCCACATCCTATGATGCTATCATGGAAACCAGCACGGGCAATTTTCGGATAGGCTCTAAACACGGTTCATCTTCTTCCACTCAGCCCGCGCCTCTAACTCGCCTCGAACGGCCTTGTCCAGAAGGCCGAGCAGCAGATTCGCTGAGACCGAGCCTCCTTTCTCCTTTTCCTGCTCTTGCCTATCAGCTCGCCGCAAATCTGGCTGGCTTGCAGCCGCAGCCTCCTGCCCCGCCGCCCCAACCAGCTTTGCCACCGCCCTGCTCCACTCGCCGCCACCCTGCCTGGCTTCCCTCATTTGCCCGGGAGTCAGATTCAACCATGAGGCGATGAGAGCGTCGAGCTGAGCCTTCTCCGCGCGCGCAGTCATAAGCGCGTCAAGATCGAACCCCCAGCCCACAAGCTTGTCTTTCACAGACGCGCGCAGTTTCTCCGCCTCTTTGGCTTCGGCGGCGGCCTCGGCGGCAGCTTTCTGCGACCTTTCCACATCAAGCCTGGCCGCGCCTGGGAAACTTCGCCCCCCTGCCGTGGAGGAAAAAGCGTCGAGCGCCTTCGACAAACCGCCGAGAGCTTCAGACGCGCGGGCTTCGGCTTCGGAAGCAGCGTCAAGAACCCCCTTCTGGATTTCAGACCTTCTCTCGACAAGCCCGAAATATCCATCCGCCCACTCCAGCGCCTGCGCCCTTTGACCTGCATCTTCAGCCTCGCTCAGGCTCTGCATGAGCTGGTCGCCGACCCTCAGCAAATCTGCGGCAGTGTCGGAGCACTGCTTGCGGATATCCTGAATTCCAGCCGCCAGGTTCCGCAGACTGCCCAGCACCTTCGATATGCGCCTGAGGCTTTCCGAAGATTCCGAGCTTTGTTCCTGGCGTCCGCCGGCTGGCGGACTCAGCGTCCTTGTTACTTGCTTCAGCTTTGCCGAGACTCTGTCGTGCAATGCGGTGACGCAATCGGGCGGCCTGTTCTCGTCCTTCGCCGCAGAGACTTCCTGCTTCGCTTCCTCCATTATCTGCTTCAATCTGCTCGAAGCAGCCTGAATCTTGTCTTGCGCCACTTTGGGCGTTGGGCCTTGTTCACCCGGCTCTGGCAGCTTTACTCGGCTGGCCGCATCGGGAGCGAGTTTCCGCAGCCTTTCCATCTCCGACCGCGCCAGAGACGACTCTCCAACAAGCGCATAGGCTTCTGCAAGGCCCGCCGTCGCCTCGGCGCTGTCAGGTTCAAGCTCCAGCGCCCGGCGGTATCGGACAATCGCCTCGTGAGGAAAATGCCGCGAGAGATAGCCTCTGGCAATCGAAATGGCCGCCTGGGGATTCTTCTGATCCAGTTCCGGCAGTTCCAGCAGACGCGCAGCCCGCCGCTTTGCATCAGGGTGAGTGGATAGATAGGTGGGCAGCTTCGAGCCTTTCTTCTCCTGCTTTTCGGCCAGCTTTTCCATGAACTGTTTCAGCTCGCCCGGATCGAACCCAGCCTCAAGCGAGTATCGCGCCCCGCGCTTGTCGGCGTCGGCCTCGTCTTTCCGGCTGTGCCTTAGTAGGTAGAGACTCGAGCCAAGCCTTCCTGCCTGCAATACCCCCGAGGGAAGACTCAGAACCCCAAGGAAAATATCTGTCCAGAAAGCCTTTTTCAGAGTTGAGAGAGAATGCCTTGCGGCCACATGCCCCACCTCATGCGCAAGAACCGCGGCCAACTGCTCCGGCGAGTCCACGAATTCTATGAGGCCAGTGGTGACATATATGTGCCCTGCGGGCAGAGCAAGCGCGTTCACGTCATCTGTCTCGATTATCTTGAACACAAAGTTGACGCCTTTGCGGCCTGAAACTTCTGCCAGGCTCTCTCCGAGGGCCTGAACATAAGGCGCCAGAGGATCCTTGCCGAGGACGCGATACTGGGATTCTATGGCGCCTGCGGTCTGGCGGTCCATCAGCCTTTCAAGAGTCTCGTCCACGCCGCCGCGCGCCGGGGCCGCAAGAACGGCCAGAGCGAAACCCACCACTGACCCCAACGCGGATATGCCTCGCTTCATCTCAGCCCTCCAGTGGCAGCAATGATGCCTTCAGACAGCTCCAGCGGTCGCCGCGCCGTTGCTTGTGTCAATCACATATGCTGCTGCCTCGTAAGCTTCCGGCGTTGTCTTATTCGTGGGTTTGAGAGGTTTGGAAGCCGCCCCGTTGATTTGCCTCCCCTCGTGAGAGCTTCTAACAAAACCTCTACCAAAGGCCCCACACAGAGCGCAGCCAGCGCGGCGCCCCGAGCCGTCGGGGTGATTCATGGGCAGGATGCCCATGCCACAGAGACGCCTCCCGTCGGGTTTTGTTAGGTCTTCTAACAAGATACACTGAAGAGATACCCAGCCAAGGCCTTGCGCCGCCGGGTGCGACAGCCCTTACCACGAACCTGATTCCCATTCGCGCCTGCCGCGTCTTCGCTTTTTCCCGGCCGCGAACAAAGGAATCATGACCATTCCCGCTGCGAAGCCCCCGACGTGCGCGAACCAGGCGATGCCAGCCCCGGAAGCCGCGCCCAAAGACGCTGCGCCACCGACCAACTGAAACACAAACCAGAACCCAAGAAGCAGCCATGCCGGCAGAACGACAACCCGCACGAAAGGCCATAGAAAGGCAAGCGTATATACCCGCGCGGAGGGATATTTGACAGCATAAGCGCCCAAAACGCCCGAGATTGCTCCACTTGCTCCCAGAGCCGGCACCTGAGAGTGAGGGTTGAAAGCTACGTGAGCCATCATGGCCGCTACACCGCTCACCAGATAGAACACGATGAATTTCAGTTTTCCGAGCAGGTCCTCGATGTTGTTTCCAAATATCCAGAGGTAAAGCATGTTGCCCAGCAGATGCATCCAGCTTCCGTGCATGAACATGGAAGTGAAAAGCGTGAGCCAGGCCGGCTGAATTGTCGCAGCCCCCATGTCGCGCCGGGACAAGAGCTCGGCCGGTATGGTAGCCAGCGAGTAGAATACCTGCTGCTGTTGCTGGCGCGGCATCACGGCGACATACGAGAAAATCGCCACATTTGCAGCGATTATGCCCACCACCAGCAGAGGAAAACTCCTCGCGGGGTTATCGTCGCGCAAGGGAATCAAGGGACACCAGACCCCCCGGGGCCGCGCCTTTCGCAGGTCGCCGGACTTATTGAGTCTCGCATAATTGGATGATGACTGTCATCGTAATTTGCGAACCTCGACAATGGGGGCCCTCGGGAAAACCCGGGCCCCTCGGGCGGGCCTGAGCCAAGCCTACCTCCTCGTTCTGGAGAAAGCCGCCGCCCCGGGATAACGCGCGCTCTCCTCAAGCTCTTCCTCGATGCGAAGAAGCTGGTTATATTTCGCCACCCTCTCGCTTCTGCTGGGCGCTCCGGTCTTTATCTGACCTGCGCCTGTGGCCACGGCGATGTCGGCTATCGTTGTGTCCTCGGTCTCTCCCGAACGATGCGAAATCACGGCCGTGTAGCCAGCCCTGCGCGCCGTCTCGACGGCGTCGAAAGTCTCCGTCACCGTCCCTATCTGATTCACTTTTATCAGAATGCTGTTGCACGCCCCCATTTCTATGCCTTTCCTGAGCCGCTCCACGCTCGTGACGAAAAGGTCATCTCCCACAAGCTGCACCCGCTCGCCGAGCTTTTCTGTCAAGAGCCTCCAGGTTTCCCAGTCGTCCTCTGCAAGCCCATCCTCTATAGAAATAATCGGGAACTGCGCGCAAAGGTCTTCGTAGTATGCCACCATGTCGGGCCCGCTCAGCGTCCTGCCCTCTCCCTCCAGACGATAGAGCCCGTCCTGCTGAAAGCTCGTGGCTGCGGCGTCGAGCGCCAGAAAGACATCTGCGCCCGGCTGATAGTCGGCCCTCTGGATCGCCTCGACCAGCAGCGAAAGAGCCTCTTCGTTTGACGACAGCGCCGGCGCAAAGCCGCCCTCATCGCCTACAGATGTGCGGTGGCCCCGCTGTCTCAGAAGAGCCTTGAGGCTGTGAAACACCTCCACGCCCATCCGCAGCGCCTCGGAGTAGGAGCTGGCTCCAGCGGGGGCAATCATGAACTCCTGGAAGGCCAGGTCATTATCAGCATGCTGGCCCCCGTTCAGAACATTCAGCAGCGGAACAGGAAGAATTCTCGCGTTCACTCCACCCAGATAACGGAACAGCGGAAGGGCCACGCTTTCAGCGGCTGCCTTTGCAACGGCGAGGCTTGTTCCCACGATTGCGTTCGCTCCGAGGTGCGACTTGTTGGGCGTCCCATCCAGTTGAAGAAGGTGCTGGTCAATGGCAACCTGGTCTGTGGCGTCCAGGCCCACAAGCTCGGGAGCAATTACAGAGTTCACAGCCTCCACTGCCTTCGTCACGCCCATGCCGCCATAGCGTGACGAGTCCTCATCTCTCAGCTCCACGGCCTCATGCTGTCCCTTGGACTTGCCTGCGGGCACCGACGCCCGCCCAAGAGAGCCGTCGTCCAGATAGACATCAACTTCAACAGTGGGGTTCCCCCGGGAATCGATAATTTCGCGCGCCCAGACCTGCTCTATTTCCAACGGGCTGCCTCCTTGAGGAATTGTTTTCGCCCCGTCCAGTTCACCCGCCCCTCCGAGTATAGCAGAGGCGGTTTTGTCGGACAAGGCCGCTCACGCGGGCAGGATGCAGGGAAGCTGCGGCCTCAAGCGGGCGTCTGTGATTTCTCGCGAAACAGGAACTCGACAAGATGCCGCGCGCCAAAGAGGAGGTATATCCCAATGAGCAGGATTACAGCCGGTGCCGCGACTTCTCCCCAGTTCTGGCGGATCAGCAATCTTGGGTACGGCGTCCTCGCAAGCTGCGTGAGAAGAGAGGGAACTGTTCTCACGATTGACATGGCGCCGAGAATCCGCATGGCGAGTGAAAAAACGGGCTTTTCCCACTCTCCTGTCCCCACGGCTGGCAGTTGCGCATCACCCTGTATGAGCCTGTTCGCAATCGCGTCGCCCCACTTCAGCAGGACATACGCCATGCAGAGAAGAAGAACTGTCGCCGTGACGATCGTAGCGACGAGCCAGTAAAAGCCAGTCTCTTCCCTGTAGCGGCTCCGCCAGGAGAGTGCGGAAAGGCCCAACGATATGTCGAAGATCGCGTATAACATGCAAATTACGCCGATTGTCTTCAGCGCAACCGACAGCACATCTCTCTTCGTCATGGTGATCCCCCTTTCAAGCCGGCTGTCACGCAGCCCGCTCAGCCTTATCTTAGCACGCCTGGGAGGAATCCGCTCTTGAGGCAGGTGTTGCGCGCAGGCTCCGTGGGCCTCCGGCGAATGGCGGCGCTTACGAAGCGGATATGACGCGGTTCGCGGAAGAAAACGCAGAGCGATAGCCAAGCACGCAGATTCCACGGTAATATTAGGGGGCGTTCCTGATCTTGCACGGGCGGCGTCTGCGGCCGCCTCGAGAGACGCGCCGCCAGAGCGCAAGCGCCTCGAAAATAGGGTAAGGAGGACGGACATGGGCAGAATGCATCGAGGAGCAATTGGCTGGCCTGGTGCGGGCCGGGGGCTCTGGGCGGCGACGAGAGGAATGCTCTCGCGCGACCTGACGCGCAGGCTGCTGCGGGCGCAGGTCATGGTCCTTGGAGCAGGCTTGCTGTGCATGGTGCTTGCTCAGGCATTGGCGCAGGCGCAGGCGCCGTCAGTGAGCAAGCCCTTGCCCCACCCCAACGAGGTTACTGTCGCGGGTATTCTTGTCGCTCGCTTCCGGGTCGGCGCAGGTGGATTCACCCCCGAGCAGAGGGCTGACAAGGTGGTGGAGCGGATAGTAGCAGTATTCAGCCGCGAGGACCTGGCAAAGAAGCCGGTGGAGATTCGAGGCAAGGAGAAGGAGCCATCGCTGTATGTCGGCGACCAGCTCCTGGTGACGATTACGCTCGCGGACGCCGCCGCCACCAAGTCCACGCCGATGGAGCTGGCGAGAAAATGGCAGTCCGCTTTCTCTCAAGCGCTGGCTGCGGGCCAACCGGTTCCGATCAAGCACCCAGCGAAGTAGTAAGCGCTCGCGAAGGAACGGGGGCAGCCAGCGGTCAAGAGCGATGCTGGCGCGGCGGAACCGGCCCGTCGGCACGGCTGCCCTCTCAGAAGACCTTGTTGAAGCTGGCGCCTACTGCGAAATCGTCCAGGCCGTGAATCCAACCCGCGTGGGCCCTGATGCCGTAGCCCACGGCAAGCCTGGCTCCAAGGTTGAAGTCGTGCGTGTCGTGCTCCGCCATCACAAGCAGCCTCTGGCCCAGGACGGCTGACGCTCCAACGAACACCCCATCGAGCCGACCGCCTGCGATGCCCAGGTGCACCCGAGGACTCAGCACCTCCTTCTCGCGCAAGTTCATGACTCTCGAGATAACCTTGCTCGCCACAAAGTAGGCGGTGGTGTCAAACTCGTCAGTGAGGTCGGTGACTCCCACCGCGAGGGCAGGCCTCTTGCCATCCTCGGGGTGGATTCGCCACTTCGCGTTCAGGATGGTCTCGCCAGGACTGTGCTCGGGCTTGATGCGCGCGAATCCCACCTCCAAGCCTTCCGATGTGCCCAGATTTGCAGCCCAGACATTTTCGTCGGCCCCTTCTTCCAGGTTGAGGGTGAAGAAGGCGACATTGTATTCGCCCTTGTCCAGGGCATCCGCCGTCGGCGTGAGAAGCAGGCCGGTGAAGCCTTCGAGCGACGGCGCGGCTTGCGCGGGCAATGCGACCGCGCCAAGCGCCAGCGCAGCCAACACACCTGCAACAATCGTCATCTCCTTCATTGCTTCCTCCGTTCGTCCAATGACAGACCCTCAGATAAGGAGCTAACGCTTGCTCCGATCTTCGGCCCAATATTATACAGCCTGAGGCAGCTTCTCGCACACGCTGATGATGGCCAGAGCGGGCCGGGACCTCAGGGCCTCTAAGAAGGCGCGTGACGAGACCCCTGGCCGGGCAGGCCTTCGCTTGCCCGCTGGCGGGCTCGGCGTGACAGTGGGCCTGGGTAGGAGCATCCGCCAGCCGGCGGAGTGCTCCCCAGATGCCTGCGTAAGGGCACGGCATGGTGTCTGTTGCACAATTAGGCTCGGGTGCGGCAGGGGAGGCTGAATTGGGCGGCGGCCGCTGGCCGGGTTTCGAAGGCTCGCGGCCAAGCCAGCGCCCGGCGCCACGCCACCCGG
>Ga0315280_10000941_pt1 | contig 52355 bp, 53 predicted proteins | sample YL17G06_40_MG_FD_203697 | JGI IMG/M metagenome (GOLD analysis project Ga0315280, IMG submission 203697) | Sediment microbial communities from Yellowstone Lake, YNP, Wyoming, USA - YL17G06_40 | ecosystem: Environmental > Aquatic > Freshwater > Lake > Sediment | place: USA: Wyoming | collected... | reverse complement strand
AAATCTATGTTTAAGTCTGCCTACAACCTGCTCTATAAGCGAAGTTTTCCCAGATCCAATTGAACCCATAATGTCTATGGCTTTAATTCCATGCTTCTCAAGAAGCTTCCTATTCTCCTCAGCAAGCCTCCTGTTCTCCTTCAGCAGATCTTCCTCAAGCTCAATGTCAAGTGTTTCCCCAAGCTCAGCCTTAACAACATCCCTCATGCGGACACCAGCATACACCTAACGCTTAGATGCAGGTTCCTCCATGCTTAGAAGCTCGTTCCAGAGCTCAAGCGACTTCTCAGCCTCCTCCTGATCTAAAACCTGTATGGCGAAGCCTGCGTGAACAATCACATACTGACCAAGCTTAACGTTAACCAGCGAAATATTTACCTCCCTCACTGTTTTGTCTCCGAAGTCAACCCTCGCAACCTTACCCTTCTTCTCCAGAACCTTCGCAGGGATCGCTAGACACATCTAAGCAACACCATCAAGATGAGTATGGTAACCATACTTTGACGATTATAAAACTGTTACTTACAATTTACCTCTTTAACCTAAATCTTCGATGCGGCAACAGCCTGCCCAAAAGATATCCCCCCATCGCCTGGAGGAATCTGGCTGTGGGTGACGAAGCTTGATCCGTTCCGCTCAACAATCCTCTTCATCGTAACCGCAATATGCCCGTTGTATGCGACTCCGCCTGAAAAACCTATGGCTTTAACTCCAAGCTCATCAGCCTTCTCCAAAGCTAGTTGAGCCAAGCTTCTTGCAATGTAGGATTGAGCTGAGTAGGCTAGGTCGCCTGCTGAAAAAAGGCCCCTCTTCTCATACACCTCATAGACCAGGTTGGTTGTCTCAACTGTATCCCCATTAATTTTAGGCTCCAACTTTAGAACATCCCTGCCTCCTAGCGTCGTAGACTCAAGCTTCATGGCAGGTTCACCCTCATAGGTTCTCTCGAAACATATGCCGAGCAGAGCTGAAACAGCGTCCAGAATCCTGCCGCAGCTTGTTGTCTCCATGTTTGAGCCCTGCTTAAGCTGTTTAACTATTACTTCAGCCTCCCTTGCTCCATGTGGAAGCTGCTTCACATTTGGCAGAAGAATCTTCTCAGCGTCCACAAGCCCATCCAGTATCCCTGCAGCCATCCTAAGCGGGTACCTAGTAGCCAAGTCTCCTCCAACCATAGGCTGCTCCTCCAAGTGTCCTACACGTTGAAACCCATTGTTGTGGCAGTGCAGTATTTCTCCACCCCACGCCTTACCGTCTAAGCCGTAGCCAAACCCATCGCAGCATACACCTACCATTTCCTCAACCCCGCTTTCACCCATAAGCGACTTCAAGTGTGCATAATGATGCTGCACCGGGAAAACATCGCAGCCAAGCTTCTCAGCAAACTCCTTCGCGAGAGCTGTGGAAGCAAACCTAGGATGCAGGTCACATGCAACAGCCTCAACCCTGCTTTTAGTAAGCTCCACAAGATGCTCTATGGTTTCCCTGAGAAACTGGTATGTTTGAATTGTCTCAACGTCACCAACATGCTGGGAAATGAATGCTCTGCCTCCCAGCAGAACACATGAGGTTGAATTAAGCTCCCCGCCGACACCTAGGACACATATCTTCGAGAGCTTCCTGAGCTGGATTGGCGCTGGAGCGTAGCCTCTTGAACGCCTAATAATGCTTTGCCCCCCATCCAACACCCTGATAACTGAGTCATCGCATCTGTGAGCTATCTTCCTGTTGTGGAGGAGGAAGTAGTCTACAACTGAGCCTAGTCTCCTCAAAGCCTCATCATTCTCTTTTATGATAGGCTCATTCGGCGGGTTTGCACTCGTCATAACGAAGGCAGGCTCCTCAGCCCTATCGAAGAGCATTGCATGCAGCCCTGTGTATGGAAGCATAACGCCTACGTTGTGTAGTTTAGGTGAAACTTCCTCTGACAGGTAGTAGTTCTCGCTCTTCCTCAGAAGAACTATGGGTTTGATGGGGGAGCTTAGAAGCTCAGCTTCCTCCAAGGAAACCTCTGCGAAGCTTCTTGCTGCTTCAAGGCTTCTAGCCATTATTGCGAATGGTTTTTGAGTTCTATGCTTGGTGCCTCTAAGCCTGATAATTGGGTTCGGCTTCGTGGTTGCGGTTGCAATGTGGAATCCTCCGTTGCCCTTAACAGCTACAATGTAGCCCTCATCTAGAAGCCTACCAACCTCCCTGACGGGGTCTTTGCTGCCGATAGGCTTACCCTTACTGTCCGTCAGAAAGATTCTCGGCCCACATTTCTCGCATGCCACTGTCTGTGCATGAAACCGTCTGTTCAAGGGATCCCTATACTCCGCTTCGCAGTCACTGCACATGGGAAACTCATCCATGGTTGTGTTAGGCCTATCGTATGGAGCCCTCCTAACCATTGTGTATCTTGGGCCGCAGTCTGTACATGTTATGAAGAAGTAGTTGAACCGCCTGTTACCTTCGTCCCTAAGCTCCCTTAAGCATGGGCCGCATATGGAGACATCTGGCGGAATCGTTGAGCCTGAGAGATCCCCCCCATTAAAACTTCCGTGAATGCTGAAGCTCCTGAACTGGCTGCTGTCAGCTCCAAACCTAACATTCATTGTGTGAATGCGTGCTAGAGGAGGCTTCCTAACCCTAAGGCTTTCAAGGAAGCTCTTAACGCTTTGCTCATCACCCTCAACAACGATGTCGACACCTGCATCGCCTCGGTTCCTGACAAAGCCGACCAGCCCATGCTCAACAGCCAAACGGTAGACGAAGGGTCTGAATCCAACTCCCTGAATTATACCTGTAACCGTAGCCTCAGCACGCATTCCACATATGCCTCAAGAACAATCAACCTTAGCGAAAACAACAACTAAAATATTTAGTTTATACGACGTTTTCATGTTTTTTGTTTACATATTTTTGGATGATGGCCGCCAATTCCCTATGAGAAAATATGGAAAATGAGCTTTAAAGAGCTTGATGGAAAGCGGTTCATAGTTCGTAGAAGAAACAGTGTGGAGTAGGCGAAGTTTAATCTAGACCTCTTCAAAGCTTACATCAACATTCCAGGTAGGTATGTAGATGCTTTCTGGAGTTGAACGTTTAAGACTGTCTTAGCAATGCGTTATTCTAACTACGGCCCAGAGAGGATGAGGAGAATTTACTTAACAAGCTGCTCAGAGGCCCAGTAACCTATGTGGACTTGATTTCAGTTGCCCAGCTCATCCGCTCTACTGGACAACGAATGCGACTAAGACAGTTGCCTAAGCCTACCTGATACTGCCCAAAATAGTTGGTGTTGTTGACTTCAAGAAATATGTAGGATTGAAGGAAGTTAAGCAAGAAGATTCAAAGATTATTTAATTTGTGTATAAAAGCTAAGGTATAAAGCCTTGAACAGTTGATGGAGGCCTGCCGACAGGTAACCAGAGAAATTATGGTTTTTCTGAGGTTTTCTCCAGATTATCTAGGATTTGTTTCAGGATTATCTCTGCTCCTTTCTCCTTGAATACTGCTTTAAGCCTCTCCGCGAAGATGTTGGGGTCTCGGAGAGCTTCCGCTCCTCCTAGATGGTGGATGATTAATAATGCGGTGGATCGTCCTAAGTATGAGTTTAGGCTTTGCTTCACCACTTCAATGAAGTTGGCTTTCCTTGTTTCTATGAATTGTGCGATCTTCTTCTGGGTTATCACTGTTTCTTTCCGCTGTTTATGTAGTTGCTCCTCAATAACCTTTAGGAGATCTTTGGGGTCAACTGGCTTCATGATGTAGGCGTCTGCGCCTAGGTTTAAGGCTTCCACCGCGTTATCCAGTGAGGCGTAGCCTGTGATGATGATTTTACGCATCCTAGGTTCGGTGTCCTTCAGCCTTATCAGAAGCTGGGTGCCCTGTATGTCAGGTAGGACTATGTCGATGAGAGCTAGGTTGAAGATTTTTGCCTTCGACTTCTCTATTGCTTCAGCTCCTGTCTTAGCAGTATCCACCGCATAGCCTTTCTCGGACAGAAACAGTGACAGCATCATGAGGATATCCGGGTCGTCATCAATTATCAGAATGCTTTTCTTCTCTTTCTCCATGCTTCTACACCTTAACCAATTGGCAGTTGAACCGTGACTGTGGTGCCCCGGCCCTCCTTGCTCTCCACCGTAATGGTGCCGTCATGAGCTTCAACTATACTCTTCGCAGTGAGGAGGCCTAAGCCTATGCCCTTCGCCTTGGTAGTGAAGAATGGGTCGAAGACGTTCTCAAGTTTCTCTTTAGGGATGCCTACACCTGTATCCTTGATTTTTATTTCGATGAGGTTGCCAGTTTTATCTGTGTATATGTCCAGTATGCCTGAGCCGTCTTCAGGTATGGCTTGCGTCGCATTCAAGATCAGGTTGGTGAAGACTCGGGTCAATTGATCCCTATCCAGCTTAATCTGGGGGATATCGCCGTATCGAGTGTTTAGCTTCACATTCTTGGGTATAATAATCTGTGTCAGAGTTTGCTGTAGGACGAGGTTAACATCTTCCATGCTTAGCTTGGGTGGTTGAAGATAGGCGAAATCCATGAGGTTTCTTAGGATTCTGTCCGTGTAGACTATGTCTCGGTCTATTAAGTCAAGCAGCTCCTGCCTCTTTTCTTCAGGCGCATCCCTGAGGATGTGGGTAGCCATACGGATTGCATGCAGCGGGTTCCGTATATCATGACCTATACTCCTACAAACCTCACTCATAACCCTCAGCCTCTCAGCCTCCATCTTCTTTCGCTTGGTGATGTCAATGATAATAAGCTCAGTTGCCGGTTTTCCTTTGTACATAATCTTCTCGCCTTGAACAATAACGGGAATCTCTGAGCCATCTCGTCTTTTCAACGTACGCTCAAATGGAGGAACATACTCTCCACGTAGTCTTCTCGTCATATTCTCTTTTACCTGAGCCTTAAATCTCTGAGGAACCGTTTCTTCAAAATGGTTGAAGGAGGGGGAGGTTAACTCTTCATATGTCCACCCTAACCTTTCACACATGGCCTTATTGACATATTTCCAGATACCTTGATTAATCGCTACAAGGTTCGGTGAATTCTCAACTATCACCCGATACTTCTCCTCACTCTCTCGCAGCGCCTCCTCTGCCCGCCTGATGTGTGTGATGTCGCGGAAATACCAGATTCTACCGTGGTGTCTACCACTTGGATCTACGAGGGAGGAAGAGTATGCAGCGAAAAGTTTCCCGTCCTTAAACTCTATCTCGTCTCTGCTCTTCTCCTTGCTATGCTCACGAAGATATTTTATTTTTTCCAGAAACTTTTCAGGGTCTTTCAGTTGGCCTATAACGCTTTGAAGCGCCTTTTCCTCTGACCGCGTATCCAGAATCTCTCTAGGAATATTCCACATTTCCCCAAAACGTTTATTCGATAAAGTTATTTTTCCTTCATGGTCTACAACCAGAATTCCATCAATTGATGTTTCAAACTGTGCGTCTAGGAGCATATCCTTAAACGAAAGTTCCTTGTTAGCCCTTATGCGCTCGATGATTCTGCCTAGTCTTGTTGCGATAGCATTTATCACGTTTCTTTCCTCTTCACGGAATGGGCCTTCATAACTTTCAGGCCTCTTTTCCAGATAGTAGACTTCAACCACGCCGATTCTCTCTCCGCGTACCTTGATGTCAGCTGACTGTTTCCAGTCGGTCTCTTTGAAGTTAGCCGATTCAAATACTTGCCCATCACAGATTATTCTGGCACATATAATATCCGGACATTGCCAAGCGGGAGGAATAAGAGAAACAACACCATCCAGAATCCTATCAAGGTCATCGCCGAACTGCTCAATCAATTTAGTAACACCATACAGACAGTCAAGTTCCTTCACTCGTCCCTGCAGCACCTCCTCCATTCGTTTGCGGTCAGTGATGTCTACGATAGCTCCTTGAAACCCTACGATTCTGCCAGCTCCATTCTTGAGCGCATAGCCGTTTATGATGACATCGATGATTTTTCCATCTTTTCTCCTTAATTTCGTTTCAAAGCCTTTAACAGGATCTTTACCTGCAAGCCTGATGAACCTCTTGCGGTCATCCAAGTTAACGTAGGTATTCTCAACATTCACTTTCTTAAGCTCATCTAGGCTTTCGTAGCCGAGCATGGAAACCCCCAGAGGGTTCATATCGATTATCTCCCCTTCAACGCTTGTTGTATAGATGGCGGTCATGGACATGTCATAAATACGTCTAAACTTTGCCTCTGATCTTTTAAGTTCCTCCTCTATTCGCTTCCGCACGGTGATATCCCTTATGATTGCCATGTCTGCGGGTTTGCCTTCATATTCGATTACGGAGGCGTTTATCTCAACTGGAATCTTGCTGCCGTCTTTCGTGATAAGGTCTATCTCGTATCTGTTCGGGGGTTCCTCACCTTTTAGTCGCTTTTGATACCTTTCCAGTACCATTTCTCTATATTCTGGAGACATAAAATCGATAAACGGTTTTCCAATTACTTCAGCTGGCGAGAAGCCGGCTATTTTAACCATTATTGAATTTAGAAATTTCACTACACCATCTTGAATAATGACGATTCCATCGTTTCCTCTTTCTACGAGAGTTGAATACTTTTTCTCAGATGCCTTCCAAGCATCCTCCATCCGCTTACGCTCGGTGATGTCGGCACATGTTGTTTGAAGGAAATCCTTATCCGCAATGTGAATTCGCGATATGTTCAAAAGGGCGTCGTATGGGGTACCGTCCTTGCGTTTTTTTCGCACCAAGTAATTAATCGCACTACCATGTCGTTTGAGGGTTTCAAGTAGCGTCTTCCTATCTTCCGGGTTCTCATAGGTGTCAGCAAGGTTAATCTTCTTAAGCTCCTCCTCGGAGTATCCGGTAATGACCTGCATCGCTTTATTGGCGGAAACCACCTTACCATCAAGAGTTACTAAGCAAATACCAATGGGCGCCCGTTCGAAGAGGAGCCGGTACCGATCCTCACTCTCCCGCAATGCTTTCCCCCCCCCCCGCTTCTGCTTAGCCATGATTCTGCCAAATTTTTCTGCCTACCCTTCTCGGAATGCCTAGTGGAACCAGAAAAAGCTTCACCTAACAGGATGCTAAACCTTCTCATTCCCCCATTCTCCGAGGATGCTTCTCCAGCATATACTTGAGGATTGCTTCTGTCCCTGCTCCGAATATGGCGTGAAGCTTCTCCTCAAGGACTTTTGGGGCTTGAGCATTTTTCTTAGAAGTGTGGTCCTCCATCTCTTTATAGAGGGTTACTGTGATCCAAGCAACTAGACTCCGCATTCCCCTCTTCATAAAGAACTTTCTTTCCTTTTGATAGAACCTCTTAATATCGCGATAAAGCTCCTCAGGAACTGTTATGGCGTTGAAGCCACGTGGCGGCATATCCATCCTTCTTTACAATATGTCTACAGTAACTATATCGTCATCTCCTCGATATTAGGATTACTGTTCTATTACAGTAAAGAATTGATTAGGTTGTCGATGAAGAAGAGTAGTTTCCGGCCTGAACGTGGCTCTATGCATGGGTGATGGTTGGAGATACCTAGTTATCCTACCGAACGGTAAGCCGTAATAAAACGCCTAATTCAGCCCCATTTTTACTTGAGGCTGGATGCCTCCATTATTGTTAGGCCTATTATCTCCTTGTTCTTGTTCAGGGAGGCGAGGATTAACCCCCGCTCATCCAAAGGCTCGTTGTCAACAATCTTTGACTGCTTAAATTTCACATATAAGACATCGGCTTCTTCATCATAGTCTATGGATACGATTTTTTCAGGCTTAAAATCTAATCTGACATTTTCTAGGACCCTATCAACTATTTGGAAAGGGTTTATAGCCATACTTATCTTAGCCTTTGCCACAGCTTGAAACGCCTCTCCAACCTCTCATCAGACATAACCATAGCCGTTAATATAAATCCATCACTGGGAGAAACCTCCCGATAATGAACTGCCAAGTTTCCAGCCAATCCAGCCTTAGCAAGCTCATTAAAAGCCTTAACAGCGGCATAGCTCGGCTTAACCCCAGTTGGAGATATGTAGAGCCTTTCAGGATCTGAAACCGTTAACAAAACCTGGCTTTGAAAATGCTCCAACTCCCGATGGTGGTGGATTACGTGAAGCCACCTCTCCAAGGTCAGCCTTACCGGAACACCATTAATAGACCTTACAACAGCGACTATTTCGCTCAGCCTCAGGCTCCCTTCCTTACTCTCTTACTTTTAATGAGTAATGTCTTTAATTGTTTTAGTATTTTTTCCGTTATCTCCAACCTTGTAGCTGGATGTTCTTAGGGCTTGTGAAGTTCCATCTTCGTAAGGGAGCCCACGGATTCTACTCCAGCCGATCTACCATAACAATAGGATTGATTTCCACTAGTAAATTGGTGCTGAAATTCCTCCCGCACCATTTTGTTGAGAAGGGTTCACATTAAATGCAAAAGATAAGTAGGGCGTTGATCTACTGTACATCAGCTTCAGTAGCCCTCAACCAGCTGACGACCCAGATGTGACCGATGAAGGCATAATCGTCAGGCTGAAAGAGCAAAGGCATTTATAAAATAAAAAGCGGTGTGAACGTAGCTTCATACATGGATTGGAAGCCTTCATTTCGTAACGAAAATACAGCTGTATGTAAAACACATTATTTAGTTTAGGCAGTCAATAGAAAAATAGAAAGCTCAGTTTAAACGCTATTTGCCCATGCAGCTACTTTCCGCGTTTCGTAAGTTCCTCAACAAGCTCTTTGGCTCTATGAAACTTCAAAGCCTTCTCCCTAATCATCCTCTCAGCTACAACATCTATCATGTTGCCTTTAGCTCCAGCCATAACCGCAAGGTTTCTGGCGTGAAGCCCCATATGTCCCTTCTGAATACCTTCTGAAGCTAAAGCTCTAAGCGCAGCCAAGTTCTGAGCTAAACCAACAGCAGCCATAACCTCACCTAGCTCCGTAGCTGTCTTCACACCTAGAATCTTAACAGCAACCTTAGCTACTGGATGTATAGCTGTAACTCCTCCAACGAGACCCACAGCCATCGGAAGCTCAATGGTTCCAACAAGATCCCCATCCGAATTCTTCTCCCAGACTGTTAGTGGACTGTAGAAGCCTGACCTTGCGGCGTAGGCATGTGCGCCTGCTTCAAGCGCCCGTGTGTCGTTGCCTGTTGCCAGCGCCACTGCGATGACGCCGTTCATCACGCCCTTGTTGTGTGTTGCACATCTGTAGGGGTCTGCTGCAGCAAATGCGTAGGCGTTTACAATTCCGTCAACAACTTCTCTTCCAAGCTCCTCTTTAGCTACCACAACCCTAGCTCTAGCAATCCTCTTCGTTGCTAGGTTTGATATTATTCTAAGGTAGACTTTCCCACCGGTGATTCTCTCAATAATCGGTGCAACAGCCTCAGCCATTGTGTTAACCGCATTCGCGCCCATAGCGTCCTTGCAGTCCACGGTAAGCTCAGCGATAACCATCAAGCCAACATGAGTTTCAATAACTTTAACCTCAACATCCTTTGCGCCTCCGCCAAGGGAGACGAGAACAGGGTCCTGCTCGTTAGCCTTGTCCAAAATTTCCTTCTTCTCTGAGAGAATTGCCATCCTAGCGCCGTAGGGGTCAGCTACACCTACAACCTGAATCTGCCCTATCATGTATGGGCCTGTGCTGCTTGTTATGAATCCGCCTCTTGTCCTAGCCAACTTAGCTGCGTGGCTTGCAGCTGCAACCACAGATGTCTCCTCAATAACCATGGGGATAAGATAATTCCTATTGTTGATCAGAAAGTTCACAGCAACACCGAGTGGAAGCGGCATGAACCCAACAACATTCTCAATCATCCTATCCGCCTGATCAAGCGGCAGCGCACATGACTGCTGAAGCAGAGCCTCCTCCTCATCCGTTAGGTTTGCAAACTTCCTAACAGCCTCAAGTCTCTCTCTCACTGTCAGCTTATAGAAGCTAGGTAACTCAGATGACCCAACCATAATCCACCGATTCCTCCTTAAACTCCAATAGACCTCTAGATGATTCTAACCTAGGTTTAGGGGAATTTATAGTTTTTAAAATTACAGGCACTTCCTCATCGTTAGAGCATACTCATTTGACGAGGCTTTTGGTGAGGTAGTTTGTGCGTTCAAAGCTCATATGGCGAGGAGGGCTTCAGCTTTCTTGAGTTTCTTAGTAGTTGGGTCTACCTCCAATCTAAGTCCTTCGAGGGCGTGGACGCCAAGTACGTTTGCATCGCCTTCTTCAGCGAATACTATCATGGTGGTGGCGTGTTCACCTAAACATTCAGCCACAGCTTCGCCTATGAACCTTTTTAGAATCCGCCCATCTATGGTCTTGAATGTCCACTCGGTTTGTGGTTTGATGCCCAGTTTCTCTAGGAGTGTTTTATTAACCCATGTGTAGGTTGACCCTGTATCTACTGAGAGCTTAACTTCCTCAAACTTCAGGGTTAACTGGTTTACCAGCTTTACCTCTACATGGGTGTGCCCCATATAATCGACGAATATTGATTGTCAAAGTTACGTTTAAGGCTTTGTTCGCGGCCTTCCTAGGCGGCATAATATGTTGGCCACAAACATCAATAATGAAGTTGATGGTGAAATCTTCTAGAGACTTCTTTTATGGGCAATGAAGGATTTTATCACGAACTCCTTTAGGTTAAGAGGATTGTTAATGTAGGTGACTGTTGCGTCACCATTCAGCTTAGCCATCTTCTCGCATAGGACTCGAAGTCCAGCTCTCCTATCAAGCATCAGAATGTTCAGGTTAATGTCAAATCTACCAAGCTGGTAGGCAGCTCTCAACGAGCTTCCTATAGGGGTCTGGTTACTGTAGCATGAAACTGTGGGTTCGCTATCTGTTATGAGGAAGATGTTCCTGTTAGTATCCTCCTTCACAAGGATCTGTGCAGCCAGATCAAGGGCAAGCCCTATGTCAGTGTAGCCGAAAGGCTTCAACCGCAGGATTTCACCCGGCTTCAAGATAATCGGCTTATGGTTGAACGCTACCACGTCAAGCTTATCCTCCCTATACTCCTGCCTAAGAAGCTCCTTCAAGGCAAGCGCAGCCATAAGGCCGCCCTTGAACTTAATTCCCTCCATCGAATAGGACATGTCCACCGCAATAACGTTCGATGACTTAGCCCTATGCATAGTCATCCTTGCCTTAAGGTCTTCATCCCTCAACTCAACATTCTCGGGATCCCTTAAGGCGGCTGAGATAAGCGTTTCCTGAATGTCAAGCATATCGTATGTATCTCTATGCTCATCGAACTCACGCAGCATCCCTGAGGGCTGTAATCCAAATCCAGTCTGGCTTGTTTCATGTGAACCGAAACCGTACCTCTCAAGGTTGATGAAGGCTTCCTCCAGCACCTTCCTAGCTATAGCCCTCTCGCTCTTCATTGTGAACTCAGGGTAGCTGAAGTAGAGATTCGGCTGCAGATGTGGCCTACGAACCTTAAGATTCATCCATCCATCTTTCGTCAGAGACTCAATAACCATTTCCTGGAAGTTTTCTATAAGCTGTTTCAGAGATATCTCAGACGGTTTAATCTCACCCTTCCTGATTTTTTCCATAAGCTGATTCCAAGCTCTCTCCCTAGCTTTCCTATCCTTCAGGTAACCCCCCATGTACTCTCTAACGCCATGCCTATGCATCCAAGCGACGGTTCTAAGTAGCTCAACAGTATAGTCGTCTGTTCTGCTTTCCCCCTTGCCTTCGAAAGCTTCCTGAAGCTGCTCCTTGATAAGCTGGTTTAGGTTGATTTTACCTTCATCCTCATCCCCGAGGCTTTCCGGGTTGAACAACCCATAGAGAGTCTTCTCTGTTAGCTCCCTACCGAACATGGAGGAGAAGCCTTCCTCAGCTTCATCCTTGCAGGGTTCACATTCAGGCTTCATTTCCAGCTAACCCATGAAGAACGTAACCTGAACCCTTCCTACTAACGTATGCTGGAGCGCATACGGCGATTGAGTGCAAAGCAATCTCGAAGGCGGAAAGGTAAAGCTCGTCGTCAGCTTCTCCTTCGCCCAATATGTTTCGGATAACCAAGTTAACTTTATCCTCAGCCCTCAGCTTCCCGACCGCAGCCCCATTTATCGGGAGGTACCTATCCCCATCTAGGTCTTCAGCAACCTTTGCTGCGCTGTTGTAGAACTCCTCGAAATCTTCCTTAGGAATCTTCTCATAGATTGATCTGCAGGTTCTCTTGACAGCTTCCTCAACAAGCCTATCCACAATTTTATTTTTACTATCCCCCGCCTCGTATCCAACCTCAATTCTTCCTAGGAAGGCAAGCTTAACAATCTCGTATGAGGCTCCGTAGTCTGCTAGAAGCGGAACGTTCCTACCGCTTCTAAGAGCTCTAGATTTGATATGGTCATAGGACTTTATTGTAGCCCTACAGGAAGGCTCAGACTCAATTTCCTTAGCTATGGCGCAGCCTTCCTTATCCCTAGCGTACCTAACAGCCCTAGCAAGTATCTCCATATGCCACCTCGGTATGGCTGGATCCTGATTAAACCTCTTGACAACATGCATGTTCCTTCTTCCGATCTCAATCTCTTCCTCAAGAGACTTGGGAGGCCTAACCTCGATCTCCTCCATTCGGTCAAGCAAAGGCTCCTTTATAGGGCTTGTTCCCCTGTAGTTAGCTGGGTTGGTTGAAGCTACCTCAACAGTGTTTATCTTAAATGGAACCAAGTCTCCCTCTACTGTTGTAACCTGATGCTCCTCAAATAGCTCGTGAAGCAGAGTTTGAAGCGATGAGGGTATTGCTCCAAGCTCATCGAAGTAGCCTACCCCCCTATTTGCTTTCAAGGCTCTGCCTGGAATGAAAACCTCAGGATGATCTAGGTCGAAGCCCTCCCTTATCTTCTGGATTGATATGCCGCCTACAAGCTGCCTACTCGTCAACATTGGGTCTCCCGGTACTCTAACCCATATCCTTGAAACCCACGTTAGATCAACAGCCTTATCCTCAAGAATCTTCTTCTTGCATGAGAAGCATGATGGATTCGTTGGATCATCGTTAATCTTGCATCCTCTTACCGCAAGCATCCTCTCAGGAAGCAGCTTAGCTATAGACTTCGAAAAAGTTGTCTTCCCATAACCCTTTCTACCCTTGAAGAGAATAGGTGAACTTGAAAGCAAGGCGTTTTTAACAAGCTCCTTCTCCTCAGCCTTACCAACAATGTCTGGGAACGGATCCACATTGTCCTTCTCGCACTCTAGAATTTTCTCCTTCACGTAGTCTGAGGGAAACCTCGAGTGGTAAAAAGCGTGCCTTTCATCCCAGATGTTTACCTCTCTTCCTTCAATAGTGTACTTCGGCGCGTTTCTCTCATTCACCTTAACATCTTCAATAAGAGTCTCAAAAGAATCTTCTGCTTTCCTAGCAAGGAGCCTTACCATATAGACCACAATACTTTAACCGATGCTTCATTGCGGTGAAGCTTTCTTCAAACAGCTTTTATTAGCATCTGAGAAAGATTTAGGCATCTACTTATAGTTTTTGCTTAACCGAATGGAAGGTAGTCTAGCTTTAGGGAAACTTGCCTCTCTGCCTGAGCCAATCCAGTGTTTCACCAGTTACTACAACCGGTGTTTTTCTAAGCTCAACCAGATTTTTTGAGCCTGTTAGGAACATTGCTGTCTTCAAGCTCTCAATTATAGTGAGAATGTTTTCTTCAAGAACCTCCTTGCCTGCAACAGCGAATCTGAGCAGAGGCAGTGCAAGGCCAACAGCAGAGGCTCCTAGGGCGATAGCTTTAGCTGCATCTATCCCGCTTCTCACTCCTCCTGAAGCAATCACCTTAAGCTTCGTTGACTTAGCAACCTCAACAAGGCTTACAGCGGTGGGTATACCCCAATCCCAGAATGTTTCTCCAAGTTTCTGGTGAAGCCTATCTTTAGCGGCCTTCGCTCTGAAGCTTTCAACAGCAGCCCAGCTGGTTCCACCTACCCCTGAGAGGTCCACTCCCTTCACCCCTACTCTCTCAAGTTTCCTAGCAACCTCAGCAGATATTCCTGCGCCTGTTTCCTTTACCACAACAGGCACATTTGTTTTCTTGATGACCTCGCTGATTCTGCTTAGAACTCCACGAAACTTTGTTTCACCTTCAGGCTGAACACACTCCTGAAGCGGGTTCAGGTGGATGAATAGGGCGTTGGCATCAATCATTTCAAGCATCCTACCTATTTCGCCTGCGCCGTAGCTGTCCAGTTGAGCGCATCCTATGTTTGCGAAAAGCATCGCTGTAGGAGCTTTCTCCCTGGCGATTCTGTAGGTGTAGACTAAGCTTGAGTCTTCTATGGCGGCTCTCTGGCTTCCAACGCCCATAGCTAAACCGTACTTCTCAGCAGCCTCTGCGAGTGTAGCGTTTATTTTAGCAGCTTCCTTGGTTCCGCCTGTCATTGACTCAATCAAAATCGGCACGGGTAACCTGTGGCCGAATAGTTCGCTGTAGGTATCTACCTCACTTCTATCGATTTCTGGCAGAGCACTATGTATGAGGTGAATGTCCTCAAAACCAGCTTTCTTATGGGATTCAACATCCTCCTTCAGGCACACATCTATATGGTTCAGCTTCCTTTCCTCTACTGCCATCCACGCCACCAAACCTTAAGCATCATCTTTCTGAAGCTTACTCCTTAAGCCTCTTCTATCCAGATGGACGATGTAGGCTTCGCCTCCAGCTTTCTCTATGGCTTCAGCGACCACGCCGAGCCTACGAGGCTCAGCTAGAGCTATCATGCATCCTCCGCCTCCAGCCCCTGTGAGCTTTGCTCCAAGGGCTCCAGCTTTCATAGCAGCATTCACAAGCTCATCCAGCTCAGCTGTTGAAACTCCAACCTTGGTGAGTAGCTGTTGGTTCCTGTTCATAAGTCTGCCAAGCCTATGAATGTCTCCCCTCTTAACAGCTTCTGCTGCTTCCACTGAAATTCTCTCCGCCAACCTTAAAAGATCTTTCCCAAAACTCTTCCTAGCAAGAGTTTCTCTAACCTTACTAACAAGCTCTCCCGTAGACCTAGTTACACCAGTGTTCCCAACCACAAGCGGTATGCTACGCCTAGCCTCTAGCCTACTCAGGCCTTTTTTCGGACTGTAGGAAACAATGCCTCCGTAGGTTGAGGTTGTCTGGTCTATGCCTGAAGGCTTCCCGTGAATATGCTTCTCTGAGACGTAGGCTAGGTCGCATATCTCCCTCCTACTCAGCTTAACCCTCAACAGTTTTGCTATGGCACCTATTGTCGAAACAGAGGTTGCAGCTGATGAGCCTAACCCAACCCCTACCGGGATCATAGACCTAATATCTATGTTTATGCCAACGCCTACCGCACCAGCATGTTCAACCACAGCTTCAGCAAGCATCTTGAAGGGCCTAAGCACTTCCTCAGCTTCAGCTCCTCCAACCTCAGGCTTGAAAGAATCTTCCAAGAAGCTTCCTGCAACACCTTTAAGCCTAGACTCAACATGGATTACGGAGTCTTCCCTACGCTTGACTGAAACTTCTGAGTATAGGTTCACAGCCATAGCTAAAGCCCTTTTTCCAGCCACAACGAAGTGTTCCCCTACAAGAATAACCTTGGCAGGCGCAATAGCTATAGCCCTCAAGACACAACCTCACACTAGATAAAGGCTCCCTTAGTCACCCATAAAATATATTGGTTCTGTTCATTGTTTCGGTGTTTATTTTCGGTGTTCAAAACTTGGTGTTGGTCTTTGCTAGCCAATTTAGTTTTACTAACCTCTCTCACTTATATATAGTAGTCTATTAATTATCTAATTAGAGGGGTATCCTATCATGCTAATGACTGATGTCGAGATTCATCACGCAATGGATAAAGGGGATCTAGTTATTGAGGGATTTTATGAACCATCCTTACAACCAGCTAGTTATGATATGAGAATTGGTAAAAAAATATTAATCAGCGGCATAGAAGATGAAATTGATTTAGAAAAGAAAGGTAGCATTACGATCAAAGCTGGCAATTTTGCTTTACTTACCACTTACGAGAAGGTGAAACTATCTAATACTATCGCTGGGCACATTGGAGTTAAGTCATATTATACAAGGAAGGGTTTGGTTCTGTTAGCAGGATTACAAATTGACCCAGGGTTTGAAGGTGTGCTTGTTTTAGGGGTGTATAATGCTTCTCCTAGAAGTATTACAATAGATTATCTAGCACCATTTTGCACGGTAGAATTTCATAAACTTTCCATCCCTGTTTCAAAACCGTTTGTATCAGGAGATGAACAAAAAATGGGATTAATTCCGAAAGCTGATAAAGACTATTTGCGAACTCTTGAAACTAAAACTTTATCCGAGATGTCTGAAGCTGTAAGGCAACTATCTGTAAATGTTGGACAACTCTCTAGGTTAACATATACACTCTTAATTCCGTTGATCATAGGTCTTTATATCGCTATTTTTACTGCATTTTACGCTGCATTTTTCGCAAGGCTGATTCATTAAACTTTTCTTTATCAATCCAAGCCATTTATTCTGCCCTAAATATTCACATATTAGCCTTTTCTGCTGGTGTTTTTCCTTCTAGGGCTTGATGCGGTCAAGTCGCATATCTGCTGTATACCCTTGAAAGATATTGTTGAAATAGAGCGCGAATGGATTATCAAAAGCTATGTAAAAGAAAATATTGGGTTACGGTTGGCATTACTGCCGGTTAATGAAAACTGAGAGAACATTTTCTGATTTACTTACATCAACCTAACAGTTTAAACTGAGTCGTGGAGCTTCACTTTCTCAGTACAATTGATGCGTATCCAACTACTGCGCCTAGGTCTCCTGTTATGTCTCCACTTGTCTTGTAGGATAGAAGCTCAGCCTTCTTGGCTCCGAGGATCTTCGATGCCCTTACGGCTGATGTTACTGGGCCGCAGCCGCACATTGATATTCCCTCTTCTTCAACAACCCTTTGAAGCTCAGCCTCATCTGTCTTTAGCACTGCGTCTATCGCAAGCCTATCCTTCTTCTCAGCTGATTTCTGCGGTTCGTAGTGAGTCATGTCTGATGAGGCTACGACAACAGCGTTTCTGCCAGCTAAAGACTTCGCTACGGCTTCGCCGACCTCAATGCTTGTCGCTAGATCCTGCATAAGCATTGTTATCGGAACAAAGTTGAATCTATCGCCGTAGATGTACTGTAGGAATGGAAGCTGAACTTCAATTGAATGCTCATAAAGGTGTGCTTGGTCGTCAACATCAATTATCTTCGCGTTTCCACGGATCTCCTCTGCCAGTTCAGAGTTCACCTCAACCTCTCCAAGCGGTGTAAGCCATCTGCCTTCAACCATTATTGAGACTCCGCTTCCAACCCCAGTGTGGTTAGGCCCAATCACAACAGCCGTATCCAGCTTTCCATCCAAGGCTAGGTTGTAGTAGGAGTTGGCTGCCACAGCCCCAGAGTACATGTAGCCTGCGTGGGGGCAAACAACCGCAACAATAAGCCTCCCCCCATCCTCAGCCACCTTGGGAAGTTTTCCTGGACCAAACCTATGAAGGAAGCAGTCTTCAACTTCCTTGATTAGGGAAGCCCTTGTGCCTGCGTAGAAGAGCCCAGCCTGCGTTGGATGTCTAACCTTCAAGCTCGCCGCCAAGTCTAGTTGAAGCTGCTGTAAGCTTAGTTTCAAAGTTGTCTACTGTTAGGCTCAGATTTCCATCTGGAGGTATCTCACCTCTCGCCCTAAGAACCTCCCTTGCCAGAAGCCAGTACACCATAGCCAGAGCCCTCCTACCCTTGTTGTTCACCGGTATAGCTAAATCTGCGCCGCTGAAGGTGTTGTCGGTGTCGCATAAAGCTATGACAGGTATGCCTGCTGAGGCAGCTTCCCTAACTGCTTGCCAGTCCGCCCTAGGGTCTGTTGCAATGATAAGCTGAGGCTCAATATGTTTAGGCTGAAGAGGATTCGATATAAGACCGGGAATAAATCTTCCTACTATTGGGATAGCCCTGCAAACCTCGCAAAACTTCTCCACAGGCGTCTTGCCGTAAAGCCTAGAAGAAATAACCACAACCTTCGATGGATCGAAACGTGAAATGAACTTCGCAGCTAACCTAATCTTCTCATCTGTCTTACCAATGTTGAGGATGAAAAGCCCATCAGGCCTAACACGGTAAATATGCTGCTCCATGTCATCTGTCTTAGCCCTTGTGCCAATATGGAGGCCGGCTGCAAGCATCTCCTCCAATGGCAGAAGTAGGTCTTCAAGTTTAGGCATTTCGCTTAATTTTTCCTGCATTAGGCACCACCTTTAATAGGCGTGACTTCCTTCTGCGAATTGATCATCCAAACAGCCACCATGTTCCAGCAGATGCTACCAACTCAATAAAACTTCAGACATTTAAACCTATTATTTCAAAGTTTAGCGCTGATGCAGCTTGAGACCTCAGAACCCCTTTCCCTAGTGGCTTATCCTCCTATACGGTTTCTGCTTCATCTTGAACATGGCTCTGAGGGCTAGGTAACTCCAGTAAGCAAAGGTGTAAATGTACCCAAACATCCTGTACCTCCTAGGTGACTCCCTCACATAGAATCCTTTAGGCAACCTCACAACCTTCCCTTGAAGCCTCAGCCTAAACATAAGGTCTATGTCCTCAGCTGAATAGAAATCATCTCTATACCTACCTGCCTTCCTGAAGGCATCAGCCCTATAGGCTTGAAACTCACCGCAACTCTGAGGGAACCCAAGCGCTATACCGACCCTGTACCTGAAGTTCTGAAGCTCATGGAAGAATCTGTCTGCGAATGTTTCCTCCTCCTCCCATACTCTTGAGTCAGCTGAAGCTGCCACCACACCGAGGTCAGCGAAAGCCTCGTTGACCACTTCAATGGTATTAAGCGGTAGTACTACATCTGGATCAATGAATAGGTAGATGTCCCCCTTAGAGATGAAGGAGCCTACGTCTCTTGATTGAGCTATGGTTCCCGGCGAAGGGAGGTAGAAAACTTCGTCAGCATACTTCTCAGCTATCGCTATGGAGTTATCCTTGCTTCCCTCATCTACGACAGTTATCTCGACAAGATGCTTCTTCTTGAGTTCCGTTAGCCTACGTAAGGTTCTGTCCAGAACTTTCTCCTCATCCAACACATAGGTGATTATGCTTATCATTCACCTGTCCCTACAAACCGCATTAGGTGATAGAAGATGTTTTGCTACATAATAATCCGTTAGAGATTTAAACATGTAATATGCATCAAATGGAAGTTAATAGGTTTAACGCGAAATAAAAGTGGTTTTGAGAGCGAAGTTAAATTCATAAATCGAGCGATATGGACCTATTTAAGGGAGTTCATGTCCGTTATACCGTCCTGAATTTTCCCTCAGGACTAGAAATCTCCATTCAGTGAATTAAGATTCAAAGACATAAGCTTAAAATTTCACTTTCGGAGATATTGATCACATAACTTGCTTCTTATTCATGTCCTCAACACTTTGACTTTTGTCTCTTGAAACGTAATTGCACACGCCATCGGGGAAGACATCGTAAAGTTTGGCGTTGCAGTATGGACAGAACATTTCAACTTCGCCTTTCCATTCGTGTACCCCGTATGTTGCCGAAGTGGGATCGAAGACATAAGTATTATACTCGTTCTCAAACACCTCGACAAGCCGTTTCTTGCAATAAGGACATTTTGGGGGAAGTTTCTTCATTTTGTTAAATCACCTCAATCTGGCTCCGGAAGTCGACTAATAGCTTTTAAGTCTTTGCAGAATGGTTCATGGCAAGCAAAATGAGACTGGGTAACAACTATGAAGTTCTGGCTCCCTTCAGCCTTCCATAACACTGTTGTCTATTTTACATGCTTCTGAGGCTTATGACTATGGTGGGGGAGGGGGGTCTTCGATTTTTTGGAGGAGAGGCATCGATCCCATCCAATAAATCGTAACGGAGGCTTCGATCCAATCCAATAAATTGGAGACACCCCTATCCATAATCCCATAGTCACAGGATGCCTCACGCCATAACGAAAAGCTGATACATAGGGAAACGTTGTATAAGCTCGGAAAGAATGGTCTTGATGAGCGGTAACTTATATTTCAAAGCCAATTCAATATGCATATATAACGCTGATATTTTAAAGTTAAATTCAATCGAAGACAATAGCATAGACCTCATCGTAACATCGCCGCCATATAACGTAGACATTAAGTATGAAACATACGATGATAGGATTCCATATGATAAATATTTAGAGTTCTCAGAAAAATGGCTAGCCAGGTGTTATATTTTCGCCAAAGATGATGGGAGGCTCTGTTTGAATATCCCCTTAGATAAGAATAAAGGAGGTCAACAGAGTGTTTGCGCCGATCTCACAACAATTGCAAAGAAAGTTGGATGGAAATACCACGCTACGATCATTTGGAATGAACAGAACATCTCAAGGCGTACTGCATGGGGATCTTGGTTAAGTGCATCTGCACCCTTTGTTATAGCGCCAGTCGAAGTTATCGTGGTTCTCTACAAAAAGAGGTGGAAGAAAACAAGTAGTGGTAAATCGGACATAACGAGAAATGAGTTTTTAGAGTGGACTAATGCCGTATGGAATTTTAGTGGGGAAAGCAAGAAAAGGATTGGACACCCATCACCATTTCCTGTCGAGCTTCCTAAAAGATGCATAAAGCTATTCAGTTTTGTAGGAGATAAGGTGCTTGACCCTTTTCTTGGTAGCGGAACAACGTTAATCGTCTGTCTAGAGACCAAGAGAATTGGGGTTGGTGTAGAAATTGACAGAAACTATTGTGATTTAGCGATAAAAAGGTTAAAAGAACTCGGAATTTTCCAGAAGAAACTAGAAACTCCCCGTGCTACTCTCGTCTAACATGGATAAACTTTGAAGCTTCCTCGCCCCATCTTTTAATGTCATCTGGCAATTCACTTAATGGTCTGACTATCCCACCTAAAGTTGTAGGTTCACTTAACTTACAAAATTCCGTTACATTTTCAACATAGACACCATCTAAATATGACTCTGCAAGCGAGCGGTTTTTACTGGGTTTTTCAGGTGTACCCCATTCAGACCGCAACTCTTCTGGTTTTCCGCTCCCAGCGTCAGGTGTTACAAGTACGACTTTTGTTCTGGTCAACATTCTATACAGTAAGCTCCAAAATAAGGTTTCGGTGAAACGACCATGCAAACTCGTCTTGCAACTTATTACGGTTATAGGGATTTCCCCCTTAACGGCAAGTAAGTCGAGATCCCCCCACACTGATTCCTGAACGGTTGAAGCTTTTAATGGAAGAGAGAGCATCCTCCATAATGTTAAGCTTCTTCCCTTTATTTCCTCCTCACTCTTACCGTAGATGACTTCAATATCTGTACCTTGTAGCTTTTCGTTAAGAAACAGTTTCACATATTCCTCCCATCTACCGCCAGATAAAGTAACCCTTCTTTGGCGTTCTCTGATAGTCTCTTTATCTATACCCATGAGGTAGAATACGAGGAAAGAACTATTTTATTGTTTGCTAATCTAATTTCTAATAAACGAGTGCCTTCGAAACGCAGTGTAACAGCAACAGCCTCCAAATCATTTCGACATTCCAACCATTCAAGTCACTCTGATAGAATAGAATCTTCTTACACCATAAAATACAAAAGAACTCAACGCAATATATATGGAACAAGTTTTTCCTCTATAGTATATCTTAAGCTTCGGTGAGCAGATGAAGTACCTAATAATTGTTGGAGACGGAATGGCAGACTACCCTATTGAAGCCCTTAATGGGAAAACTCCCCTACAGGTTGCCGGTAAACCCAACATAGATGCATTAGCATCAAAGGGAAGAAACGGACTGCTGAAAACAATTCCTGAAGGCATGGAACCTGGATCAGACATAGCAAACTACTCTATTCTAGGGTACGACCCTAGGAAGTACTATACGGGTAGGGGGCCCCTTGAGGTTGCGGGTAGAGGTATACCGCTTCATAGTGAAGACGCAGCCTTCAGATGCAGCATTGTCACAGAGGAAAACAGCGTTATAGTAGATCATTCAGCTGGCCACATAACGACTGAAGAGGCCAGTGAACTTGTGGAGCGCATAAAAGAAAGGTTTGGAAAGCCCGGTGAAGTTGATTTCTACGCTGGAGTCAGCTACAGGCACCTAATGGTTTTAAGAGGCAAATCCTACTCAGACAACATTCTGTGCACACCACCCCACGGCACTGGCGGCGTTGAAATATCGAAGATTATGCCTAAGGCCAAAACCAAGGAAGCAGAACCAACAGCCGCTATGCTTAGAAAAATGATAATGGATTCAAGGGAAGCCCTCAGAAGCCACCCTGTGAATGCTAAAAGAATCAGAGAAGGCAAGAAGCCAGGAAACATGATCTGGTTCTGGGGTCCTGGAAGAAAACCGAACATGCCTTCCCTGAAGGAGAAATATGGTGTAAGTGGAGCTGTAATATCGGCTGTTGACCTAACCAAGGGTGCAGGAGCCTGCGCTGGATTAAAGATCATCAATGTTCCAGGTGCAACAGGATTCCACGACACAAACTATGAGGGGAAGGCTGACTACGCTGTTAAAGGCCTAGAAGAACACGACTTGATTTTCGTTCATGTTGAAGCTCCTGATGAGGCTTCGCATCAAGGGGACTATGAGTTGAAGATTAAGTGTATAGAAGACCTAGACAGGAGGCTTGTTGGAAGAGTTCTGAACCGACTACCAGAGGAATGCGTTATCTGCATCCTAACAGACCACTGCACCCCTGTCAGTGTTAAAAACCATACGAGCGACCCGGTTCCGTTCACGATTTACTCCCCCTCAACAAAGCCTGATGGCGTGAAACGTTTTGATGAGGTATCTGCCAAAAGCGGCTCCCTTGGGGTTATGGAGGGGAAACTGTTAATGCCGCTTATCTTAGCAGCCAAGTAGGCGCATGCAGCCAAAATTTTTTCGGTTCATTGATAAACACTAATGCTGCTATTGAGCAGCTATCCTTTTCAATTCTCTTTTAATCGCTTTCTTCCAGCTGTTTTCATGCGAAACAAACTTTATGAGACGCTCCATCATGGAGGGCTTAAACTTAAACTTGATCACGTCGCTTCTTCCAGACTTGTCTCTATAGGTAACCTGCAAAGCGAAACCCAGTACGCTTAGCCTAAGACCAACAGACTGAATCAATGTGAGAGGTATCTCAAAGTTTCTGCTATCCAGAGAAAGCACATAGTCCACAGACTTGCTGACAGAGCCATCTTGAGCAAGCTTCTTCACATGCTCAATCTGCTCCTCACTCAGAGCTATTCTATTCAGGAAGGTGAGTCGCCTATTGGTTAGAATCAGGTTTCCAACTCCGCAGACTTTGCAGATTTGTCTGAAATAAACCGTGTAGTTCGGATGTTCCTTCAGAACCTGTTCTTTTAATCCGCTCATCCTGAATCCAGCTTATATTCTTCTACCTCGATTATTATGGTTTTGAGGTCTTCATTAACTTTAACCATAAGGATGAAGGCCACTCAAAAAATGGGATGTGCAAGATCGTATGAGAGTCTTAACCAGCCGAGAATTTAGGAAGAAGTGGATTAGACGTGTTGCTGAAAGAGGTAAAGTTGACTACTCAAAAGTTTTCCCAAAAGTTGAGAGAATCCTCAGAGACGTGAGGAATAGGGGAGATTCAGCCCTAGTAGACTACACGCGGAGGTTTGACGAGGTAAGCATAAGCAGGAAGGATCTGAAGGTGTCAAGCGATCAGGTCGCGGAATCCTACAGGAAAATTGAAGGAGGATACATCAAAGCCCTTAAAGTTGCTTCAGAGAATATTAGATGCTTTCACCAAACGCAGCTTGAGAAGACAACAACCATAGAGCCAGTGAAGGATGTAACCATAGACCAAATAGTTAGGCCTATACCTTCTGTTGGGGTCTATGCCCCAGGTGGAGGAGGAGCCTACCCATCCTCCGTGCTCATGTGCGCCATACCAGCCAAAGTTGCTGGTGTTAGGAGGGTTGTTGTATGTTCGCCTCCTAATAGAAGTGGAGACCTAAACCCAGCTGTTGTTGTAGCAGCTGACATCGCCGGTGTCGATGAGATCTATAGGGTTGGAGGTGTACAAGCCATAGCTGCAATGGCTTACGGAACAGAAACCATTGCTAGGGTTGATAAGATTGTTGGCCCAGGAAACATCTATGTTACGGCTGCCAAAATAATTGTAAGCCGTGAGCTACCTATAGACTTCCCAGCTGGGCCAAGCGAAATCCTAATAGTTGCTGATGAGAAGGCAAACCCGGCCTATGTGGCTTCAGACCTCATAGCTCAAGCTGAACATGACCCACTTGGCTGGGCGATACTTCTGACGCCGTCTAGAAAACTTGCATCAGCCACTTCAGTTGAAGTGGAGAAGCAGCTTAAGACGCTTCCTAGGAGTAGGGTTGCCAGATCATGCTTAAGCAGAGGCGGATTAATAGTTGTCGTCAAAAACATGGAGGAAGCTGTAGAGTACGCTAACATGATTGCGCCTGAACACCTAGAGATACATGCTGAAAACATGAGCCGAATAGTTGGAAGCATTGAGAACGCTGGCGCCGTATTCATGGGTGAGTACACACCTGTAGTGTTAGGTGACTACTCAGCTGGAACCAACCATGTGCTGCCTACAGGAGGCTACGCCAGAGCCTACTCAGCCCTATCAACAGGAAGCTTCCTCAAGAAGATTCAGGTGCTTAGATGCAGTAGAAGAGGATGCTTAAGCCTTAGGGATACAACTGTTAATCTAGCTGAGCTTGAAGGTTTTGATGGGCATGCAAGGTCTATTCTCCTGAGGAGGTGATACGGTGAGCGTTGAGAAGCTTGCTCGCAGGGAGGTTTGCAAAGTTCCACCATACGAGTACGAAAGCATATTTCCACTAAAGCTAAGCCCGAAGATTGTTAAGCTTGACCTGAACGAAAACCTTGTTGTGGACAGGAAATTCATAAGAAAGCTTTTCATCAAGGCATTTGAAGACATAGATGTCCGCCTATACTCGCCGCCACACGGTGTGGAAGCCGCTAAAGCCATCTCACGCTTCCTTGAACTGGATGAGTCTGAAGTCTATGTTGGCAATGGCGGTGACGACGTGTTGGACGCCATTATGAAAACCTTCATGGAGAGAGGCGACGAAATTGTTGTGGTTGAACCAACATTCTACATGTTCGACTACTTCACGCAGGTCTATGGGCTAAGGAAGGTTGAGGCTCAGCTTAGACAGGATTTCAGCCTAGATGTAGATGAGGTTCTCAGGAAATGCGGTGAGAAAACCAAGCTTATAGTAGTCTGTTCACCGAACAACCCAACTGGAAAACAGTTCGAGAAAAGCGATGTTAGAAGAATTCTTGAGGGATTCAATGGACTTGTTATTGTGGATGAAGCCTACGTTGAGTTTGGGAAATACACCGTTTCCAGATGGATCAGGGAGTTCAGCAACCTTATCGTGCTAAGAACGTTCTCTAAAGCTTTCAGCCTAGCTGGAATTCGTGTAGGATACTTCCTTTCGAACAGAAAAGTGGTTGACTACACGAAGCGTGTTACGCCTCCGCACAATGTGAATTTCCTAGCTCAGAGAATGGTTGCCCTAGCCTTAAAGAACTGGAGCTACTTCAAACGTAAGATTGACTACGTTAAAAAGGAGAGGGACTCGCTGTTCAAAGAGCTTTCTAGGCTTAGCCATGTGGCTCCATATCCCTCAGACGGAAACTTTATCCTTTTCAGGATTAATAAGCCGAACGTATCCTCCTCAACAATAAAGAGTAAGCTTAAGGAGTATGGGGTGCTGGTTAAGGATAAGGGGGATACGCCTCTACTATCCAACTGCCTACGCGTAACAATCGGAACCCATAAAATGAATTCGAGTTTCCTATCAGCTCTGAAGAAGTCGCTGGCTAAATAGGGGTACGGGGGAGATTAATCCCGGAGATTTCACGCTTCATCTGCCGTGAAGCCATTAATAAGTTGTACGTTTTTTGAGTGGGTTAGCCTACGATGACGCAGTTGCTTCCAAGAATCGACCTACACGTGCATACCGCATACTCCGATGGAACATGCAGTGTCGAGGAGGCTGTTCAGGCTGCAGGGTTAAGGAAAATTGAGTTGCTTGCAATAGCAGACCACTACAACGAAACTCAAAGCCTACCTAGAAGGCTTACTAAAGGTGGGCTGAAGAGCTACCTAAACGCCTTGGAGACCGCTGACGTTTTGAAGGGTGTTGAGGTCGAGATCTTCTGGGATGGCGAAGTATCCATCTCAAAAGATACAGCTAAACTTTTAGACTTCGTGATTGGCGGGGTTCACAATCTCGATGGAAGATACTCTTGGGATGAGGATAAACCAGTTTTGAATGAAACCCTCTTCGTTGAAAACCTGAGAGTTGCCTTGATCAAGGCTATGGAAACAGGCTTGATAGATGTTATAGCTCATGCAACATGGCTTCCAGAAGTCATTAGGGCTGAGGCGAAGCTCATAGATGAGAAGTGGATTCGAAGCGTAGTTGAAGCTGCATCCACGAATGAGGTTGCTATTGAGCTTAACAGCACCTGGAAGGTTCCTGATGAAAACTTCGTACGTGAGTGTATACGCCAAGGTGTGAAGCTTTCAATTGGAAGCGATGCACATATAAAATCGATGGTCGGCGAGATAGGTTATCCTCTTCAGGTCCTGAAGGTAGTTGGAGCCACAAAAGAAAACCTGTATGTTCCTAGGCTCCCGTTCAGTCATCAAGAGAATCAGAAGGCTCTATGAGATTATGGGTGAATAGCTGATACTACTTTCTTATCAGTTCCTTGACTGTGCTGATGAAACTTCCTGCCTTGTCTATTATGTCTCTTACCTTTTCTTCGGCGATTTCCTTGAGCGCCTCATAATCTCCGATCTGCCTCAGGTCATATGCTTCATCAAAAATTCTTGCGAAGACTTTATCCATAAGGTTCCCTTTGACTATGTGCTTATCGAATAGCATCCTAACGCCCTTATGACTCTTGGCTTTCAATCCTCTACTTGAGAGGATGGCGATTGCTGCGTGGAAGATAGCGTAGTAGGCTCTTGAAGCAGAGTCCTCTAACTCTTTCCCTTCAAGAAGAAGCTTGGCAGCAGCTAGGGCTTTATCCGCTCGCCTTAACGAGGCTTTGACGAATTCTTGTGAACGTTCCGACGTCATACAAAACTTCTCCTTCCTCCAGAATGCTCTCTATGAACGGCGAGCCGCCTCTGAGGAAACGCTTGAACTCCTCTTCACTCAAATATACAAGGCTGATCAAGATGGAATGCTTCAAATCTATGTCCGTGGCAATCTCCCTTAACACATCATAGGTAGAGTCACCTTTACCTATCACAAGAAGATCAACGTCACTACTCACCCGATGATATTCACCCCTCGCGGCTGAGCCATAGAGAACTATTGAGTCAACTCTACCCCTAAGCTGGCTCAACACTCTTTCCTTGAAAAGCCTCAGCGCATTCCTGTAGCCCATGCCCTCACTTTATTAATAAATAGGCTTGTGTGGCTATTAAGCTTGAACTCATACTCCTTCATGTAAATTGATCTAGGAAGTTAAGGAGCATCAACGAAAGAGTCGCCCGAGATGAACTCTTTTAAGCACAATATCAGGACATCAATCCGCTTCTACAAAACGATAAAATAAAGGACAGAAGGAAAGTTGTTAAAACGCTACTCAGAATACCAATACGTTCACGCTGTTATACAGTAGCATTCACTAGTTCCGTAACTCGACAAGTTCTGCCAATCCAACGGTTAGGAAGCTCGAATGTGACACTTCACGTGTGCTTGAGTTACTTGATGATCAGGTTTCCTAGGTTCAGAGGTGAGCCCTCGCTCTGATCTCAACCGCGGCTGAGCATAAGAGTATAAGTCAGGGTAGATCTATTAATTGAAGCTGGAAGCTTATGCGCAGTATTCTTGAAGCATCGTCCTCCTACAGGCGCCTTGGCTCAAGGAGGGTTTACGTTAGGAAGGGTGCTGAGAAATCTTTAGCGGGGTTATCGAAGCTTATTTTTGACTGCGACGGGGTCTTAGCTTCAGATGTAGAGTCCTACAGGGAAAACGTGAGGAGGGTTGTGGACTACTACTTCCTGAAACTTCTAGGGCTTGAGGGGCGTAGGCGAAGACTTGTCACTCATCCTGATATACAGAGGTTTAAGGATACAGGCCTCTTCAACAACGACTGGAACCTCTCCTACGCTTTAATCACTTACTACCTTGCCTTACTCATTAGGGTTCTTCAGATGAAGAATCTTCTAGATGAGTTCGCTGACAAGTTTTGGGGAGCAAGTTTCTCAGGTTTGGAAGCCTTCACTGAAACTCTTGGTTCAGTTGGAAGCTGGGTTAGGCAGCGGGGAATAGGCATTGAAACGCTGGTTAAGATGAGGAATCAAAGTGGTTTCAGCCTGAAATCCATGCTTGATCTAAGTTTGCTTACGGGATCCACTTCGCCTGAGAGGATTCTGCAGCACATAGTTCCAGTAAGCAGCCGTGGGGACATTGAGTCCATCAAGAGAATGGTTCCTTACGGCGATGTGGCTGAAGACCTTCTTAAACGCCTATTCGAGGAATCCTATCTTGGGGGCAGGCTTTTCAGGAAACTTTATGGCCTAAATCCTTTTTTCAGGTTTAGAAGAGGGCTGATTGAAACTGAGAGCTTCATCCCGAAGAGGAGTACACTTAACAGCCTTAAGAGTAGGTTCGGTAAATTCGCAGTTTACTCTGAGAGACCTAGAAACCAAGGACTTTACCTGCTTGATAGGGAAGGTGTTAGAAGCTACTTTGATGATGAGGCACTAGTGTTTTTCGAAGACATGTTAGGTCTCCTAGGGCTATCGAGCCCCGTTGGTGAAGATGTTCCCGTTGGTAAACCAAACCCAGAGCCATTCATCCTACTTGCTAGGAAGTTTGTTGGCAGTGCAGACGCTACCTATGTGGGGGACACTGTTTCTGATGCTATGCTTGTTGAGAATGCCCGTCTGAAGGGTTTAGCTAACATCCTATTCATAGGCTTACTAGGCCCATTAGGAGGCTCAAAAGAGCTTTTAGAAACCTACATAAACTGCGATGCTGAAGCAATAATTGAGAGCGTGAATGATATTCCGTACTTGATGAAAAGGCTGGAGGATTAGGTTTGGCTAGAACCGCGAGAGTGGAAAGGAAAACTTCAGAGGCTAAGATATCCATCAACATGAATCTAGATGGAATAGGTCTAGGCAAGATTGAAACAGGAATAGGCTACCTAAACCACATCCTTGAAACTCTAGCTAAACACTCACTGTTCAACCTGGAGGTTAACGCTGAAGGAGATTTGAAACACCACGTTTGCGAGGATGTAGCATTAGCCCTAGGCAAAGCCATGCTTGAAGCTCTAGGAAATAAGAAGGGCATAAGGAGGTTCGGCTCAGCCTACGTGTCCATGGAGGACTCGCTTTCGAGAGCTGTGGTGGATCTGGGAGGCAGAGCCTACGCGAACATTGAACTGGGGCTCAGCCAAGCAGAGATTGAAGACATGAAGACAGAGGATGTTAACCATTTCCTGTCTTCATTCGCCCAAGCATCCATGTCAAACCTTCATCTCGCTGTACTCTACGGAGAAAACGACCACCACAAGGTTGAAAGTTCAGTTAAGGCTTTAGCCCTTGCATTGAGGGAAGCTGTTGCCTTGGAGCCTAGGGCCTCCAGTGAAACACCGAGCGTTAAGGGAATTCTTTAAAATCATTGTGGAAGGCAGACCGCTGATGCTTATAATCCCAGCAGTCGACTTGATGGATGGGAAATGCGTTAGGCTGATTAAGGGCGACCCGTCCAAACGTAAGGTTTACTTCAACAAGCCAATTGAAGCAGCCAAGATGTTCTTTGATCAGGGAGCAAAACTCATACATCTGGTTGACCTAGACGCCGCCATAGGCTTAGGGGCAAACAACGAATCCATAAAACAGATTCTGGACGCTTACCCATCCAAGGTTCAGGTGGCAGGGGGAATCAGAACGTTTGATAGGGCCAGTGAACTTCTGAACCTGGGAGCCCTAAGGGTTGTTTTTGGAACAGCATGCATTGAGAACCCTGAAGCAGTTGAGAAAACCATAAGCAGCTTCGGTTCAGCTAGGGTTGCTGTGGCGCTGGATGTTAGGGGAGGAAAGGTTGCTATACACGGCTGGAGGAAGACGTTAGACATAAACTATTTAGATCTAGCACGCCGCCTGGAGTCTATTGGAGTTGGGAGGATAGTTCTAACCTGCGTTGATGTCGACGGAACCTTGGCAGGTCCATCCCTTCGTCTTATCGGAGATCTCATGAGGGCTGTTAGGGTTCCGGTTATAGCTTCAGGGGGTATTCAAAGCCCTGTGGATATAGCTAACCTGTCTAGATTTGGTTTGGAGGGGGTTATTGTCGGCATAGCATTCTATGAGGGGAAATTTTCTTTCATGGAAGCTTTAGAGGCAGCTAAGGATGTGGGTTAGGGAAGCCGTAGAACCTCTTCCATTTTTCTATTTCTGTTAGCCTCATCCATTTTTGTTCAGATTTAGTTACTTTTAGGTAACAAAGTTTATATAGCACAAGTTACTTTTCAGTAACAAAGGAGACAGGTGAAGCTGGGACTTAAAATCAAGCTTGTAGACGACGGCAAAGTCATATTCGAGTTCCCACTGGACATAAGAGAATGGAAGCCTGAAGCCCTCCAACATGAGCTTGAAGATATAGAAACAGGAATGTCTAACCTACTTGAGATACATGACATTCTATCCAATGAAACAAGGATGCGCATGCTCTGCGAGATGGTTAAAAGCTTAGACTGCCGTTTCGGTGAGCTTATGGAAAACCTAGATGCAAACCAGAAGACCATCAGCAGCAGCCTCCAAAGAATGCTTCAGATAAAGTTAGCTACAAGAATTGAAAGACACCCTAGAGAGGTGCACTATGCGCCCTCGCAGATAGGTTTCACCTGTCTCCTAACATGCGCAATGATGCGTAGAATGATGATTGAAGTTAAAAAACTTGGAGGTGAATTACTAGAATGACATGGGATGAAGATTACCCTGATTGGTTTAGGCCACCGAAAAGAATGCGATCCCCATTCTTCAACCGCTTCTTCGAAGACATAGAGAAAATGATGGAGGAAACCTTCAAAGAAGTTTCGAAGACAATACCCAAGGATCTCTTCAAGGAATACAAGCTACCTGACGGAACCACGGTGAAGGAGATGGGACCCATCGTATACGGGTACTCGATGAAAATTGGGCCTGATGGAAAACCAGTGGTAAGGCAGTTTGGAAACATAAAACCATCAATGAAGGCAGGCATGTTCGGCGTTCCAAGACCCAGCCTAGAGTTTAAGGACGAAAGGGAACCTCTAATAGATGTAGCGACCAACGGAGAGACTGTTAAGGTCACAGCTGAACTGCCAGGCGTTGACAAGTCTGACATTAACCTAAACTGCACAGAGAATACTCTCACAATCAGTGTTAGAGGCGAAAAACGCAAATACTTCAAGGAGATAAATCTGCCAGCTGAAGTTGACTCAACCAATGCAAGCTCCTCATACAAGAACGGCGTCCTAGAAGTTGCCCTTCCAAAAGTCAAGTCGAAGCCTAAGCCAAAGGGTAAAGAAATAAAGTTGGATTAGCCTATAAAATGCGAGGCACTAAAGCCATAACTCCCAAATTTTTGTGGACGTCAAGGAATAAATACAACATCTTGGTGGTTCAGGCTTGAAGTATGCTGATGAACTTGACCGCTGCCAAAACTTCGGAGACGTGTTCGACCTAGTTAAGAAGGCTGTTAAAGAGATTCTTGGGCAGGGTAGAGCTGGTCTAATGTTGATTCTAGCTGAGCTACCGATGAATGTCGGCGCTTTTCATGGATTAGGCTCCAACGCCATTGTTATGAATCGTCTTCTACTAGATTCAATTGTTAGGTCAGGTAAGTCTAAAAGGGAGATAAACTCCTTCGTTTACCTAATCCTACTTCACGAGTACCTACACTCCCTAGGGCATGTCGACGAGGAAAGCGTTAGAAGGCTTGTCTGCGAAATAGCTAGAAAAGCCTTAGGTGAAGCACACCCAGCAACAGAGATGGCTGCAACAGGCTACACCTCAATACTACCTCACAAACCACCGGCAGGCAAGCCTCAGGTTAGAGATGAAATCGAAATCATAGGTGACTTTGACCGTTCAAACCAAGAATACATCAGATAGATGTTAACCAACAAAATCTTGAGGCCTTATTCCTAAGCTACCTCTCAACCTACCCAAACTAATGAGCGAAGATATAAATCGAAGCAGACGATTTCTAACTGGGAAGGAGGATAGCTATACGGCTAATAAAAGAATAATTATGCCTAGCAACCACAATCTTCCTCTAGTGGTGTGACATAATGGTTTTACAGTTAAATGAAGCTGATGCCGAGAAATTTATCCAGCAGGTTAACTTCGAAAAGGGCAAAGGCTTGGTTCCAGCTTTAGTTCAAGACTCATCCAGCGGCAAGGTTTTGATGCAGGCCTTCATGAACAGGGAGACTCTTAAGCTTACTCTTACAAAGGGCAGGATGCACTACTGGAGTAGGACAAAAGGTAGGATTTGGTTTAAGGGCGAGGAGTCTGGACACTACTCAATTTTGGAGAACGCTATCCTCGACTGCGATAAAGACTCAATCCTATTCAAGGTTCAGCAGATAGGGCCATGCTGCCACACGGGCAAGGAGTCGTGCTTCCACAACCCTGTCGTCGTAGAGAAAGAAGAAGCTGTTGACGCTAAGGTTACAGAGAAGATCTCTGAGGTAGTATGGGATAGAATTAGGAACCCGCAGAAGCAATCCTATGTTTCTCAGCTGATTGCGAAAGGTAAAGAAGCCATCCTGAGAAAAATCAGTGAAGAGTCAACTGAACTGATTTTGGCGGCAAAAGAAAAGAAGCCGGACAAAATTGTCAGCGAAGCCACTGACCTACTTTTCCACATGCTTATCCTTCTCGCATCAAGAAAAATCAAGCTTAACACCATCTTCGAAGAGCTTAGGAGAAGACATCAAGCAAAAACAGCTGCACCATAGCTTGTGGTGCAAAACTAAAGTTCAAGGTTCTTACCTAGGCTACATAGGTTTTCAACTCCGCCGCCCCGGATAACGACAGCATCCTCCAACCTCACGCCTCCTAAACCGAGTTCATAGAGTCCAGGCTCAACCGTAACAACGCTGTTTCGCTTCAGTTTCTCCTTGTTAAGTAAGCCTAGATAGGGCATTTCGCCTATTGTTAAGCCAACACCATGCCCCAGCGAATGGATGAAACCTGACTTCAGAGATTTCTCTTTCCTAAACATGCTTCGCATAGTTTTGTAGCCATGTCTCTCAATGTTTCTACACGCCAACTCCATAAGCTCGCCGCAGACAACATCCTCCCTCATTCTATCCAAGACAAGAAGCTGAGTTTCATGAACAACCTCATGCATCCTCCTTATCTTCAGCAGCGGTTTACCAACCGTGTGGGTTCTAGTTACATCGAAGTGGTATGCTTCACCATGCGGAGATAGATCAAAAACCAATGGTTTCCCAGCCAACACGGGATCTTTGTCCTCACCCGGATAGTGGGGGTCAGCTGACCTAGACCCAACAGCAACTATGATGCCGCTGCTGTCCCAGAAGAGATTTTCCTCAGCAAACAAACGCCTAATAAAAGCCTTCACAAGCCCTACAGTGAGTTTACTGCCTCCTAAATGGAGTTTTCCACCCACGGTTCTAGATGACCTAAGCAAATTCAGTGTTTCAGCCAACACCTTCTGAGTCTTGTCGCCAACCTCCCTAATCCTCGTAAGCTCCCCTTGATCCTTTGTCTCCCTTAAAGCGTCGAGTAGGTTTGGCGAATCTTCAGCCACAACCTTATACCCAAGTTTCTGAAGCTCTCTAGCAAGTTTCAGGAAACTGCATACTTCGTTTCTCCCATAGATAGCAACATGCCCTGAAACTCCGTTGTCCCTCAGGATTTTTCGGTAAAACATCAGCGTCGCCTTACCCGGTTTACTTTTCTGCAGGATCTTCTCATATCCGTAGTCTGAGTAGCTTTGAATTCTTCTAACACGGCCTTTCTCCGCGTTTCCAATGTCAATGCTGCTGACAACCAGAACTGGTTTCTCCCCAATTTTCTTCACGTAGATTCCTCCTCTAGGTAGATGCGCCCCCGCAACATAGTATAGCTCAGGGTTCCCTGTTGTTGTGTTGCCGAAAACTACTATTGCGTTTAGATTACGCCTACCCATCTCAGCATCCATATCCCTGATCAAGTTCAACACACATTCTTTTTCTTGCTATACATGAAATAACTGCATTTGTTCCTCAAAAATATACTTCGGTTTATACTTCATCCTTTGAGACCGTAGTATTATTATTTATTGTTGACATATTGTCATTCAGGTGGTTGAAGTATGGTTGTGAGAGTAGCGATAAACGGTTTCGGTAGGATAGGAAGAATCTTCTACAGGTCAGCGCTTGAGGATAAGGAGTTTCAGCAGAATTTCCAGGTTGTCTGCGTCAATGACGTAACCGACGCTAAAACTTTGTCGCATCTGTTAAAGTACGATTCAATCCACGGGGTTCTAGAGGCAGAGGTGGGCTTCAGTGAGAATTCAATAAAGGTTGATGGAGGCGAAATCAAGGTCTATCAGGGTTTGGAGCCTGCGAAGCTGCCTTGGAAGGATCTGGGTGTCGACCTTGTTTTAGAGTCCACAGGCAGATATACGGATAGAAAAAGCGCTGAGAAGCATCTTGAGGCTGGTGCACGCAGAGTTATCATATCGGCTCCAGCTAAAGACCCGGATGTGACGATTGTGCTTGGCGTTAATGATGAGGCCTACAAACCTGATAGGCATAGAATAATTTCTATGGCTTCATGCACAACGAACTGCCTAGCCCCGATGGCTAAGGTTTTGAATGAAAACTTCGGTTTGAAAACTGGCTTCATGACAACATGCCACGCCTACACAAACGACCAGAGGGTTCTAGATCTACTTCACAAAGATTTGAGGAGGGCTAGAGCTGCAAGCCTATCGATCATACCTACGACGACAGGAGCAGCCACAGCCATAGGTATGGTTATCCCTGAGCTTGCGGGTAAGCTTGATGGGTTAGCCCTAAGGGTTCCAGTGGCAAATGGCTCAATCACAGATCTTGTTGCGGAGCTTGAGGAAGACTGCGTAAAGGATGAGGTTAACATAGCCTACAGGGAGGCTTCGGAGAAGAAGTTGAAGGGGATACTTCAATACACCGAGGAGCCTATTGTTTCAGTTGACATAATTGGAAACCCTCACTCATGCATCATTGATGGCTTAAGCACAATGGTTGTTGGGGGTAAAGGTAGGATGGTTAAGGTTCTAGGCTGGTATGACAATGAGTGGGGCTACTCATGTAGGTTAGTGGATCTCTTCAAGTACATCGCAAAGAAGGGCTAGGACAAACGGAAGATTTTTCTCTGAGAAGGCGCTTAAACATATTTGGCTACAATGAGGAACAGGCTAGAAAATGAGTTGCGATCATCAACTCGGGTTCTGAGCAGTAAGTCGCTTAAGCATCGCTTAAGATGAGGCTGGTAACTTGGATGAGTGGGTTTGAAAACGAAACAACTCAAAGGTTAAACAGAATCTACGACCTGATTATTTTCGCCATCGGCGAAGAGCCGAAACACAGAACCGAGATCGAGCGGAAAATGGTTATCTGCAAGTGTCGCCCAGACGAAACCTATGCTTTAAACCAACTCCTAGACGCAATGGTTTCAGAGAACCTGATAACCTTCGATAGAAAAACAGAAACCTACAGCTTAACAGCTAACGGGCGAAGGAAATTGGAGGAACTTAACTCGTCAGGATTCAATCCTTTCTAGTCTAATGCACCTTACAAAAAAACTGGCCATGCTGAGCTGAGACAATTTTCAGGGTCTTTTCTCCTGTAACCTATGTCCTAGGCTTGATAGGTGGAAGGGATTAAGCTGTTTAGAATATTTAGAAAAGGCTTTGTTCTATATAGAAAGAGCCTTCAATCCCATCCAAAAAATCGAAACGGAGACATCGATCCAATCCAAAAAATTGGAGACACCCCTACCCGAAAACCTCATAGTCATAAGCCTCAGAAGCATGTAAAATAAGAATGATGAATCAATCTTGGAGGCACATTGATAAGTTAACGATGCTCTCTAAGCCTAACAATACTTTAGACTAATCTTTTTTGGAAAGCCACCACTTCAGGTAATCCTTCTGCTTCCTCTTCTTCTCATCCTCAGAGAACCTAGCGTCCTGAATCCTGCCCTTACCTTCAACTATGTCTTGGTAGGAGTAGGTTAAACCGCAGCTCTTACATGAGTACTGCTTCAAACTAGGGTCGTAGTTAAGCTCTCCACCACACTCAAGACAGTAGTACGGCATGTTGAAGCAGATCCCGCAGATAATAGTGGAGGTAAACTAGTTAAACTTGACTGAAATCGGAAGGCAATACATTAAAACCCGTCTCCTATTAGTTATAGTTTGGTAGCTATGATAAAGATTGGTTTAATTGGAAAAACAAACACGGGTAAAACAACGTTCTTCAACGCAGCCACACTGCAGTCAGCAGAAGTTTCAACCTACCCATTCACAACTAAGAAACCGAATATAGGAGCTACAAGTATCAGAGCTCTATGCGTTTGCCGTGAACTGAATGTTAAGGATAACCCTAAAAACTCAACTTGCGTTGACGGTTGGCGCTTCATACCTGTTGAGCTAATGGATCTACCTGGCTTGATTAAGGGCTCTTGGATGGGTAAGGGTTTAGGGATCAGGTTTCTAAGCGTCGCAGCTGAAGCTGACGCTTTGCTTCATGTTGTTGATGCTTCTGGAAGCATAGACGCTGAGGGGAAGCTTTCGAAGCCCGGCGTAGGAAACCCTATCCTAGACGTGTACGACATTGAGGAGGAGCTGGCCATGTGGTTCGCCAATGTTATTAGGAGATGCATAGAAAAAAGTTCTAAGAGGGTTGAGGCTGGCAGGCTTCCAGTGGAAAAGGCTTTGCATCAGGATCTCGCAGGCCTGAAGGTTAGGCTTGAGCATGTGCAGGAGGCCCTTAAATCAACAAACTTGGAAGGTAAAGCGCTTAAGAGCTGGAGCAGCAGCGAAATAAAGGATTTCGCTAGGAAGATCAGGTTGTTTTCTAAGCCTACGATAATTTTAGCTAACAAGATGGATATTGGTTTGGCCAGCAAGAATTTTGAGAGGCTTAATGAGGAGTTTAGGGGAACAATTGTTGTTCCATGCTGCAGTGAAGCTGAGCTTGCTTTGAGGAGGGCTGAGCAGAAGAACTTCATAAAGTACATTCCAGGCGAGGAGGCGTTCCATGTTGTTGATGAGAGGATGCTTACGGATGAGCAGAAGTGGGCTTTGAACTATGTTCAGGAGAGGGTTTTGTCTAGGCTTATTGGAACAGGGGTTCAGTTCGCAATCAACCTATGCGTTTTCAAGCTTCTCGGTATGAATGTTGTTTACCCTGTTGAGAATCCTGTTAAGCTTTCCGATAAGAGAGGTAATGTTTTGCCCGATGCCTTTCTTATTCAACACAACGCAACAATACGCGACCTTGCGAGGGAGATACATTCTGAGCTTGCTGAAACCATGATCTACGGCGTGGACGCTAGAACAAGCATTAGGCTTCCGAATGACTACATCCTTAAGGATAGGGATATAATATCGATTGTGGCTGCCGCGAGGAAGAAGTGAGCAAGCGGCTTCAGGAAGCCTCCGGGAGCTGATTGACCTTCAGGTTTCTAGGCCTCAGCTTGAAGTGGCGTGTTCTAGTTGTATGCACAGTTGCCTTCAGTGTTGCTCACGCCTGCAGGCTGGTTCTCTCGCCGATCCTGCCTTTGGCTAAGGCTGAGTTCAACCTGAACTACCTTCAAACCAGCATTTTTTCCTCAAGTTTTGATTTAGGCTACGCTGTAGGTCTCCTATCAATGGCTTTCCTAGGGAATATCTTAGAGAAAAAGAGGATGGTTATGCTTTCAATGCTGCTTGTGGCTGTTATGTCCACCTACACTGGTTTAGCATCATCCTACTGGCATCTTCTTGTAAGCAGGCTTCTAGGAGGTTTTGGCTACAGCCTCTACTTAGTTGCAGGCATCTCAGTGATATCAGACCACTTCATGCCTGAGGAAAGAGGTAAAAGCATGGGCTTCCACAGCACAGGCTCAGCTTTCGGAAGGTTCTACGGAGCCCTTATAGGGGGAAGTGTAACAGCGATGCTTGGTTGGAGAGAAGCTTTCTACGTAACCTCCCTTGTAGCCGCATCAGTCTTCATTCTAGTCTGGGTTGGGCTACAGCGAACCAGATCTGAAGAGGCTCCTTCAGTTTCCTTTAAGCTGCATATGAATTTAGATAGGAGAATAGTTTCCTTGGTTCCACCGCAATCAGCTGCAACAATATTCTTTATTTCCATGTTTACATTCATCCCTCTTCAGATGGTTGAGGTCGCTGGATTTTCAGCGGAAGCTGTAGGATTCTTTTTTGCAGTTACCTCAATCACCACAGTGGTAGCAAATCCATTTATCGGCCATCTTTCCGACAGAGTCGGGAAGAGAGAGGCTTCGATTCTTTTCCTAGTAGTCGGGGCTGCTCTCTCATTTATTTTCCCATACATCAGATTTTGGGGGCATCTCATTCTATTTTCCGTTGGGTTAGGTGTAACGATAGGATCCACAATATTCATCTTACTAGCTTATGTGACTGAGGTAACTATGCCGGTTTCAAGGGCACCAACTCTAGGCGTCTTCAACGGAACAGCTGTAGGCATTACGTTGGTTTCTATGGTGTTCTTCGGTCATGTTGCTGATTGGCTAGGCCTAGGCGTTGTCTTCCACATTCAAGCTCTGATTCTGCTTGCTGCAGCTGCTTTAAGTTATGCGTATAGGCCTCTCTAGGACGCTAGGAGCTTATTTCCTTAAGAAGATCAGCCTTGGTTATTATTCCAATAACCTGACCCTTCTTTGTAACTAGAACTGCAGGGCTGTGTTGGAGTATGCTTGAAATAACCGTTAGCGGAGTTTCCTCGTCGATGCGTGGGAAAGCTTCATCCATAACTCTTTCAACCGGAAGCCTAGAAAGCTCAAAAGGGTTTCTACCCATCAAAATCTGGTTAAGCATGGTTTTTTCTGATATGCTACCTATCACTTGTTTCCCATCGAAAACAGGCAGCTGGGAGAAGCCTGTCTGCCTCATTAAACTTGAGGCCTTTGAAACAGGTTCGTGACTGGCTACCCCAACAACGTTCTTGTGAAGTATATCCTTAGCCTTGGACTCCCTCTTCCTCTCAAGGCTTTCAAGTAGGTCGAATATGGCCTTAGCCTTAAGGTAGGATGGGTTAATCCTCCTAGACTCTATTTTCGCAATTAGGGATTGGCTTATCCCAACCATTCTTGCAAGCTTCTTCTGGCTTAAGCCTAGGCTTCTCCTTCTTCTCTCTATCTCCTCAAGAAGCGGTAGCATGAATTAACCCCTAGGAAAACATCTTACATCCTTAGTTTAGGGTTTGGGGTTAAAAAATATATAGGAGCTATGACACAGTCATAACTGCAGCCGTCAAGGTGCCCCTATGTACGACGTTCAGAAGATACGTGGAGACTTCCCTATACTAATGAAGGGTATTATTTATCTGGATAACGCAGCCTCCAGCCTAACCCCTGAACCAGTACTTGAGAAAATGCTTGATTACTACCGAGGCTACCGAGCAAATGTTTCCAGAGGCATCCACAGGTTCTCTCAGCAAGCAAGCGAGGAGTATGAGAAGGCACATAGCAAGATTGCTGATTTCATCAATGCTAGGTCTGACTTAGAAATAGTGATAGTGAAAAACTCCACAGAGGCCATGAACCTAGTGGCTAACGGGTTGAAGTGGAAGAGGGGAGACAAGGTTGTTACCTCAATCCTAGAACATCACTCAAACTTCGTTATTTGGTTGCGGGCAAAACAGAAACATGGGTTAAAGCTGGATTTCATCAAACCTGACGAGCAGGGACTAGTAGACTTATCCAGCGTGGAGAAGATTATAGACGACCACACACGGCTGGTTTCCATAACCCACGTATCAAATACTCTTGGCACCATAGTTCCAGTTGAGGAAATTGTGAAGATAGCTCACCAGCATGGAGCCCTAGTCATGGTTGATGGAGCTCAATCTGTTCCTGAGCTTGAAACAGACGTTAGGAGGATAGGATGCGATTTCCTAGCGTTCTCTGGACATAAGATGTGTGGCCCAACAGGCTCAGGTGTGCTTTACGTCAGGGAGGAGCTGGCTGACCAGCTGGAGCCCCTATGCGTAGGCGGCGGAGCAATCGAAGACGTTGGCTTAGAAAGTTTTCAGCTGAAGAAAAGCCCGGAGAGGTTTGAGGCTGGAACACCGCCAATCGCTGAAACCATAGGTTTAGGTGCAGCTGTAGAATACCTGAAGAAAATAGGGATGAAAAACATTGAAAACTATGAGGAGGCTCTGACGAAAAAGATGTTTGAGGAGCTAACGAACATACCTAACTTGAAGGTTTATGGACCTGAACCTAAACACAGAATTGGGATAACTTCATTCAACGTTGGCGATCTGAACTCCCACGATGTGGCTTTGGCGTTGGATGCAACCGCGAACATATTTGTTCGTTCAGGACACCACTGTGCGTTACCATTGATGAAAAACGTGTTGAAGGCGGATGGTGGAACCGTGAGAGCGTCAACCTACATTTACAACACTGTTGAAGAGGTTGAGAGGCTTTCCTCAACGCTACACGAGATAGCTACCTCACTTGTTTAAGGGGGATTGAAACTAAAGATGACGCATAGAGCCTATGAGGTTTACAGCCTCATGCCGGGTAAGGACTGCGGCTCATGCAGTAACCCTTCATGCAGAACAATGGCTAGGAAAATTGTGGCTGGCGACACAAAGGTTGAGCAGTGCATCAACCTAGCTAGACCTGAGTATAAGGATAACGCTGAGAAAATTAGGAAGCTTCTTGAGGAAGGTGTTGAACAGGGCGCAAGAGGCATCGTTGTCGTAGGTGAGGAGGGAATAACCTACATCCATCCCTGCATAAGTGAGGCTGGTAAAGTCACAGCTGAAGCGAGGCTAACATCAGGGCCTGAAGGTGAAGTTGAGCTTAAGTACGGTTTCTACGACCCGGTGATGATGTGCTGGATTCTGAGCCAAAGCGGGATCTTCAACAACCTGAAATGTTCACCTAGGCTTGGTGTAGCACGTGTAGACGTGGACGGCAAGACCATTATGGTTTTCCAGGACGGCAGGATAAACGTTAGGAAGGCAAAGGACAGGAAGGATGCGCTTCAAGCCATAAGACTTGTCTCAAGAACCCTTTGGGGAAGCATAATCTGCTCATGCTGCGGTAATACAGGTGTTGACTGCGCATCGGGAGGATGTGAGGATTGTGTAACCCGTGTTTGCCCTGTTCTTGCAGGTGGACCCCCTGACCCCTTAGCCTCAACTAGAGGTCCATCAGACCAGACGGTAACCTCAACTATTTTTGATAGAGCCAAGAAGCTTGAAGCAGGCGAATACTTCTTCGAAGGCGTAAGACGCCTTGACAGAGTAATGAGTTTATTAGCAGAGGTAGCGCAGAAAATATCTGAGGGGCAATTTGACAGGCCCCCCATTAAGGCCATGAATGAGGATATAGATGTAGCGAATAGACTTGCCATACGCTTCATAGTGGAAACGCCGAGAGTTCAAGATGCAACGATAGGCCTCATACTGGCAGGGGTCTCTCTGGATATAAGGAGGATGGTGGCAGGTTTGGAAGCTCTAGCTGAAAATAGAGGAACACTTCTTGAAACAAGCAGAGAGCTTCTTAGGGAAGCTGTGGACATAGCGGATAGAGCGTACAATGCGTATAGATACGTTAACTTCCAAGAAGCCGAGGGTGTGAAGGAGGCTTACCAGAATTTCCGTAGGAGGTGGAAGCAGTTGTTCATGGAACAGCCCTCGGAGCAGGATGTGTTGGTGGCTATTGAGAAGATAGCTACAAACGGCTTCTATATTGCGAGGCTTCTGACCAAACCCATACCGGCATAGAGAATGAATGTTGAGGTCAAAGTAGGTGGAAGGCTATTGGAGCTGGATGATAGGTATCTGAAGACGAAGTTCAAGGAGTTGATTTCTAAGCTTAAGGAGAAGGAAAGTGTGTTGGTTGCTCTATCAGGTGGTGTTGATAGCTCAGTTGTTGCGAAGGCGGCTAAAATCTCGCTTGGAGATAAGGCTGTTGCTGTAACTGCAGATTCAGCAACACTTCCACAGGGGGAGCTTGAGGAAGCTGGGAAAATAGCTAGGGAAATAGGTATAAAACATATCGTTACGAAGGTTGATGAGCTCCGTAACCTTGACTTCACAAGGAACACGAAGGAAAGATGCTACTACTGTAAGAAGGAGTTGATCGCGGAGCTGAAGAAGCTGGCTTTAAGGGAGGGATTAAAAAATATTGTAGATGGAACCAACGCAGATGATCTTAAGACGTATCGCCCCGGAATTAAAGCCTTAAAGGAGGAGGGTGTGCACAGCCCTCTGGCGGAAGTTGGATTAACAAAAAATGAAGTTAAAATGTTAGCTAAAGCAATGAATCTTCCAACCGCCAACAAGCCTCCAATGGCGTGTTTAGCATCTAGAATACCCTACGGATCAGAAATAACAGATAAGAAGCTTAGGAGGATAGATCAGGCTGAGGCTGCTGTTATAAGCATTGTTAAGGTTAAGCAACTCAGAATTCGCGATCATGGAAACATCGCTAGAATAGAGGTTGGAAGCGATGAGAGAAAAATGTTTTTTGATGAAAAAATTATGGATAGGATTGCTGAAAAGCTACGTTCAATAGGATTCACCTACGTAGCATTTGACCTAGAAGGCTACAGGCAGGGAAGCATGGATGAGGATGTGTCAAAGTAGCTCACTCACATCTAAAATATTTTCTCAGGCATACGATGGGCCTAACACTCTAAAGTTGATATTTCGTAATAGGCAACATGGAGGTGCATGGAAGTGAAGCCTCCATGTGAAGTTATCTGTAAATATGTACTGCCGTCGGCACGTGCACTCATAGCGAGAAACCTCATCGATAAGTATGGCTACACACAGATGAAAGCTGCAGAGAAGCTTGGAGTAACACAATCTGCAATGAGCAGATACATAACCTTGAACCGAGGAAGCAGCATTGAAGTCATAAAGGAAGTCCATGAACTGGCAGAGGACGTTGCGAGAGATATCGCTACAAGCGAAACATCGCTTGAGGAGATGATTGAGAAAACATGTTACATCTGCAACGCTCTAAGAAAAAGCGGGAAGCTCTGCAAACTACATAGGAAAACAGTTGTCACACACCCTAAGAAATGCAACATATGTTTGAAAGTTCCAAAGCACCCTAGCCACTAACCAATTTTAAGTTTCTTCAATTCATGTTCTTCTATGGCGCTCACATCCACAGAACCATGTTTGCCGCTGCCGAAAAAATTGTAGTTAACCCTAACAACCTCGCTTCCAGGTGCATCACTGTACCTAGCCGTGATCCTAGCCGCCAACAAAATATTCCCCTCAACAATCACTCCCCTAACAATAGTCTTAGGCCCCTTGTACCCCTCCACTTCTAAACATAGGTCGCCTTCCCTCCAAAGCTTGGTCAACCTTTCATTCTCAACCTCGTTCCTACCAACAACAGTCTTAGCTGAAGCTAACCTGAAGTGTCTACCTAACTTAAGAAGCTCAACATCATTCAAGCTGAAAACTGGAGAGAAATCCATAAGCTCCTTCAACCGCCTAGCAAACCCAGGGTCAGTTAACAGACAGCCACCCGCTGGGCTTGAGAATTCCTGGATACCATACTCCTTCGCCAACCTAAACTGAGGCTTCCTAGACCTCCCCCTTAACCCAAGCAGCTTCTCCCTATCAACCCAGCCCTCCCTCTCAGGAACAGTGATAGGCAGAAGCTTGGCAGAGAGAGGCCTCAATATTAATCCTTCAAACCCACACTCCCTATCAATTAGCTTAAATGCATCCATACGCTGCGAGGACGGCCTCTGCCCCAAAACCTCCCCTGTAACGATGAATGAAGCCCCAACCTGCTCCATAAACTGCTTGGCGCACCTGAGCATAAAGATTCTGCAGTCGATGCAGGGATTCATGTTGCTGCCGTAGCCAAACTTAGGATTCTTAACGATGTCTAGGTACTCCTCCCCGAAGCGAAGAATCTTCAATTCAACGCCAAGCCTATCCGACTGCCTCCTTGCCCAGTAGTCTGTTCCACGATCAAGGGTGCAGAAGGGTGTGACGAAGTTCACTGCTGAAACTTCGATGGCTTGATCTAACATAATCCTTAAGGCAAGTGTTGAGTCTAAGCCTCCGGATAGAAGTGAAACAGCTTTCATTTGCCTAAAGATGTTTTCAGCGTCTAATTTTAGGTTTCCTGAAGAACCCTCTCAGGATGAGTGTAGATGTTCATACGCAAACCCTTTACAAAACATATCAAAGTTACACCCGTTTCATTAGCTGCGTAGATGCCTGAGTGCAGGGGGCCAGCTATGGACGCGACCACAGGTATACCTACACGCGCTGCCTTCAGAACCATGTCCGCTGACTGCCGGCCTGTACTAGCTAGGATGCATCCGGACAGATCTACATTAGAAAGTATGGCTTCACCAATAACCTTGTCAATGGCATTGTGGCGTCCCACATCCTCAGCGAAACATATTGGTTCTCCGCTTGACCTAGATAGAGCAGCAACATGGGTTCCACCTGTTTCCTTAAATATCTTAGAATTCTTGTTCAGCCAAACAACTGTTTGAAGAACCGCCTTCTCTGTAACAACGGTTTTCGATGTCACCGTTGGTTTATCAACCCTATCCAGTAGCCTAAGAAACCCTTTAACGGATCCGCATGCTGTTGTAACCAGCCTAGAAACTTGGTATGTTTGTAGACGCGCTTTCACATTACTCTCTGTCGACACATGGACGTCTAAGCCTTTTACCCATAGCTCCTTTATCTCCTCCTTGGATCTAAGAATTCCCTCATCAACTAGGAAGCCTACTGCAAGTTCCTTAAGCCTACTGGGAGTAGTGAGCATTGTTGTTACGCATTCGTTGTTAATGTAGATGTTTACTGGAACATCGTTTGCTACGGTTTCATCCAACCTTATCCTTCTGCGGCTTCTCAGATCCGATTTGATGGCGTGAGTTTTTGTTGTGGGAGTTGTTGGCAAAACATTTCTCAAAGGTTTTTCGGTCATGCCGACACCAATCTATTCTAAGCGGCAACGCCACCTATTTGCATTTAGAGCAGGGGAAGCAGAATTCAGTTTTCGTGATCATGCAGCTTGAAGCTTACTTATTTTCTCCTCAAATTTTCAGCTATTAATTTCGCGATTTTCCTTCCGGAAAGAAGCATTCCGCCGAATATGGGGCCCATCCTTGGGGTTTGATGTAAGGCTGCAACAGCCATCCCAGCAACGTAGAGACCCTGACACACCTCACCAGTATTTTTAACCGTCAGCTCCTCAGCCTCCGAAGCCCACATAGACTTCTCCCCTGGGATCGTTATGTTAAGCTCAGGGAGCTTTCTTGAAGCTATGGATAAGATTTCAGCATCGTGTCCTGTGCAGTCAACAACCGCACTGGCCTTAACGGTTAAAGGATCTACATGAAGCCCAGCCATCATCACAGCTGTCCATTGAACTACCACACCTGTAATCTTGGGCGGCGGGCTTCTATACATTACGTCGTCCACGTTTACACCTAGAATTATTTTCGCTCCAGCATCTATTGCGCTTGAAGCCATCTTCGCAATAAGCTCTGCGGTGTCAACCACATAGGTTCCTTCCTCCACAGATTCCAACCTGCAGCCTACCTCACGCAGTATCTCGTCAGCTGGAAACTGTATTACAACCTTATGAAACAGCATTCCTCCCCCACCGACACCTCCACCGAAGGCAAGTTTCCTCTCGAAAAGAACGGTGCTTAATCCGCTTTGAGCTAGATATCTCGCAGCTGTTAGACCAGCTGGACCTGCGCCCACAACCACAACATCGCATTCAGATAGTTTAATCCAGTCTTCAGATGCCTTCTGGATTATGGCCCTTGTTATTGCAGTGTCTTCAACCTTCCTAATTCGATCGACTGACATTTCTTATCACGTTTGTTTAAGCTTAATCCTTATAATATCTGGGCTCGTCATATTTATCTTAGAAGTATATTAGTTATTACGTGACTTCCCATGAGATGCCAAGTTTGCGGAAAACTCATTGTAGGTCAGCCTGTAACGCGGAAAACCTGTTGCGTAAATAAGCTCTACATATTTTGCTCGGAGAGATGCCTGAAAGGATGGACTCAACTATGGCTGAGGAGGCAGGAGCAAATCTCAACAGGGATGAACAGAAGTCACCCGAGAAATGTTGGAAGCTAATAGGAATGTTAAAACGTCTGCTGAACCTTGTTGGTTGGCTAAATTCGTTTTATACCATGTTTAATCACAAATATTAATTAACTGAATGATGCTCTTTAAGAAGAAACTGAGGTAACGACGAGTTGGATAACGTAATTGTTAGTGAGCTAGGTAAGATATCGATTGAGGATCAGAAGATTGAGATTTGCGAGAGGAAAGGCCTAGGTCACCCAGACTACATATGCGACGCAATTATGGATAGGGTTTCCGTGGCTCTGTCGAAAGAATATTTGAGGAAGTTCAGTTCAATTGCACATCACAACATAGACAAGGGTTTGCTTGCCGCAGGCGAAGTTGAGAGGAGGTTTGGAGGAGGCGTTGTCAAGAGCCCTATGCTTCTAGTTTTCGGCGACAGAGCAACATTCCAAGTCGGTAGGGAAGAGATTGACGTTGAGCGTATAGCTATATCAACAGCTAAGGAATGGTTTAGGGGGAACCTCAGGTTTGTTGACCCTGAGAAACATGTTAGGTATCAGGTTGAGCTTAAAAGAGGTTCAGAAGCACTTCAAGACATATTTTCTAGGAGGGGAAAGTTTCTAGGTGCAAACGACACATCTGCGGCTGTAGGCTACGCGCCTATGAGCCAAACAGAGAGACTTGTTTTCGAGACTGAGAGGTTTGTTAACTCCAAGGATTTTAAAAGTAAGTTTCCTGAGTCAGGTGAGGACGTTAAAGTTATGGGTTTCAGGAGGAACGATGAGGTTGAACTAACTGTTGCAATGGCTTTCGTGGACAGGTTTGTGGACAGCGAGCAAAAATACTTCAGGAGCAAAGAGGAGATACTTGAGGAGATTAGAAGCTTCGTTAAATCGAAGCTTGAACCCAAGAAAGTTAACATCCTGCTTAACACTCTGGACAGGAAGGGGCGGGGCATAGGAGGAATATACCTAACTGTTCTAGGCACATCAGCCGACGATGCTGACTGCGGTCAGGTAGGCAGGGGGAATAGGGTGAATGGAGTTATCCCTCTTAATAGGCCTACGGGCTCAGAGGCAGCTGCAGGAAAGAATCCGGTAAGCCATGTAGGAAAGATCTACAACATATTGACACACCGCATGGCGAATAAAATTTATGAGAATGTTTCTGGATTAAGGGAGGTTTACGTTTGGCTTCTAAGCCAGATTGGACAGCCTATAAATGAACCGAAAATTGTTTCAGTGCAAATCATACCGAAAAACAATCTGAAAATGGCTGATGCGATAAAGGAGATTAAGGAACTCGTTAAAGCTGAACTGGGAAACCTAGATGTATTTTGCAGGGATTTGGCTCAAGGTAAGATCCCAATATGCTAGAAAACTGAAAACATGTAAATAGAAGGTTTTGTGAGGCACCACACATTATTAAGTCCTATCATATCTTCTTAACAGGTGGCTAGGCAGAAAGCTATCTACGGAGATTTTTTTGAAGCCAATTACGCTGGATAAGTTTTCTGAAATGTTTCTAATGGGTTTCATAGCATCAATTGTCTGCATAACAGTTTTGACCTACTTTATTTCCATGTCACTTGGGATAGGTCTTTTCTTCTTCACGAAGGATGGTTTAGCGTTGAGTAGGCTTACTTTGCCTAACATAACTATTGGAGTTTTCATCTTCTTTGGTTTTAATGTTCCTGTGGAGCTTACCTACGGATCCTTCTTCATCATTCTCTGGGTTGTCTACGTCTTTTGTTTCGTTGCCTCTTGGAGGTTACGGGAAAACTTCCACCATGTGGTGAGGGCGAGTTTGCAACACCCAATCAACTTAGTCTTAAAGAACTTCCTTTTCACCCTGCCCATTATCACAAGTATACTGTTTGTGCTTGTAGTTGGAATTCATTCAATCCAAGATGCTGCGGGAATTCCAACTGGAGGTATAAGTTATCCAGATCCGTATATGGCACTTTTCTCGCTGGCCTACTCCCCTATTGTTGAGGAGGTGGCCTTCCGCCTTAGTCCAATAGGTGCCTTCCTAATCTTCTATGTGTGCTTGGCTGGGTGGAGGGGGGCTGCTCGGCTTCCTTTGAGGTGGAGGGTGAAGCTTGGGTTTCTAGCGTTTCTCTACCCTGAAGAAGCTAAGAGGACTGTTAGGCTTAGAAGCATAGGTGAGCATGGCTTTTTTCGAGGCATAAGCAAAGGTGAGTGGGTGATTGTGGTGTTAACTTCAGCTTTTTTCGGTTTAGCTCATTTTCTTTCAGGTTCAGGTTGGGGTCCCGGCAAAGTAACTTCAGCCTTTATTGTAGGCTTGGCCCTATGCATGGTCTACCTAGCCTATGGTGCTCATGCCCCAATACTTGTACATTGGTTCTTCAACTACTACACAAAGACTTTTGAAATCGCATCCGAGATCTATCCCAGCTTCTTTAACATACTACTAGATTTGGTTTACCTACTAAGTCTTACACTAGGCTTCTTAGGGTTAATACTTTTCTTGGCAGTTAAGGCTAGGTTATTAAACATAATTAGCTAGGGAGAAAATATTCCTCTGAATTTCTCAAAATATTAAAATGGGAATATTACAGGAAAGCAGTTAGTGTCAAGATGCTTTAGGTTACTCGGTGACCACTGTGACTTTTCCGTATCTCCCAACGTTAAGCTGGTTTTCGCCTCTGAAGGATGTTACGTAGCCATTTTCTATCTGAACAGTGTTGCCTACAGAAACCTTGTCTATGTCCTCGTTCCAGAGGGAAAGCTTGATTGTTCCAGATTCATCGGATAGAACTGCGGTTGCAACTCTGCTAGCGCCGAACTTTGTAACAACCTCCCTTGACTCAGAGATCTCGGTAACCTTGGCTTTCAGATCAACCTTTCTCATTCCGAGCTTCAGCTCAACTATCTTCATTGTACTCCCCTATTATGTTGAAACACTTGCCGTAGCAAAGTTTCCACCAACGCTAACTATCTTGACCTTAACGTGGTCCCCAGCCTTAGCTCCAGGCACGAATATTATGAAGCCCTCTATCTTAGCTATTCCATCACCTTTCCGGCCAACAGCCTCAACGTTAACCTCATACTCTTCGCCTTCCTTAACAGGCACAGGACCCTTAGATTGCCTAAAGCCTCTGGAACCCTCAGGGGAAACATCTCCTTCCTCCAATCAATCCTCCTCCCAATTTTGGTAAGCTAGTAAGTTAGGTGACGAAAGTCTACACAGAAAAAGTGGATTCCACCTTACGTGTAGGCTGAACTCTCACTTCACCAATACATCTAGCCAACCTTAAACGTCAATGCAACCTCTATTAAAGGCTTACCTAGAGGTTTGAAAGCCTCTAGGGCACAAAATAAATATCGTCCACGTTGAACGCTTTGCTCCTAATGCTTCCTCTAGGTGCGCCCAGTCTAAGATTTTCTATCCGGTGCATTGAAGCTATGGTTTCAGCCAAGGGTTTCAGCTCCCTAGGTATGTAGGCTGCTGAAAGCCCCTTGTTAAGCGGTATACCCCTACTCTTTTTGAAGCTCCAGATGGCTGAGTTAACAGAGGTAAACCTATCCAGCAGCTTCGTAAGGTTTGTTCTCCAAGCCTTCTGCTTCTCCGGGTATCCTTCCAGATGTATGCTTCTCTTTGAGTAAACCTCCCTCCACACTGCTTCTGTTATGAATGGGCATACTGGGGCAAGAAGCTTCAGGATTGTTTTTAGGCAGGTGTGCAGTGTGTACCAAGCTCCGCGTTGAAGCTTCTTATTGAAGCTGCCATCAGCGTTGTAGGCTCTTGCCTTAACAGCCTCGATGTAGTGGTCTGCGAAAACACTCCAAGCAAAGCTTCTGACAGCTAGGCTTGGCCCAAAAAAGTCCATGTTGTCGCCTTCCATGCGGCATAGGTTGATTAGGCGGTTAAGCTCACCAAGTATCATCCTATCCACCTTAGCCAACCTGAAATTTCTGTTGACAACTGGGAAGGAGGAGATGAACCTTGAGATGTTCCAGATCTTCGTCAGGAACTTTGAGGCGCCTCCAACCCTATCCTCTGAAAACCTGTAGTTTGAACCTAGCTTAGCCTCAGATGAGCCCCAGAGCCTGAAGGCGTCTACTCCAAACCTATCGAATACTGGTTCAGGCAAGACAACGTTGCCCTTCGACTTATGCATAGCCTCACCCTTCTCGTCGAGGCCCATACCTGACACCCTGACATGAACGAATGGTGCGCTTGAAAGTAGGTGGTAGGTCTTGAGAAGCGAGTAGTAGAGCCAGGTTCTAACTATGTCTTGGCCTTGAGGCCTAAGGCTGCATGGGAAAGCCTTCCTGAAAAGCCTCTTTTGATCCGGGTACCCTATGACTATTAGTTGCGTTAGGCTTGAGTCCATCCATGTGTCAAGTGTCCTCTCCTCACCTCTGAATTGGGTTGAACCGCATTCACAGCGTCCATGTGGAGGCTGTTCTCTCCAGGGCTGGTAGTACTTCCCCTTGCCTGGGAGACAGGGCTTCCCACAGCTTTTGCAGTACCAAAGCGGTATCTCCGTCCCATAGAACCTCCTCCTTGAAATCGGGTAATCAATAGAGATTGAGTTAATCCAGTTCATTAGAAGCTGCTTACTTTCAGGCGGATGAAAAATCATCTTCTCAGCCAGTTTACGTAGATTCTCCACATGGTCAAGCTGTCTCAGGTAGAACTCAGGCATTGATACGAATTCTATTGGGTTCCCAGTTCTCCAGCAAACAGGAACCTTGTGCTTAACCTCCTCCTTCCCAACAAGAATCCCTTGGGCAGAAAGATCCTCAACAATCCTACTTCTAGCCTCCTCAACCTTCAAACCCCTATATGGGCCAGCAGCCTCAGTCATCCTTCCATCCATGTTGATAGCTGTCTTCGGCCTAAGCTCAAGCTCCCTGAAGAGCCGTATGTCAGAGTAGTCTCCGAAGCTACAGATCATAACCAAACCTGTTCCAAACTCAGGCTTCGCGTAGCCATGCGCCAGAATAGGAACCTTCTGGCTGTAGATCGGCACAACGGCGCTCCTACCCTCAAGGTTGCTGTACCGCACATCCTCAGGGTTGAACAGTATCGCCGCACATGAGCATAGAAGCTCAGGCCTAGTTGTTGAAACAGCTACTTCACCGCCATCAGCCTTGAACCTAATAGTGTAAAGCTTTGTTGACTCCTCACGGTACTCAATCTCAGCATCAGCAATAGTTGTCCTGCACACTGAACACCAGTTTGTTGGCTTAGCATCCTCATAGATCAAGCCTTTGTTCCAGAGGTCTATGAAGGAGGCTTGCGTGACAGCCCTATACTCAGGGCTGTCTGTTCTATAGTAGTCTTCGAGGCTGCGGCTCATACCCATCCTTCTAGCTACCCAAACAAGATCCTTCTCAACCCTGTCAAGGAAGCTTCTGCACAGCGTCAGGAACTGATCCCTAGGCGTTTGGTGAGCTGATATCCCATGTATCTTCTCAACCTCCATCTCTATTGGGAGGCCGTTCCTATCAACCCCAAAGGGGAAGATAACCTCGTAACCCTTCATCCTAGAGTATCTTGCAACCATATCTATCTGTGCGTAGTGCGCAGCCTGAGCCACACCCCACCTACCAGAAGCATAAGGCGGAGGAGTGTCAATCGAGAATATAGGCTTCCTCGAAGCCAACCTGAACCTATAAAGCTTCTCGCTCTCCCAGAGCTTAAGAATCTCCTCTTCAATCTTAGGCTGCCACCTCTTCGCCTTGATCCTAGGCTCAAGCTTCATGCCTAACATCAACCCAAGCTTACTAAACCTGAATCCTTCTGATGCACTACTAAATTTATCCTAAACATAAAAAGCTTAGTTGGTTTCACCTAGCTCCTAACCTATAATAGGTTTTCGAAACCAAGGTTTAAATGTTCTATCCCCCAACATGTGTCCCTTTCTTTAGGTCTTTGAAGTATATGTCTGCTGGGTATAGATAACCTATTCCTTGGTGTGGTCGCTGATAATTCCAGTATTTGATGAATTCACGGTGGGTTTT
>Ga0315280_10000940_pt1 | contig 52373 bp, 46 predicted proteins | sample YL17G06_40_MG_FD_203697 | JGI IMG/M metagenome (GOLD analysis project Ga0315280, IMG submission 203697) | Sediment microbial communities from Yellowstone Lake, YNP, Wyoming, USA - YL17G06_40 | ecosystem: Environmental > Aquatic > Freshwater > Lake > Sediment | place: USA: Wyoming | collected... | reverse complement strand
TCGGCAGCTCCGCATGGTCGTCTGTGGCGCTGATGATCACATAGTATGGACAGCCCTTTAGGGCCGGGAGTTCCAGACCCACGGACTTCCCACCCAGCTCCGCGGGCGCCGCCGCGTCAGCGACCGAGCTCGCATAGTCCTCGTTGTCGGGGGAGCAGTTGTAGACCCTGACGTGGGCCTCTGACGCGGCCACCCCCGACGTGTCACCGAGGGTGTAGTCCACCTCCAGCGGAAGCACGTCGTCCTCGTACTCCCCCGGCGTCGCGGTCATGTCGGTTAGCGATAGGTAGGCTGAACACCCGTCGTAGCCGTAGCTCTGCTCCGGCACGTCGACTCTCACTGTGGCCTGGCAGTAGTAGACTCCCCGCTCCACCTTGGTGCCTGTCGCGGGGTTCCCTTGCTCGTCGGTCGGAGTGCCATCCCACTCGAGCGTGTCCGAGGGGTCCTGCTCCAGGAAGCAAGCCACCTTGGTACCCGTGACGATCTCGTGCACGAACACATTGGCGTACACAGGCTGAGGCTGGCCGTCGAAGTCCGGGAGCTCCTCCGGATCTGAAGTCCAGTCAAGTTGCACCGTTGTCGGCCCTTCGCCCGCGCCCTCGGGCGAGATGAGGAACACGCTCGGCAGGCCCTCGAGCGGGTTGTCGTCTGATGCGTGGCACTCCACCTCGACTGTGGGGTTGGCCACGGTGATGCTGCGTTCGATGGTGCACGCCGGCTGCTCGCCCCCGGGGAGCCACAGCTCCGCCTCGAGCTTCCACGATCCGTTGTGAGTAGGGCCCGAGTCGAGGGGGTCACCGAACCCGGACTGCTCGAACGACTCCCAGGGCAGCTTGAAGTGCCACTCGCCGCCTTCCTGTTGCGGACCCCCAATGTTGTCGCCGCCGTTGCACGGCATCCAGGCCGTCTCCCCGTGGCCGCCCTGCTCAAGTTCCTTGCAGAAGAACCTAACCTGTCCGCTGGCAGGAGGAGCAGAGCTCCACCTGACGTCCAGCATCACCATCCCGCCGACCGTCGCTCCCGCACCCGGCTGTACCCAGACGATCGTACCACCCGGCGGCGGGCCACCCAGCAGCTCGCACGGGGTCTTGCCACTAGCGGAGTCGTCGCCGGCCGCCGTCACGCCGACGTCTTGCCCTATCGGCCCGTCACGCCCGGGGCCCGGCCCGATGCCCATCGCGAGCGCTACGGGGAAGAGCAGAGAAGAGAAGAGAAGAGAAGAGAAGAGAAGAGAAGAGGTAACCGCCCGTGTGCGCATTTGTCACACTCCCCAAGGTTGCTGATAGACAGAGTGTAGCACATCCGTACGCCACACGCCACAGGCGTCTCCGGCCGAGACGGCGGAGCCACCGGCCGAAAGGGGCGGCTCTCGCAGGCCGGACGCCCGCTCGACGGATTCCGGAAGGTCTACGCGACCTGCCTACAGAAGCCAATAGGTTGTGTCGGGGAGAGGATCGGTGACATGCGCATCGGCTTCATCACGAACCTCGTGGAAGAGGACTTCGCATTCTGCCAGCGCGAGGGGATCCCATGCGTCGAGATCAACCTCAACTACGACATGGCGCCGCTCGGCATGGCCCAGAAGCTCAACGAATGGCGCACCAAGTATGGCGTCGACATCAGCCATGTCGGGCTGTTCGGGCGCGACTTCATATCGAAAGATGAGTTCGAGCGGGCCGAGCACATCAAGGACCTGAAGAAGTGCATGGACTTCGCGGCCGATATCGGTGCACCCATCATCACCACGGGCGGCGGCGAGCAGGGCGAGCGCACCGTCCGTGAGGCCTGTGACGAGCTGTTCAAGGTCCTTCCCGGCCTGCTCGAGTACGCCCATTCGAAGGGCCTCAAGTACGCTTTCTACAACTGCCACTGGACCAACTTCGTGACCGGGCCTCCGTCGTGGGACAGGATCCTCGACCGCCACCACGAGTGTGGCATCAAGTTCGACCCGACGCACCCGCTGTATGACCACAAGGACTGGGTGTCGCAGCTCCGCGACTTCGGCGGCAAGGTCTACCACGCCCACGCGAAGGACACCGTGCTGGTCGCGGGCCGACCGTGGGAGGACGTGCCGGCCGGGATGGGCTGCCTAGACTGGGGTGCGTTCTTCGCCCTGCTGTACCATCACGGTTACGCGGGCGACGTTAACATCGAGCCGCATTCAGGGACCTGGACGGGAGATCGCTTCTATAAGGGGATTCTGCTTGCGAAGAGGCACCTGGACCAGTTCCTGCTCCCATAGGTTGAGTGCCTCGCGCCTTGCGCGAACGCGCTAACTGCGGTAGCATTGGGCGAGCTGTTAGGCAAGTCTCACTTTGCGGAAAGGGGGGCGTGGACCGTTGTCAGAGCTCTGGGGGAGCACAGGGCAGCTCTGCGCTCCCCGAACCCTGAGTGCCGTGGCCCTCAAGGTCTCGCACGGGCCCGGCGTCCGGGGGTTGTCAGGATCGATGCCAACACAAAGCCGTGTACGGGAGTTTCTCCCAACGATGTGCGGCTACTAGGAGGTCGAGCGGGTTGGGTAAGTGGTACAAGAGACTATTCGTCGTTTCAGCGTTCCTGGCTCTGGGCACCGTGCTGGCAGGCGCCGCGTCGGCCGACATCTTCGACCTGGCGTCCGGCTGGCCACATCCGAACAAGTACGGGTACATGCGGGAGTTGTTCACCGGGGCGTACCCGGTCGTCAACGACACCGTCGACCTGCTGATCGTGGACGATCGTGTCATGGGCGACGGCATGACCGGTGACGATGACCACATCTACGTCCCGGCCGCCACGGCCGTCACGTTCCACATCACCAGCCTGGACGCCAACTACCTGGTGAAGATCAAGAGCACAGGCAACTCAGACCCGCTCCTCGAGGTCGCTGTCAGCGGCAACGGCGAGGGCGCGGGTGCCCTTACTCGCGGCCTGGGCCTCAAGGAGGTCAAGGACCTGCTGGTCTTCAAGGAAGGCAAGTACAAGGTCTGCACCGGCATCTCCGTCGTCCCGCAAGGGTAGCTACGCAGAGCGCGGCGCCGACTGGGTGCAACGAGGTGACCTTCAGCGTCCGGGCCCATGGCCCGGACGCTGTTCTCTTGTGGACACTGAGACCGGGAGGGCGCAGATGCCAGCGGCGCGACAGGTACTCCGCGCGGCCGCAGTTCCGCTTCCGCTCCTCTGCATCGCGGTAGGCTGTGCAGGCGGCCCGCCGGCGGAGCAGCCGCCTGCCGCAGGCGACGTGCAAGCACAGGTTCTGGCCTCCGGACTCGGCCGGGTCACCCTCCTGGCGCTCGCCGACCAGATGGTCTACTTCACGGAGGCGACGGCTCAGGGCGTGTCGGTGCGAGGGGTGCCGATCGGTGGGGGCGCCGCGTTCACTGTCGCAGCCGGTCTTGCCGATGTGCCCAGCCTTGCCGCTCTGGGGAGCGCGTGCGCATACCCCGATGTCACCACCGGCGATCTGTACTGGGGAAGCGCGACCGCCGGTCCTACGCTCGCGGGGCTCGGGTTCTCCGGCGAAGTGGGAACATGGGTCGCGAGTGAGGGAGATGTGGTGGTCTTCACCACCACCGACACGGGGCTCGTGGCGTCCGTCGGCCTCTCCGTTCCGGATGGCTCGGGCGAGTCGCCCACCGCACCGCCGGACTTCCTGCGAGCCATCGGGGCGGCACCGGATGCGATGCTCCTCGCGGCCGGTTCCGAGAGCGTCTACATGGCGGTCGGCGGGGCCTCGACCCTTGCCTCCCTGCCTCGCTCAGGCACCGCCGCGGACCAACCGGAGACCCTCGCGGACACAATCGGCACCATCGCCGCCATCGACGCCGAGGGTACGCGGTACGCCGCCGCGGGCAGTGCCGGTGTCTACGCCAACGGCCGCGTGATCTCGTCGACGAGTGACGCGGTGGCGGTCGCCGTGATGGGCGACTCAGTCTTGTACGCTACCTCGACGGCACTGCTGGGGCGGATAAGCGGCCGCGCGGAGGAGCGGGTGCTCAGCGCGACGGACGCGACGGCGGTCGACGCCCGCGGGACCGTAGTCGTGTTGGCCGACAATCCGGCGGGCGGCGGCCGTATCCGCCTGCTCGACCTGGGGCAAGCCCAGCCCGAGTCCTAGCCCAGCGCGCCAATCCTCACCTCACGGTTCTGCCGGTCCTCCGTGATGAGGCAGTACCTGAGCGTGTCGGTGATCGTCGTCTGCGCGTCGCGCACCTTGACCTTCACGCCCGCGTGGATCTCGCCGGAGACCTTCACAACGCCGCCGGGCGATGCCGCTAGGTCCGCCTGGACAGCGGCCAGGTCGGCCTCCAACGTCTCGATATGACCCCTGAGGGCCACCCGCTGTTGGATGGCCTTGGCGATGTTCGCGCGGATCTCCTGGGGGAAGTGCGACAACTGCTCGTCGCTGGCGATAGGTCCGAGCGCACGGTCGAACTTCCTGATGTTCTCGAGGCACTCGATGATCTGTGCGCGGAGGTCGTCGCGACGGTCCAGCAGCGCCCAGTCCAGGCCGACGAGCACCTCGGTCTGGATGCCCGTGGGGGCACCGAGGCGCCGCACCTCGACCACCCGGCCGGCCCTTGTGATGCCGCCGATGATGGACCCCCGACCTTGCGTACATATCACCGATCCGCTGGCGCTGATGTCGGAGTTGAGCACGCCCTTTCGGATGACCACGTCTCCACCCGAGCGTATGCTGACATTCTCAGCGAACGCCGCGTCAACGTCGCCGCCGGCTGTGATCCGGCCCCGCCCGCCGCCGACGACTCCCTGGCTCACCGTCACCTTCCCATCGGCCTCTATCGTAGCCGCGCCCACGGACCCCACCACCTGCACGTTACCCCCCGCGCGGATCACGGCGCCTTCCGCGACGTTGCCTGCGATGGCGACGTTACGCACGAAGACGATGTCGCCGTGCGCCACGGTCACGTCGCCTTTGTGCATGTATTCCGTCAGGATGTAGATGGTGTTGTTCGACTGGTCGAGCCGGAGCTCACCGGCCTCGGTCGCGATGTACTGCGTGATGGGCCCATCTTCACGCGTCGTGACGCGGAACGTAGGCCGCGGGGCATGATCCTGGACGGGCGGCCCGGCCACGGGTTCTCCGAACACGTTGGTGCCGGGTGAGCCTTCGGTCGCCGCTGTCTTGCGGGCCACTACCTGCCCCTCGTTGACGTTGAGTATCGGCGCCTGGAAGTGATAGTCGACGAGGGCGGAGCCCCTATCCCCGCTGTCGAGCGCCGTAGGGGGCTCGGGCAGGTGCACCAGAATATCGAACCGCGCGGGTGTCCCCGGCTCGGCCGGGGTACCCTCGGCAACCACCCCTGTGAGCGGCTTACCGAGCTCCGCGCACCGTGCCACGAGTGATCTGACGCGGTCCTCGTCCAGTCCGTAGGCGATGCCCGCGTCCCAGAGCGCTTCCAGAGCCGCAGAGGCCGCCAGCGGCTTCCCGTCATGCGTAGCGGGAACGACGGTGAGAGTCACCATCATTCCGTCGGTCGAGACCTCGAAATCCGACCGACCGTCCCTGCTCTGCCCCGCCGTTGGCGGCTGAGAGCGTCTCACCCGGCGCCACCCCTCCAACGACCGCGCTCGGCGTCACCGCACGGACCTGACCCACCAAGCGATGCGCCGCGCTGCGTTTGTAGAACCCATGGCGTGCCGCCCGCACCAAGATCCGCCGCACCTACGAGCCCCGGCAGAACGGGCCGGGCCGCTTGCTCCCGAGCGACCAACGCTGGGCGGGCATTCGGGCGGATGCCCGCCTGATCCTGTTACTGTTCCTGACACGGACCCACAACCAGGTCGCCCTGAGGGCGTCTACCGCATCGGCCGCCGGGTGAGCATCACGCCTCACCCAGCTTCCTCGGGACGTGCACGGCCCGCGGCCCGCACCCGCGACCACGTCGGCGCGAGCCCTAGACCAGCGCTCCGATCGTTACCTCGCCGCTCTCGCGGTCCTCGGTGATGGCACAGTACCTGACGGTGTCGGCGATGGTCATGCGAGCGTCGCCCACCCTGACCTTGACCCCAGCGAAAGCCTCCCCGGAGACCTTCACGACGCCCCCGGGCAGAGCCGATAGGTCCGCTTGGGCGACGGCGAGCTCGTCAGTGAGGGTCTTCAGATGGTCCGCGAGCAGCTCGCGCTGCCGGACGGCCTTCGCCACGTTCGCCCGGACGTCCGGGGCCAACCGGGCCAAGTGCTCCTCGGAGGTGAGTGACCCCAGAACCCGGTCCGACTTCGCTATAGTCTCAGTGCACCACGCGATTCTCGTGCGAAGCTCATCACGGTGCTCCAGCAGAGCCCAGTCGAGGCCGACGATGACCTGCGTCTCCGCGGAGGTCGGAGCGCCGAGGCGCCTCACCTCTATCACGCGGGCGGCCCGGGTGATGCCACCGATGATCATGCCCCGGCCCTGTGTGCAGACTACCGAGCCGCTGGCGCTGATGTCGGAGTTCAGAACACCCTTGCGGATGATCACGTCGCCGCCCGCTCGGATCACCGCGTTCTCGGCGAAGGCTGCATCGACGTTCCCGCGGGCGGACACCAGGCCGCGGCCCCCTGCCACAATCCCTTGGCTGACGGTGATGTTGCCACCCGCCTCAATCGTGGCAGCCCCCACAAGCCCCACGATCCGAACGTTGCCGCCCGCTCGGATGACGGCGTTCTCCACGACATTGCCTGTGATGGCAACGTCACGCACGAATATGATGTCGCCGTGTGCCACCGTGACGTCGCCCTTGTGGATGTACTCGGTCGCGACCGTGATGGTGTTGTGAGTCTCGTCGAAGCGGAGCTCGCCGGCTTCCGTCGCGGTGTACCGGGTGATGCCGCCGGCTTCGGTCGCGACGATGCGCAGCATCGGCCGAGGGGTGCGATCGTCGGAGGGCGGCGGGGCAACGGGCCCACCGAGAACGTCCGTGCCCGGCGTGCCGGCGGTCGGCGCGGTCCTACGCGCCACCTCCTGTCCCTCATGGACGTTGATGATCGGCGCGTCGAAGTGGTAGTCGACCGTGCCGGTCGCCTCGTCCTCCCCTTCCTCGCCGGTCGGCCGTTGGGGAGGATGGACTAGGAGCTCGAACTTGGCCGGCGAGCCCGGCTCAGGTGGGGTGCCCTTGGCGACAACGCCGGTCAGTGCCTTCCCGAGCTCGGTGCACCGGGCTACAAGCGACTTGACGCGGTCCTCGTCGAGGCCGTGCACGATCCCCGCGTCCCGGAGTCGCTCAAGCACGACGGAACGCTCAGCCGGATTGCCGCCGTGCGTCGCGGGACTGACCGTGATGGTCACGGCCATCTTGTCGTCAGAGATCTCGAACTCCACTCGGCCGTCGACGCGCTGCCCCACAGTCGGGGCCTGAGAAGGTCTCATCGGGCGCCCCTCCTCCAACGACCATGCTCCGCACCGGCAACCTGACGCGAGCTACCGGTCAACACGCGCCAAACCCCGTCTCTTATGTTAGGCCGCGGGCCAGTAGCTCCTGCACACGAGCACGCATCGGCAGCGACGGTTGGGCCCCATACTCCGTAGCGGCCAGCGCGCCGCACGCATTGGCAAAGGAGCCTGCCTGGTTCTGACCCAGCCCCTCGCACAGGGCCACGGCCAGGCCCGCGGTGAAGGCGTCGCCCGCGGCCGTCGTGTCGACGGCCGCGACGGCGAATGCGGGCACGTGAGTTCTCCCCTCTGGGCCGCTGATGACACATCCTCGGTCGCCGAGCTTCAGTGCCACGTACCCCACTCCCGCTTCGCGGATCCGATCAGCGCACGCCAACGCCCCGGCGACCGAACTCGTGTCGGCGCCGGGCACGAGGGCAAGCGCCTCCGTCTCGTTCGGTGATACAACGTCCGGTTCGCGCCAAAGGTTTGGTATCGTGGTCTGGACCGGAGCGGGGTCCAGGATCACCCGGCAACCGGCTTCCTTGCCGAGGCGGATGGCCGCGGCCACGGTTTCGATCCGCATCTCCTGTTGGAGTAGCAGGGCGTCCGACCTTGATAGCACGTCGCGGTGTTCGGCGAGGTCCCCCGGTCCCACGGACAGGTTGGCGCCGGAGGCGAGCACAATCGAATTCTGGCCCGAGTCCTCGACCATGATAAGGGCGGTCCCGGTGTGCGAGGCGGGATCCACCCGAACCCGGGAGACGTCGATGCCCTCGGCCGCCAAGCCCCTTACCATCGACGCGCCGAGGTCGTCGTCGCCGACGCGTCCGATGAAGGTGACGTCCGCTCCGAGGCGGGCGGCCGCGACGGCCTGATTGGCGCCCTTGCCGCCCGATGCCCTGAAGAAGCCCGTGCCGGGCAGCGTCTCGCCGGCGAGCGGCAGGCGGGGCACTTTCAACACGAAGTCAACGTTCACGTTCCCGATGACGGTTATGCGCCCGGACATCGCGCCGACTCCCTCACCTGGTTCGGCCCCATGCCGGCGTCAGGTGGCATACCCCGCAGCCTGTACGCCGCCCTCGAATACAAGCTCCTTGTCGGCCAGGAGGGACGTCAGAGCATCCATCTTGCGCCCCCGGGCTTGGTCGATGCGGCCAAGGATGGTCTCCGGGTCGATCCTGCGCCTGACGACCGCCTCGATCGCTCCCGCCACGGCGAGGGGATCGTCGGTGCCGGGGCATAGGACGTTTCTGCCCATCGCGACCCCCCGGATGTTCCGCGCTTCGCCGATCGCCGCGGACACGTCGGCCAGTAGTCGCGTGACATCGGGCGGGCTGTTTGCATCGGTGAGCAGGAAGGGCAGAGTGGCGGCCTCTGTAGCGCGGCGCATACCCTCGAAGCGGGGCACGGTCAGCCACGTACGGGTCGAGGTCTCGCCGAGCGCGGCCGCGATCCCAACCGCACGCGCCCATTCGTCGGGGTCCAGCAGCGTCTCCCACGTGCGCTCGCCGGTGCGCTTCACGGGCTGGCAGTCGATGAGTGCGATCATCTGTGCGTGGTTCACGTCGGTGATGACTCTGGCGCAGCGCTCGAGGGCCCTGGCGGTGTCGGGGCTATCGGGATCGATGCGAAGCAGCATCTTCACCCCGTCGCACCGGATGTGCTTCGCCCGCTCGACGTTGAACGCGGTGAATGTGTCGGCCATCTCAAACGTCGATCCGAGCAGGCCGCCGCGGTTCATGCTGCCGATGAAAACCTTGCCGTCGAGGAAGGCCGGGCCGGAGTTCTCCCGCAATACCTGCTGTACGAGGCACAGATCCTCCAGCACGTCCGGGGTGCCGATCACACCGTCGAACACGCCCCCGAGGAGCACTCGGACGATCCTGGCCAGGTAGTCGTACCGGATGGTCAGCGCCATGTCGCCGCCGGCGGACGCGGTCACGCCCCTTGCCGGATCGTCGGCGGCCAGCACCAGCAGCTTACCGTCCGGCGCCAGTTCCTTACGGGGCTGCCGGGTCTGGGTGGCTTTGTACGCCGCGACTGGGTCGGTGGCCCTCACGTCCGATATGAGGTCGTAGATCCGGCGAGGGAAGAACCGCTCGGCGCTGAAGGTGAAGGTCTGAGAGCTGCTCATGCGTACGTTCCTCTTCTGGTTGTATGTCGCGTATACTTCCGCGCAGAGGCTATTCAGCGGCCGGACGGTCTTCCCTGCGAGCCTCGTCACCCAAACCGCGGGATAGAGGGTGCCCAATGGAACGCTCGGACCGAGGCTGCGCGCGGTGCCTCGCACTGTGGTGTGTGGCAGCGGCGGTGGCAATGCTCTGCTCCTGCGAGAGCGGCAGGTCGCAAGCACCCGCCGCGGCCGCGGCCGAGACGATCGGGTCGCCCGCCGCAGCAGGCGCCGTGGCCCAACCCACGCGGCCGGCCGTGCCCCTGTCGGACGAGGACAGCTCCGCCGAGGCGGACAGCTTCTTGGCGGACAGACTGACGGGTGGGAGGCACTACTTCCTGCAGATCTCGGACACGCACATCGGGGGTGGGGCGGAGGCCCAAGGCGAGAAGCAGCTCTTCCCCACTGTGCACCCTAGCGAGAAGTTGCGACACGCTCTCAAGATCATCTCGGCTTTTGACCCGAAGCCGGACTTCCTCTTGATCACCGGCGACCTGACGGACCACTGCCTCGCCGCCGAGTACGAGAGCTTCAAGCGCGTGCTGGCGGAGGAGTGGACCGGGCCTGTGGCCGTGATGCGAGGCAACCACGACTCAGACCTGGCCACATTCCTGGACGAATTCGGCTATCTGCCCTACGCGGAGCCGCAGCGCATGACGAACACCGGGTTCTGCTACGCCTTCGACTACGAGGGCATTCGCATGGTGTGTCTCGATTCGGAGAAGTACGGCTCCGCGCTGCCCGAGTCAGAGTGGCTGGCGGGCGAGATGGAGGCGGCACGCGATCGGGCTGTGCTTGTCGCCAATCACCGGCATCTGTTCGGCACGAGGAACCGGCTCGTGGACAGCATCAAGGGTGGTCTGCCGCAGCCTGAGGCCGAGGCGATGGCGCGGCAGCTTCGGGGCGCGAGTCACCTTGCCGGCCTGCTGTGCGGGCACATTCACTACACATCGGTCAGGGAGCAGGACGGGATCCGGCAGTTCACGCTCACGTCGACCTTCTACGCTATTGAGTCGCTCGGCTCGGCCGAGGGCGGCCTGTTCGCGCGCCTGGTGCATGTCGACGGCGGCGAGATGAAGTGGGCGGCGATCAAGGATCTGCGGGGCACAACCCGGCTAGAATGGCCGGTTGTCGAGCATCAAGGCGGCGACGAAGGGGCCGCAGCGCGCGAGAATGTCCAGTGATCCGGGCGCTCGCCCGACCCGACTGCACCGCCGACTCCACGGATAGCGGATGACCTCGTTTCTGCGTAGCAGGCAGATGCGCGACGCGGACCACGTCATGATCTCGGCGATGGTCGGCATCGCCGTGTTCGGAATGCTGACGCTCCGGAGCATCCCGGGTGCGGACTTTCACAGGCAGACACTCCTGTTCGTGGTCGGAGTCCTGTTCTTCCTCGCAGCCGCGTCCATCGACTACGGCTGGCTCCGCCACTCGTGGCAGCCGCTCTACTGGGTGACCTTGTCAGTGCTCGTCGTGGTGCTCGTGTTCGGTCGCGTGGTGCTCGGCGGCAGATCGTTCATAGCCGTGGGGCCGATCCAGGTTCAGCCGTCCGAGTTCGCCAAGGTGGTCCTGATGGTCTGCCTGGCCGTCTACGCGTCCGAGGCGGGCTCACAGATAAGGGATCCGCTCGAGCTGTCGTTCTCGTTCGTGTCCCTGGTGCTGCCGGTCTTCGGTCTGATCTTGGCACAACGGGACCTGGGCACCGCTCTCGTGATACTGTCGATCTGGCTCGGGGTGATGTACTTCGCCGGGGCGAACCTCTGGCACCTAGCCGCGTTCATAGTCGGGTGTATGGTGGTGGCGAAGCTTGGGTGGGACCACGGGCTCGTGCCCCAGTACAGGATCTACCGCATCCTGGCGTGGCTGCACCCTCGGGACTTCCTGGACCCCCAGGCGGACTACGGGATGCCCGGGATGCAGTACCTGCAGGCGTGGCGCGCCATTGGCTCAGGTGGGATCTGGGGCCAAGGATACGGCAGGGGCCAGCTCACGCAGTTCGGGCGCGTGCCCGAGCAGGCGACTGACATGACCTTCTCGGCCCTGGGCGAGGAACTGGGGTTCGTCGGCTGCATCATCATTGTGATACTCTACGGGATCGTCATCTGGCGCGGGGTGAACACCATCGCGCAGACGCAGCATGACCTGGGCCGCTACATCGCGGCAGGTGTGATCTCATACCTGGCATTCGAGGTGCTCGTGAGCATCGGCATGAACGTTGGGCTTCTGCCCATCACCGGCATCCCATTGCCGCTTTTCTCGCGCGGCGGGTCCAACCTCCTGTCGACGATGATCGCGATGGGCCTTCTCGTGAACGTCCACCTGAGGCGCAGGCGCATTACCTTCGAAGCGGCAACATAGTCCTCGCCGATGCCGGACTGGGAAGCTCTTCTCATGGAACCGACCATCGCCAACCTAGCGGCGATCGACGCGGCCGGCAAGCACGTCGTCGGGTGGCAAGGCGTTCGCGTCATCGTGCCGCTCGACTGGGAGCCGGGGGCTCTGTCCGGGGGCTGGGACGAGGGCTACTTCCGCATCGACGAGCGGCTGGCCCCGAGGCTCGTGGTCCGCTGGTTGCCGGACGAGTCAACGAAGAAGCTCTTCGCGCGGGCGTCCTCCCGCCAGGCCGGCATCCAGCAGGTGGCCGAGAACTACCTCGACGGGCTCGTCCGTACCCACAAGAAGAAGCGCCGCAAGGTGGAACATCGGCTCACCGACCGTCTGCTACCCCGCCGTCAGCTCGACATCACGCCGGCGGCCTTCTTCGAGTGGCAGCTTGTCGGCCACAACGTGTACGGCGTGGGCTTCTCGGGCGAGTGCCCACACTCGGGGCGCATTTTGCTGTGCGAGATGACCGGCATGTCGATGGCCGAGACACGCGACTGGGCGTTGATCACCCTCGGCACGCTCCGCCCATACCCCGAGTCGGACGACTCGGTGCTCTGGAGCGCCTTCGGCCTCAGGCTCGCCCTCCACAAGGAGTGGCGGCTCTCCGGCACCTCCCTCCTCGGCGGGAAGGTGGAGTTCGGATTCAGCCGCGCCGACGGCTCGAAGCTGACGGTCCAGCGGTGGATCGCGAGCATCGCCCTAGGCAAAGGGGACCTGGTCGCCTGGGCGAAGAAACAGCTAGCCAGGGATCTCAAGAACGAGTTCCGGTTCCGAATGGAGCGTGGCCTGTGTAGGGGGCACCCGGCGGTGCTCGCCGAGGGCACCGTCCGCTCCGCGAAGGAGCGTGTGACCCATTCGGCCAGGCGGTTCGTGAAGATCGAGACCCCGTTCCATCTGGTGTGCCGCGCATGGCACTGTGAGCCCGAGAACAAGCTGTTCGTGGTCCGGGCCGTCTGCAAGGAGTCGGAAAGAGGCTTCGCGGATGAAGCAACGGCTCGGTTCATGTGTCACATATGACCTGATGGATGCCGTCTGCCGCAAGTTGGTCCTGCTATTGGCCGCCGGGATGATCCTGGCGCTGCCGGTGTCGCTCGCCTGGGCGCAGGAGACCGAGGAGACCGATCCAGGCCAGCAGGCCGCCACCGAGATCGCCAAGCTGAAGCAGCTCCTCGAGGCGGGCGACCTCGATGGAGCCGTCGCCGCCGCGACACGCGCCACCCAGCTCGTGCCCGACATGGGTGCCGCGTGGCGCGCGCTCGCTTACTGCCATCAGGTCCGTGGCAACGAGAACGAGGACGACAAGGAGGTCGCGATCGAGTGCTACGCGCGCTCGCTGAGCCTCGAGGAGTCCGAGGAGGCGCGGCAGCAGCTACGGATCCTGGTGCAGACCGGGCGGTACCCGGAGTGGGTCACGGAGGGTGCGCTGAAGTACCTCCCCGGCGACTACGACCGGCGAACCGTCACCTTCCGCGACCCGAGGCTGCCGACCGAATCGAAGCAGGACCTGGTGATCGCGGTCGGCACGAAGCACTTGTACCCGGAGCAGGTACCCAAGAGACACTCAGTCTATGGCTCGAAGTTCGCCGGAGTCGTCTACGGATTCGTGAGCGACCCCAAGGACGATCTGAGGCGCCTTAGGCTGGCGGTCCGAGTCTACTATCCCACCGATTCGCTATCGGTTGTGCACAAGGACTACACTGGGGAGGCGAGCAACACGGCGCTCGTGCTTGGGCGGCTGCGCGCCTACTATGCGGCGTACATGGGCAAGAGCGCCACCGATCGGCTGGCTAGGCCCTTGTCCGCCTACCTGATCGAGGGGGCCCCGACCGCACCGGAGGGTCTGAGGCCGGATGTGGCTGTATGGCGCATCGAGGAGGCCAGGCAGCCCAAGGACTGGGTGCTCGACATTTGCAAGGGTTTCGGCCATGCGGGGTTCAGCGCCGTCGGACAGTTCGCCGATCCGGAGCCTTGGGCCGGCGGACTCATCGGCAGGCTGATCTACGCGAAGTGGCTCTGCGTCAACGCGATCGACGAGCGCCCTCAATGGGGCGCCGACGAGGTGGATCTCGCCGATGCCGTGGAGACGGAGGGGGTCCCCGCGATTCAGGCCTTCCTCGCCGCCACACCCAACGATGAGAACATGAGCGACGGGTCCGCACAAGCTCTGCAGAGGGCCCTGGGGGCCGCTCTGTACGGCGAGCTGTCCCTCGGCCCGGCCGAGCTGGCCAGAGCGCTCGCGCCGAACGAGCGCGTCGACGCGCAAGGGCTGGTGTGGAAGGTCGGGCAGGCGTTCCGCGATCGCAAGCCGGCGAGCGTCCGTGTGCCCGGGGGGCTCTGGATCGAGGAGGGGAGCGACACGGTCGACCCGTTCCACCTCCTGACGGCGGACGGGACGCCGTGCGTGATGCTGCCCGGTCGGCCGGTTCGCTACAAGGTGTTCCTGGCGCAGGGGACGTGGACGCTGCGTGCGGTGGCCGAGGCGCCGCCTGACTCAGAGCGCCCAACGGTGTTCACTGTGACGCTCGAGGGCGGGCCGCGGCGGCCGCAGCTCAGCGGCGTACTGATGCTGCGCCAGGGCCGGAAGCTGGCCACGGGCACGCTAGGCGAGGTGCCCAACGGCTGGTACGTTGTAACGCTGACGCACGACAACGCTCAGGGCACGGTGGCCCTGCAGTCGCTGACGTTCTCGCAGCCGTCGAGCTCGGTGCCGTAGTCGCGACTCCAGCCGTGTATGCGCGATGGCACAGAAGTGAGGAACATCCGAAGTGCTACGTGTTTTCCGCAAGATCGGCGACATACTGACGCCCGGAAGGCGTGTCGACGGCGAGCTCCTGACCGAGCTCGAGGAGGCGCTTATCCAGGCCGATGTTCGCGCCGAGACCGCGATGCGACTGGTCGGAGACATCGCCGAGAAGGGCCGCGCCCAGCGGCTCGATGCCGAGGGCGTGCGCGCCCTGCTGAGGGACGACGTAGCGCGAATCCTCGACAACGGCATGGACCGGACGCTTGCCTACAGCTCCGAGCCGCCGACGGTGATGCTCGTCGTCGGCGTGAACGGCACCGGGAAGACCACGACGATCGGCAAGATCGCCGCCTACTACGGCCGGTACGGCCACAAAGTCATGCTCGCGGCCGGCGACACCTTCCGCGCGGCAGCTACCGAACAGCTTCGTATCTGGGCTGAGCGCGCAGGTGCGGAGATCGTCGCCCACAGGGAGGGAGCCGATCCCGCGGCGGTTGTCTACGACGCCATCACCGCCGCCAAGGCCCGCGGTTACCACGAGGTGATCGTCGACACCGCAGGCCGGCTACACACCAAGGCGAACCTGATGAAGGAGCTGGAGAAGATCCACCGGGTCTGCGAGAAGGCGGTCGGGCGTACGGCGGACGAGGTGCTGCTCGTCGTAGACGCGACGACCGGCCAGAACGCGCTACGCCAGGCGGAGGTCTTCAAAGACAGCGTGAAGCTGACGGGTGTCGTGCTCACCAAGCTTGACGGCACCGCACGCGGTGGTGTCGTGCTGGGCATCCAGTCGGAGTTCGGAATACCTGTGAAGCTGGTCGGGATCGGTGAGAGAATCGAGGACCTGGTCGCGTTCGATCCCGCCTGGTTCAGCGAGAACATGTTCTGAACGGTGGCGGAAGGCATGTCTCTGCTAGAGGTGCCCCTTTTCCCGACACCAACTGTGCTGTTCCCGGGCACCGTGATCCCTCTGCGCGTTACGGAGGGCCCGCTGCACGCCGCGATCGAGCACTGCGTCGAGACCGACACGCCTTTCGGCGTCGTTCTGGTCGATATGCTCGACTCCGGCCAGGCCGTTCTGTCTGAGGTCGGCACACTCGCGGCTGTGCACGACCACACGGTCGCGGATGATGGCTCGATCGAGGCGGTGGGGATCGGGACAGACCGCTTCCGGATCCTGAGGATCGTGCGCGACTCGCCCTTCATAGCCGCGGAGGTGGCCAAGCTGGCCGACGAACGGGCCGACCTCAACGACCGGCCCGTTCGAGAGGCCCTCGAAGACCTGTCGGCGCGGTTTCGCACGTATGCCGGCCTCGCGCTGCCCCGCTTGCCGGAGACCGTGGAGGTTCAGTTCCCCTCCGACCCGACCGCCCGGCTCAATCTCATCTGCTCGGCCATGATGGTGCCGCTAAGGCAGAAGCAGAGGCTGCTCGAAGAGAACAGCACGGCGCGCCGGATCGAGATCGCTCTCAGCATCCTGCAGCGCGAGATCTGCGAACTGGACGCGCTTAGGGCCGCAATCGCCATCCTCCGCGGCGAAGACGATGTGTCGTTCCCGCTCGGGCTGAACTAGCGATCCTCCGGTGTGGGTAGCCGCTCACGCTTCCGATCGGTGAGGCTGCTCGCGGGGTCGGAGAGGTCGGCGTGGGGTCGGATGCGCTCCGCCTCGGAGGGGCTGGATTCCACGGCCCAGGTCGCAAGACCTGCGGAACCGGGGGCAGCACGACCGAGTCGCGAAGCGACGGCATTGGGCCGCCCGCAAGGCCACCTGTCGTCGGCCAGCTACCACCGGAGCGTGCGCCAGTTGGAGTTGCGGATCTGGCTTGGGGTCACCGTGTGCCGCCCGATGACCTCGGAGTGGCGCTTGCCGTCGCGCACACCGACCGAGTAGGCCTCCTGGTTGTAGCCCACGTAGTTTGAGTCCACGACATCGATCCCGCCGGTCAACCTCTTGACGGACACGGCCATCTGCCCGCTGTCCGTGCCCGACTTGTGGAACACCAGGTCGCCGGGCTGTGCGTCGCGCGCGCTGGGGTAGTCTGCCGGGTGCAGGTCCGACCACTTGGGGAGAAGCCGCGTATAGCCCGCTCCGCGCCGCAGGATCAGTTGGGCGAAGAAGACGCACTGCCCGCCGCGTCCGATCCCCGACTTGAGCGCGTACTCGTCGTCCGTACCGAAGTAGTCACAGACTGACGATTCCTCTCCGTGCTGACCTTTGACGGCCTTGAAAGCGGGGACATCGTTCGCGAGGTAGTTCCAGTCACTGACGATGTTGCCGTCTATGGCCTTCCCGTCATGCGGGCCGTCCTTGTCCCGCGTGCCCAGGTACGACTGCCTCAGGGCGTACCAGCACTCGTAGACAACCGACATATGCAGGTCGCTGGGGTCCATGATGAGGGGGAGTGCGGGTGCGGCTGGCAACCTCGCCACGCCAGATGCCGTGGTGGCTGACGCCGCTATCCCCACAGCCAGCAAGACTAGAGCGGATCGAAGCCCTCCGCTTATGCTGATCACCTCACGGCCGACGCCGTCGGCTCCTCCGCCCTTCGGCGGCGCAGCCTAGCTTCCTCGTCCGTCCGTCACCGGCTCCGCCGCCCGCCCCGCCGGGCCGACGAACGCGGGCCTGGCCGCAAGCTGCGCGATGCTCTCCGCAGTCTTGCGGGTGTTGGCCTCGATGTCACCGACCACCTGAAGGGACTCGGCGAAGAAGAACTCGTTCAGCGACAGCATGGCGCAGAACAGAGCGCCGGCGAGCCCGTAGACGACCATCGCCAGCCCGGCGAACGTGGACATGCCCCGCCCCGCCCCACCGAACAGGTCGCCGCCGTGACTCTTCGGACCGCTGCGGCCCGCAAACGTCGTCACGAACAGCCCGACGATCGCCAGCAGCATACAGAGGGCGGCGGCCGCTGCGAACAAGTAGCCAAACGTCCGCGCTGAGCGGATCACGATGGCATGCGCTGGGTACCGCTCGCTTCCACGCGGCGGCCCCGCGAATGCCGTCCGCAAGGTCGGCACGCCTGCGGGGGTCACCCCGGGCGCGCGCATTGGCGCCCCGCAGTCGGGGCAGTACTCGTAGCGAGTATAGAGGTGCTTTCCACACTTCGGACAGGTGTCCAAGGGGATCCCCTTCCTCGGAGGGGCCGGATGGGGCCGGGGCCCCATCCGGCCCACGCGCCCTAGAGTCGCGAAGCGACGGCATTACATAGCCCAGGGCGCGAGCCCTGGGAAACAGACCACAACAGCAGCGAGTCGCGAAGCGACGGCATTGTGCCAAGCCTCCGAGCGCGCTCACGCAACCTACTCCCACACGTACCGCTCGTCCCACTCCACGCCGTGGGCCGACAGAAGGTCCCTGAGCTCCGTCTGGAAGGCGAACGCCTTGTGGTGCTCGGCCTGGCGCTCGATGTATGCGCGAACGCCGTCAGCATCCGCAGGCGAGACGGTGAACGCCGCATAGCCGGCCTGCCACGCGAAGCCGGGTACCGTCGGTTGGCGCTGACTCGCCCACCGGGAGGAGTTGGCCTTGATGAACTTCATGGCGTCAGACAGGCTGAGGTTGGGTGGAAGGCTGATGAGCAGGTGCGCGTGGTCCGGCGTCACGTTGACCGCCAGCGCGCGACCGCCCCGTTCTGACACGAGCTTCGCAACGTACAAAGGCAGTTCCACCAGTAGGTCGTTGTCGATTACCGGCGCGCGACCCTTCGTGCTGAACACGATGTGGTATACGAGGCTGGTGAGAGTCTGACCCAAGCCAATGCCGCCCTTTCAGGGCTCGGTGTGAAGGGCCGACGTGTCCCAGGGCTTGCGCCCTAGGCTATGCAATGGCGTCGCTTCGCGACTCAGAGCGCCTGCTCACCCGGTTGCGCACGCGCCGCACCCTGCGATGCCCCTACCTCTCCGGCACGACCTCATCGATGTCCCCCGCGGCCCACTTCACGCCGGAGACGATGAGCTCGAGGGGTTTGGGGAAGCGGCAGAGCGCCCGTACGGTCCCCACTCGCTACCCCCGCGTTGCCACCTCGATGCACTCGCGCGGGACCTTGGTGTAGGGGTCGAAACCCTGGCTATAGTGTCTCGGGGACCACGACGCGTCGCAGCTCGCCTTGTTCCGGTCTGTCGACCACACATGACAGTGACTGCAGTCGATACACCGGTCGCTCTGCTTCATCTTGGCCACAGCTCGACACCTCCACTGCTATCTCCTGAAGATCAGGCAGTTGTACTCACTGGTCGTGGTCGTCTTCCCGCCAAGCAGCGAGGCGAGACACCCACACCCCGCGGGCTCCGTCACGGAGATCTGCGCCACTTGGTCCAACTCCCACCCCTGGCTCGCCAGGCGTTGAGCCGGCCGGCTATGAACTCCTGGGCATCCGACGACTTCCCCGCCGCCACCGACAGGTTGGTCGGCAAGAACTCAACCGCATACTGCGCCATTCAGACTCACTCCTCCCGCGTGCATGCTGGGATCGCCCGGTGTCAGGCCGAGCGCAGCCCGTTCAGTCACCGCCGCGTCGTGGCTACCCAGAGGTTGCGCACCCGTGCGCAAGCCACACGAACTGCTTCGCCCGCCGCGCGCCAGTTTCCCACGGCCCCGTCGAGGATGGGGATGAACACGCCCAGCCCAAGCAGAACCGGAATGGCGAGCACAATCACGCCGACGAGCTTCGGTGAGCGCCACCATGGAAAGCCCATCCCACACATCACCCCCATGTCGTGGTCTGCCCCCGGTCGCAAGAGCCTAGACACAAGCGACCGCTAGCAGGGCACCGGCAGCCACCACAAGAACAGCGGCCCCTGCCACCAGCCCGCAGCACCCTCCGCGCATGATCTGGTCGCCCATTCCCCGTGGTAACCCGTGCTCGCGCTCAATCGCGCGCGCTGACTCGTAGAGGTCTCGCTCGCGCTTCTGCTTAGCTACGTCGACCACGAAGCCCCTTAGCTTCGCCCGCTCGTCACGGTTGCCCGGGAGAATGGCGCTGTAGGCCTTAGCGAAGCGCTCCAAGAGGTCGAGCTCGTTAGGCAAGTCGAGGTCGTCCATGTGCAGATACGCCTCAGCAGCCAGGCTCCCCACAGCGAACTCAAGGCCCCGAGTCTCGCCGTCCAGGAGTGTGGCGATGGGGTAGTCGTTGATGGCCGCTGCGGCCTCCTCAGCCTTCCCGATGAGCCACCGCACATCAGTCGGAGCGCTGAGATGGTGAACCCCCGGCTGCACATAGGCGTGATTGCCGTCCTCATTGTACAGCGAAGCAACAAGAGCCGACCAAGGCTCCGGCAGGCCAGATAAGTCCCGCATCTGGGTGACCCAGCACAGCACATCCCCCATCTCTGTGACGCCTCCGATGGCGCGCTTTCCGCGTATCCAGCGGGACCGACGGAACAGGGCCTCACCTGCAGAGGCCAACTCGTTGAACTCGGTCGCCAGTTCAGCGGTGATGGGGGCTCGGTAGCGCGCATCCAGGGCAGACTCACTCTCCCCCGGCCGGCGCTTCAATGCCTCAAGCAGCTGCCTGGCCTTGGCGCACACCCGCCGGTCTATAGGCTCCGGGGTACCACTCACTCTGACCAACCCCCTGTCGCGAGACCCAGGCCGGACGGGGCCGCACCCGCAAGCGGGTCCCCGCCATTCGGCCCCTCCTCTGGGCCCCGTGGCCCGGCGGGCTCTCGGGAGAGCCCGCCGGCGGGGACGCCAACCACCGCACGTGTCTGGATGCAATGCGGCAGTCGCGCCCTATTGTGCGCGACCAGTGCAGGCGCTACACTGCCGGTGAGATTCCAATCTCAGTGTTTTTCGGGGGACTCCCGTGACCCCGCAGATGGTGCTCGGCGGGTTCCTTACAGAGTACTGCAGAAGCTGGGTGCCTCGCACACGGCTGCAGCTCGCGGCGCGCATCAACGCGGTCTGCGGACTAGAGGTTCCGGAACACCGCATCCGCGAGTGGCAAAGGGGTCAGGCACCGGGGACGGGAGCGGAGCTCAAGGGCCTCCTCGAGGTACTGCGACGTGACGGCGTGCGTACGCCTGAGCTTGTCGAGGTGTTCCACGCCACCGAGACGGCGAAACTTGCGGCCTCGGGCTGGGATGACCTGCACAACTCAGACAACCTCGCGATGAGCCGCGAGATCGACACATTCGCGGAGGACGTCTACGCCGACGGGAAGCCCCTGTCGTTCCCTGGGACGCTAGCGCTCCTTCATTGGCTCGGGAGGGCCGACGAAGGCGCGCTCGGCCCCGTTGGCCGGCGGCTTCGACTGAAGCAGGCGAGGGCCACAGTATTCCTCCGGTGCCAACTCGCGCGCCGGCTCGAGTGGTCCGGCAGATTCGGCAAGCTGGTAGGCCTTGCACGGGAGAACGCGCACCTGTGCGCGGACACACTGGGCAACCGAAACGATGGCGCCTCGCCCATGTTCCAGCGGGCGGTCAGCGCGCACGCGAAGACTCGCGCGGGCGACCCGGCGGGGGCGGCCGAGCTGTGGGCCATCCACCAGGCCCTCTGGGCGCTCGGGCCCAGCATCGATGCCGTCGCCACGTACCTGTGGTCACTGGACCTCTGGGAGCTTCTGCCTCCCGTCGCCGCGCGGGTGGCTCTGGAACGCCGGCCGCGAGTGCTGGCGTTGGCCGAGCGGCTAGACCCGCACCACCGCCACGTGGAGCCCCTTCTCCACCTTGCGGACCTGTCGCGCCGGCAGGAGCGCTGGGGGGAACTTGAGGGACACCTAGAGGCCTACGACAGGCGGGGTATGCCGCGGGGGCTCGGATACGCCCTGTGGCATCTCGCTGCCGGCGATCTGTGCGCTCGCACCAAGGAGCGGGAGCGCGCCGAGTTCCACTACCGAGAAGCCCGCTGGGAATCGTGCCAGGGCGGACACCGACCGCAGGAGGAGCGGGCCGTCGCCAGTCTGCGCGCCCTCGGGTTCAGGACCGCTGTCCTGACCGCGGATCCGTTGCCGTGGGAGCCATCGCTCTAGCGGCTGCACCGAGGTGATCCGGCGTTGCCGCCGCACGCCCCAGTAGCCTATCATCTCGGCGACTCCGACTGAGCACGCACTATGCGGATGAGGCGGAGCGCTCACGCATGAGATCGCTGGCCCACATGCCCCCCAACGCGAGGCTGCTGTTCGCATCGCGGATGCTTCGGATGTTCGCCTATGGAGGGTCGGGGCGGGGGGTGGGCAGCCGCTGAGTCTCCCCCCTCCGGCGCTGTGCGCCGCCGCCCCCGAGGGCGTAGGAAGGCTAGCCGGTCGGCGCTACAGGTCCGCCACGTCGGGATCGAAGCCGGCGGGAAGGAGGGCGAAACCGGGGGGCACCGGGGCGAGTTTGGCTTCGACCTCGACACGCTTGCCCTCGCGCAGAACGAGCAGCTTGAGCGCGGCGCCATCAGTGGCACCTGCGACCTTCGCGGTCAGGGCCTCCAGTGCCCCCTCCCCGAGAGTGGCCCCGTCAACTCCCACGACCACATCCCCGGGAGTCAGCCCGGCGGCGGCGGCCGGCCCGCTCTTCGAGACCGAGACTACACTGACCGACGTATTCCTCTGGAGGTCTAGCGACTGTGCCAGGGTCGTGGAGGTCCTAGACACCACGGCGCCCAGCCACGCCGACCTTGGATCTGGGGCAAGTCCGGGCAGTCTGGCTACCGCCGTCCCTAGGGTCACGGTCGCCTCACGGCGCTCCCCCGCGCGCAGATACCGCAAGCGGACGGGCTGCCCGGGTCTGGTGAGGGTCTGCCGCATAAGAGCGCCGCCGTTGGTGAGCGGCACGCCTTCGGCCTCGACCAGGATGTCACCCGGCTGCAGGCCGGCCGTGGCCGCCGGGCCACCTTCGGCAACACTCGTCACGACCGCGCCGGGATGGCCCTGGAGCCCATAGTGATCGACTAGGTCCTGCGGCGTGGGGGCAACGGCCAGCCCCACCCTACCCCAGCGCACCTCCCCGTTGGCCATCAGCGAGTCCACAGCGAACCGGAGAGTGTCCCCCTCGGCGCAAAGCACGAGCGGGTTCGCCACGATGACCGGCGGCCCGGTACGCCGTTCGGCGGGCAGCGCCTCGGGAAGCAGGAAGTTGTAAGCGATGAGTCCGCCGCCGTCGATCGGCGAGTGAACGCTGCCTGGCTCCGGCACCGTGGAGATAAGCACCATACCGATGAGAGCGCCGTCATCGGGCGAGAAAACCGGCGCGCCGCTCATGCCCGGGTCGGCCTTGGCGTTGATCTCGAACGCGGTGCCCATCGCCGGCAGGCCCTCGTCCATGATGGTCCGGTCGAGCCCGCAGACGATGCCGGTGGAGAGCTTGTTCGGGAACCCGTACCCCGTGCCCATGATGGCGATGGACTCGGCCAGAACCGGCCCGCGCGCGCGATCGAGAGCCAGCGGCTTGCCCACCTGCTCGCGCAGCTCGAGGAGCGCCAGCCGCGAGAGGCGGTCGCCGCCCACGAGCGCGGCCGGAAGACGCCGCCCGTCGGCAAGCTCGACGAAGACGCCAACGGCACCGTCGACCACGTAAGACGAGGTGACGAGTCGGGATTCGGAGACGAAGAGGCCGGTGCCGACCATTCTGATGCGGCCGGCGGCGGGGTCCGGCGAGGGCCTGAGAGCCAGAACGGTCGCGAGCGACGGCTCAAGATCCGCTGCCACAGCGGGCAAATCAGCGCGCGCGCCACCTGCCATCAGGACAAGGGCTGCGGCCAGCAACAGGGTTGTCCGCAGAACGCCCTTCATGTCGGGTCGATCTCCCCGGTACTTCGCTCTCACGCCACTCAAGACGCTCAGACCCGGGGAGACGGCTCAGTTATTGAACGCAACAGGGCGGAGCCGGACCACGCTCCGCCCTGCGACTTACCGATGTCCGCGCGCCGCTACTTGGTCCAGTAATCGAGCTGGAGCGTGACGGCGCTCGTCTGGGCACGGGTCCAGTACTGCCAGGCGACCTTCCCGCCGAACTCCTTGTTCTTCTTGTGATAGCCGAGGCCGACCGAGAAAACGCCCATCGGGTTGTTGCCGCTGATGTAGTCGATGTACGCGCGCCACTGGTCGCCGCCGAAGTCGGTGCCCACCATGACGTTGGTGTTGTCACGGCCGAGGAAGGTCGTGTTGCCGGTGTACATGCCGGCATGGAAGTTGAACGAGTTGCTGCCGTCCTCGCTCTTGTCCTTCAGCGTGGCGACGGCATAGATGACGTTCGGCGACGTTTGGAAGCGAGGACCGACACCCCAGACGCCGATGGCGAAGTGCGTGTCCCTGTCCGCCTCGGTCACGCGCCACTTGGCGTTGAAGTACACGCCCTGGGGATCGTTGGTCACGCCGTCGATGCCCAGCTCGAAGTCCTCAGTTGCGCCGTAGGTGAGGCCCACGAGTGACTGCAGTGCCTGTGTGCCGAGGTTGTACGTGTTGTCAAGGCTGATGTTGTACTCCCCGTCACCCACGATCTCAGCCGACGGCATCTGGATGACGTTGGTGGGCGTAGCCCATACGAGCGAGCACGCGAGCACCACCAGGGTTAACACGCTGAGGACCACCGTCGTACGCACCTGTTCGCACCTCCGTTGTCGAGCGACGCCACAACGTCGGTTGCGCGTCTCACCGCCGCCGCGTCCCCGTTGCCGGGCGCAGTCCACGACGGTCGCGCAACCCAGAGACGCCATACTCCGGCAGGATGTTTCAAGCCGGGTTGCAGCTAGTCCTTCCACCCGGCAAAATGCTGCGGTTGGGTCGTTTGTTCACCTAACGCGCTCGCCGTTCGGCACATCCCGATCAAGCGTCACGAGGCCAACGGGATCCCTCTCTCCGGCCGCCAGGATCATGCCCTGGCTATCGACGCCCCTGACGGCTCGGGGCTCGAGGTTCGCCACGATCACGAGGCGCTTGCCTATCAGATCGTCGGCCGCGAAGACATGGGCCACGCCCGCGACGAGCTGTCTGACCTCGGTGCCGATGTCGATCGTCAGCTTGTAGAGCTTGTCGGCGCCGGCGACCTTCTCGGCGGTGAGACAGGTGCCCACCCGCAGGTCGATCTTCATGAACTCGTCATAGGTGATCTGCGGCTTCGTCTCCGCCGCGGGCTCGGGAGCCTGCTTCGGGATCTTCACCCTGGGAAAGATGGGGTTCCCGCGAGCGATGGCGACGCCGGACATCCGTTCGCCGCCCTCTAGCGCCGCGTCGAGTGTTCCGTCGGGTGCCTCGGGCAGGCCAAGCTGTCGCCTGATCTCCATCGCGCCGTGGGGGATAAAGGGCACGAGCAGGACGCTGAGCCTCCTGATCGCCTCACATGTGGTGAGCAGGCAGTCCTTGGCGGGCCCCGGGTCCGGCTCGTGCACGAGGTTCCACGGGGCGAGCGTGTCGAGGTACTTGTTCAGCGCCGCGACCGCGGCCCAGATCGCCTCCAGTGCGCCGCGGAAGTCGCACGACTCCATCAGCTCGGGGACCGCCCTCGCCGCCGTGTCGACAGCCTCGGCCACCGCCGGGTCATACGCTCCGGCGGGGACGACCCCCTCGAAGCTGCGCTCGATGAGCGGCAACGACCGGTTGAGGACATTGCCCAGGTCGTTCGCCAGGTCGGAGTTGATGCGGCCCCAGTAGGCTTCGCGCGTGAAGCTGGCGTCTTGCCCGAAGGTCATCTCGCGTAGGCAGAAGTAGCGGACCGTGTCGTAGGCCACGTCCTTCTGGATCGGCACCAAGCCCTGGAGCTCCTCGGCCAACTCGTCAACCGACACGAAGCCGCCCGCGGACTTGCTGATCTTCTTCTCTCCCATCGTCCAGAAGCCGTGGGCCACGACGTGCCTCGGCAGCGGCACTCCGAGGGCCATCAGCATGGCGGGCCACATCGTGGCGTGGAAGCGGGGCAGGATGTCCTTGGCCATGATGTGGATGTCGGCCGGCCAAGTGTGCCGGTACTTCTCGTCATCGTCGGGCCAGCCGGTGACCGTCAGGTAGTTGATGAGCGCGTCATACCAAACGTACACCTGGTGCTCGGGGTCGCCAGGCACGGGGATGCCCCAGCCGTTGGTCGGCCTGGAAACGCAGCAGTCTCGCAGCCCCGACCCCACGAAAGAGACCACCTCGTTGCGACGGAAGGCGGGCTGCACGAAGTCAGGGTTGCTCGCGATGTGCTCGAGGAGCCTGTCCGCGTATGCCGACGCTCGGAAGAAGTACGCGGCCTGCTTGCGGCGCTCGACCGGCTTGCCGCACTCCGGGTTCGGACAGCCGCCGCCCTCGACGTCGCCGTCCGAGAAAAACGTGGCACAGGACACGCAGTACCAGCCTTCGTACTGCCCCTTGTAGATGTCGCCGCTCGCGATCAGCCTGCTGAACAGCTCCTGCACGACGCGGTAGTGCCGCGGCTCGGAGGTGCGGATGAAGTCATCGTAGGTGATGTCCAGCCGCGCCCACGCTTCGCGAAACCGCTCCGCCAGCCCGTCCGAGTACTCGCGCGGCGACATGCCCGCCGCCTCGGCGGCCGCGATGACCTTCTCGGCGTGCTCGTCGGTGCCGGTCGCGAAGAGTACTTCACGGCCGCGGAGCCGCTGGAACCGCGCGATCGTATCAGCCACGATGGTCGTGTAGGAGTTTCCGATGTGTGGCTGAGCGTTGATGTAGTAAATCGGGGTCGTAATGTAGAAAGCCTTGGAATCGGCCACTTGCGATCGCCGCCTTAGGATGCTCGTGCCGTCTTGACGGAACCTCGCGCAGTTTAGAGTGGTCTATACGGCAAGGTCAAGGATACCGGGCTCGCCCGGCGAATGAACGAGTATCGCGTTTGGCGCTCTCGGACGGGGGTGTTCCGATGAAGCTGATAGGACTGCTGGTCGCCATCGTGGCCGCCCTGCTCGCGCTTCAAGGGTGCGGCTTATCCATAGGCGCGTACTACGACGCCGCATACTCCTGGGACAACTACCAGAACTCGCTGACCACGGACAATGGGGGCAGCGGGGCCGGCAACAACGCGAACGACGGCGGCACCGGCTGGCAGTATCCCTGGACGCCAACGCCGGGTGACGACACCTACACGCCCCCGCCGTACGACGGCGGGTCGGATTCGGGCTCAGGCGCGGATGACAACCCGTTTGACGACGATAACAGCGGAACGAACATCCCGCTTGGGCTCAGGTGACGCACGTTTCACCTGACAAGCCCCGCGTTGACCCAGTCGCCGTGGTCGAAGCCTATCCCGTCTCCGGCGTCCGTCACCACCAAGCGTAGCTCCTTGGCATCCCCCAGGGCAACGCTCAGCGGGAACGGCTTCATGCCTCCGTGCATCACCGGCGAGCGCCACGCAAGCTGCCCGTCGAGCCTGACCTCGAAGATGACGCTCGCCGCGCGCGGGTCCACCACCTCATCGTCCACGCCGACGAGGGCCACGAAGCGGCTGCAGGAGCCGTCCAGTGGGTAGACGACCTCCGAATGAGCGTGCGCGCCAATTCCGTGCTCGTACGTCTGCCCCGCGATGCGCAATGGCAAGCCCTGGATCGACTTCCCCTTCTGCGGAGCCTGGCCCCAGCCGACACTGGCTGACGACCAGCTCTCTGCTCGATCGGCAGGTCCGGCGCCGGAGGGGGCTCGGGCGCCGGTGACGTGGGAAGTGACAGCCAGTCGCTTCGGGCCACTTCCGAGCCGTCGGGGCCAAGGACCGCCACGGCGTAGCGCAGGTCAGCGTCCGCGTTCACCGACTCAGTCCACGAGGTGTCCCGGGTGAACCCTATCGCCTCGCCGTCGCGCAATACGCGGTAGCCCAGCGCGCCCTGCCTCGCCGGCCATGACAGCCTCGCCAGCCACGGCGCCGGGCGCTCGCCTGTCAGGCGGAGCGGACTCGACGATGGGACGCGCAACGGTTCACCTGTTGCTTGGGCGAACTGCACGGCGAACCGCACGGAGCCGCCGCGATCGCGCGTCAGCGTGATGTCCGACAGCGGGCCGGCGGTGCTGACCTCCACGGTGGCGTTCGGACCGACCGCGGCCGACGTGGCCACGTACGCCCGCTCGCCGGGTGGGGACACGAAGGTCAGCTTCGTCGGGGCGCCCGGGATGAGCCGGCAGGTTCCGCTCAGCGTTCGGCTCGCCTTGTCCCACCTAACGTCAGACACGTCGAACGCCCCGGCCGTGAAGTGCCTAGAGGACGACAGTAGCACGGGGTGGTCTTCCAGACGCGCCAGGACGACGGCCCGCGCCGACGTCGGCGGCAGACGGAGCCCGACGCCCCCAGGGCTGTAGCCGATGAACTCCCCCGTCCAGAGCTCGTAGGCCGCGTAGAGGCCCGGATCGAGCCCGAGCTGCCACCCGTCGGCGGACACCTCCGCTTCGGCCGCGTCCCAGTTGAAGAGAGCGACGACATCGTAGATACGCCCGCCCTGGTTGACCTTCAGGTCCCACACGCCGGGCCGTCCGCCGTAGGGGTACAGGTCCATGGGGCGGATATCGGTCGCCGGCATGATTCGCCGCGCCAGGTCCATCCGCTCAGCCGGCAGGTCGTAGGTCCTCTCGCTGATCATGAGGTGCTGGCCCGTGACGCCGTACAGGGTGGCCCAGGCTCGCGCTTGCTCGACCGCAAGCGGCTCATGGAGGAGCAGGCAGTCGGGGTCGTTGTACCACACGATGTTGTGCATAAAGTACCAGCGCATCGTGCAGGCGATGGCCGCTTGGGCGGCGCTCCAGCTCGGCCCTACGTCCCCACCGGTGCGGCTGCCATCCATGATGCCGACGCCCTCGAGCGGGATGCCCCAGCACCCGAGCAGGTACCGGCGCGGCCCTATCTCATCCTTGATGGCGGTGAGGCCGGCGCGGTACGCGTCGTCGGGGACGACGCCCGTGTCGAACAGCCTCTCACGGTTGCGCCGGTATGCGTCGACGACGTTCGGCTGTCCGTCGATCTTGTAGTACGTCCACCCCATCTCGTCTAGGTCGCGGAACAGCTTGCGCATCCACTGGGCCGCGACGTCCGGACAGGACAGGTCGACCGTGAGAGGGCCCTTGAACGTCTCGACGACGTTGCCGCTTGAGTCGCGCAGGAACCAGCCGGGGTGCTCGTCGACGAGCTTGCGGTCGCCCTGGCTGTAGGGGGTGAGCCACAGCCCGGGCTCCAGGCCTCTTGACTTGATGTAGTCGCACAGCGCCGCCCCGCTCGAGGGGAATCTGTCGTTCCACCGGGTCCAGCTCTCGGTCTGGAAGCCGTCGTCAAGCTGGATGTACTCCAGCCCGTAGGGCTTCAGGTTCTCCGCCAGCCAGTCGGTGTTCCGCCGCATCTCCTCCTCGTCGATGCCTGTATAGTACTGGTACCAGGAGCACCAGCCGGTCGGGGCCAGTGGGAACACGGACTTGTCGATGGGCTTGTAGTAAGCGATCCCGAGCGTCTTGCGGTAGAGGTCGTGACGGACGCGGACGGTCGCGCATGAGCCGGGAGCGATGGTCAGCGTCAGCTCGGGGCCGCCCCGGACGGAGTCGCCCTCCGCCGATCCCGCAACGGCCTCGACGGCGCAGTCGGCGGAGGGGTCGAATGAGGCGTTGGCGGCGCGGCTGGTCACATCGCCCAGCGAGAGTTGCACCACCCGCGGATCGGATGGCGTGACTCTGCATGGGAAGGCACCGTGCCGGCCCGGGAGAAGGCGGCCCTCGATGGTCAGCCGCGGGCCCTTCTCGTCTGCCGTCAGGGCGAATGTCTGCGCCGCGTCGTCCGCGGCGATGGTCAGTCGGTCCGCCCCGCCAGGCGGAGAGACAACGCGACCGCGGAACACGGTGCCCAGCGACCCGTCGGCCAGGCGGAACCCGCTGGCAGGGCCCCTCTCGAACGTCAGACCGGCAGCCGCCGCTTGGGCGGCTGAGCAAGACCACACCAGCGCCAGAGCGGTGAGCGTGACCGACACGCGCGACATACCGCACCTCCGGCCCCCGTTGTTCCGATGGGCCGCCCGGCCGACCTGCACTCGGCGCCTGTGCTATGATTCCGGTACGCGCACGGCAGTCGACGGGAGGCACTGATGCAAAGCAGGATAGCCCAGGATCTTCGCATGGCGTATCGGCCGGTCGCGGTTCAGTTCACCGACGAGAAGCCGGAGGGCGCGCTGCAGTTCGCTGAAGGCGCGCGCGGCTGCGTGGTGCAGATGCTCTACGCGGTCGCCACGAAGGGCCGGACAGCGGTGTTTGACCGACGGACGGTGGGGTGCCCGGGTGGGTTCGTGGGCCTCTGCTTCGGCAGCGTGTACGACCGGATGCCGGGCGGGATCGAGTACTTCCTGTCGACCGGACGGGGCGAGGGGTCCCCGCCCGGCGAGCGGTACTTCAAGAGCCCCGAAGTAGCTAGGGCCTGGGTCGATCAGATCCCGATCACCGACGTGCCGCACGAGTTCGTCGTGTTCAGGCCGATCTCCGAGGCCAATGACACCGACAAGAAGCCGGACATCGTCGTCTTCGCCGTGAACCCCGATCAACTGGCCGCGCTCGTATGCCTGGCCGGCTACGACCGGCCCCCCGGCGAGCACGTGGCGATGCCCTTCGGCGCCGGCTGCCACTCCATCTGCCTGCTCCCTTACCGCGAGGCGGCGAAGGAGTTCCCCCGCGCCATCGTCGGCGCGGTTGACCCGACGGTGAGGACGATGGCCGGGCCCGATGTACTCACATTCTCGGTCCCCTATGCGATGTTCCGGGAGCTGGAGGGCAATGTGCCCGGCAGCTTCCTCGAGACCCACACCTGGGCGAAGGTGAAGGAGCGCCTAGCGGCTCAGGCTCTTCCCGCCGGGTCGGAGGGGTAAGGGCGCGTCCCGTTGGTCTCGCCGCATGACTTGCTGAGAGTCCGGAAGCCCGCGCGGTACGTTGGCGGCGAGCTCGGGGCGGTCGCAAAGCACGACGACGCGGTCCGGCTCCGATTCGGCCTGTGCTTCCCCGACGTGTACGAGATCGCGATGAGCCACCTAGGCTCGCAGATCCTGTACTCCGTCCTCAACAGTCTGCCCTGGGTCGCCTGCGAGCGCGTCCATGCCCCGTGGCCCGACTATGCCGATCTCTTGCGTGAGAAGAGGCTGCGCCTGCACTCGCTGGAGACGGGGCGGCCGCTCCGCGAGTTCGACATCCTCGGGTTCTCTCTGCAGACCGAGACCTGCTACCCGACGGTTCTCTGGATGCTCGAGCTGGGTGGGGTCGCACAAGAGGCCGGGGACCGACACGACGACCCGCTCGTCATCGTTGGCGGACCCTGTGCCGTGAACCCCGAACCGCTCGCGCCGTTCATCGACGCCGCGGTCATCGGAGACGGCGAGGACGTGGTCGTCGAGCTATGCGACGCGTGGCTTGCGTCGTCGGGCCGGCCTCGCGCGGAGCGAATCGCCAAGCTGCCGAGCATCGAGGGGGTCTACGTCCCCGCGCTCGGAACCGACAGGGTCGTGCGGATGCGCAAGGTGCTCGACCTGGACGCGGCGCCGTATCCGGTGCATCCGATAGTGCCCCACATCGAGGCGGTGCATGACCGGGTGACGCTCGAGATCGCCCGCGGCTGCACGCGGGGCTGCAGGTTCTGCCAGGCCGGAGCCATCGACCGGCCGGCGAGGTACCGCTCGGCGGACACGGTCAGGCGCCAGGCGCGCGAGCACCTCACTGCGACGGGGCATGAGGAGGTGTCACTCCTGTCGTTGAGCGCCGCCGACTACCCGGGCATCGAGGAGCTGTGCCGCGACCTCGCAGCCGAGCACGCGGGCGCTCGCGTGAGCCTGTCGCTACCGAGCACCCGGGTGGACGCGTTCTCGGTCTCCCTCGCGGAGAGCATCTCACGGGTGCGCAGGTCCGGCATCACCCTCGCCCCCGAGGCGGGCACGCAGCGGCTGCGCGATGTCATCAACAAACAGGTCACGGACGAGGACATCATGACCGCGGCCGAGGCCGCGTTCGCGTCCGGCTTCGAGCTTGTGAAGCTCTACTTCATGCTGGGACTGCCTACGGAGACTGACGAAGACGCGGAGGGCATCGCGGGCATCATCGCTCGGATCACCGGGCTGGGCAGGGGACACGGCAGCCGGCGCGGCAAGATCGTCACAGCGTCCTTGGCCGCGTTCGTACCGAAGCCTCACACGCCGTTCCAGTGGGAGGCCCAGGCCGACAGTGAGACCTTCGACAGGCGCAGGCGGATCGTGACGGACGCGCTCAAGCGGGAGCGCAGGGCGGCCGTGCACTGGCACGACCCCCGGCGCGCGCTGCTGGAGTGCGCCCTCGCGCGGGGTGGTCGCGAGACGGCGGAGGCCGTGCGGCAGGCCTACCTCCTGGGGTCCCGTCTCGACGGCTGGGACGAGTGCTTCTCATCCGACGTCTGGGTCGAAGCCTTCCGGCGCGCCGGGCTCGATCTGGGCGAAGCCGCACAGGCGCTCGACCCCGGGGCGCCGCTGCCCTGGGATCACATCCGCACTGCTGTGAGCAAGGAGTTCCTGCTGCGCGAGGCGGAGCGCGCCAGGCAGGGCCTTACGACTCCGGACTGCGGGGGGGTGAGATGCTACGGCTGCGGGGCAGGATGCAAGATGGCTGGTTGAGCTGGTCTACGCGAAGCATGGGCCGGCGCTCTTTCTGGGCCACCTTGACGTGATGCGGGCATTCGAGCGCGCGATCAGGCGCGCGAGCCTACCCGTCGCGCACACGCAGGGCTTCAACCCACGCCCGCGGCTGGTGTTCGCGGCGCCGCTCGGGGTGGGCGGTACGGGTGACAATGAGCGCCTGTGCGTGGCCCTGGAGCGGCCCGTCCCCGCCGAGGCGGTGCTCGCGAGCCTGCGCACGGCGCTTCCGCCGGGGCTCTCACCAGCCGCGGCCCACTCGCTGCCCGGGGTGAAGGCTCCCGCCTACCATCTCATCCCCTGGGCTGAGTGGGAGGTAGCGCTTCCGCTCCCGGCGCCCTCGGGTGCTGAGCTGGCCCGGCTGTGCGCTGACTTGCTCACCAGGAACGAGGTGCGCGTCCAGCGGCGGCGCAAGGCTGCGGCGCGAGAGGTGGACATCCGCCCCGGGATCTTGGCGCTCTCGGACGCCGGGTACGCGCGGCTGCGGATGACTCTATCGCTTATCGCGGACCGTAGCGCCAAGCCGCTGGAGGTCGTGGAGGCGCTGGGCCTGCCGCGCGGCGACGAGCGGGTGCCGCACCCACTGGTCCATCGCTTGCAGCTCGCCCCGACACCTGGCTAGTCCGGGCTACGCGCTGGCCCTGGCCTCGGCCTGCACCGTCTGGCCCGACTGCAGCCCGCCATCGATCCCGATCCTGACCAAGCGTAGGGGCGCCGTGCAGCCCGCGGCCTGCATGGCGGAGCCGACAACCTGCACGAGCCTGTGGCAGCACGGTACTTCCATGAAGGCCACCTCGACCGACTCCACGTCGTTCAGCCGCAGGATCTCGGTGAGCTTCTCCTGGTAGTAGTCGGCGTCGTCGAGCTTCGGACACCCGACGGCTACGACCCGGCCCGGCAGCAGTTGGCGGTGGAAGTCCGCGAACGCGAACGGCACGCAGTCGGATGAGATGAGGAGCTTTGCGCCACGTAGGTACGGGGCGGCGGGCGACAGCAACATGAGCTGCACCGGCCAGTTCGTGAGCTGCGACTCGGTGCACTGCCCGTCGGCGGCCGCGGCCAGGCCCGCTGCCGGCCTGCGGGACCGCATCATCGACCCCGGGCAGCCGCTCAGGGGCGGGCGCGCGGGCTGCGGCGCGAGCTGTTGCGTCATCTGGTGCGCGAGCGCCTCGTCGAAGTCGTCGGCCTCGCGCTCGTCGATCGAGATCGCGTCCTGGGGGCACTCTCCGAGGCAGTTGCCGATTCCGTCGCACAGCGCGTCCGCCACAAGCCGTGCCTTGCCGTCGATCATCTTGATGGCGCCCTCGGCGCAAGACGGCACGCAGAGTCCACAGCCGTTGCACTTCTCCTCGTCGATCTTGATTATCCGGCGAACCGCTCTCTTGACCATCTGGACTGCCACCTGTTCGTTGTCTCTCCGTTCGCATAGCCTCGAATGGGTATTGAGGTATTTTTATACTCTAATCCTGACGATGTCAAGCCCTGGCTGTAGGAGAGGATGATGCGGCCGGCGAGACGACAGCGATCGCGAGACGCCACCGCAGGGTCGACGGCGCCCGTGCCGAAAGGACCGCCATGCACGAGTTCAGCATCGCGGTGAGGCTGGTGGAGGCGGTCGAGCAGGCGCTCGCGGAGCGTGGGATCGCGGCTGAGCCGACGCGCGTGCTGGTTCGCGTCGGCGAACTGTCCGGGGTCGTCCCTGAGGCGCTCGAACTCGCCTTCCCCGCGGCCGCCCATGGCTCCCAACTCGCTCTGGCCGCCCTGGAGATCGAGACGGTTCCACTGGTGCTGCGATGCGAGGGCTGCGGCCGCGAGTGGCACGCTGATGAGCCCTTCCTCCTGTGCGAGGAGTGCGGAGGAGGGGCGGCGGTCACGGTGCTGTCGGGCCGGGAGCTCGATCTCATCGCCATTGAGGTAGAGGGGGAGGAATGACCGTGCGCATTGACCTAACTCAGGGGATCCTGGACGACAACGACGAGATCGCGGCTCGCACGTTCGAGCGTCTGCGCCAAGCCGGCGTCCTGTGTGTGGGCCTTCTGTCGAGTCCCGGCGCCGGCAAGACAACACTGCTGGAGGCGACGGCGCGCGCGTGGCGCGATCCGATGAGGCTGGGCGTGATCGTCGGCGACGTGGCGACGGAGGTCGACTCCGCCAGGCTCCGGGCCTGCCGGATGCCCGCTGCGCAGATCAACACGGCTTCGCACGGCGCGTCGTGTCATCTATCCGCCGGGCCCGTGGCCGAGGCCCTGGACGCGTTCGACCTGGCGCGGCTGGACGCGCTGTTCATCGAGAACGTGGGCAACCTTATCTGTCCGGTCGCATTCAGGCTCGGCGAGCACCAGAGGGCCGTGCTCCTGAGCGTGACCGAGGGCCCGGACAAGCCGATGAAGTACCCCAAGGCGATCCTCGACACGGACCTCGCCGTCATCACCAAGGTGGACCTGTGCCCCCACGTCGACGTGCCCGCGGCCGAGGTGGAGAAGAACGTGCGGAGGGTGCGGCCCCACGCGAGGGTACTCACGGTATCGACGCGCGGTGCGCCGGGGATAGGGCCCTGGCTGGGTTGGCTGGATGACATGCTGGCCACGGGGGGCCGTACAAAGTGAAAGCCCCTCGCGACGGGTGGTTGGGCCATTGGGGGGACGGCTGGATGTGTTTCGCGAGAGGCTTTCAAGCAAGAGTATACGCGGTCCGCGGCCGGCGATCAAGTCCTTGTTGCGGATAGCGGATTCCGTGTCTGCGAAACCGCCTACACGGCCTGTACGGCACGGGCGTGCAGGCACTCACTGCTCGCGCTCGCACCGACTAGGGTTGCTCGTAGATCGCCAGGTGCGAAGTGTCGCTCCAGTGCCCCGCCCCGTCGAGCGCCCGAACGTGCAAGTACCACGTGCCCGCCTCGGGGCGGTCGAGGGTGGTGCCGGAATCGGTGCCCATGACGGTAGTCTCGGGGATGGTGAAGGGCTTGCGGTCGAACGCCCACGAGTACCCCGCTATGCCGGTCGGATCCCTTGTGAGCCACTCGAACTGGGGCCTGCCCTGCCCTCCCCTGGTCAGCCACATGTTGTCGATCCAGATCCTGCCGCCCACCGGTGTCTGCACGGTGCCCAGGTCGACCAGATCGATGTAGCGCAGGCTGTAGGCGGGCTGGTCCCCGAGAACATCGCGCGCCACGTCTATGAGCTGTAGCTCCCCGTGATGCCACGTGTCGTCGGCTACGGCGCCGGGCACTTTCCGGGTGGCCTGTGTCTCACCGTCGGTAAAAGTGACCGCGATCTTGTTTCCTTGGATGTTGAAGACGAAGTCAACCTTGGTGCCGGGCGGGCACCTGTAGTCGAAGGACAGGTAGGGGCAGTCGGCCAGGTTCACGCCCGAGCTGCTCGCCATGACACGAGCGCCGAACGCGTCGCCCTCCGTCCTCGTGATCGCGAGACAGGCCGTGCCGAGCCGACGCCTCACCGCTTCCTCGCCCGGGGCCGAGACGGCATCGCTGTCCAGTTCCGCCTTGGCTCCCACCAGGCCCTGGTCGCTCGACCCGACGTTCGTCTCGTAAGGCTCGAAAAAGCCGGTAACGTGGCTCGGGCATCGCACGTAGGGACGGTTCGGCGGGGTGTCGTCCTTGCTGAAGTCCATCGTGAAGGTGCTCGAGAACGCCGTGGACAGCGGGTTGCCCGCGTAGTCCTGGGCGGACTCGAGCGACACGGCCACGTTCTCGCCGTCCTTGAAGGTCCTGGGCGTCGGGCGGGCGGACTGCCCGTCCCACGTGAGCCGGCCCGTCTTCTCCGAGTACGTCAGAACGCGCCCGTCCACCCCGTAGACCTGGTCACCCACCTTGAGCTTGATGCTGCGGGGGTCGACGCCCGACTTGGCTCCGTTGCCCGCGTCCGCCAGCGTCATGCGCAGGTTGTCCGTACACACGTGAGCGCCGTCGCGGACGTTGAAGTCGCTTGCGGAGAGCCCCTCCCCATCGAAGAAGATCCGATGGTGGGCGGCAGCGCTCCAGTTGCCGCGGCCGTCTTCCACACGCAAGTGAAGCCAGCGCCAGCCGTCCGGCACCGGCGGGTCCAGAGCCAGTGCGGGCGAGCCCGTCTCCGCCACGGTGTCGGGTTCGGTGTTCGGATCGTCGTCGATAACGTAGCTGGCCCCCGAGATCCCGCTCGAGTCGGGCGCGTCCCACTTGAGGACAAGCCGCTCTCGCGTGGACGCGACGCTCGCTATCCGGAAGTTGTCGATGTTCCAAGTTGTGCCCGGCGGGTTGCCGTCCCACCCGCCTCCCCGGAACACGATGCTGGCGATCCGGTAGTCGCCCAGCAGGGGGTCGGCGTTGGTGAGCCAGTCCATCAGGTCGATGTCGATGTGATGCCAGGCGTTGTCGGCTGTGATCGGGAGCTGCCCGAGGGTCGACATCCCGCCGTCCTGATCGTTGTCGGTCATCTTCATCAGACGGCGCTTGCCATCGGCTGCGGTCTCGATGACCATGTCGGTCCGCACCCAGGGGGCCATCTTGTAGTCGAACGAGAGGAGCCTGTGCCGCCCGGCATCGAACGGCTCCGCGACCGCGACCGCGCTGAAGGGCCCGGTCTCGGACACCTTCGTGAGCCTAAGGGACGAGGCACCGCCGGCGCTCGTCGTGTCATCTATGCTGAGGGCTGCCGCGCCCTGTGCGAGAGTCCCCGCGGGCCGCCACTGGCCCGGCCCCTCCTCGAAATCGTTGTCGATCAGGTACTCACCGACCTCGGTGATGCGCGGCACAGGCGGCGGCATAACGTCCAGCTTGCGACGAACCACGAGCCCGAAGGGCCCTCCGCTGACCGTCTGGCCCGCGTAGGTGGTCCCGGTGGCCAAAGCCAGTTGGACGGCCACGTCGTCCTCGCTCGGCGGCACGTACCTGTCGAGATCGACCATGACCCGGTTCCGCACAGCGTCCAGTCTCACCCCGGCGCTGTCGAGCTTCAGGTCCCGGTCCCCGATGTGGACCATGATGCTGTCCGGCAGGAGACCCGGACCCGCATGGTCCACCTCGAGCCCTACCCAGCCGCCAGGCACATCGCTGCCGGCTGCCGGCGTGGCGGCCACCGAGGGGGCACCGTCGACTGTTACGAAGGGGCGGGCGAATGTCGTTATCGGCTGCCCCTCACTATCGAGGGCGATCACCTTCAGGTACCACCTGCCCGACAGCAATCCCGCGAGACCCACGACCGGCCGGTCGGTCGCCACGGCCGCCGCGCCCGGATCATCCTCCGGCTCGGCGACCGCGGCGCACAGGTAGCTTGCCGCGCTTGGGACCGCGGCCCACTGGAACTGGCCCTGCGCCGGTCCGGCGCTGTAGACGCCGAAGTTGTCCAGCCACCACGCGGCCCCCTTGGGGTTGCCGGTGACCCCCATCCCGAGCATCTTGTCGCGTGAGAAGTTCCCAATGACGGTCTCCGTGATCGTGTCCGTCGTGTCGAGACCCAGGTTGTACATGTGTCCGCGGATGTCGAACTGCGCCGTGTGCCACCTGCCATCGGCCATGACATCCGCGATGCGGCCGAGCCACGTGAAGCCGGCCGGTGCGCCACCGGAGCTGGTAAAGCCGATCAGGTAGGTGCCCAGCGCCCCCCGCAACACGATGTCGACCTTGACGTCCGGCCCAATGCGGTAGTCGAATGTCAGCCACCCGTACGTCCGGGGCTGGTAGTCGGTAACGATGGCATAAGCGCCGAAGTCGCCGCCCGCCCTCTCATTGACCAGCTTCAGGCAGTGGCCCCCGTCGCGCGCGTTCTCGGTGTCGAGCACGAGGACGGCGGACTGCTCCGCCCCCCCGTGCTTCTCCGCCGCCGGGCCTGTGGGGGCGGTGCGGGAGAAGGTCGTGAACTCGCCGCGGCCGTTCTCGAAGTCTTCGATCATGGCCGGGTGGGTGGCCGATTGCACTACAGGCGAGGGCGGCGCCGGCGGCTCGTTCGCGGCCACTGCGTAGTCGTGGCTCACACGCGGCAGCAGAACGCCTCCCGTGCGCTCTCCGTAGACCTTCGCGCGAGCGATCATGATGCCGTTGTCCCAGGTCCAGACGCCGACGTGCCCCCCAGCGAGCGGCGAGTCGTCCACTGCCTCCAGCGCCAGTCGGTTGTCGAGGAAGAGCCTCAGACGCCCGGCCTGCTTCTCCGCGCGGACCTGCCACCACTTGCGGTGAAACTCGTTCATGTTCGGCATGCCGTTTGACAGTCTCGGCAGCATCGCCTTGGGATCGTCGGTCTCCGCGAGGAGCTTCGCGCCCTTCCAGATCTGCGTCTTGGAGTCGCCCGCGCCTCCTACGATGAAGCTGTAGCCGGAGGCGATGCCGGTGCCGTCGCCGCAGAGCACGATATTGATGTTGTCCGGGTGCTTGTACTGCCGGCCCGAGGGATCGGCGAGGCCCATCTTCATTGCGGCGTACAGCTCGACGGTCACGTCGGACCCGAAGCCCGGCTTCGACCACATCAGGGCGCCCTCTTCGCTCCGGCCGGACCACCAGGACCATTGGGGCGAGCACGTCCACCGGCTGGACAACTCCCAGGTGCCCGTCTCCTCGATCCAGTCCGTTGGGGCGTTGCTGAACGTGTAGTCCTCCTGCAACATGCCGAACGCATACGCGCCGTTGTAGTCGATGCTCACGCCCTCGCCCAGCAGGCCCGCCTTCGCGCCCGTTAGCGGCTCGGGGTCGTTGACCATCAGGAACACGTCTCGGTCGTGTGTGGCCGTCAGGAGGGTTCCCCGACGCTGGAAGGAGATCTCGCATGGGAGCTTGGCGCCGGTCGCCGTGGCCTCCGCGAGCTGCTCTCCGCGCCGCAGCAGCTCGACCTTCAGGTCGGAGCCCGCGGGGGTGGCCTTGAACAGATAGCCTGTAGCGGGGTCGTAGTCCGTAGCGCAGATCACGACCGACGCGGTGCCGCTGCCGCCGGCGAACGTAGCGCGCACCTCCGTATCACCGTACAGGGCACCCTTGTTCCACCAGTAGGGCGCCCCCAGGCCGGAGACCGCGGGGTCCATCCAGGCTCCGGCGACGGTCGCCCATTCCGCCATCGTCCCGGTCTCGCGCGTGAATTGCTCCGCTATGACCGCGGCCTTCGGCCGTTGTGGCAGCCGTACCGCCATGGCCTCCACAACGGGTGACCGGCCGGCGCCGAACCGCAGGCCGATCGCGCCATCCGGGCGGGGCGCGTCCTTCGCTAGGTCCTCCGATTCTTCCTCGGTCAGGGGCAGCCGGTGCGAATCGGCAGTCTCGATGACGATCTCGCCGTTCAGCCGCACCCTGATCAAGTCGTCGAGCGCAAGCAGCTCCAGGTCGGCGGGTGCGTCGGGCGCGAGCTGACGCGGGGTCGTCGCCAGTACCTCCTCGCCGTCGGCTAAGCGGTGGATCACGCACAGTTGCCCACCGGTCCCACCACCCCACTGAAGCGCCCAGTGGCTGTGTTCGCCTCGGTAGCCGAACAGGACTTCGCCGTAGTCGCCCGCGGCCGCGAGCCTTACATCAAGATCGACATCGCCGAAGGCCTCGGGTAGAACGGCAATGCCGCCTTTGCCTGTGGTGGATCCCGCTCCTCGCCCGTCCGGGGCGGCGCCCACGTCCGGGCTGGTGCGCCAGCGACCCAGGTCGGCGGGGAACTGGGCGGCGTCGGGGTCACACGGCCCGGCGCTCGCATCGTCGAACCTTGCCCCCCCTGCTCCCTCGCCGTAGAGGCCGATGCGACCCTTCGCGAGCCCGGAGGTGTTCTCGGCGCGGAGCACTCCCTCACCGTCGATGGAGACGGTGATAGTCCGGCCAAGGAACGCGATTCTCATGCGGTACCATTGCTCGGGCACGAAGCCGCCCCGTGTCTCGGCGAGCACGCTGCGCTCGCCGTCGCGCACGGAGACGATCTGCAGCTTGTCGCCATCCTCGCTCAGGTCCGCCTGGCTGGTCCAGCGCGCGGCGATGAAGCTGGCAGGAGAGCCGCTGCCCGGTCGGAAGTCGCAGTAACCCGCGAGCCCGATCGCGGTCGCGCTCTCGGAGCGAACCGCGGAGTCAACCCAGTAGTCGCTCCAGAACTGCGCGCCCGCGGTGGCCAGCGCGTAGGAGCCGGGCGGCGCCGGCGCCGGCACGGCGGGCTGCCCCGGCTGTGCGGGCGGAGCCAGCAGCCTCTGCGCCTTGGCCGCCCTTCCCTCGAACGCAAAGGGGTTGGCCGAGTCAGCCGCTTGCCCCTGGGACTGGACGTTCGTCCACGCTCCGGACTCGGGGACCCAGTCGCCCATGTTCGCCTGCAGTCGCCCGAAGTCGTCAGCGAAGTACAAGACGTCGACCGGCTGGAGCAGCACCTCAGCCCCGCCGACATCTCCCCGGTAACCCGACCTACCGGTCACCAGGCCGTGTTCGTAGGTCTCGATGACGAGCCTGTGGTCGGCTATGACGCGCACGCGGTCGTATCGCCACTCGATCGCCAGCTCGTCGGTCACCGGAGCCGGAAGCTTGGCTTCGCCCAGGGTGGTTCGCTTGCCGGTGAACACGCGGTCGAGCTTCAGGCCATCCGCTGCTATCGAGAGATCGAGGTAGTTCTCAGCATCGCGTGCGTTGACCACGACGCTTGTCGGCGCCCCGCCGTCCGGGAGGCCGGTGACGATGACGTCGAAGCGATCGCCGCCCTCACCGTCCAGCCACGTGACCCCGTCCATGGCCGGCGGCTCATCTTGGGCCGTCGCCACCCCGGGAACCGCAAGCAGCAGAAGCGCGCCCACGACGAGCGCGCGGGTGAGGAGGTGGGAACTCATGGGAAAGCCTCCTGAACGCGGGACAGGCCGGAAGGGACACGGCTCGACGCGCCCCGCTCACGTGGTCGCGGCTGGAGCGGATGCTACCCGCTCTTGCCCTGCGGCGTGTACTGGCTGGCGGCGTCGAGGAAGATGACCTTGTCGAGGAAGGCACCGTCCTCGCGGCCGTAAATGTAGAGCGTGTGATCGCCGGCGGAGAGGTTGAACTTCGGGCCCTTGAACCACTCCCACTTGCCCTCACGGCCCTGCTCGCCGAAGACCTGTTTGCTGCCGGAGTCCACCTTGATGTAGAAGCTGTCGCCGCAGTCGTCCTTCCACTTCGCCCGGCCCCAGAACACGTAGTTGCCGCTGGTGGCAACGTTGAACGTGATCTTGCAGTAGCCGCCGCACTCCTCGCCCTTCGGGGCGATCCCATCGTCGGTGCCTATGCACTTGCCACCGGAGCAGAGCGTGGACTTGTAGGCTTGGACGGGGTCCTTGAAAGCACCCTTCTCCGGCTCGATATCCACCCGGTTGGCGGACGCCATGAGAATGGCCGGGGCGGCCACCAAGGCTGCGACCATCGTGCCCGCAAGCGCGGCCCTGAACAGAAAACGACCTGACATCGATCCTACCTCCTGGAGCTTCTTGCTTGCACGAGTATCAGACAGGCCACTAGAGCTAGGGTTACGCTAGTTCCTCGGACGATGGGGCACCCCGCGAAGTTCACAACGAGCGCGGCAGCCACCGCGCCGATGAGGCCGGCAAGGAGCCCGCGGTCGCGCTCCGCCGCCGCGGCCAGAGCGCGGCGCCCGGCTTGCAGCGTGCCCGTGAAGTAGAGCACGAGCGCGAACAGCCCCGGCAGGCCCAGCTCGCACGCCACCACCAGGTACTGACTCTGGAAGTCGGGCTCGAGTTTGCCCTGCTTCGGGAGGCTGAGGTAGTAGCCGCCGATGGCCTCCTGGTACTGCCCCGGGCCTGCTCCGATCGCGGCCACCGGCCAGGTGCGGGAGCCCATCATCTGTACCGCCGCCCCCCACTCGGCGTACCGCTGCGCGATCACCGGCTCGGAGACATAGCGAACAGGACTGGGCTGCGGCGGCTCATGTGTGGAGGGCTTCTGGGTTGGCTGCTCCTCGCCCTCCGGTCCCTCCCCGGGAACCCACGGCAGGTCCTCATCCGCGGGAGCCGGCTCCAGGCCCTCGTCCCCCCCGGCAACCGACTCAGGGCCCTCGCCAGGAACCCACGGCAGGTCTTCGTCAGCGGGGGCCACCGATGGTCCCAGGTCCCCCCCCGCCGTCTCCTCCGCCGCCACGAGGCGCTCGGACATCAGATGCCAGGCGAGCTTCTCTTGCCGGAAAGGCCCGATGAGCAGACCGCCGGCGCACACCGTCAGCGCGGTGATGACACCCACCGTTTTGGCCGGCCTCGTGGTGTACGCGAGTGCGCCGACCGTGCACAGACCCACCACGACAGCGAGGTACGGACCCTCGAGGGCCATCGAGGCCACGCCGACGATGAGAACGAGAGCCAGACCGAGACGGGCCGGCGCGCCGTGTGCGCCCAGCATCAGCCCCATCACTACCGGCAGTGAGAGGCAGAGGTAGATGCCGTAGACGGTCCTCGACCCGAACAGCCCCACCACGCTCGCGGGGTCGACGGGCAGCGGTTCGGTCTCGAAGTGCCGCGTCGCTGCCAGCCAAGACGGCGCGACGCCCTGTGACTGCGCGGCGGCCTGCACGATCGCGATCAGGACCGTGATCGCCGTCACGGCCACCCACGCGGTCATGGCCCTCCGTCTGGCGTCCGCGGTGGAGAGGCCGTTCAGGAAAACCAGTGGTGTCGCCACGCAGAAGCCTATCCACTGGAACACCTCCTTAGCGGCCGAGAGGACCTCTTTCTTGCCGAGCCCGGGATCCAGCCATGCCGCCGCGCTCACGACTGCGGCGACCGCGAGGAGCCACAGGTGGATCGGGGGCCACTGAAGAGCCGAACGGTCGCGTCCGAGAAGCCACCACCCGAATGCGATGGCTGCCAGCATCCAGACCATGATGTCGCCCGCCGTGAGGGTCACCGTCGCGCGCTCGAGCTTGAGCAGCGGGACCCCTGCCTGCGTGGGCATCACTACGACTACGGCCAAGACGCCGTACTCCAGAATCCGCCGGAGCCGCTCTGTCGGCTGTGAACTCATGTGCCCACCCCCGCGGGCAGCAAGCCCCACACTATGAGCGCCGCCGCCGACGCGACGGCCAGGCGCAGCAGCCGCCCGCGATCCTCAACTGTCAGCAGGTAGGCCAAGACGATGGCGAACACGACCATCACGGAGAGGGCGGAGGCTGTCTCCGCGTAGAACATCCCCTCCCCGCCAGGCATCGCACGCAAGCCACGGTCCATCAGCGCGAAGCACGCCGCGCAAAACACCACGAGGCCGCCCATCGCCCACGGGAGTGCCCTCCGCAACGTTGCCGTGGCCTGGTCGCCCGGCCGCCACCACAGCGTCAGTGCAGCTAGTGCCGCCATCAGGAGTGCGTGGACCGACAGCCCGAGGGGCTCACTGCGGGGAGAGGTGACTGATAGCCCCGGGACCATGATGGGGGCACGAAGCTGAAGCAGCAGCGCCACGGCCGCGGCGGTTGCCAGTCGACCTACAGTCGCGGCCTCGATTCGACCTGAGAGCAAGAGCGGCGGCCCGCACGCTGCGAGGGAGAGGACGATCACCAGCGGCCAGAACGCCAGCTCCGGGCGCGGACCTCGGGAGAGGAGGGCGACGATGAGGATGACGCCAAGAACGCAGTCGCCGACGATGCCGACCGCTCCGGGCGTTCGCTTCGTTGTACCGGCGGAGGTGGTCATGCGGCGGTGGCAGCGTAGTTGCCGACGAGGGCACGCACCCGGGCCCACCACGGATCGCCGAGTGCCCACAGACGGACGATACTGTCGATGGCCACTCCGGCGTACGCGAGTCGCGCCGCGTGCACGACGTCCTCTTCGTCCCTGGCCATCGCGGGGGCTCCCTCGACGAGATCCTCCCACAGGCGATCGACGAGCTTGTCTGAGGGTACGCCCAGCGCGTGGTCACGTCGAGCGAGGGTGTCGACATCGCGCTCCAGTGCCGTCACAACCTTGCTCGGTATGTCCCCAAGGTCCCAGTTCATCAACACGCGTTGCAGGTCTGTGTACAGTAGGACACCGGACCGGACCGGCCTGTCACCTGGTCGGGCCATTTCACACCTCCCTAACCGGCGGCTTCATCGCCATCGCCGTTGCCGGTGTGACGACACCACACGTCTTCTGAGCCGATGAACTTGCGCACTCTGTCGAGCACGCTGGATCCAAGGTGATCGACCATGTCCTGGAAGAAGTCCAGCCAGTACCCGATAGTGTGAGCATCGGGCCTGATGCGGTTCCGCCGGTCGTCTGCGTGCATGATAGGGTTGCGCATCTTGTCCCAGTAGACGGTCAGCTCAGTGTGCACCGCATCGTCTGCCCGACCGCCCGCGTGCACGCCGGACCAAGGATCCCAGGACCCATTGCGCTCGGCGCCCACCGCGATCCTAAGCAGACGCGCAACCCGCTCCCAGTGCATGTTGCCCGGTTCCGCCATCTGCGCCTCGAACAACTCCTGCCGTGGGCCGAGCTCACCTGTCATCTCACTGTTGAACACAAGGAACGCTTCGTCGGCCAGGGCCTCCACGAACGCCTGGAATGCCGTGCCCAGGAACACGAGCGCCGCTCGCGACAACGCACCGGCGAGCCCGGGTGCGCTGTCTCCGGCTCGCTCGTGAGCGCCACGCAGGTACTCGACGTCAGCCACGTACGCCTCCCAGACCGCATCCACATTGTACGCCGGTGACCGCATTGCACAAGCCTTCGGTCATGCCCGCGGCAAACGCCACGGCGGCGGCGGCGGGCCGAGCACGGATGCGCCGGCGCCGGGATCGTGGATGGACCTCTCGGCCGTGCCGGCGGCCCGGCCTATTCGGGTCGAGTGCCGTTCGTGCCTCCCGCGAAGCGTCGAATGCGGGCCACGAGCGCTCGGAGCAGATCGGCGACCGTCGGGGGCCCGGCGATCTGCCGGTCGAGATGGGCCTCGAGTCGCCGCAGTCGCTTGCCGTCGGCGCGCATGGCGCGCAGGTGGCGCCTTAGGGCGTTCTCGGCTTCCTTGCGTCTCGTCTCCATGCTCTTGAGCGCGTCCTCGCCGGCGCTGTCGCGGTCGATCATGGGTCGGCCTTCCCCCGCACAATGGCTCGGTCCTGCGGACGATCCGCAAACACGTCGGCTGCTCCGCGCGAACCGGATGCGTAACTTCTGTTTGGCGTCGCTCATCCCCAGGAATAACACAAGCAGTAGGGGACCGCGGGATGGGGGGGAGTGAGATGTCAGACTGGCTTCGAGTAGCTGTGACGGTGGCGATGCTCGCGTTCGTGTTCGTGGGGTACTTCACGTCGACCGAGCCGGCCTGGCGCGACGCGCGAGCCCTCCTGAGTGCCCTCCTGCGCTTCCGCAGGGCTGCCGCGCCGGCTCCGCGTGCTGAAGCGGGGCGACTCGCCGCTGAGCCGGTGAGGAATGGCGTCTCGGGGCCGTAGAACCGGACGGGCCCCGCATGGGCCTATGAGCCGGCGGCTGTAGGCTGCCCCCGATCCTCGCTCAGCCACGACGGGATCGTGTCGCGCAACCGGCCGCTGTCCTCCCCCGCAGCTTGTTGCGCCTCCTCGACCCTGCTCCTGAACCCCTCCAGTCGTTGGGTGACGGCCGCTATGAGCGCCCCGAACTCGTCAAGGCACTGGGCCCGTGCCTGCCGCAGCTCGGCGATGCCCCTTTCGAGGACCGTCCGCTCGGCGCGAGCCTGCTGCAGCACGTCTCTCGCCTGCTGCTCCGCATTGCGCACGATGAGCTCGGCCTCCTTGTGCGCGTTCGCCTTCACCTCATCGGCGCTTCGCTGGGCGAGCATCAGGGACTCGTTCATGCTGCGCTCCAGCGCCCGGTAGTGTTCGAGCTCATCCCGTACCCGGGCCACCTCATCGCGCGCCGCGGCGACCTCTACCTGGAGCTCCTCGAAGTTGTCCGCCACCTCCTGGCGAAAGGCCTCCACCTCGCGTCCCGAGTAACCACGGAAGCACCTGGCGAACTCCCTGGAGTGGATGTCGACCGAGGTGAGTCTCAACAGCGATCCTCCCGCCGATCCAGCCCCGCAGCAGGGCCCGTGTCATCGCGGAAGTCAGTGTCAGCCTGCCTGTACACGGGCCATCCTGGGCTGGGTCGTGTAAGGGCCGGCGGCCCGCTTCGCGAGCTCGGCGTCGGGGGCGTCGATGTTGATACGATTCGGCGTGAAAACGAACACGGTCTCGGCGACCCGGCAGACCTCTCCGTGCTGAGCGTAGATCACGCCACACAGGAAGTCGACGATGCGACGCTTGTCCTCCGGCCCCGTGAGCTCCAGGTTCACGACGACGGGCTGCTCCTCGTTCAGCAGGTCGGCCATGGCCTCGACATCGTCGAAGCCCATCGGTCTGCGGAAGCTCAGCCTGTCCTCGCCGTAGAACTCCCCGTCCGATCTGCGGAGGTTGGTGTGCTGCTCCACGACCCGGGCCGGGACCCATCCGAAGTACCGCATGATGCTGTCTATGACTGCCATCGTGCTCACACCCTCACCTGGAACCGCGTCCGGTGGTCGGCCTCCGAGCGGCTAGTAAGTCCGGCTGCCGAAGATCGCCGTGCCGATCCGCACCATGGTGCTGCCTTCCTCAATGGCGACCTCGAAGTCGTCGGACATGCCCATCGACAGGTGTCGGGCTGGCAGCCCGCGCGACTTCAGGTCCTCTCCCAGCTCTCTCAGGCCCGCGAAGGCTCGTCTCGCCATGTCCCTGTCTCCCCAGGGCGCAACGGTCATCAAGCCCCGGAGCTCGAGCCTCGGAAGGCTCATCACCTTCTCGACGAGCCCCACGAGATCGTCCGGTGGTACCCCGAACTTGCTGGCCTCCCCGGACACGTTCACCTCCACGAGGCACTCGACCGGCCGCCCTTGCTGCTGCGCGCGCCGCGACAGCTCCTCCGCGAGCCGGATGCTATCTACCGACTGCACCATGTCGGCGAACCGAAGCGCGGCAGCCACCTTGTTGCGCTGTAGGTGACCGACGAAGTGCCAACGGCACCTACCCGGGCCAACAGCCCCCGCTTTGGTAGCGGCCTCTTGGACCGTGTTCTCGCCGAGGTCGGTCACCCCGGCTTCCAGGGCAGCGTTGACCTGGGCGAGATCGCGACCCTTTGTCACTGCAACTAGGTCAACCTGCGCGCCGCCACGACCTGCCCTGCCACAAGCTCGGGCGATGCGCTCGCGGACCTGGGTAACCCGCCCGATGATCGCGGCTCTGTCAACCTCTGGGCCACTAGTGCCCTCGATGGAAGGCATTGCCTTACAGATCCGCTCCGTTCCTAGGTGCCAGGCTGCCGCATCTGAAGGTCTTATACTGGCGGTGCTAGGAATGGCCTTCTTCCAACTGTCTGTTGCCGTCGTAGGTTCGACGCGGCGGGCACCCGGTGGGCAGGAACGCGGTGCGGGCCAGCGAAAACGTTATCGAAGGGGCGTTGCGGGCTCGGCGAGGCTACGCGGGCGGTGAGGCGCTTAAGCGTGCGCGAGGAAGGCGGCAGTGGTCCGCTTGGTGCAAGCGCTTTCCACACGCATCAGCGCGAAGATAGGGCTGGTCTTTGCAGGGCTGTCGGTGTTTGCCTGCGGCCTACTTACGCTGGTGCTGTTCCTGTCATTCCGTTTGGTTAGCCGCCAGGTCATCGACAACAGGCTTCTGTCCGTGGTGTCGATCGCCGCCTCGAACCTCGACGCGGACGCGCACGCGACCCTCCATGGGCCGGAGGACGTTGACTCGCCCGCGTACCAAGAGGTGTATCGCTACCTCGCCAACGTCCGGGACGCCAAAGGCGACGCGGTCCGCAACGTCTATACGATGCGGGTAGCCGCGGACGGGACCTTTACGTTTGTGGTGGACACTGATCCGCTGGAGCCAGCCGATCTTGGGGACGAGTACCCTGAAGCCGATCCTTGGATGCGCGAGCACCTGCAGGGGCTGCAAGAGTCAGCGGTGGAAGATGGCGTCTACACCGACAGGTGGGGCACGTGGCTATCGGGCTTCGCGCCGATCCGGCGATCGGACGGCGCGATAGACGGCTACCTCGGTATCGACCTGCCCGCTGACTGGGTGATGGCCCAGCAGCGCCGGTTCCTCTGGACCGCAGGCGGCGTGTTCGCCGCGGCGTTCCCGGTCGTGGCGGTTCTGGGCTGGTGGCTCGGGGCCCGGCTCACAGCCCCCATCATGCGCCTGCAAGAGGGCGCGGCGCGCATTGCCGAGGGCGATCTGTCGCATCGTGTCGAGCTGCACGCAGCGGACGAGCTCGGGCGGCTGGCCCAGCTCTTCAACGTGATGGCTGACAGAGTGCAGGAGTCCCTTCGGGCCCTCGAGCAGAAGGTGGAGGAGCGCACCGCCGATCTTGCTGCCGCGCAAGCCCTGCTTTCTGCGGCCATCGAGCAGTCACCGGCCGGGATCATCGTGGCGGACGCCCCCGACGTTCGCATCAGGACGGCCAACCGGGTGGCGCTTGACGTGTTCGGCCTGACCCAGGACGAGCACGGTGGGACAGACGGGGCGTACGCGGCCCAGGGGTGGTCGCTGCTCCGACACGACGGCACTCCGTACGCGCCGGATGAGCTCCCCCTCGCAAGGGCCATCTTGCGAGGTGAGACAGTCCACGGCCTGGAGGTGGTGCTCCAGCACGAGGGTCGGCGCGACAGGTGGATCCTCGCGAACGCGGCGCCGGTCCGCGACACCCATGGGCAGGTGATCGCTGGGATCGCCATCTTCATGGACCTCACTGAGCGGCGCAACGCCGAGGAGGCGCTACGCGCGAGCGAACGCTACGTCCGCGACCTGCTGGACGCTCTGCCCTCGGGGATCGTCATCGTGGACCGGGGATCCCGCGCCGTAGTCGATGCCAACTCCGTGGTCATGAGCTGGTTGGGGCTCGACAAGACGGCCCTTGTCGGCAAGCCGGCCAGCTTTGTCGATGCGCCGTCCGCGGACGAGGATGCGGTAGCGGCCGAGCAGGCGGCGCCCGCTTCTTCGGAGCGAGAGCTCGTGTGCTCCGACGGCCGGCGGGTGCCTGTCCTAGCAACCGCGGTACCGGTCGCGCTTCTGGGCAAGTCATGTGTGGTCCATGTCTACACGGACATAACTGAGCAGAGGACGGCGCAGGAGCTCCTCCGCACCCTGTCGACAAGCGACGGCCTCACAGGGCTGCCCAACAGGCGCGCGTTCGAGGAGCGGCTGAACGCGGAGTGGCGCCGCGCGGCGCGGACGGGCCGGAGCCTGTCACTCCTTCTTGCCGACCTCGACCACTTCAAGGCGTACAACGATCACCACGGGCACCTGGCAGGCGATGAGTGCCTTAGGAGGGTCGCGGCGGTGATGGCCGGCTGCTTCGGCCGGGCAAGCGAGATGCCGTCTCGCTGGGGCGGTGAGGAGTTCACCGTGATCATGTCGGAGGTGGGGCACGACGAGGCCGTCGCCAGCGCGGAGCGGTTTCGCGAAGCCGTCCGGAACGCGCGTGTCGAGCGGAGAAGGCATCCGGGCGTCATGACCGTAAGCGTCGGCGTGGCCACCACGCGGCCGATGGTGGGGGTGGCACCGGAGGCGTTGGTCGCTGCCGCGGACGCCGCGTTGTACAAGGCGAAGCAGGCAGGCCGCAACTGCGTGCGTTCCGAGTCCGTCGTGGCCCCCACGGAGTAGCGAACGAGGGTGGCGCGTCGGCCCGGAGGGGTCGGGCCGGGGTCGGGTGTATACTCACTCCGTGATGGATGAGCCCTCATTCGATCAGCCAGATCGGGGAACGGTCACCGACCGCGTCGTCGGCCCGGCCGGACGCCCCGAGGATGACGATGCCGCGATCGCGCTCCGGCCGAGGCGCCTGCATGAGTTCATCGGGCAGGCCGCCCTGCGCGCCAACCTGGAGATAGCGTTGCGCGCGACGCAAGCACGTGGGGAGCCGCTTGAGCACGTCTTGCTGTCGGGCCCACCCGGACTGGGGAAGACCTCCCTGGCGCACATCATCGCCGAGGAGATGGCCACCTCCATCACCGTGACATCGGGGCCCGGCATCGAGCGTGCCGGGGACCTGGTCGGGCTGCTCTCGAACCTGGATCTCGGCGAGATCCTGTTCATCGACGAGATCCACAGGCTCCCCCGCACCGTCGAGGAGAAGCTCTACTCGGCGATGGAGGATTTCCGGATCGACATCATCCTCGACAAGGGCCCGCACGCGCGCACCATCCAGCTTCCGCTCCGGCCCTTCACGCTGGTGGGGGCCACTACCCGGACGGGCCTGTTGACTGCGCCCCTGAGGACCCGCTTCGGCATCCCGATGCACTTCGACTTCTACACTACCGACGAGCTGTGCGACATCGTGACTCGCTCGGCGCGTCTGCTCGATGTGCCGGTTACCCCCGAGGGCGCTCTGGAGATCGCGTCCCGCAGTCGGGGCACCCCGAGGATCGCCAACCGGCTGCTCCGCAGGGTGCGCGACTACGCGAGCGTGAAGGCCGAGGGACGGATCGACAAGGCCGTGGCCGACGCGGCCTTGAAGATGCAAGGGGTGGATGCTCAGGGTCTTGACGACCTGGACAGGCGGTTCTTGCGCGCTATCATCGACTACTACAGAGGGGGGCCCGTGGGGATCGAGGCCATGGCTGCCACCCTTAACGAGGAGACCGACACGCTGGTCGACGTCGTGGAGCCCTACCTGCTGAAGATCGGCTTCGTGCTCCGTACCCCCGCCGGCCGAAGGGCCTCCGTAGCGGCATATCGCCACTTCAGGCTCAAGCCGCCCGAGCCGGCCGACCAGCCCACCCTGTTCGGCGACTCGGCGGAGGACGTGTGACAGGTGCTCATTCCCTACGGCACAGTCCGCCGCGCGCGGAGCTTCCCGTGGGTAACGGCCGGGATCATCGTCCTCAATGCACTCGTCTACCTCTACGCTCTGTCCCTCACGCCGGAGCAGTTCAACGACTACGCACACAGATGGGGCTTCTCGGGCAACCGCATTAACAGGTTCTACACCATCCTGACGATGATGTGGATCCACGACCCGAGCGTTTTCCTACACCTGCACGTAATCGGGAACATGTGGTTCCTGCTGGTGTTCGGGCCCCAACTGGAGGACGCGATGGGGCCGGTGCGCTACGGGGGTTACTACGTGCTGGGCGGGATCGCGTCCGGCCTGGTGCATGCGGCGATTAGGGCGGTGGTCGGGATAAGCGACACCGCCCCCATGGTCGGCGCGTCGGGTGCGGTTATGAGCGTTCTGGGCATGTTCGCTGTGCGCTTCTACTCCACCCCGGTAAGAACCGTGGTCCTCGTCTTCCCAGGCGTGCGCGTGCCGGCCGTAGTGTGGCTCGCAACCTATATAGGCCTTGACATCCGAGCCGGAGTGCTGACCACCTTCGCCTTCCGCTCCGCCGGGGGCATCGCCTACTGGGCCCACATCGGGGGCTTCGTGTTCGGCGCGGCTGTGGGGATGCTGCACGGGGTACTGCGGCAGGCGCGGCGGGAGTACCTGGTCGAGCGGCCGGTGCACGACGAGTCCGAGCGGGTCGACAGGGCGGTTCTCCTGCGGGACCTAGTGCGGCGGGACCCGGGCGACGCCGAAGCGCGGCTCCGGCTAGGGACGCTGCTCGATGCGGACGATAGGACTCTCGCGGAGGCGGCGTCGCACTATGCCAACGCGATCCGCCTGCTGCTCCAGGAACGCGACGACGAGCGCGCCAGGGCCGCCTACTACTCATTCCGCTCGGGCGGGCACACGCTCGCCGAGCTCCCGCCGGACCTGGCGGCCCCGGTGGCGAGCGCGTACGAGCGCATCGGCAGGCCCCAGGAGGCGCGGGAGATCTACTGGCACCTGGCCACGGCCGAGAAGGTCCCCGAGCGCATCGTGGAGCAGGCGCTGATCCGCACGGCGACTCTCTCGATGGAGGCGAAGGACAAGGAGAGGGCCGTGTACGCGCTGCAGCGCATCCTAGCCGACTTCCCATTCTCGCCCTGGGTCGTCTGGGCGACCGGCGCGCTGAGGAGGCTGACGGGGGAGGTTAGATAGCCCCCGTCGGCCCTGAGCCGGCCGAAGGCCGTGACGAAGGGCCATCCCGAGTAGGGCGTAGCCCGTAACGAGGGACCGGTCGCCCTGGGCCGGCCGCACGCCGTGACGAAGCATGTCCTGAGCCTGTCGAAGGGGGTCGCCTGCGCGAAACAAGGTGCGCTGGTCGGGCCTCCAATGGTGTACGATAGGTCTGGTGCTGCCTCAGCTCGGCGGCGCCGGCGAGAGTCTCGGGGCGGTACGGGAGGAGGTGGTTGGCCGCAGTGCCGCTTCCGTAGAGCGCAGTTCATTCTCGGATGTGGAATGGAGTGTGACTCGAAC
>Ga0315280_10000939_pt1 | contig 52404 bp, 48 predicted proteins | sample YL17G06_40_MG_FD_203697 | JGI IMG/M metagenome (GOLD analysis project Ga0315280, IMG submission 203697) | Sediment microbial communities from Yellowstone Lake, YNP, Wyoming, USA - YL17G06_40 | ecosystem: Environmental > Aquatic > Freshwater > Lake > Sediment | place: USA: Wyoming | collected... | reverse complement strand
CGGCTCCTTGAGCCCAGGGCCGCTTGCCGTTACACTCGTCGGCGTATGAGCAGCTACACTTCAGCCGAGCGATATCTGGGCGCCCTGGCGCGCCGTTCGGCGCTGCCGGAAGGGTTCTGCGCCGCCGCCTCCTCCCTCACCTTCACCCCGAAGGAGAGGCCCAAGCCGCTGCCGATGAACCTGGCCTTGATCCTGCTCGACCAGCCCACGGCCAGCTTCGCGGCCCGCTACACGAGCAACCGGCTGGCCGGCGCCCCGGTGCTGATCGGGCGGGAACGCCTCGAGGAGAGCCGGGTGCGCGGGGTGCTGGTCAACAACAAGATCGCCAACGTGGGGGCTCCCAATGGGGTCGCGGAGGCGCGGGCGATCTTGCAGGCGCTGGGCGAGCTGCTCGGCACGCCGGAGAGGCAGCTTCTGCCCGCCTCCACCGGGATCATCGGCTGGGCCCTGCCGGTGGCGGAGATTCTCTCCACCCTGCCGGTCCTGGCCGCCGGCCTGCAGCGCAGGAGCCTGCTGCCCGTGGCCCGGGCCATCATGACCACCGACGCCTACCCCAAGCTTCGGCGCGCCCGGGTCGGCACGGGCTCGATCGTCGGCGTGGCCAAGGGGGCCGGGATGATCGAGCCCGCATTGGCCACGATGCTGGTCTTCCTGCTCACCGACCTGGAGATCGGCCGCTCCGTGCTGAGGGAGGAGCTGGCCCGATGCGCGGAGGAAAGCTTCAACCGCATCTCCGTGGACGGGGACCAGAGCACCAGCGACATGGTCGTGGCCCTGAGCTCCCGGCGAAAACCGGCCGTGCCGCGCCGCGCCTTTCGGGAGGGCCTCGCGGCCGTTTGCCGCGCGCTGGCCCAGGACATCGTGCGCAACGGCGAGGGGGTGGGGCACGTGATCCGCGTGCGCCTGCGGGGGCTGCCCGAGAGGCTGGCCCTGGGTCTGGGCAAGGCCGTGGTCAACTCCCCGCTGGTCAAGACCGCCGTGTTCGGCAACGACCCCAACGTGGGCCGGATCCTCTCGGCTCTCGGAGACCACCTGAGCGCCGCCCCGGACGGCGCGAGCTTCGAGCTGGGCGAGCTTTCGGTGCGTCTGGGCGGCATCACGCTGTACGAGGGCGGGGCCTTTCGCCTGGACCCCGGGAAGGAGCGGGCCCTGTCCGGATACCTGCGCAGGTGCGCCATGGAACCGGGGCGCAAGGGCTACCCGCAGCACGAGCGCTGCGTGGAGATCGAGATCGAGCGCCGGGGGCGAAAAGGCGGCGCCACGCTGGAGGTGTGCGGGGCCGACCTGTCCTACGAGTACGTGCGGGAGAACGCCGACTACCGAAGCTAAAGCCGCCGGCGGTGCTTGACGGCAGCCTACTATTTTCAATACCTTCCTTGGGAATGGACTTCGGGGAGATTCTGAAGCGCTGGGAGAAGGCCCAGACCGCGGGCGGGGAAGCCGCCTCAGGGCCGGCGGAGCCGCGCATCGATATGGAGCAGGCCCTGCAGCGCTACCCTCCCGCCGGGGAGGGCAAGGAGGCTCGGGACAGGGGACCTGCCGCTCGCGCTGCCCAAGCGCGGGAGAAAAGCTTCCTGAAGGAACTCAAGCCCCAGGCGGTCTTGGACCTGCATGGGATGAGCTCGGCGGAGGCGGAGGAGGCGCTGGATCGGTTCATCCGCGACTCCCGGTCCAGGGGGCTGGCCAAGGTGCTGATCATCCATGGGAAGGGCCTGCACTCTCCGGGGGAGCCGGTGCTGGGGCGCGTGGTCCGCAGCTACCTGGAAAAATGCCCGTTTACCGGAGCCTTCGGCGGGGCCAGCCGGGAGGATGGAGGCAGGGGGGCTTCCTGGGTGTTGATCCGGGGCTCGGGAGCTAGCGTTCGCGATAGATGATGCGGCCGCGGCTGAGGTCATAGGGGGAGAGGGCGACTTTGACCTTGTCCCCGGGGACGATTCGGATATAGTGCTTGCGCATCTTGCCGGAGAGGTGGGCCAGGATCACATGCCCGCTCTTGATTTCCACGCGGAACATGGTGTTGGGAAGGCTTTCTTTGACGATGCCTTCCACCTCGATCGCTTCCTCTTTGGCCAATGGCTGTCCCCCAGGGGTGATAGTAGGGGAGGGTTCGGAGATTTGTCAACAGGTTGACAAATTTTCGGATTTACGGCAGATTGATGTGCCTTCGCCCGGGCGAAAGGGCTTAGGTTGAAGCGAATGGACAAGGCGTTCAAGGAAAAGATGCGCAAGGCCCTGAACAACCTGAAGGAGGCGATCCTCAGGCAGCTGGCGCTGGAGAACAGCGAGTTCCAGGAGCTGATCGAGGACATGAAGCCCAAGGACCTGGCGGACATCGCCTCGGACGACATCGACCGGCGCATCCTGGAATCCCTGGGCTCGGCGGAGACGCGGCGCCTGCAGCTCATCGAGGCGGCGCTCGGGCGGCTGCGCGACGGGCACTACGGGGTGTGCATGAGCTGCGGCCGGAAGATCCCCAAGGAGCGGCTGGAAGCCATCCCCTACGCCGTGCTGTGCATCGACTGCAAATCCTCCGAGGAGCGCCGCAACCGCTGACGGGCGCTCGACCCCCGCGGGCCTGTTCAGCGGATAAACGGATTGCCCTTGATCTCCCGCTCGATGGTGGTGTCCAGGCCGTGGCCGGGAAACACGCGGGTCTCCGGCGGCAGGGTGAGCAGCTTGGCGCGGATCGCTTCCAGCAGGGACTTCTCGCTGGAGCCGGGCAGGTCGGTTCGGCCGATGCCCATGAAGAACAGGCTGTCCCCGGAGAACACCAGGCAGTCCTTTTCGCTGTACAGGCAGATGCTGCCCTTGGTGTGACCCGGGGTCTCCAGCACGGTCAGCCCGGTGCCGGCCACCTTGTCGCCTTCCTCCAGGTAGACGTCCGGCTCCGGCAGGGGGCTGAACAGCCCCCTCAGCTCCCCGGCGCTCGCCAGGCCGAGCTGCGAGAGGGTTTCCTGGTAGGCGCGGCGGGCATTGTGGCCTAAATACTTGCGGTCGGCCTTGTGGATGGCGATGTGCAGGTTGATGCCGTCTTTCCGGTAGTGGTCCCGCAACCGGCCCACGGCGGCGGTATGGTCGAAATGCCCATGGGTGAGCAGGATGGCCGAGGGGATCATCTTCAACATGTTCACGCTGGCAATGATCCGTTCCTCGTCCCCGCCCGGGTCGATGATTACGCACTCTTTCTTTCCATTTGAATAAATATAGCAGTTGGTATCCATCGGCCCTACTATCAGGCGCTCGACCATGGTAGTCTCAACACTAATGGATTTGTATTGCTTTGACAACAACACGGAGGTTGTCCGTTGGGCGGCCTGAGCCTGCTCCTGCTGGCCTTTGGCGCAGCGCTGCTGTTTTTCGTGCTGATTCCGGGCATAGGGGCCTTCACCGTGCGCAGCCAGTGGCGGGTGTTCCGCCGGCGCGTTCAGGAGTGCTCCCTGTACCCTATCCTGCGCTACTCGGACCTGGCGGCCGCCGACGGGGAGCAGGGCTGTTTCCGGGTGCTGGGAGAGCTGGAGGCTTTCCAGGGACGCAACCGCGTATGGCTCAACACCGGGTCCTTCACCGTGGAGGCCGACCTTTCCGGGGTCAAGCTCTATCTCCTGCCTTCCCTGCTTACCGGAAAGCAGCGGGAGGAGGCGCTGCCCGACGAAGAGCCGGCCGTGGCCCCCTGGGACCGCATTTTTTCCCTGCCCTCGGGGATGAAGCTGTTCGTGGGCGGGCGCTTGTTCCTCGAGGGCGGCCGCGGGGTGTTTCGCTCCCAGCCCCGGGAGCCGCTGCTGGTGGTCTTCTATGACGGGGAACCCCGGAGCATCCTGGCCCGGGCCATCTGGGGAGGGCGCCAGAGGAACGAATACTGGAACCAGTTCACCCTGGCTTCTCTGCTGACCGGGTTCTTCTGCCTGGCCCTCCTGGCCTATATCGCTCTGCGCGCCTCCCAGTCCGCGTTGCCCGGGCTGCCGGGACTGGTGGCCTTGAGCCTGGCCCTGGCCCCGGTGGCCCCGTTCCTGCCCCCCGGGGTGGCTCTGTATTTCCTGTACCGCTTATTCTGGAAAAAGGCGCGCCGCCTGCGGGCCGAGCGCGACCTGCTGCGCCTGCCTCTGCGTCACTTTCCCGCGGAGCAGGCCTCCGGCGGGGAACGGCGGGTGAAGCTGGCCACCGGCGAGACATACCTAATGAGCAGCAATCCGGACCTGAAGATCAAAGGCGAGCCGGTGGTGCGCAGCTGTTCCGTGCGGGGGAAGCGTCCCGGGCCGCCCTGCCTGTTCGGAGCGCTGGATCCCGGCGGCGGGCCCGAAGGCCGGCTGCGCGCTCCGGAGGACCCCCTGGCCGAGCTGGTGAGGCTCCCGGGCGATCCGGTCGAGCTGGCGGAGAGCTGCAACCGCAGCGCCCACGTCCTGGAGCTGGCCGCTGCCGCCTGTTTCGGATTGGGCACCTTGGCCAACCTGTTCCTGATCCTGCTGCTCCTGCGCCTGGTATTGCGATAACCGCTTCAGCGAGCGCTATTGCGATAACCGCGGTGTTTTAGGCCTTGCGCCGGGCGCTGAAGGAGAACACGAGGCGTCCCTTGCCGGCAAAGAAGCTGCCGTACACCGAGCGGAAAATGTCATCGGAGGGGCGCTCGGAGGCGAGCTCCAAGGCCGGGTGCAGGAGGCAGAGCAGCTTGCCCTGCAGGTAGTAGTCGAAGAAGTCGGTGGCGAACTGCAGTTCGCCACCCGGCGCGAGGGTCCGGGCCAGCTGCTCCAGATTCGGCCAGCGCAGAAAACGCCGGCGCCGGTGGCGGGCCTTGGGCCAGGGATCGGGGAAGTACAGATGATAGCGGGTCACGGCCCCGTCCGGCAGCCGGTCCAGCACCTGCTCCGCGCTGGCGCGCAGGATCCAGGCCCGGCTAAGTCCGAGCCGCTCGAGCTTCAGCGCGGCCTTCAGGCAGCGTTTCGCCTTGAGCTCCACCCCGAGGCAGGCGGTCTGGGGATGGCGCGCGCCATACGCAGCCAGGAAGTGCCCGTTTCCGCAGCCGATCTCCACTTCCAGCGGCAGGCCTTCGGGAAGTGAAGCGAGGATCCCCGGCAGCTCTTCGAGGGAGCGGGGAGGCAGCTACTCGTCCTCCCGCTTGCGGGCGTAGTTCACCGTGATCTGCCTGCCCTTGAGCTGGCTGCCCGAAAGCGAGGCGATCGCCTGCTCGGCCAGCGTGCTGTCGATCTCGAGGAAGGAGTAGTTGTCCAGGACGCGGATCTTGTCCAGCCTGGAGCGCTCCACCTGCAGGGTGCGGGTGAAGTGCGCGATCAGGTCCTTGGGAAAGATCCCCCGGCTCTTGCCCGCGCTGATGAACAGGCGGGTGAATTCGGCCGGCCTTTGCTGGGGTTTCTCGGCCGGCCTCTGCCCAGGCCGCGCTCTGGCGGCGGGCCGCTCCGGCGCCTTGCCGCGCTCTGGCGGCTTTCCGCGCTCTGGCGGCTTTCCGCGCTCTGGCGCAGAGGGGCGCGCGGAGGCCCGCCCGAAGCGCGCTCCATAAATCGAACGCAGCAGATACGCCGCCACATAGGAGCGCAGGGAAAGCGGGGCGTTGCGGCGCACCAGGCGCAGGTAGCGCTGCAGCTCCGGGGAGCCCGCTTCGGAGCGAACCTTGGCTACGATGTCCCGGAGGGCCCCGGTCAGGGCCTGGTCGTCGGATGGGAGCTCTGCTCGCTTGGGTTTCACTTTGTACGTCTCCTGTAATAGCCGGTACTGCCCGGCCTGGCCGAGCGTGATCAGCTTTTCCAGCACCAGGGAGCTGGGCCGGTAGGCTTCCGCCGAAGGCGGCAGGTCGGCGTTGATCACCACCGTAGCCTGACGCAGCGGGCGGCGCCGCACCGCCTCGAAGGTGCTCACCAGGATCGAAAGCTCGCCGGAGCCGAAGCGCTCCGCGATTCGGGCCTGCTCCGCGGCGTTCATGTCCTCCCGCAGGCACTGCGCCCGCAGGCCCAGCTCGGTGAACAGCTGCATGATCCGGCGCAGCCCGGCGCTCCCGCCGCACAGGACCAGCAAGGCCGGAGTAGGCTCGCAGAGGGCCAAGGCGGCCGCGGCGGCGGCCTTGCGGTTTTCCGCGACCTCGATGAACAGCTCTTCGGGCTGGGCCGCGTCCCGCTTCCAGTCCGCCTGGGAGAGCAGCACGGGGCGGTGGAGCAGGCCGAGCAGACGCTCGCTGGCCGCCTCAAAGGCCGGAGTAAAGAGGATCGTTTGTTTTTTCGGCGGCAGCTTGGAGAAGATGAACTGCAGGTCGTCATCGAACTCGGGATCGTCTCGCTTGTGGTCGACGATCACGCTCTGCAGGAAGGCGAGCTCCAAGTTGCCCCGCCGGATGTGGTCGATGATCCGCCGGGGGATACCGATCACTACATCCGGCTTCCTGGCCAGGTTGCGGTGCTCGCTCCGGTCGCTTTCCTCCGCAGCGAGCGCAAAAACGGAGACGCTCCTGCCCGACCCCGGGCGCGAGAAACGCTGGAACTCGCGCTCCACCTTGCGCGAATCCTCGGCGCTCGGGGTAATGACCACCGTCTTGATCCCGGCTCTTCCCCGCCTGAGCCTGGACATGAGCGGCAGGATGAATGCGGCGGTCTTACCGGTGTCCCCTTCCACCTCCACGGCCAGGTCCCGGCCGCTCTGGATCAGGGGGACGACCTTGCGCTGCAGGAGCGTCGGCCTGGCATAGCCGGCCTTCCGAAGCAGTTCCTCAAGCTCCGCACTGCCGAACGAACGGTTTCGTTGCAGCGCTGCCATGGTCTTTTTTGAAAGATCCTTCAGATAGGGTTACGATAGTACGAAGTCGGAGCGCTTGTCAATTTGAGGAAATGGGCTCCATCGGGCGATATATTACTAGGGAGGCTTGAACCGTGAACCGAAGAACCCTGCTCCTGTTGGCTCTCGGCCTGGCCGTCGCCGGGCTGCGGGCCGGCTGCCAGCCGCTCGCCTTCCGCTATGAGGCGGGCGAGAAATACCGTCTGCTCACCGAGGTGGAGGAGGACGTGTACGTCGACGGCGAGCTCTCGCACCGGGCCGAAATCCTGAATAAGATCGCCGTGGAAACCCTGGAGGTGCGTGACGGGGCCGGGCTTCTGGCCTGCACCTTCCAGACCTCCGAAAGGGCCTATGGGGCTCGCCGGTCCTACGCCCTGACCGAAGACTACCAGTCGCAGTTCTGGCGCGATGCCCGCGGGCGCTACGATATCGAAGCGCGCTACTTCATGCCCGTGGTGCGGAGCGTCCCCGTCTTCCCGGAGCAGGGGCTTGAGCCGGGGGCGAGCTGGTCGGCCCCCGGCGAAGAGGCGCACGACCTGCGCCGCAGCTACGGCCTGCCCGAACCGGTGCACTTCCCCATCCAGGTCCAGTACACCTACCGTGGCGAGCAGGAGCGGGAGGGCAAGAGCCTGGGGGTGATCGATATCCGGTACGATGTGTTCCACCTCCTGCCCGGCGCTTCGGAGCGGCGCGGTCCGGTGCCCGTGAAGATCACCGGGCAGTCCGAGCAGACCTACTACTGGGACCAGAGCCGGGGGCAGCCGGACTCCTACGAGGAGCGCTTCGATTTCATCTTCCTTTTGGCCAACGGGCAGACCGTGGAGTACGAGGGCAAGGCCCGCGGGAGGTTCCTGGAGTCGCCGCGCCTGGACAAGGAGAAGGTCGCGGCGGAGATCCAGCAGGAGCTCGAGAAGCGGGGCGTGCCGGACACCCCCGTGCGCGCCGAGGAGCGCGGGGTGACCCTGTCCATCCAGAACATCCAGTTCCTGCCCAACTCCGCGGTGCTCACCGAGGGCGAGAAGGCCAAGCTGCGCCGCATCGGCGAAATCCTGTCCAAGTACTCCGACCGCGATCTCATGGTGAGCGGGCATGCGGCGCGGGCCGGTTCATACACGGCGGAGGAGCACCAGAGCCTGTCCGAGAAGCGCGCCCGGGCCGTGGCGGACTTCCTGCTCGGCCTAGGGGCGGTGCGGGAGGAGCAGGTGACCACCCGCGGCTTCGGCTACCGCCAGCCCCTGGCCGACAACGCTACCGAGGAAGGACGCCGGGTGAACCGCCGGGTGGAGATCACGATCCTGGAGAACTAAAGCTTTTTGCGCCGCTCTCCGGAATCAACCAGCAGCGCGCCGGGTCCACGCTGAAGCTCAATGGGGAGCCGGAGCGCAGGTTCGCCGCCTCCTGCCCGTGCTGCTCGGGGACCGTTACCGCCAGGCGCACTCCCTGCGCCTCGATCTCCAGCTCGACCTGGGAGCCCTGGTACTCCCGGCGCACGACCCGGCCGCGGAAGCGGTTGCCGGAGCGCCCGCCGAGGCGGCAGGCCTCCGGGCGGAAGACCAGCACCCAGCGGCGGATCCCCGAGGGCAGGCGGCCGTCGGGGGCGGGCGCCTGGAGCCTGCCCAGGGCGGTCTGCAGGCTCAGGAACCCGCCTTCCCTCCCGCCCAGGGTGCACGGCACCAAGTTGGCCCTCCCCAGGAACCCGGCCACGAACAGGTTGCGCGGCCGAGCGTAGACCTCCTCGGGACTGCCGACCTGCTCGATGCGTCCCGCCCGCATCACGGCGATCCGGTCGGAGAGGGCCAGGGCCTCCTCCTGGTCGTGCGTGACGTACACGGTAGTGATCCTAAAGTCATGCTGCAGCGAGTGGATCTCCCGGCGCAGGCTTTGGCGCAGCTTGGCATCCAGCGCGGCCAGCGGCTCGTCCAGTAGGAGCAGGCGCGGTCGGGGAGCCAGGGCCCGGGCCAGGGCCACCCGCTGCTTCTCCCCGCCGGACAGGGTGTCCACCCGCCGCGGGCCGTAGCCGGCGAGGTGCACCCGCTCCAGCAGCTCTTCGGCGCGCCGGCGGGCCTCCGCGGCCGGCCAGCCCTGCACCTGGGGCCCGAAGCGGACGTTGTCCAGGACGTTCAGGTTGGGGAACAGGGCGTAGTCCTGGAAGACGATGCCGACCTGCCGCCGATGGGCCGGTTCCCGGTCCACCGGACGGCCGTCGATCCAGATGCGCCCGCGGTCCGGACTGATGAAGCCGGCCACCAGCCGCAGGGAGGTGGTCTTGCCGCAGCCGGAGGGACCGAGCAGGGTGAGCAGCTCCCCGGGGGCGACGGTGAGGTCCAGGCGGATGGTGAACTCCGGGTAGCGTTTCTCCACCCGCTGAAGGCGCAGGCTCACCGAACTACAGCTCCCTTCCCATACGGTCGATGGCCAGGAAGGCCAGGAAGCACAGCAGCATCAGCAGCGTGCCCATGGCGCTGGCCCCGACGAAGTTGTAGGAGCCGATCAGGCGGTACACGGCGATCGGCATGGTGGTGAGCTCCGGGGTGGCGAGCATCAGCGTGGCGTTGATCTCCCCGACCGAAATCCCGAAGGCGAAAGCGGCTCCTGTGAGCAGGGCGCTCTTGAGCAGGGGCAGCTCCAGGCGGAGGAACAGCTGCCAGCTTCCGGCCCCCAGGCTGCGCGCCGCCTCCGGCAGGGAGGGCTTGATCTTGCGCAAGACCGGGCTCACCGCCCGGACCACGAAGGGGTAGGCGATCACGGTGTGGGCCAAGACCACCGCCGGCCAGCCTCCAGAACCGGACAGCGGTCCCAGGGCGGCGCCCAGCCAGGGCAGCACCCGGTAGGCCCGCAAGTAGCCCAGCCCCAGGATGATCGTGGACACGCCCAGGGGCAGCATGAGCAACGGCTCCAGCACGGAGGAGCCGGCCGTGCGCCGGCGCGAGCCCAGGTAGGCCAGCGCCGTTCCGAGCGGCACGGACAGGGCCACGGTCAAAGCGGCGAAAGAGAGGCTGTTGCGGATGGCCCTCAGGTGCACCTCGCCGGGGTCGAGCAGGCGCCGGTACCAGGCCAGGCTGAAGCCGCCCACGCTCCAGCCGGCGCGGCCCTGCAGCGAGTAGCCCACCACGGTCAGGATCGGGGCGGCGACCACCAGGACCAGGAAGGCCAGGTACAGGGGGACCAGGAAACCCAGCGGCCGGCGCAGCAGCTCGGTCAGGCGGCGGCCGGCCGGGGCCAGCTCCAGCTCCTCGGCGAAGGCGGCGCGGGCCTGCAGCCGCAGGTAGGCGAACAAGGCCAGCAGGGACAGCAGGGCGCCGATCAGGGCCAGGGCGCTGGCAGCGGGCAGGTCCAGCCCGACCTTGGCCAGCCGGTAGATCTCCACCTCCAGGGTGGTGAAGCGCGGCCCCCCGCCCAGCACCAGCACCACGGCGAAGCTCAGGAAGCAGAAGATGTAGATCAGTGCGGCGCTGGCCAGCACCCCGGGGGCCAGCTGCGGAAGGGTCACCCGCAGGAACAGCCGAGGCCCGTGGGCTCCCAGGCTGCGGGCCGCCTCCTCCAGGGTGGGGGGAAGCCGGGCCCAGAGGGCGGAGACGATGCGCATGGCCACGGGGAAGTTGTAGAAGGCGTGGGCCAGGAGGATGGCCCAGAAGGAGTACAGCACGCGCAGGGGAGGCTCCCGCAGGCGCAGCAGCCCCATCAGCAGGCGGTTGAGGGTGCCGTTGTTGCCGAAGAAGCGCACGAAGCCCAGGACCAGGATGATCGAGGGCAGCACGAAGGGAACGGTGCTGAGCGCCCGCACCACGCGCTTGCCCGCGAACTCGTAACGGGCCAGCAGGTAGGCACCGGGCAGGCCGAGGGCCAGGGAAAGGAGCGTGGAAAGGAAGGCCTGCTCGAAGGTGAAGCCGATGATGCGCAGGTAATAGGGGTCGCGCAGGATGGCCAGCACGCGGCTCAGGCTGAACCGCCCGCCCGAGTCGCTCAAGCCCCCGGCCAGCATGGAAAGCAGGGGGTAGTAGAAGAACAGGGCCAGGAAGGCCAGCGGAACGGCGAACAGGGCCGCGGAGGGCCAGGCCGCTCGCCCGAGTCCCCGGCCGGCGCGGCGGGATTTCAACATCCGCTTCAGCGGCCCATCAGCACCGCCCACTCCCGCAGCCAGGCCTCCTGCTGCCTGCGGATTTCCTCGGCCTTCAGACTCAGGGTGACCTGAGGCTCGGGCGCCAGCCGGTAGGAGTCCGGAAGCCTTACGCTGGGCAGCACCGGGTACATCCAGTTGGTCAGGGGGATCTCCTGCTGGAAGGCCTCGCTCAAGACGAAGTCGATGAACTTGCGGGCCAGCGCCGCGTGGCGGGCCCCGCGGAGGATGCCGATGCCCTCGATCTGCAGGTAGTTGCCTTCCCGGAAGATCGCCGCCCGGTAGCGCTCGGTCTTCTCGTTCTCCAGATGGTAGGCCGGGCTGGTGGTGTAGCTCAGGACCAGGGGCGCCTCGCCGGAGGTGAACATGCCGTAGGCCGCGTCCCAGCCGTCGGTTACGGTCAGGATGTTGGGCCGGAGGCGCTGCCAGTAGGCCGGCCAGTCCTTGCCGTATACGGCGATGGTCCACAGCAGGAAGCCCAGGCCCGGGCTGGAGGTGCGCGGGTCCTCCAGGATGAGCTTGCCCCGGAAGCGCGGGGAGGCCAGATCCTCCAGGTCGGCGGGCGGCTGGCTGACCGCCCGGCTGTCATAGACCACGGCGAAGTAGCCGTAGTCGAAGGGGGTCACCGAATGCGTCGGATCGAAGCGCAGCTCCGGCGGAACGCTCTTCAGATTCGGGGATTCGTAGGGCTGGAGGACCTTTTCCTCCAGCGCCCTGGCCAGCAGGTTGTTGTCGATGCCCAGCACCATATCGGCCTGGGGAGCGGCCTTTTCCAGGATCACCCGGGCCAGGGCCTGCCCGGCGTCGCCCGCGGACAGCATCTTCACCTTGGCCCCGGTCAGGGCTTCGAACTTGGGGATGACCTCGGGGCCCGGGCCCCACTCCGAGACGAAGGAGTCGTAGGCGTAGATCACCAGCTCCCGCTCGGGGGGCGCCGCCGGCGAGGCCCGCAACCCGGGCGAAACGGCCGCCAGCATGAGCGCGGCGGCGATGATTCTTCGCAGCTTCATGGTCCACCTCCTCATGAGGATCAGGGAAGCGAAAGGTGAGGCTGGTTCGTCTTCAGGATCCCTTCGCTGGCATTATCCAGATCAGGTTCAACGGGTATCTCTCAGGCTCCCTCCGCGCCGCTGCGAGGCAAGCGGCGCAGGAACCACCCCACTACACAATCAATTTAACCCGGCCTGGGAGCGGGGGTCAAGGGGGATGGGAGCGGGTCCCTGAGCAGGTGTATAGTAGCCGCTACGGCCATTGTTGCTCTGGATCGGGACAGGCGGCTGGCCCTCACCTTTCTGGCCCTGGGCGCGCTGAGCGGCGGGCTGGCATCGATATTCATCAGGCTCTGCCGCTATCCGGCTCCCGCGGTGGCCTCCCTGCGCATGCTGCTGGCCGGCCTGGTGCTCCTGCCGTTCTGCTGGCGCAAGCTGCGTCTGCTCTGGGCCGAGAGGGGCTTGAGGGGCCTGCTGCCCCTGATCCTGCCCGGGCTGGCCCTGGCCGCGCACTTCCAGAGCTGGGTCGCCGGCGTACGCCTGACCTCGGTGGCCAACGCCACCTTCATCGTCTCGATCAACCCGGTCTTCTTCGCCCTGTTCGAGCGCTTCGGCCGAAGGCAGAAGGTTCCGCCTTACGTGCTGGGGGCATTGGCCCTGGGCCTGGCCGGGGCCGTGTGGCTGCTGCTGGCCGGCCGGGGACGCCTGGGCCGGCTCGGCGACCTGGCCTGCCTGGCGGGAACCCTGCTGTACGTGGCCTACCTGCTGGCCTCGCGGCGCTACTCGGCGGGAGTGCCCAACCTGGTCTTCGTGCACCTGATCTACTTCTGGGGAGGGCTGGCCAGCCTGCCGATCGCCCTGATCCGCGGCGAGCTGGCGGCAATCAACCCGGCCGACACCGGCTCGGCTCTGGCCCTGCTGGGCCTGGTGGCGCTGCCTACCCTGGTCGGACACACGGCGGTGAACTACGGGGTGCGCCACCTGTCGCCCCTCACCGTATCGTTTTTCTCGCTGGCCGAGCCCCTGGTGGCCACGGCCGCCGCGGCGCTGCTGCTGGGCGAACGCCTCCAGCCGCTGGAGCTGCCCGCCTACGGCCTGCTCATGGCGGCCACCCTGCTGTACCTTCTTTTCGTAGTGCGCCGCAGGACCGCCTGAGCGGCGGCGCGGGCGCCCCTACTTGCGGTCGAAGAAGGGGCTCTTGGGTCCCACCGAAAGGGGAATGCCGTAGGCGATGCGCACCTCCTCGCCCAGCAGCTTCAGGTTCACCGCGGCCCGTCCGGCGCTGAAGAACACGCGGTTGTCGACCCTGCGGTCCGCGGCCGCGCTCACTGCGGAGCCCACGGCGATGCCCAGGTCGCCGGTGTTGAAAGCGCAGATCCCGTGGTGCTGCTCGTTGTCCGCGCAGTCCTTGAAGCCGCAGAAGCCGCAGGCCTGGATGCCCAGGGTGCGGATGCGGGTGCCGATGAGGACCACGGCGCCGCAACGGCGCACGTTTTCCGCGTCGCGCAGGAAGAATTGCACGTCGTTTGACTCGCCGATGCGCCGCATCTCCGCGGCCAGGCCGTCCTTGTCCTCGCCGGTGAGCACCAGGGTCACCAGGTTGTCCGTGCCGCGGCCCTTGGGCGCCGTGCGCGCCGCAACGCAGATGGCGCGGGCCGCCTCCAGCAGGCCCTCCGCCTCCAGGCTTCTCCCGTCGTGCTTCATGGCCGCATCCTACCGGGCGCTGCGCCGGTTGTCAACGCGGGTCGGAACGGCTATGCTGCCGCCATGGCGCGCGCCTTCGATCAGGCCTGGATCCGGGAGCGGGTGCTGGAGCGATTCCTGCGTTACGTGCGGCTGGACACCGCCTCCAGCCGCCACTCGACCACCTTTCCCAGCACCCCGGGTCAGCTGGAGCTGGCGCGGCTGCTGGCCGCAGAGCTTCGCGGCCTTGGGCTGGCCGAGGCCCAGCCGGACCAGGAGGGCTTCCTGTTCGTGCGCCTGCCGCCCAACCTGCCGTACGGAACCCGGGAGCCGCCGGAAATCGGGCTCATGGCCCACATGGACTCGAGCGACGCCGTCCCGGGCAAGGACGTGCACCCGATCGTGCAAGAGCACTACGACGGCAATGTGATCCGCCTCGAGGATGGGGTCATCCTGGATCCGCAGGAGTTCCCGGAGCTGCGGCGGTACCAGGGCGAGACGGTGATCAGCTCCGACGGACGCACCCTGCTCGGGGCGGACGACAAGGCGGGGGTGGCCGAGCTCATGACCGCCGCCGAGTACCTGCTGCGCCACCCGGAGATCCCGCACGGGGCGGTGAGCCTGCTGTTCACCGTGGACGAGGAGCAGGGCACCGGGATGCTGCGCTTCCCGCGCCATAAGCTCACGGCCAGCTACTGCTACACCTTCGACGGAGACGGGGAAGGGAGGATCGAGGCCGAATGTTTCGAAGGTTATCGGGCCCTGGTGCGCTTCACGGGCCGGTCCATGCACACCGGGGAGGCCCGCGGCAAGCTGGTCAACGCCATCGAGATGGCCGCCCGGTTCTTGAGCCTGCTTCCGGGTTCTGAGAGCCCCCAAGCCACGGACGGGCGCTACGGCTTCTACTTTCCCCTGGAGCTCAGCGGCACCCTCGAGCGGGCCAGCCTGGAGGTATACGTGCGCGACTTCGAGGAGGCGGAAGCCCTGCGCCGCCTGGAGGTCCTGCGCCGCATCGGCGAGGCGGTCGAGGCGGCCCATCCGCCGGGCCAGGTGGAGCTCGCCACCGAAAAACAGTACTCCAACCTGCGGCGCTTCCTGGAGCGGGTACCGGAGGTGGTGGGGCTGCTGGAGCAGGCCATTCGCGAGACCGGCATCGAGCCGCAGGCCAAGATCATCCGGGGAGGCACCGACGGGGCCCGGCTCAGCGAGCTAGGCGTGCCCACGCCCAATGTCTTTAATGGAGGCTACAACTTCCACAGCCGCCAGGAGTGGGCCGCCCTGCCGGCCATGGAGCGCGCCGTGGAGGTGGCGGTGAACCTCTGCCGCCTCTGGGCCGAGGCGGCCGGCCGGCGATGAGGGCGGCGGCGATGCGGCGCTACCGCGAAGCGGCACTGGCCGCGGCGGCCGGCCTGGCCCTGATCGCCTATGCCTACCTGACCCCGCCCTTGATCGATCCCGAACTGGTCGGCAGGCTGCCGTGGATCGGGGACCTGCCCGGAGACCTGCCGGCCTACGCGCTGCGCTTCTCCTGCTCCTTCCTGCTCATGGGGCTGCTCCCCCTGCTTCTCGCCCTGGCCCTGGGGGAACGGCCCGGCGGCCTGGGCCTGCGCCGGCCCCGTCCCCTCCGGCCGCGCTGGGCCTATCCGCTTCTGGCCTTCCTGGTCCTGGCCGGCGTGTTCCTCGGAGCCTACAGCCCCGCCCTGTTTTCCTACTACCCCTATTCCCGCACCCTGGCCCTGGCCTGGGGAGGGGGAGGGTTCGCCGTGCACGTCCTGCTGTACGCCGTGCTGTACTACCTGCCCTGGGAGCTCCTGTTCCGCGGCATTCTCCTGTTCCCGCTGGTGCGCCTGGCCGATCCCCGTCTTTACGAGGCCGGTCCGGGCCCTGTAACTGGGATCCCGCTGCTGCTGGTCATCCTACAGGCCATCGTCTCGGCCATGCTGCACTTCGGCCATCCCTTTTCGGAGACCCTGATCGCCCTGCCGTTCGGGATCCTGCTGGGCTGGCTGGCCCTGCGCACGGGCTCCCTGCTGCCGGGCCTGGCGCTGCACGCCCTGGCGGGGATCGGCCAGGACCTGTTCATCAGCCTGCGCCTGGCCGGATTGCTGCCCTGATGGCCGAGGGCGCGGCGCGGCGCCTGCTGGTGACCGGCGCCTCAGGGTTCATCGGCGGCTGGATCGCGCGCGGCCTGCACGAGCGAGGATATAGGGTACGCGCCCTGTATCGCCGGGAACGCCCGCCCGAGCGTCTGGCCGAGCTGGCGGCGGCCGGAGCTGAGCTCATCAGGGTAGACCTGACCAGCGAAGCGGAGGTGCGCTCGGCGGTGAGCGCTCAGGAGGCGGTGGTGCATGCCGCAGGCCTGGTTTCGGACTGGGGCCCGGCGGAGCTGTTCCACAGGCTGAACGTGGAGGCCACGGAGCGGCTCCTGTCCGAAGCCCGGGCCGCCGGCTGCCGTGTTTTCCTATACATCGGCTCAGCCGCGGTGCACGGGTTCGGGCCGCATCACCGCAGCACGGAGCAGGGGCCCTACTACCCGCCGGTCAGTGCCTACCAGGCGAGCAAGCGTCAGGCCGAGGAGGCGGTGCTGGCGGCCGACGGCCCCGGGATGCGCACCGTGGTGCTGCGCCCGGCCGACGTGTACGGCCCGGGGGACACGAACATCTTCTACCGTATGCTGGCCGGCCAGGAGAAGGGGATCCGCGCTACCTTGGGGGGAGGCCGGCGCCTTACCAGCGTGGTCTATATCGAGGACCTGGTCCGGGTGGTAGTCCTGGCTTTGGAGAGAGAGGAGGCCGCGGGGGAGGTCTTCAACATCACCAGCGGCGAGCGGGTGAGCTGGGGCGAGCTGATGGGTTACACCTCCTCCCTGCTCGGGGTTCACCCCTGGTTTGAGCTGCCTTTGCCGCTCGCCTGGGTGCTGGCCGGCCTGCTGACGGGCGGCTACCGGCTGTTCCGGATCCGCCGCGACCCGCCGCTCACCCTTTACCGCTGGGCCCACCTGGCCTACGACTTCGACTTTTCAATCGAAAAGGCCCGGCGGCTCTTGGGGTACGAGCCGCAGGTCGACTGGAGGGAAGGGCTGCGCCGCACGGTGGCCGCCTACAGGGAGGATCGAGCCAGGACGCGCTCGTAGGGCACGCTGCTGCTAAGGTGAATGGATGAGGCTGGGAGTAGTGCACTGGGGTTTCCCTCCACGGGGCGGGGGAGTGGAAGCCCATCTGATCACGGTCCTGCCGGAGATAGTCAAGCGGGGGGTTCCGGTCACTGTGCTGACCGAGAGCATGGAAGGCCAACCGGAGGAATCGGAGGTCCAGGGGATCAAGGTCTGGCGCCGGGATGAGCTTTCTGTTTCAAAACTAGAAGGCCTGCCGGATATATACAGAAAAGCCAAACTGCTTTTTTCTGATTTCATGAACAAGCACAAGATCGATGTGATCCAGGCGCATAATCTGCAGATGGATTATTTCGACCTGTCCAGAGCTTTGCTCGATGTGTGCCAGGAGAGAGGTATTCCCTGCTACCTCCTGATACATAATCATGAGTTCATCGACCGGGATCCCAAGGTCATGATCTCCATCCTGGCCGATCTGCCCTGGGATAAGCTGGTCCCGATCAGCGTTTTCATAGAGTCCAAGCTTCACAGGCTTATCCCTCGGATCCCAAGAGAAAAATGGAAGGTCATCCTGCATGGCATCGATCTCGACGCGTTTCATCCGCTCGAGGCCCAGGCGAAAGAGCGCGTCAAAGCGCAGTATGGTTTTGGCAGCCGCAGGATCATACTGCATCCGGCCCGCATACTGCAGTGGAAAGGAATCATCCCGGCAATAAAAGCCATGCCCGAGATCATAAGAACGATACCGCGAGCGCTTTTGGTTCTGACCGGTAGGATAAAGCCGATCTTCAAGGATGAAGCGGAGATCAGGGATTATAACCTGTTGGTCGATAAGACCGTTTCCGAATTGAAAATCGAGGATCAGGTCCATATCGGTGAGTATTCATTTTCCGATCTCCCCAACCTTACCGCTCTCTCGGATGTGGTCATCTATACAACCATCGGCGAAGAGCCCTTTGGCCTCTGCCCGGTAGAAGCCATGGCTTCTCGGGTGCCGACGGTGGTGACCCGTTCAGGCGGGTTGGTAGAATCGGTGGTCGATGGACAGACCGGATATATCATCGACAAGGATGAAGCTTTGATCCCCGGGCAACTGGCTGATAGAGTAATAAACATCTTGTCTGATCCTGCGCTAGCGGCCCAAATGGGAGCGGCTGGGCGGAGGCTGGCGGAGCGGAGATTCGATAAAATGCGAATGGCCCAGGAGCTTGTTGAACTGTCAGCTCGACTGCTGGAGGCCGTATGAGGGCCGAACGTTCCTGCGGCGAAGGATGCTCAGGCGAACGGTCCCCGGTTTGGCCCCCTGGGGCTTGGTGACATAGCGGATCGGGCGGCTTTGGAATCGAGACGCTGAATCTTCTTGGCGGCGTGAATCGCCGCCTGGTTCGGGTCGGGTCGGGCGTTTTGCCTGAGCTTATCCAGTGCCTCGTCGATCGAAGCCATCAGGCCCCCCCGGATGCGACGACGGGGTCTACCAGCCGGATGACCCCCCGGCGCCCGTTGGTCCGCCACTCGGGGTCCTCCCGATCCAGGCGCTCCGCCTGCCCGGGCTCGAGGTCGAGAACCAGCTCGCTCTTCAGGGTCCGCAGCGCCGCCAGGGGGGCGGGAAAGTAGCGAGTCAGCGGCTCCATCCGGGTGGTGGGCGGCCACTTGCGGTCCCCGGCCAGGCGCCGGAGGTTCGCATCGCCCTTGATCAGCACGAGATTGCTCGCGCCCAGCTCCCGGCGCAGCTCGGCTGGCATTTCGGAAAAGAACAGCGGCCCATTCCAGAACCAGTGCTCGCGCAGGGCCAGGCGTCTTTCCTGCATTTGCCGCAGCAGCCCCTGACCTGCCTGACGCACGGGGGCCTGCGGCGAGCCGGCCAGGGCCTCGAGGGCGGCGCGCACATCCGAGGCGGTGGCGTCCGACACGTAGAAGGGGGAACGCTTGGCATGCAGCACGACCCGCCGCTGAGGGTCTTGCAGCAGCAGCCAGGAGGCGAGCAGCAGATCGCAGGCCAGCTCCGGCCCGCTGTTGTCCAGGATGAAGTCTACGCGGCGCGCGGCCTGGAGCCTTTCGGCCAAGGCCGCGGTGTGGTCGACCAGGAGCTCCCGCTCATCGTGGCGCAGGAAGGAGAAGCGGTAGGCGCCGGCCAGGTGCTGCATGCTCAAGTCCACCCGGTTTCCCCACAGCGAGGCCAGCAGCAGCTCGTGGAGCGCCTCCGGGAGCGGGGCGGCTCCTGGCAGGAGCGCCGCCAGGCCGGAGGCCGTATCCAGGCCTCCGCCGGGGCGGACCAGCTCCCGCCTTTTCAGCGGAGCAAAGGGGTCCTGCAGCCGGTGCGGCCCGGCGGGTTCGTAATAGCCGAAAGCGAACAGCAGGGCCAGGAAGAAGAAGGCCTCGGCGAAGTACCATGGCAGCTCGTACCAGGAGCGGCCGGCCAGAGGGGCCAGTTCCCGCCTCCAGTCGGCCAGCTCGCGCGGCTCGAACAGGGCCGGGTCCCAGCCTTCCCGGGCGAAAGGGTCGGTGAGCGGGGCGGCCCCCAGCGCCTCACGGTGCAGGGCCAGAAGCCGCGAGCGGTAGGGCTCCTCCAGGCTGTTTTCTTCGATCACTGAGACCAGGCTGCGCGTATGGCGCTCCCGGATCGAACGCATCGCGAACGAGTCCCGTTCGGCCGTGGTGAACAGGGGAGGCAGGGTGAGGCCGCCGGGCATGCTCAGGCCGTCTGGTTGATCAGGGCCTTGAACTCCTCCCGGCCGACCACTTCCTTTTCCAGCAGCAGCTTGGCCAGCCGGTCCACCAGGTCGCGCTTTTCCTCGATGATCCGGCGGGTCTTGGTGTGGGAATCGTCCAGGATGCGCTTGACCTCCTCATCGATCTCCGCCGCGGTCTTCTCGGAATACTCCTTTTCGGTGGGCTGCCACATGTCGCCCTTGAGGAAGGGGTTGTGGGGGCGCTCGAAGGTGGTGAGACCCATGCGACCGCTCATCCCGTACTCCTTGACCATGGCCCGGGCGATGTCGGTAGCCCGGCTCAAGTCGTTCTGGGCCCCCGTGGACACGTCGCCGAAAACGAGCTCTTCGGTCACCCGCCCGGCCAGGAGCACGGCCAGGCGGTCCTCCAGCTCGCTGCGGGTCATCAGGTAGCGGTCCTCGGTCGGGAGCTGAATGGTGTAGCCCAGGGCGGCGATTCCGCGCGGGACGATCGAGATCTTGTGCACCACGTCGGTATTGGGCAGGGTCTCGGCCACGACGGCGTGCCCGGATTCGTGGTAGGCCACGATCTTCTTTTCCTTGGGGCTGATCAGGCGCTTTTTCTTCTCCAACCCGGCGATCACCCGATCGATGGCCTCCTCGAACTCGGACATGGTGACGCTCTTCTTGCCGCGGCGGACCGCCAGCAGGGCGGCCTCGTTGCAGATGTTGGCCAAATCCGCACCGACCATGCCGGGAGTGCGGGAGGCGATGGTCTTCAGGTCGACGTCCGCATCCAGCTTCACGTCCTTGCTGTGTATCTTCAATATCGCCTCGCGGCCGACAAGGTCGGGACGGTCCACGACCACCTGACGGTCGAAGCGGCCGGGGCGCAGCAGGGCCGGGTCCAGGATCTCCGGGCGGTTGGTGGCGGCCATGATGATCACCCCGAGTCGGGTGTCGAAGCCGTCCATCTCCACCAGGAGCTGGTTGAGGGTCTGCTCCCGCTCGTCGTGCCCGCCGATGGGATTGAAGCCGCGCGCCTTGCCCAGGGCATCCAGCTCGTCGATGAAGATGATGCAGGGGGCCTTGCCCTTGGCCGTGCCGAACAGGTCCCGAACGCGGGCCGCTCCGACTCCGACGAACATCTCCACGAACTCGGAGCCGGAAATCGAAAAGAAGGGCACGCCCGCTTCCCCGGCCACGGCCTTGGCCAGCAGGGTCTTGCCCGTGCCGGGGGCGCCGACCAGCAGCACCCCGCGGGGGATGCGCCCGCCGAGCTCCTCGAATTTTCCGGGATTTTTCAGGAAATCCACCACCTCCACCAGCTCTTCCTTGGCTTCCTCCACGCCGGCCACGTCGGCGAAGGTGGTCCTCTGGGCCCCCTTGTCAGCCACCAGCTTGGCCTTGCTCTGCCCGACATTGAGGATCCCGGGACCGCCGATGCTCATCCGCCGCATGGTGAAGTTCCAGATGCCCAGCATGATGAGGATCGGCAAAATCCAGGACAGCACGGTGCCCAGGAAGTTGCTGGTCGGCCTTCCGGAGAACTTGACCCCCTTTTCCTCCAGCTGCTGCACCAGCTGGGGGTCGTCGACCCGGTTGGTGACGAAGCTCTCGGTCTGGTTGCCGGCCACGGTCTGCTGGCCGCGGATATCGCTCGAGGTGATGACCACCTCCTTGACCTGCCCTTTTTCCACCAACTGCTTGAACTCGCTATAGGGAATCTCCCGGGTGGTGCCGCGGGTCATCAGGAACTGCATCCCGAAAATGATCACCAATGCTATGAGAATATAGCCCAGGGAAAACGTGGTCCGCTTCTGTCTGTCGTCGTTCATGCGCGGCTCCGCCATAAGATTAAGATAAAGATACGGTAGAATATCGCCGCTTGACAAGCAGCAGGGCTGGCGGCCCGGATTTGCGCCCCCCGCGTTTGCGTAGCGCTATTTGCGCGATAGCGCTCGCTTACGCGGAAAGCGCTACAGGTGATGCGGTGCGGTCCAGCGGACCAGGTTGCCCCCGTAGGTCAGGCCAGCGCCGAAACCCACCGGGAGCAACAGGTCCCCCGGCTCCAGCATGTGCTTGCCCTGCATTTCCGCCAGGGCGATGGGGATGGTGGCAGCGGAGGTGTTGGCGAACTCCTGGATATTGATATAGAACTTTTCGATCGGGATCTTGGCCCGCTTGGCCGCCGCCTCGATGATGCGGATGTTGGCCTGGTGGGGGACGATGTAGCGGATCTGCTCCACGGACAGCTTGTTTCGCTCCAGCAGGAGCTGGATGGTCTCCACGAGCACCCGCACGGCAAAGTTGTATACCTGCCTTCCGTCCATTTTTAGATACACGTCCCGCTGCGGCGTGTTGCCCAGGAGGAAGGGAAACCGGCTCCCGCCCGCGGTCCGCTCCAGCAGGCGGGCCCCGGAGCCGTCCGAACGGATGTAGGAGTCGAGCACCCCCGTCGGCTGCGCCGAGGAGTCGGCGCTCAGGACCACGGCTCCGGCCCCATCCCCGAACAGCACGCAGGTGTCGCGGTCCTGCCAGTCGATGTGCCGGCTCAAGACCTCGGCGCCGATCAGCAGCACATTGCGGGCGAAGCCGCTGGCGATGAAGCCCCGTGCCGTTTCCAGTCCGTAGATGAACCCGGTGCAGCCGGCCGCGATGTCCATGGCCGCCGCCTTCCGGGCTCCGAGCTTCTCCTGCACGATGCAGGCGGTGGCCGGGAAACCGACGAAATCCGGGGTGGCCGTGGCCACTAGGATCAGGTCGATCTCTTCCGGCTCGATCTGTCCCCGATGCAGCGCCTTGCGGGAAGCCTCCAAGGCCAGGTCGGAAGCGGCCTGATCGTCGGCGGCCAGGTGTCGGTAGCGGATGCCGGTATGGGAAACGATCCACTCATCCGAGGTGCCCAGCTCCTTGGGCAGCTCATCGTTGGACAGGCGGCGGACCGGGACATAGGTGCCAGTAGAGCGGATCACGGCGTTCATTAGGCGGACATTTTAGCGGGAGTGAGCCGGGGTGGTCAACCGGGCGGCCGGTGTCCGGTATTGCCCCTTGACAGCCTAGAGGGGTTGTGTTAGCTTTTGCCACCCTAAACCTTGCCAAGCAAGGAGCGCGCGTGAAGACCTGTTTCCTGTTTCCCGGCCAGGGCGCCCAGTACCCGGGCATGGGAAAGGACCTCTGGGAAGCTTCCGACAAAGTGAAGGAGCTGTTCCGCCTGGCCTCCGAGGCCTCGGGCCAGGATTTGGGCCGCCTGCTGTTCGAGGGCTCCGAGGAGGAGCTCAAGGCTACCGACAAGACCCAGCTGGCCGTGACCCTGGTCAACGTGGCGGCCAGCCTGGTGTGCAAGGAGCGGGGGATCGAGCCGGCCGGCTTCGCCGGGTTCAGCCTGGGGGAGTACACCGCGCTGTACGAGGCCGGGGTGTTGAGGCTGGAGGACCTGTTTCCCATCGTCAAGACCCGCGGGGTCCTGATGGAGAAGGCCAGCCGCGGCGCCGACACGCCCGGAGGGCGGGCCGGCATGGCCGCGGTCATCGGCCTGGGCTATCCGGAGGCCCGGGAAGCTTTGGGCAGGCTGCAGGGCGAAGCGGTGTTCCTGGCCAACTACAACAGCCCGCAGCAAGTGGTTCTCTCGGGTACGGCGGAGGCGCTGTCCAAGGCCGAGGCGGTGTTCAAGGCCGCCGGGGCCAAGCGCTTCATCGTGCTGAAGGTCTCCGGTCCATTCCACTCGCCGCTGCTGGAAGAGGCCCGGCGCGGCCTGGAGGAGGCTTTGGCGGGCTATGCGTTCGCCGATCCGGTCCGTCCGGTCTACTCCAACGTAACCGGCAAGCGCATCGCCAGCGGCGCGGAGGCCCGGGAGCTCGCCGTGCGCCAGGTGGTCTCCACGGTGGTCTGGGTGGAGGAGGAGGCCAGTATTCTGGCCGAGGGAGTCCAGCGCTGCCTGGAGGTCGGCCCCGGAGGCGTCCTGGCCGGATTGTGGAAGAGCTTCTCCAAGGATGTCCCCTGCCTGCCGGCGGGCAAGCTGGAGGAGATCGCCAAACTGGGCTGAAGGGGAGAATGAGGGCATGTTGTTGAAGGGGAAAAGAGCTCTGGTCACCGGCGGGGCCCGGGGCATCGGCAAGGAGATCGTGCTGGACTTCCTGCGGGAAGGGGCCACGGTCTGGTTCCTGGATTTGAATCCCAGCGAGTTCATGGGCGAAATGGAGCAGGCGGCCGCCGCCTCCGGCGGAAAGGTCAGCTTCAAGCAGGCCGATGTCTCCCAAGCCTCCGAGGTGAGCCGCGTCGTGGAGGAGATCATCGCCGAGGCCGGCGGGATCGACGTGCTGGTGAACAACGCCGGCATCACCCGCGACGGGCTGAGCTTCCGCATGAGCCTGGAGAACTGGGAGAAAGTGCTGGACATCAACCTGACCAGCGCCTTTCTGCTCAGCCAGGCGGTTTCGCGGCAGATGATCAAGCAGCGAAGCGGCTCGATCATCAACATGGCTTCGATCGTGGGCTTCGGCGGAAATGCCGGCCAGGCCAACTACTCGGCCTCCAAGGCGGGACTGCTCGGTCTTACCCGCAGCATCGCCAAGGAAGTCGGCGGACGCGGGGTGCGGGTGAACGCCGTGGCGCCGGGGTATATCGATACGGATATGACCCGCAGGCTGCCCGAGCAGGTGCGGCAGGCCTTCCTGACCCAGGTGGCCATGAACCGCCCGGGCCTGCCCCAGGAGGTGGCCCGAGTAGTGACCTTCCTGGCCTCGGATATGGCCTCGTACATATCCGGCGCCGTGCTGCGCGTGGACGGCTGCATGGCGATCTAAGGAGAAGCAGATGAACCATCGCAGAGTCGTAATCACCGGCATGGGCACGGTGAATCCGCTGGGCAACAACGTCAAGGATTACTGGCAACGGGTGAAGAACGCGGAGAACGGCATCACCCGCGTCACCCGCTTCGACCCCAAGGATCATTCCAGCCAGATCGCCGGGGAGGTCAAGGAGTTCAATCCCGGGGATTTCTTCGAGGCCAAGGAGGCCCGGCGCATGGACCGTTTCACGGTCTACGCCGTAGCCTCTTCCATCCAGGCCATGAACGACTCCGGGCTGAAAGACGGCGGCTTCGACCCGGAGCGCAGCGGGGTCATCCTGGGCAATGGCATCGGCGGCATCGAGGTCCTGGGCGACAACTTCAAGAAGCTGTTCGACCGCGGTCCCAAGGCCATCCATCCGCTTCTGGCTCCCATGATGATCATCAACATCGCCGCGGGCAACGTGGCCATCAAGCTGAACCTGAAGGGCCCCTGCATCGGCGTGGTTACGGCCTGCGCCTCGGCCACCGACGCCATCGGCGACGGGCTGCGCTGGATCCGCGAAGGCAAGGCGGACGTCATGCTGGCCGGCGGCACCGAGGCGGCGATCACCCCGCTGGGGCTGGCCAGCTTCTGCGTGCTGCAGGCGGTGGCCACCAAGTTCAATGACCGGCCGGACAAGGCCTCCCGTCCCTTCGACGCGGACCGCGACGGGTTCATCATGGGCGAGGGGGCCGGCATGCTCGTGCTGGAGGAGCTGGAGCACGCCAAGAAGCGCGGCGCCCATATCTACGCCGAGCTGGCCGGCTACGGCTGCACCTGCGACGCCTACCACCTCACCGCCCCGCACCAGGAGGGCGTCGGAGCGGCCAAGGCCATGAAGCTGGCCGTGGAGGACGCGGGGCTGAAGACGCAGGACATCGACTACATCAACGCCCACGGCACTTCCACCCCGGTAAACGATCCGGTGGAGACCAAGGCGATCAAGGACGTGTTCGGCGAGCACGCCCGAAAGCTGAAGGTCTCTTCGACCAAGTCCATGGTCGGCCACCTGCTCGGCGCCGCAGGGGGCGTGGAGGGAATCGTCACCGTGCTGGCGCTGAAGGAACAGTTTTACCCGGCCACCCGCAACTACGAGAAGCCGGACCCGGCCTGCGACCTGGACTACGTGCCCAATAAAGGCTATGAGGCGCCGATGCGGGCGGCGATCTCCAACTCCTTCGGCTTCGGCGGCCACAACGGAGTGATCTGCTTCAAGCGCTACCCTTGAGGGCGCCGGGGGGCTCGGTATAATGTCCCCGGTATGAGCAACGCCCTTCGTTTGCTATTGAGCCTGAGCAGCGCGGAGAAAAAGCTCCGCGGGTTGCAGTACACCCCGGCCGAGATCGCCGGACAGGTGGATCTGTGGCCCACCACCCTCGAGCGTTTCATCGGTTTCCTGCCGGAGGTGCGCCCCTTCCTGCAGGAGTTCCTGGCTCGGAATCGTCGATGTGTGGTCCTGACCGGGGCCGGGACCTCGGAGTACGTCGGGCTGTGCGTCGAGGGCCTGCTGCGCCGGCTCTGGGGACTGCCGGTGAATACGATCTCCAGCACCGCCCTGGTGGCCCGCCCGCAGGACTTCTTCGTGCCGGCTCACGCCACGCTGCTGGTCTCCCTGGCCCGCTCCGGTTCCAGCCCGGAGAGCCTGGGGGCGGTGCGCATCGCCGAGGGGCTCCCCGATCCGGTGTACCATCTGCTGCTCACCGCCAACCCCGACGGGGAGCTGGCTCGGGCTGCAGGCGGCTTGGAGCGGGCCCGCCTCCTGGCCCTGGATGAGCGGACCAACGACCGCAGCCTGGCCATGACCGGGGCCTTTACGAACCTGGTGCTCGCCGGCCAGATGCTGGCCCACGCCTTTTCCTTCGAAGAGTACAGCCGGCTGTTCCCCCGCATCGTGGAGGGCGGGCGGGCCCTGCTGGACCGAGCCCCGGACCCGCTGGCCGCGCTGTGCCGTTCCGATTTCGACCGGGCCGTGTTCCTCGGCGACGGACCGCACTTCGGCACGGCGGTGGAAAGCCGGCTGAAGCTGCAGGAGCTCAGCGGAGGAAGGATCATGTGCGCCTACGACACCTTTCCCGGACTGCGCCACGGGCCGGAGGCGGTGATCCACGAGCGCACCTTGACCGGGGCTTTCCTCTCCGAGGACCCTTTCGCCCGCCGCTACGAGCTCGAGCTGCTGCAGGAATTGCGGCGCAAGCGGGTAGGGCAGGCGGTGCTGGCAGTGGCGGACCGTCTCGGGGAGGCGGGCGCCCTCGCCGACGTGGGCCTGGAGTACGACCCGGAAGGGAAGCTGCAGGTGCCGGCCGAGTATGCGCCGCCGATCCAGGTCATGGCCGGACAGCTCGCCGGGATGTTCAAGGGCCTGGAGCTCGGCCTGCAGCCGGACAATCCCAGCGCGGCCGGCATCATCCACCGGGTGGTCGAAGGCGTGAAGGTCTACGATCCCTGGGCTTTCCGCGGCCGAGGGCGATTCGAGATCCTGGCCCAGCGCTGAGCCGCCCATGACCGAGCTGACCGATCGGCTGATCAGGGCCGTATCCGAGCGGCCCGCCCGCGAGCCGGAGGTCACGGTCATCGCCGACCTGAACTACGACTACATCTACGAATGTCCGCCCCTCCAGGGGGGCAAGGAGGTGCTCATCGGCTCCTTCTCCCGGCAGCTGGCCGGCGCCGGCGGGATCGCGGCCTGCGGGCTGGCCCGCCTGGGAGCCCAGGTCCGCCTGCTCGCCGAGCTGGGCGACGATGCGGAGGGGCGGGAGCTGTACGAGGAGATCGCCCGGCGCGGAGTCGACCGCCGGGGGATCCGCCTGCGTTCCGGCGCCCGTTCCCCGTTCACCCTGATCTTTGCCCAGGAGGCTTCGGGCCGGCCGCGACAGGTGGCCACCTTTCAGGGCGCCTCGCGGGAGTTTTCCGTGCGCCCCGAGGACTGCGCCCCCCTGCTCGAGGGTTCCAGCCTGGTGTACTCCTGCAACTACTTCCTGTTAACGAAGCTCTGCACGGACATTCCCGCCGTGTTCCGGCAGGCCCGGGACCGGGGCCTGCGCACGGCCTACGACGCCAACGCCGGAGACGGCTGGGAAGAGCCGCGGCGTCTGGAGCCGCTCGTCGAGCGGATCCATCCGCTTACGGACTTCATCTTCCTCAACGAGGCGGAGGCGGCGCACCTGACCGGGCGCGAGGACCCGCACGCGGCGGCCGAAGCGGTTCAGCCGCAGCAGGCCACGGTCGTAGTCAAGTGCGGGGCCCGCGGGGCCGTGGTGCGCCACCGGGGGCGCTGCCTGTCCGTCGGGGCCTTCCCCCTGCCCGCGCCCCTGCGGGACACCGTGGGGGCCGGAGACTCCTTCCAGGCGGCCTTCCTGTACTTCTTCCTGTGCGGCCTGCCGGTGGAGCAGTGCGCGGTGCTGGCCTCGGCCAACGCCGCTTCCACGTTGCTGCAGCCCGGGGGCACGTCCGGGCAGCTGGACCGCCCCGGCTTGGCCGCCTGGCTGGCCGGCTACCGGGTGCTGGATGACAGGGAAGGGCGGATGATCATCGAGCCTTCCTGACGCTGTTCGTGAAGCCGTCGACCAGGGAGCCCGGCGAACCGTAGGGGTGGGGCGCGGTAGTAGCGCTCGAGCGCCCGGGCCACGATCCCGGCGTCCTTTTGGAAGCTCCTGCTCACTGCTCCTCCAGCTCGTCCCGGTGCAGGAGGGCCGCCTCCCAGCCCAGGATAGCCTTCTTGCGCGCCGGTCCTTCCCCGTAGTTGCCGAACTCCCCCAGCTTGCGGATCACCCGGTGACAGGGGATCAGGAACGGGATGGGGTTGTCCCCGACGGCGTTGCCTACGGCCCGGGCCCCCTGGGGCAAGCCCACGGCCCGGGCCAGCCCCTCGTAGCTCACCGCCCCGCCCAGAGGGATGCGCAGCAGGGCCTGCCAGACCTGGATCTGGAAGTTGGTGCCGCGCACATAGAGGTGCAGGGGAACGGGGACCGGAGCTGCGGCTAAGGGGAACACGGCGGAGAGGTAAGGCCCGGTGCGCTGCGGCTCCTGCCTGAGCCGGGCCCGGGGCCAGCGCAGCCGAAGCCAGTTCACCGCTTCCTGTTCGTCATCGCGAACGAAGTGCAGCCCGCAGATCCCCCGGTCGGTGACGGCCAGCAGGCAGCGGCCGAAGGGTGAAGGGTGCAGCCCGTAGTGCACGGCCAGGCCCTCTCCCCGGGCCTGCACGTCCCCCGGGGTCACCGCCTCGCAGGCGACGAACAGGTCGTGCAGCCGCCCCGGCCCGGAAAGGCCCGCTTCGTAGGCCGCGTCCAGCACATTGCGCGACTGCTCCAGCAGGCGCCGGGCGTGCTCCTTGGTCAGGAACTGGAGGAAACGTTTGGGGCTGATCCCGACCCAGCGCCCGAACAGGCGCTGGAAGTGGAACTCGCTCAGGCCGGCGGCGGCCGCGATCTCGCCGAGCGAGGGCTGGCGGCGCGCGTTCCGCTCCAGGAAGATGATGGCCTGTTCGACCCGGGCGTAATCCTCGGCCAGTTGCTCGTAGTCGCTCATGAGACGACAGTACGGAGAAACCAGCGCCGCGGCAACCCGATTCTTGCGCTATTAGCGCATGTGGGAGCAGGAAGCGGCGCGGGCCTATCATCGCGAGCTTCCGCCGCCGAGAGGCCTCTCGCCGCCCGCTATCCTATTCTTCCTCCTCCCAGATCCACTCCGGGCCGTTGGGGCCGATGACGCGTTTTCTGATTTTTTTCTTGACCGGCGGGGTACCCGCGGGCTGTCTGCCCCTGCCGCGGATTTCCGGCACGACTGCCGGGCCTTGTCCTTGTCTGCCTTGCTGTGCGCCGGGTTCGACCTGACGGCGCTCGGGCTCGGAGGTCCGATCCTGCCCCGGGACGCCGCCTTGCCGCTGAGCGGCCGGCGGGTTCACTACCCGGAACTTGGGTTGTCGGGGGGGAGGCCCTTGCTGCCGTGTCTCGGGATACTGCACGGGAGGAGGCGCGCGCCGCACGAAGACGGGCCGGTCCAGCACCGAGGCGGGCGGCCGGGGCACGGCCTGGCGGGCGGCCTGGGGCCGCGCCAGGATGCTCTCCCGCTCTGGAGCGAACGCTGGGCCCATCCCGGTGACGGGCTCTTTGCTGATGTCGGCGGGCCGGACCTGCACCGCGGCCCGATGCACGGGCTGCGCCCGCACGAAATCCTGGCGGCTCACCACGGTGACCGCCCCCGTGATGGAGCGGTTGGAATACCTGGCGTGCCGGTAGTCCAGCCGGTCGACGTCGATGTTGGCCACGTAGGCGATATTGACGTTGCGAATGTATATATTGCTCACCGTATACGGCGGTACATAGACCTCGCGGGGTCCCAGGGGGAACCACCCGACCCCCTCTCCCAGGGAGTAGGCCGCGCCCCAGCCCGGCCTGCCGATGAACACGACCAGGGCGGGGGCATAGACGGGACGGGCGACGAACACCCCCGGCACCCAGACCCATACGCCGGTCACGAACGCCCACCGGCCATAGTGGAAGGGGGCGAAGCCCCAGGGCTCAACATCGATCCAGGTCCAGCCCCAGGGATGGACCCAGGCCCAGTGACCGAAGCGGTAGGGGGCCCAGCCTGCGGGCACTCTCCTGGGTATCCAGCACGTTCCGTATTCGGCGAAGTAATGCCAGCTGCCGTAATCGTCGAGGTCTTCATAGCCGACCATCGTGGCAGGCACGTACCGTCTCTCGGCGAGCCGATCCTCCCGCTGGTCGCGCTGCATGCACCACAGCTCCCATTCGTCCGGGGAGGGGGCGCGGCGGACCTCGAAGGCCTCCGCGGCGACATCCATGAGCGCCGCGTACTGATTGGGGGAGACCGTGATGGAGGAGGAGCCTGAGGCCAGCTCCGCCTGGCCGGACCGCACCACCACGTCCGCGACACCTTCAGCTTGGACGTCGACGCGGTAGGAGCCCGGCTCCAGCAGGGAGATGCAGGCCTGAGGGGTGGCGATTTCGAAACCCTCATCGGCCTGCAGGTCACGCAGGCGGATGTCCAAAGACCCCTGAGAAAGACGGAGCTGCGTCGTCTGGTCGTCCAGGAGCAGGATCGCGAAGTCCGTTTCATCCGCGAGCCGCACCGCGGCCGAGCCGAGGTGCAGCTCGGCCCGGGCCCCGGCCTCGGTCCACAGCCGGTCGCCCGTGGTCAGCGGATAGTTCAGGGTGGCAGCGGCCCACTCGTCGAGGCTGGCCGGCCTGAACGAAACCGAGCCGCTGATATAGTTCAGCCTGCCGACGCGCGCCGGCGGGTCGGCCCATAACGCGGCGGTGCAGGCCAGCGCGGCCGTAATCAAGCCGAACGATAGAAATCGTCGGAAACGTGCGCTCATAATCAACTCCCGCGCTATATGCATCAGCGCTATTCTATTATTAATGGTACCTCTCCTGTCACGGGCCGTCAACTTCCCTGGATCACGGTGCAAAGCCCTTCCTACTAATGAAACACCGGAGGGTGCACCGGAAGTCACCGGAATATTCGGTTGATTGACAAGCCGGCCTCCGGCCGCTACCATGCGGCGCCATGAGTAAGCCTACCCTGAAGCTTTTCATCTTCGATATGGGCGGGGTGGTGAGCCGCAACGCCGATGTATCCAGGACGGTGGCTGCGCATCTGGGCCTGACCCTCGAGCGCTTCTCCGAGCTGGCGGGCGAAGGATTCGCCAGGCTGATCACCGGGAAGATTTCCGGCAAGGAGTTCTGGGAGGTCTTCTCGAAAAGAAGCGGTTTGCAGGTCCGGGAGGACCTGCTGGCCCGGTTTTTTAAGCCCCACCGCGAGCAGCAGGTCGTGGAGCTGGTCGGGAGCCTGCGCGGAAAAGCCCGGGTGGTGGTGGGGACCAACACGATCCCTTCCCACTATCGTATCCATCTGGAAAGGGGTGATTATGAGCGCTTCGACGCGGTGTATGCCTCCCACCTGATGGGGCTGGCCAAGCCCGATCCGGACTTCTACCGCTACATCCTGCATCACGAGAACTGCGCGGCCGAGGAGGCTGTTTTCACCGACGACCTGCCGGAAAACGTGCAGGCCGCGGCACTCCTGGGGATCCATTCCTTTCTTTTCACCGGAGTTTCAAACCTGAAAAAGCAGATCGAAGAGCTGCAGCGCACAGAGCAGTAGCAGGCGCTAACCCTTGGTTCCCGAGAGGATCCCTTCGCCGATGAAATACCGGGAGAAGGCGAAGAACAGGACGAAGATGGGGATGCAGGCCAGAACCGCCACCGCCATGAGGGCCGCCTCGTTCGTGTATTTTTCGTCCAGAAAACGGATGATGTACAGAGGCAGGGTCTTCAGGCGCTCGCTCTGCGTCACGATCAGCGGCCAGATGAGGTTGTCCCAGGACTCCCGGAACACCAGGATCCCCAGGGTCACGGCCGCGGGCTTCACGCTGGGCAAGACGATGCTGAAGAAAATGCGCAGCTCTCCGGCGAAGGCGGTAAGCATTACGGGAAGGATCAGGCCCGGGTACGTGTCCTGGATGCGCAGCTTGATCGTGAGCATCAGCAGCGGAATCAGGATGGTTTTGAAAGGGATCATCATGGTGGCCAGAAGGATGTTCAATACCATGATCGCGATGGCCTGCAGGTAGTTCTGGAGGTGGTAACGGCGCGGGATCCAGCGAAAGGGGAACTCGAACACGTCGTTGGGGTGCTTGAGCGAGGAAACAAGCATGAAGGCGATCGGCACCAGGGTGACGGCGGCGAACAGGAGGAGCACCAGCCCTTCAGACATACGACACCTTTTCCGACCGATAACTGCGCAGCTGCACGACCGTGAAGATTAGGATGAAGCAAAACAGGCCGACGGGAATGCTCGCCAGCCCGGCGAAGTAGGCGAAGGGTTGCCAGCCAGGAAGTTCAGCCGCTGGTTGGCCAGGCCGCGCGGGTCGAAGAGCAGCAGCCAGCTGGTGGCCGAGACCACCCCCGAGACGATCGCGGTGGCCTTGATGGAGTTCAGGACATCCGGGCTGGTGAAGGTGTCCGCGAAGTTCTGGAAAGCCACGAATTTCGGCGCCCGAAGGGAGAGGATGTCCTTCTGGTGGAAGCTGGCCGCGAAGGAGCTCGCCATCGGGGAATAGCTGAAAAGGGCGAAGAAGAGCACGGCGGGAAGCACGAAATACCAGCCCCAGCGCCGCCTGCGTCCGATTCCCATTGACTCCGACCGCAAGCTGAAAAAACGGGTGCGCCCTTTCGAACCACGGGCGCACCCGTAGCCATTCGCCGCTTACTGCTTCAGGATGTCGTCGATCTTCTGCCGCCCTTTCTGCGCCGCCTCGGCCGGGGGCACCTTGGGCAGCATGACCCCCTCGACCATTTCCTTGAGAATGGCCTGAATCTGCGACCCCTTGAGGTGGCAGAAAACGAAGTTCGACTTGGCAATGTCGGCGATGAACACGTCGCTGAACTTTTTATTCTTCTACACGGGCGGCCCCAGCAACTTTTTGCTGGGGATGATCAGCCCGACCTGGTCGAGCATCTCCTCCACGTGGCTGCTGAAGTACCAGCACAGCTGCCAGGCGGCCTTCTGGACGGCACGTGAAGAGGAGGCGTTGACCAAGTAGTAGTGCCCGTACACGGCGGCGCTCTTGCCGTCCTTGCTCAGCAGCGTGCCGCCCAGCCGGTTGGCCATGGGATCGAAGAACTGCAAGTGCCAGGGATAGCGGAAGTCGAATACGCGGCGCGTGATGACCTGCCCTTTCCGGATCGTGAGCTTCTCGGACACCTGGACCTAGATGCACCAGTTGGTGATCTCCAGGGGCAGCCCGTAGATCTTGCCCTCGAACAGGGCCCCGTTGTAGGTGGCCGGCAGGCAGTCGTTCTGCAGGGCCTTTTAGCTGGAGAAGCCGACCACCTTGAGGTCCACCGGAGCCGTGCGGCCGAGTTCAATTCTAATACCGATGGATAAAAATGCAAGCAGATTCACCGCCGGCGCCGGTCGCTCTGCGGCTCTGGCGAACGCCCTAGCTGTCTCGAGTCCGCAGCCGAAAATACAGGCGCTTGGCCCAGCCATAGAAGGCGGGAGTGAGCAGGAAGCGGAACAGCGGCACGTTCAGGTGCGCGAGCAGGCCGGGGGTGATCCGGCCGCGCCCGCGGAACAGGGCGCGCAGGGCCCGGCGGGCGCACTTCTCCGGCGGGTACAGGTGTCCGGCCACCATCCCGGGCAGGTAGATGTCGTTGTGGGCGAAGAAGGCCGTGCGGATGCCGCCCGGCACCAGGCAGCAGACCCGCACGCCGTGCTCCCGCCAGGACAGGCGCAGGCTTTGGGAGAGGGCCAGCAGGTAGCGCTTGCTCGGGCCGTAGGTGAGCGAAGAGGGGTCGGGGAACAGGGCCGAGATGGAGGCCACGTTCAGGATGAAGCCCCGCCGGCGTTCGATCATCTGCGTTCCGAAGCGCAGGCAGAGCCGGGTCGGGGCCTGCACGTGCAGCGCCAAGAGGCGCTCGGTTGAGGCCGGTTCGGCCAGCTCGCGCTCCGCGTTGAGGAAGACCCCGGCGCAGTTGACCAGCACCTCCACCGGCCAGGCCAGCTTCCGGCAGCGCCTGAACAGGCGCTCGGCCGCGCCCGGCTCGGCCAGGTCCTCGACCAGCGCTTTGACCTCGACCGCGAAGGACGCGGCGATCTCGCCGCGGACGCGCTCCAGCTCCGGCCCGTTCTCGCTGGCCAGGAGCAGGCGGTAGCCCCGGGCCGCCAGGGCCTTGGCCAGGGCCTCCCCGATGCCCGAGGAAGCCCCGGTCACCAGGGCGGCCGGCGATCCGAGGTTACTCATATCCGCTCAAAAAAGCTCCGGCTGCTGTTCGGCCGGCCGGGCCGCCCGAGGCTCCACGCGGGAGCGCTCGGCCAGCTCCTCCGCGATGAGCTCCAGATAGGGGCTGCGCGGCAGCCGGTACTCCCGGCCGAACAGCAGCCGCTTGCGGGCGTGTGAAAGGAACAGCAGGGTCCGGGCCCGGGTCATGCCCACGTAGAACAGGCGCCGCTCCTCATCCGGGTCCCCGGGCCGTTCGGCGAACAGGGAGTAGGGCAGCAGGCCCTCTTCGCATCCGGTGATGAACACGCAGGGGAACTCCAGCCCCTTGGCGGCGTGCAGGGTCAGCAGGCAGACGGCCTCGCCCCGTTCGGGCAGGGCGTCGGAGGGCGTGCCCAGGAGGACCCGCTGCAGAAGCCCGTCCAGCTCCCCGCGCTCCTCCTCGGCCAGGGCCGCCAGGCGCCGCACCGCCTCATCGAGCCCTTCTCCCGCCTGCGGCAGGGCCGCCCCGATCGAGGCGATGAGGGCCGCCAAAGGCCGGCCCTGCTGGAGCCCGGCGCGCCAGCGGGCTAAAAGGGTTGATGAGGCCAGCCGGCGCTCCACGACCCGCCGGCTGCACCAGCCCTGCTCGGGGCCGGAGAGGGCCTTGAGGATGGCGAGCAGGGAGCGGGCCGGCTCCTCCTGGAACCAGGCGAGCTCGCCCGCCTTCTGGTAGGGGATGGAGTGGTCGTTCAAGGCCTTCTCCAGCGCCTCCATCTGCCGGCTCAGGCGGCAGAGCACGGCCACCTCGCCGAAGCTTTTCAGCTCAGCCTGCCCCCCGCTTACCCGGCTGTCCAGGGAGAAGAAGCGCACTCCCCCCAGCAGCTCCTCGATGGTCCGGGCCACGAACTCCGCTTCGCTGCGGTCGGTCGGGTGCTCGCTGATGCGCAGGCGGACCCCCGGCTCCAGGGCCTCCAGCAGGCGGCGCCCCTGACCCGGCAGGACCTGGGAGGAGGCCCGCAGGATCGCGGCCGAGCAGCGGTAGCTCACGGGCAGGGCGTACACGGCCGCCTCGGGGTAGTCCAGGCGGAAGCGCCCGATGAGGCGCGCGTCCGCGCCCCGGAACCCGTAGATGGCCTGGTCGGGGTCCCCGATGGCGAACAGGTTGGAGTGCGGATCGGGGGCCAGCAGGCGCAGCAGGCGGTACTGGCCAGCATCGATGTCCTGGACCTCATCGATCAGCAGCCAGCGGGCGCGGGCGCGCGCCGCCTGCAGGGCCTGGGGATCGGCGGACAGGATGCGCACCGGAAGGGCGATCAGGTCGTCCAGATCCACCGCGTTCTCGGCCGCCAGGCGGCCCTCGTACTGCCGGAAGACCTCGGCGGCCTGCGGGTCGCCCGCCTTTTCGGGGGCGCGCAGGGCGCGCTTGGCCGCGCCGAGCAGGGCGGACAGCGCCGGGGCCCGGCCGCGGGGGCAGGCGGGCAGGGAGGCCAGAAGCTCCTCCCGCTCCTGCTCATCGAGGATCGAGAACGGCAGGCGCCGGCCGGCCTGGGGCGCGTACTGCCTGAGCAGGCTCAAGCCCAAGGCGTGGAAGGTGGACACCCGCAGTTCCGCCAGCGCCGCCGGAGGCAGGGTCCGCCGCAGGCGCTCCCGCACCTCCCCGGCGGCCTTGTTGGTGAAGGTGACCGCCAGGATCTCCCCCGGAGGCACCCCGCGCGCAGCGATCAGGTGGGCGATCCGCTCGGTCAGGGTGCGCGTCTTGCCCGTGCCCGGCCCGGCCAGGACCAAGGCGGGTCCGGCGCCGTGCTCCACGGCGCGCCTCTGCTCGGGGTTGAGGGCTAGCGGGGGCGGGGACTCGGGTGCCGGCGGGGAAGGGGAGCCGGATGCCGTCGGCGCGCGGGCTGAGGCGGCCGCCATCGCGCCGGGGGCGGCGGCGAACTCCTCCCGTTCTCCGTACCGGCGGCGGAAGCGCTCCAGGTCCTCTCCGACCCTGGCCTCCGCCGCGGCGCCCGCTCCGGGCCGCTGGGCCGGTTCCTCGAACAGCAGCTCCTGGGGGCCCAGGGAGCGGATTTCCCCCGGACGGAACAGCGAGATCCGCCCGTACTCCCCGTCGTAGCCGGGCTGGATCTGGACCTCACCGGCCCGCATCCGCCGCACCGCCTCGCCCAGCTCCTCCCCGCCCAGGCGGGCCACCTCGCTCACGGGCAGCTCCAGCAGCAGGGCCAGCTCCGAGCCGGCCCGCTGCAGCAATGCTTCGTAGCGCCGGGCCACGGTCCGGGCCTGAGCGCCGGTCCCGGCCAGCTCGGCCACGATCTCCTTCAGCGGGATCAGGGACCGGAACGGCGGCCTGCCCGAGCTCGACGGCTCCCGGCGGTCGGCCAACCGGGCCACCCGGTTCAGCACCCCGACGGTCACCGGCTTGCCGCAGACCGGGCACAGGCCCCGGTGCCGCAGGGTCTCGCCGGGCTCCCAGCAGACCCCGCACTTGCGGTGCCCGTCGTAGTGGTATTTGCCTTCCTGGGGGAAGAACTCCAGGGTGCCGAGGAAGCCGGTGCCGGCTTGCAGGGCGGCCCGGATCCCAGGGTAGGAGAGCGCCGTGTCGAACAGGTTGGCCTCCCGTGCCAGCTTCTCCGGAGAGTGGGCGTCGGAGTTGGACACCAGGGTATAGCGGTCCAGGGCGCTGCAGCGCCAGTTCATGGGCGGGTCGGAGGACAGGCCGGTCTCCACGGCGAAGATCCGGCCTGCCAGGTCGCGGTAGCATTCTTCTATAGAATCGAATCCGGAATTGGCGCCCAGCGCGCTGAACCAGGGGGTCCAGATGTGGGCCGGGATGAAGCAGGCTTCAGCGCAAACCTCCAGGACGATCTCCAGCAGGTCCCGGGAATCCAGCCCCAGCACCGGGCGCCCGTCGGAGGCCAGGTTGCCGAGGCGGGCCAGCCTGCGCTGCAGCGCCTCCGCCGCGGGAAAAGCGGGCAGGAGCAGCAGGTGATGCACCTTGCGCACCCGCCCGGCTCTATGGTAGATGGTGCTGATCTCGGCGCTGAGCAGGAACCGCACGCCGCCGGGGCCGGCGGCGGAACCGGCCCAGGCCGGCCTGCTTTCGTCCGCGGGTCCCTCCGCTGAAGGCCCTGCGGCCTCACCGGCCCGCCTCAGCCCCGGTCGCAGCCGGTAGAGGCCCTCCTCCGCGGGTTCCAGCTTCTCCTTGAGCTCGGCGAGCCAGCCCGGATGGGTGGCGTCGCCGCTTCCGACCACGGCCAGGCCCTTGATCCGGGCCCAGGCGTCCAGGTGCTCCGGGGTCAGCTCCCGGCTGGTGGAGATCGAGTAGTGGGAATGGATATGCAGGTCGGCGGCGAAGCGCATCCTTTTTTCGGGGGATTATACGGCGGCCCCGCCCATGGTACAATCCCCTTGTCGGCGCTCGGGAAACTGCGTACCTTATTGTTTGCATATGTCTGATCGGGCGATGGATCCACGGTTCGAAGGCGAGCTTCTCGAAGAGGTCGAGAAGGAGCTCAAAGAACCGGATATGTACAAGGTGGTTCTGCACAACGACGACTACACCACCAAGGAGTTCGTGGTGGAGGTCCTGCAGGCGGTGTTCCAGAAGCCGGCCATCGAGGCCACCAAGATCATGATGGACGTGCACAAGAAGGGCCGGGGCGTGGTGGGAGTCTACACCTGGGATATCGCCCAGACCAAGGTCGCCCAGGTGCACCTCCTGGCCAAGGAGCAGGAGTTCCCGCTGAAGTGCACCATCGAGGCGGCCTGAAGTAGAGAGGGTTGCCCATGAGAGTCAGCGATGAGGTCCAGGGGGTTCTGCAGGCGGCTTACCTCCACGCCAAGGAGGCCAGCCATGAGTACCTGACCCCCGAGCACATATTATACGCGGCGCTGTTCTTCGACGTGGCCCGCGACATCCTGCAGGCCTGCGGCGCGGACGTCGAGGACATGAAGAAGGCCCTCGAGGAGCACCTCAAGAAGAAAGTCCCCGTGGCCAAGAAGGCCGAGCCGACCCAGTCCCTGGGCTTCCAGTCGGTGATCGCCCGGGCCCTGTTCCACACCGAGGCCGCCTCCAAGGAGGTCGTGGACGTCGGAGACATCCTGGTTTCCCTGTTCGACGAGCCCAGGTCCTTCGGCTCCTACTATTTGAAGAAGGCCGGGGTCACCCGCTACGAGCTGTTGCGCGTCATCTCCCACGGCGGTATCCTCGACGGGGCGGAGAAGCGGGAGGAAGAGGAGAAGGCCGAGGCGGGGGCCGGCGAGGAGGGCGAGGCCGGCGGGGCCCCGGAGGGACAGCGGCAGCGCCGCGGGGCCCTGGCCCAGTTCACCCGGGAGCTGACCCAGGCGGCCCGCAACGGCGAGCTGGAACCCCTGATCGGGCGCGAGGACATCCTGGAGCGCACGGTCCAGGTGCTCTGCCGGCGCCTCAAGAACAATCCGGTGCTGGTCGGGGAAGCCGGGGTGGGCAAGACCGCCATCGCCGAAGGGCTGGCCAGCCGGATCGCCGAGGACCGGGTGCCGGATCTGCTCAAGGGCTACGAGGTCTACGCCCTGGACATGGGCAGCGTGCTGGCCGGCACGCGCTACCGCGGCGACTTCGAGGAGCGCCTGAAGCAGGTGATCAAGGAGCTGGAAAAAAAGCAGAAGGTGATCCTGTTCATCGACGAGATCCACACGATCATCGGGGCGGGGGCGGTTTCCGGCGGCTCCATGGACGCCTCCAACATGCTCAAGCCGGCCATCGCCTCCGGCAAGATCCGCTGCCTGGGCTCGACCACCTACGACGAGTACAAGAAGTACTTCGAACGCGACCGGGCCCTGGCCCGCCGCTTCCAGAAGATCGAGGTGCCCGAGACCACCACGGAGGAGACCTACGGGATCCTGCAGGGCCTGCGGCAGCGCTACGAGGAGTACCACCAGGTGCGCTATACGGACGAGGCCTTGAAAGCGGCGGTGGACCTGTCGGCCCAGTACATCAACGACCGCCATCTTCCTGACAAGGCCATCGACGTGATCGACGAGGCGGGGGCCTTCACCCGCATCCTGGCTTTCAAGGGGACAGGCTCGCCGAACTCCACCCTCACGGAGGCGGACATCGAGCGCGTGGTGGCCAAGATCGCCCGCATTCCGGAGAAGAGCGTGAGCGTTTCCGAGGTCGACCGGCTGAAGAACCTGGAAGCCGACCTGCGCCGGACCATCTTCGGGCAGGACCAGGCCGTGGAGGCCGTGGTGCAGGCCGTCAAGACCTCCAGGGCCGGCTTCCGGGACCCGAACAAGCCGGTGGCCAACTTCCTGTTCGTCGGCCCGACCGGCGTGGGCAAGACCGAGCTGGCCCGCCAGCTGGCCGCCAGCCTGGGCATCACCCTGCACCGCTTCGACATGAGCGAGTACCAGGAGCGGCATACGGTTTCCCGGCTGATCGGCTCGCCCCCGGGCTACGTGGGCTACGAGGAGGGGGGCCTTTTGACCGACGCCATCCGCAAGACCCCGCACGCCGTGCTGCTGCTCGACGAGGTGGAAAAGGCGCACCAGGACATCTACAATGTGCTCCTGCAGATCATGGACTACGCCACCCTCACCGACAACGCGGGGCGCAAGGCCGATTTCCGCAACGTAATCCTGATCATGACCTCCAACGCCGGCGCCCGGGAGATCGGCAAGGCCTCGATCGGCTTCGGCGAGCGCCGCCAGGGCGAAGAGGCCGTCGACGACGCGGTGCAGCGCATCTTCGCCCCCGAGTTCCGCAACCGCCTGGACAAGGTGGTGAGCTTCAACGCCCTGGACGAGACCATCATGCTCTCGATCGTGGACAAGGAGCTGCGGGTGTTCCAGGAGAAGCTGGCCGAAAAGGGCGTGAGCCTGGAGGTCAGCCAGGAGTGCCGCCGGCACCTGGCCCATTTGGGCTACAGCCCGGAGTTCGGGGCCCGCAACGTGGCCCGCGTCGTGCAGCAGAAGATCAAGAACTACTTCGTCGACTCGGTGCTGTTCGGGGAGCTGGCCAAGGGCGGCAAAGCCGTGGCCGAGCTCGCCGGCGCAGATGTGGTCATCCGCACCGAACCCAACCCCTGAGCCCTCTGCGCTCCCTTGCCTCGGGTTCCGATACCCGCTAAGCTGGGCTCGAGCATGAGCGTCAAGGCACAGCTCAGCCTGGAAATCGACCAGCAGGGCCTGGAGGCCAAGGTCACGATCACCCCCTCCGCGCAGGCGCGGCTGGTCGACCCCGACAGCGTGCTCGATCTATTGAAGGAGAAGGGCGTCAAGGAGGGGGTCCTGCGGGAGGAGATCGAGAGAGCCTTCCGGGCTGTGCTCCGCAAGCCGGGCGAGCCGCTCGCCTTCGTGGCCGCCCGCGGCAGCCCTCCCCGGCCCGCCGAGCCGGAGCAGGCCGCCTTCCAGCCGCTGGCCATCCCGCCGCGGCTTCAAGCCCTGGCCCAGGAGGCGCTGGCCCGCGCCCCCCAGCCCGTGGCCTACTTGACCCGGGAGCAGAAGGTCCAGAAGAAGAAAAAGGTGCTCAAGAAACCGGCCCTGCCGTTCCTGCCGGCCAAGCAGATCATCGAGACGGTTTGGGAAAGGCAGCTCGTGCGGGAACAGGCCAAGATCGACCCTGGGGTCAAGGAGGTGGGCCTGGTGCGCAAGGGCGGCCTGGTGGCGGTCATGCGTCCGGGCAAGCCGGGCAAGGAAGGGCGGAGCATCTACGGCCGCCCGGTTCCCGCTTCTCGGCCGGCCCCGGCTCCGCTGTACCTGGGGGAAGGCCTGAGCCGCTCCGGAGCCGAGGTGCGGGCTCAGGCCACCGGTTTTCTGCGGCGGGGGGAGAGCTGGTGCGATCTGGTGCCGTTCCAGGACCACGAGCTGGCGGTGACGGCCGCGCCGGACAAGCGGGGCTGCTTCCTTTCCTTTGCGCCTGGAGATCCGCAGGTGCCGCTGCCCACCGCCGAGGAGATCGCGGCCCAGGCGGTGCGGCTGGGCGTGCCCCGCGAGTCGCTGCTTCCCGGGCAGAGCATCGAGGCGCTCCTACGGGAGGCGGCAGCCAAAAAGACCTCGCTCTCCAAGGTGCCTCTGGTGCCCTCCGATGACGCGCTGATCTCGGTCGCCATCTCCAAAGACAGGCTGCGGGCCACCCTGAGCCTGAAGAAGGGACGCGGGGCCGGCCGCAAGCTCACCCTGCCCGAGGTCAGCGACGCGCTGCGCAGGAGCGGAGTGCGGGGGCTCAACCTCGAGGCCGTCAAGAAGGATCTGCTGGAGTTCTACCAATCCGACAGGAGCGAGTTGGCCGATTACCCGCTCGCCCAGGGCCAGGCTCCGTCAAGGGGCGAGGATGGCCGGCTGGAGTGGGCGGTCAAGTTCGTCAAGGAGGAGGAGGCGCAGCGCATCCGGGAGGCGTCGCTGGCCAACCAGGCCCGCCTGGGCTCTCTGAAGTCCCTGGCCGTTTTTCCCTTATCCGCGGTCGCGGCCATGGCCTGGGTAGCGGCGGGCGAGGAGGTCTTGAAGATCATCCCCGCGACGGCCGGCAAGAGCGGGTTCGACGTGCGCGGGGGCGTGCTTCCCGGCCTTAGGGGCACGGAGCCGAAGGTCAAAATCTTCGAAGGGTTGAAGCACACGAAGGACGGGGTCGTGGCCACGACCAGGGGCCTGCTGGAACGGGGCGCGGACGGGGAAGCGGTCCTGCTGCGGGTGCGGCCGCACCGGGATGCGGAGATCCAGATCAGCCTGTCCGAGGACTACATGCGCGCGCTGCTCACCTTCTTTCCGGCGGAAGGGACCGGAAAGACGTACAGCCTCGAGGCTCTGAAGGCGCGGCTGGCCGAAGCCCGGGTCATGCGGGGCCTGGATCAGGCCCGCCTGCAGGAGCTCCTGCTGGCGATCCGGGAGGGGCGCCCGCTCAAGGACCTGCCGATCGCCGAGGGCCGGCGGCCCAAGCCGGCGGCCGGCCGCGCGATCCGCTTTGAGGTGCACCTGGCCACCGGAGCGGCCGTTACGGTGCGCAGGGACGGGCAGGCGGATTTTCGCACCCAGGACAAGCTCACCTCCGTGCGCAAGGGGGCGCTCCTGGCCACCCTGTCCGCCCCGGAGCCGGGGATGGACGGCTGGGACGTGACCGGCAAGGCCATCCCCGCCGGCTCCGCCAGGGAGCAGGCGCTCACGGCCGGCCGGGGCGTGCGCGCGGTCGAGCGGCCGGACGGGCGGATCCAGTTCTACGCCGAGGCCGACGGGGAGCTGTTCTACGAGCACGACCTGCTGGAGGTCAAGCCCGTGCACGCGATCTCCGGCGACGTGGACATGAGCACGGGCAACGTGCGCTTCGCCGGGATGGTGCAGGTTCGGGGTTCGGTGCTCTCCGGGTTCAGCGTCGAGTCCGACGACGACGTGCTGATCGAGGGGGCGGTGCAGGGAGCCTCCATCACCTCCGGGGGCTCCATCACCATCCGCCAGGGCGTGACCGGCGAGGACAAGGCGCTGCTGCGGGCCAAGAAGAACATCAGCGCCCTGTTCGTCGAGCAGGCCGAGCTGATCTCGACCGGGGACGTGCGCATCCGCCATGCCTGCCTGCGCAGCCGGGTCGTCTGCAACGGCCGGCTCATACTGCAGTCGGACAAGGGTAACCTGATCGGCGGCAAGGTGAGCGCGCGCGGAGGGATCGAGGCCCAGAACATCGGCTCCGCCGGAGGCGCCCTCACCGAGATTTCCTTCGGCCAGGATGCGCTGCTGCGGGAGGAGGCCGAGCAGGAGGAGCGGCGGCTGGGCGCATTGAAGGCCCGCCTCGCCGAGCTGGACGTGAAGATCCGCCATTTGGAACGTTCCGGGGAGGACCCCAAGGCCCTCGGCAAGGCTCGGGAGCAGCGCCAGGCGGCTCAAGGGCAGTTCGAGCAGATCGGCAAACGCCTGCCCGCCCTGAAGGAGAAGCTGCAGGAGTTTCATCCCGCGCAGGTCAACGTGCGCGGGACCCTTTACCCCGGCGTGGTGCTGGAGAGCCACGGAAAGCTTTACCGGACCTCGGTGGAGAAACGGCGGATCACCCTGCACTATGACCGGGAAAAACGGCTGATCACGGAGAAGATCTAGCCGGCTGGCGCAACAAGGCCCGGACCTGCTCCCGCTTCTTCCATAGGGCGCACCCGCCCTCGGTCTCGGCGAACTGCAGGTGGTTGGCCCGCATCGCCGCCAGGAACGGCGAGCGCAGGCCCTCTTTCAGGCTGATCCGGTTCAGGTTCGTGTCGGAGTACGGCGCGAAGGGGCAGGGCTCCAGGTCGCCGGAGGCGCTGATGTGCACGAACCCCCGCCCGGAGGCCAGGCAGCCTCCGGTCTGCTCTTCGTCCCAGGGCACCGCGATGAACACGGCGGGGAAGCGCCGGCGCAGCCCGGCCACCTGGCCGCGCATGGCCGCCCGCTGCCCTGCGCTGATCACCCATTCAGCGGTCCCCTCGCGGATCGGGGTATATTCGACGAAAAAGAACAGCCGGCAGCCGGAGGCGACCGCCTGCTCGATGAACCGCCCGTCCGTCACCGTGTCGAAGTTGTCCCGGGTGACGGTGAGCGAAATGCTGAAGAAGATCCTCGCCGCCTTGAGCTGCTCCATTTTTCGCCGGAGGCGCTCGTGGACCCCATCGCCTCGCCTGCCGTCGGTTTGCGCTTGGTCGCCTTCCAGGCTGAGCGCCGGAATGGTGTTCCGCTGTCCGGCCAGGCGCGCGATCATCCCGTCATCCAAAAGCAGGCCGTTGGTTATCAGGAGGAAGATGATCTGCGGGAAATCCCTGGTGATGTCGAGGATCTCGGGCCGGGTCAGCGGCTCGCCGCCGGCGATCACGAAGAAGGATACGCCGAGCTCGTCCGCCTCCGCGACAATCTCCCGCAGCTTGGCGGCCGAAAGCTCTTCCGGAGCCTCCCGGCGAATGGCCTGCGCGTAGCAGCCCTTGCAGCGAAGGTTGCAGCGGTTGGTGATGGAGAAGATGGCGATCGGCGGCACGTGCAGCCCCTGCCTGGCCTGCCGTGAGCGCCGCCGGGCCGCCCGCACCTGCCACCAAACCGTGCGGGCGAAGAACAGGGCCTGGGCGGGGCGGCGCAGGCTCACCCGGACGAACTCCGAGAAGAAGATGCGCAGGCCGCGGTTGAGGGCCGGAACATAGCCATGGCGATTGTTGTCGATCATAGGGATTGCCAACGATACCTCACTTGATACAACACCGCAAGGCCCGCAAAGCGCCCCTGCTCTTGACGCTTCCGCTCCGTCTTTCTATTGTATGGGCACTTTTTGAGGCGGGAGGATGCCCGGATGGATCAGCGGCTGAAGGTCGGCATCGTCGGAGCCACCGGCATGGTGGGCCAGCGCTTCGTGTCACTTCTGGAGCAACACCCCTGGTTCCAGGTGGTGTCCGTGGCCGCCAGCGAGCGCTCGGCGGGGAAAGCTTACAGCGAAGCGGTCGCTAACCGCTGGGCCATGAGCACGCCGGTGCCCCCGGCCATCGGCCGGCTCACCGTGGCCAATGCCGCCGAGGTCGAAGCGGTGAGCCGGGAGGTGGATTTCATCTTCTGCGCCGTGGACATGCCCAAGGAGCAGACCCGTGAGCTGGAGAACAGCTACGCCAGGGCGGGGACCCCGGTGGTATCCAACAACTCCGCTCACCGGTCCACCCCGGACGTGCCTATGCTCCTGCCCGAGGTCAACGCCGAGCATCTGGGGGTGATCGAAAGCCAGATGCGGCGCCTGGGCACCCGGCGCGGCTTCATCGTGGTCAAGCCCAACTGCTCGATCCAGAGCTACGTCCCGGCTCTGCACGCGCTGCGCGGGTTCCGCCCGAAGAAGGTTTTCGTCTGCACCTATCAGGCCATCTCCGGGGCCGGCAAGACCTTCAAGGACTGGCCCGAGATGGTGGACAACGTCATCCCTTTCATCGGCGGGGAAGAGGAGAAGAGCGAGAACGAGCCCCTGAAGGTGTGGGGCAAGGTGAAGGGCGGCCGGATCGTGCCGGCCAAGGGCCCGGTCATCACCAGCCAGTGCATCCGGGTCCCGGCCACCGATGGACACCTAGCCGCCGTGTTCGTGGCCTTCGAGAAGAAACCGGCCAGGGAGCGCGTGCTGGAGTTGTGGGGGAGCTACCAGGGAAAGCCGCAGGCTCTTGCCTTGCCCAGCGCCCCCAGGCCTTTCTTGAAGTACTTTGAAGAGGAAGACCGCCCGCAGATCCGCCTGGACCGCGATTTCGGCGGCGGCATGGGCATCACCATCGGCCGCCTGCGCGAGGACAGACTCCTGGACTACCGTTTCGTCTGCCTCTCGCACAACACCCTGCGCGGCGCTGCGGGCGGGGCGGTGCTGACCGCCGAGCTGCTCAAAGCCGAGGGCTACCTGAGCGGAAAATAGAGGCCGCTACCCTCCTTGACTTGACTCTTGGCCCTGCGGCCGGCGCTCGGCGAAGGGCACGGCGGAGTTCATGGCATCGATGTTCTCCTGCTCCCGGCGGTTGATCTCCCCGATGTAGCGGGCCATCAGCTTGGCCAGGCGCGGGTCGTAGAAGCGGTGCAGGCTGTGGTTGGCCACGGCGTGGAACCCCCGGCGCAGCTTGTGGGGCGAGCCGATGCCGGGGTCGAAGCTCTGGATGCCGTGGGCGATGGCCCATTCGATCGGGGCGTAGTAGCAGGCCTCGAAGTGCAGGCAGCCGATGCGCTCCCGGCTGCCCCAATAGCGGCCGTACATCCGCTGGCCCTTGACCAGCAGGAAGGACATGCCCAGCGGCCTCGGATCGCCCTCGCGGAAGGCGGCCATGAGCAGCAGGCGGTGGCGGTAGTCCTCGTACAGGCCCGGGAAGAACTCGGGGGTCAGGTAACGGGCCGCCCAGGGCCCGAACTGGTCGTTGGTGTGCTCGTAGAACTCCGCCATATGCTCGAGCAGGGGCCGCGTGATCGCCTCGCCGGTGAACGCCTGCAGGCGCACCCCCGCCTCCGCCACGGCCTGCCGCTCGCGGCGGATATTGCGCCGCTGGTTCTTGTCGAATGCGGCCAGGTAGTCGGTGAAGAAGCGGAAGCCCTGGTTCTGCCAGGAAAAGCTCTGGTGCCGCCAGACCTGGAAGCCCAAGGCCTCCAGGCGCTGCTGCCAGGCCGGGTCCGCGTACAGGAAGCTGGTCCCCGACACATTGTTGGAGCGGCATAGCTGGTCGATCGCCTCCAGCATCAGAGCGGTCAGGCGCTCCTCATCCTCCCCAGGGGCGATCAGGAAACGGTAGCCCGGCACCGGGGTGGCCGGGCTCGCCCCGACCAGCTTGGGGTAGTAGCGGATGTCCATGGACTGGGCCGCCTCGGCCCAGCCGTAGTCCCAGACGAACTCCCCCTCGCTGTGTCCCTTGAGGTACAGAGGGGCGGCGGCCACCAGCGCGGGCCCGGACCAGACCGTGAGGTGCAGGGGCAGCCAGCCGGTTTCCGGGCGGACGCTCCCCGAGACCTCCAGCCGGTTGAGCCACTCCCACTCCAGGGCCGGGGTATATAGGGACTCGGCCAGCTCGTCCCAGGCCTGCCGGTCGATCTCCGCCAGGGAGCGCTTCCACTCCAGGCGCAGGCCGGGGCGGGACTTATTGTGCTCCTTCATCGGACTGCCTTCAATATACGAAGGCGGGCGGCGCTCCGGCAGCACCTAGGCGCGCCTGGCCTTGTGCAAGGGATCGCTTTTTGATAGAAACAACCGGAGGCAACGACGATGGGAAAGGGCGATCGGAAATCCCGCCGCGGCAAGCTGTTCCGCGGGACCTACGGCAAGCGCCGGCTGCACAAGGCCAAGAAGCCAGCGCCCGCGGCCAAGAGCCCGCCCCCGAGCGAAGCCTGAGCTAGCTCCTATTCGGCCGGCGCTTTCGGCTGGGAGCTCAGGTGGGCCTGGATCAGCTCGGCCAGCAGCTGGAGCGTCTGGTCGGGCAGCGCGCCCAGGCGGAGCTCCAGCTCGCGGACCAGCTTCCCGACCTGCGAGACCTCGGAGAGCATGCCTTCCATCTGCCCCGCCAGCTGCTGGATGCCCTCGACCTCCTTGCGGGTCTGCTCCAGGTCCGCCCGGGTCTCCTCGAGCGCGCTGCCCGTCTCCGCGGCCGCGGCCCCCACCTTGTTGTCGACGTACTTGGTGGTGGCCAGGAAACCGAGGAAGCCGGTGGTGGCGCAGCCGGTGGACAGGAAGGCGGCCAGGGCCACGACGATGAGCTTTTTCATGACCGATACCTCCGCATCACGGTGATGCCCTATGATACCCCGCCTGCTCCCATTGGTTAAGCGCGGTCAAGCGGCCGTCGATCCGAAGCTCTGGCGCCGGCTGTGGGCCGAAGCCCAGGCCAGTTCTGCCGTGGCCCGCCGCGAGCGCTACGGGCCGCGCGAGGACCTCGAGAGCTGGAGCAGGCGGGCCGCCGCCTTTGCCCGCCAGAGCGAGAACGCGGCCAGCCGGCGTCGGCGCCAGACCCAGCTCGACTGGCTGGCCGAGCGCGGGGCCCTGGAGCCTGGCTACCGGGTGCTGGACATCGGCGCCGGCCCTGGGACCTTCGCCCTGCTTTTGGCCGCCAGGGTCCGGGAGGTGGTGGCGCTGGAGCCGGCAGCCGGGATGGCGGCGATTCTGGAAAAGAGGATCAAGGCCCGCCGCCTCTCCAACCTGCGGGTGGTCCGTCGAACCTGGCAGGAGATCGAGCCGGAAGCCGAGGGGTGGGCCGGGGCCTTCGACCTGGTCTTCGCCTCCATGTCTCCTGGGGTGAACGGTCCTGAGGCGCTGGAGAAAATGCTGAGGGTCTCCCGCCGCTTCTGCTACCTGAGCGGCTGGTCCGGAAGCCGGTGGGGCCGCTGGGGACGGGCGCGCGGCGAGCTGTGGCCCCGGCTGTTCGGGGGCGAGGCCGGAGGCTATCCCAACGATATCCTCTACCCCTTCGGCCTGCTGTACGCGCTGGGCTTCCGCCCGGAGCTGCGCTTTGGCTGGGTAGACATCGAGCTCTCGATCCCGGCCGGCGAGGCGGAGGATGAGCTGGCCCGCTTTTTCGCGCGCTACACGCCGGACGGCCCCCGCCTGCGGCGCAGGATCGCCGCCTACGTCGGGGAATACAGCCGCGCGGGCCGCTTCCGCCAGGAAAGCCGGCAGTGCCACGGATACATGCTGTGGGAGGTAGGATGAAGATCCTGATCGTGGGGGCGGGGAGGATCGGCCGCGGTTTCCTGGCTCACCTGTTCCTGCAGGCCGGTTGGTCGGTGACCTTCGTGGAGCGCAGCGAGCCATTGGTGGAGGAGCTAAGGCGCCGGGGCTCCTACACCTTGAAGCTGGCCGGCGCAGAGGGCGGGGTGGAGCGGGTCACCCTCTCCGGTTTCAGGGCTCTGCCGGCCGGCGACGGCGAAGCGGTCGCCGCGGAGATCGCAGGAGCCGACCTGCTGGCCGTAGCGGTGCAGCCCTCGGACTTGGCGGGCGCGGCCGGACTGCTCGCCTCCGGTCTCCGCGCCCGGCTTTCCAGCCGGCTCGAAGGGCTGAACCTGATTCTCTGCGCCAACCTGCCCGGGGCCGCCGCCGTGCTGCGGCGGGAGCTGCGGAAGGCCTGGGGGGAGGAGGATGCGGGGAAGCTGGAGCGCCTGGGGATCCTGGAGACGATCGTCATCCGGACCATCCCCGATCCCTCCCCTGAGCTTCAGGCCGGCAACCCCCTGGACCTGCTGGCCAGCGACTATCCGGAGCTGTACGTGGACCGTGACGCCGTGGTGGGGGCGCTGCCCGCGGTCACGGGGCTGGTTGCCCAGGACCGCTTCGCCGGGCGGGAGACCAGAAAGCTCTATACCTACAACATGTGCCATGCCCTGCTGGGTTTCTGGGGCCTGGCGGAGGGCCACGATTCGGTGGCGGACAGCTTCGCGGACCCCTGGATCCGGCGGCAGGCGGAGCGCGCCCTGGAGGAAGCCACCTCCGGCCTGGTCGGGGAGCTCGGTTTCAGCCCCGAGCAGATGGCCGAGTGGAACGAGGGGGTGCGGCGCCTCATGGCTAACAGGCTCCTCGGCGATCCGGTACGGCGGGTCGTGCGGGACCCGCTGCGGAAGCTCGGCCGCGGCGAGCGGATCACCGGACCGGCCCTGCTCGCCTTGAAGCACGGCCGCAAGCCCCGGGCCCTGGCCCGGCTCATCGCCTACGCCCTGCACTTCCTGGGATTGGGCCCGGAGCAGGCCCGGCAGGTCTGCCAGCTTCAGGCCCAGGAGGAGGAGCTGGAAGTCCTGATAGGGGAGGCGCACCGCTGGGTGGCCCGGGAGCGGGAGGCCTCGGAGCTGGCTCTTGAGTACGAGAGGAAGTACCATGGCTGCGGGCAGTGCACCTTCGCCGCCGTGCAGCAGGCACTGGGCCGGGAGGAGGAGCGGGTGTTCCAGGCCCTGAGCCCGTTCGCGGCCGGGTTCGGCCTGAGCGGCGACTCGACCTGCGGCGCGCTGGTCGCCGGTGGGGCCAGTTTCGGGCTGGCCCGGGGGCGCCGGCGGAGCCACTTCGACGGGGACCGCGAAACGAAGTACGCCGGTTTCGCCATGGCCCAGGCCCTGAGGGAACGCTACCTATGGAAATACGGCAACCTGCTCTGCCAGGGGACCCAGGAGCGGATCTTCGGGCGCTCCTTCGACCTGCGCTTCCCGCGGGAGCGCGAGCTGTTCGAGCAGGCGGGGGCCCACGAGGACAAATGCCCGCGCGTGGTCAGCGACGTGGCCCGCTGGAGCGTGCAAATCCTGGCCGAGGAGGCGGTGGATGTCTGAAAAGAAATCGGACGAGGCGCTGCCGTTCCTGCGCAACGGCATCTCTCAGGTCGCTCTGGTCGTGCCTGACCTGGAGGCTGCGGTCGATGGCTACTGGAAGCTGTTCGGAATCGGGCCCTGGCACTTCTATACCTACGGGCAGGGCGTGCTCCGGCGCATGAGCTACCGGGGCCGTCCGGCCGACTACCGGATGCGCATCGCCCTGGCCTGGGCCGGTCCCCAGCGCATCGAGCTGATCCAGATGGAGCAGGGGGAAACGGTCTACTCGGAGTTCGTGCGCAAGCACGGCTACGGGCTGCACCACCTCGGCGTGCTGGTGGAGGACATGGAGGCGGCCTTGCGGCAGGCGGAAGCGGCGGGGCTGCGCATGATCATGGATGGCTCCGGATTCGGGCAGGACGGAGACGGGCATTACGCCTACCTGGATACCGAGGACCGGTTGGGCATGACGCTCGAGCTGATCCAGAGGCCCCGCCGGCGCAGGACGCCGGACAAGGTCTACCCCCTCGAGTAGAGCAGCCCCCTACTCCAGATTGGCGTGCCGGGCGAACATGGCCTGAGCACTGATGCCCTTGCGCTCCATGAGCCGAAGCACGACCAGATCGAAGAGCAGCAGCAGGCACTGCTCGAACAGGGTGCCCATGGGCTGGATGGAGGGAGGAGCCGGAGCCTGCACGGCCTTGGGGGTGGGGGCCGGTACCGTTACCACCACATCGGCCAGCTTGCCGATCGAGGACCGGGGCGAGGCCGTGACCAGGGCGATCGGCACGGCCAGCTTTTCGGCCTTCTCCGCCAGCACCCGCAGGCTCGGGGTCTCCCCGGAACCCGAGCCCAGGATCAGCAGGTCGCCGGGCTCGATGCCGGGGGTCACCGTCTCGCCGACCACGTAGGCCGGGTAGCCCAGGTGCATCAGGCGCACGGCGAAGGAGCGCACCATGAAGCCCGACCTTCCGCTGCCGGCCAGGAACAGGCGGCGGGCGCCGGCGATTCGTTCGATGAACTGCCTGATCGCCCCCTCCTCCACCCTGGCCAGGGTGGCGCGGAGCTCCTGTAATATTGGCTCGAAGAGCGTTTCTTGGTTCACGGCTTCATCCTCCGCCGCAGCTCCAAAGCCGCGGCGCGGGGGTCGGCCTGGCGGGTGATGCCGCCGCCCACGATGACGATGTCCGGCCGCTCTCCGGCGGCCTCGGCGATGGTGCGGGCATCGATGCCCCCCGCCACCGCCGTGCAGGCTCGGCGCAGCGCCCCCTTGAGCTCCCGCAGCTCCCGCAGGGGGTTTGCTCCGGCCTGCTGCACATCGATGGCGGTATGCACGCATACGCAGTCGACGCCCAGCGCTTCCAGCCCCACGGCCCTGCCGCGGATGTCGGCGACCCCGAGCATGTCCGCCATGATCTTGGCCCGGTAGGAGCGCGCGGCCTTCACCGCCTGGGCGACGGTCGCGTCATGGGCCAGGGCCAGCACGGTGGCGTAGTCCGCCCCGGCTTCGAAGGCTAGCGTTGCTTCGTACTCGCCCCCGTCCATGATCTTCAAATCTGCCACGAGCGTCAGGGCGGGGAAGGCGGCCTTGAGCCGGCGCACCGCCTCCAGGCCGTCGCGGATGATCACCGGGGTGCCGATCTCCACCAGGTCGATCAGGTCCGCCACTTGGCCGACCAGGCGGATGATCTCCGGCACCTGCAGGAAATCGAAGGCCAGCTGCAGCTTCATAAGTGAGCGCTGTTACGATAAGAGGGGGAATAAGTCGCGGAGCCGCTCGTAGCAGGTGCGGAACACCTTGTAGTTGTTGCGGTAGACCGGGAAGTTCGCCGGGTCGCAGGGGGCGAGCTCCGTCTCCTGCACCAGGCGGTCGGCCTCCCGGATCGAAGAGAACAGGCCCACCCCGACCCCACCGGCGATCGCCGCCCCAACGGAGGTTGCTTCCTCGATGAAGTTCAGCCGGGCGGTCGGGATCTCCAGCACGTCGGCGAAGATGCTCCGCCACAGCCGGCTGCGCGCTCCGCCGCCGATCAGGCGCACCTTGGCGCTGCGCACCCCCTGCTCCTGGAAGGCCTCGTAGATCAAGCGCATGTTGAAGGCCACGCCTTCCAGCACAGCCCGTATCAGGTGCTTCTTGCCGTGCAGCATGGTGAGCCCGATGAAACAGGCCCGGGCCTGCGGGTCCCACAGCGGGCTGCGCTCGCCCATCAAGTATGGAAGGAACAGCAGCCCCGCGGAACCGCAGGGCGCCTCGCCGGCCTCGCGGTTCAGCAGCTCGTAGGCGTCGCCGCCCGTCTCGCCCGCCGCCTTCACCTCGGCCTGCCCCAGGGTGTTCTTGAGCCACTGGTAGGAGCCGCCCCCGGCCTGCATGGTGCCGGCGGGGAAGTACAGGCCCTTGAGGAAGTGGCAGAAGGTGAAGGTGCGCTTGGCCGGGTCCAGCAGGGGTTTGCTGGAGGCTATGGCCATCCAGGTGGAGGTCCCCAGATAGATATAAGCCTGCTCCTCGCCGACCACCCCGGCTCCGCAGGTGGCGCAGGCCCCGTCGCCGCCGCCGATCACCACCGGGGTCCCGGAGAGCAAGCCGCTAGCCTCGGCCGCCTCGCCGGTGATCTTGCCGACCACCTCCGTGGACTGCACCAGGTCCGGAAGCTTGCCCGCATCGATGCCCGCCGCCTCCAGGATCTCCGCCGACCACCGGAGGTCGGTGATGTCCAGGAGGTTCATGCCGGAGGCGTCCGAGTAGTCGGTGAGCTGGGCTCCGGTCAGTCGGGCCGCCAGGTAATCCTTGGCGTGGAGGAACTTGTGCGCCCGCTT
>Ga0315280_10000938_pt1 | contig 52429 bp, 58 predicted proteins | sample YL17G06_40_MG_FD_203697 | JGI IMG/M metagenome (GOLD analysis project Ga0315280, IMG submission 203697) | Sediment microbial communities from Yellowstone Lake, YNP, Wyoming, USA - YL17G06_40 | ecosystem: Environmental > Aquatic > Freshwater > Lake > Sediment | place: USA: Wyoming | collected... | reverse complement strand
TGGTTTTTGTTTTCTCCAACAACTTCGTTCTTGTATGGAGCCACGTTCTCCTTTGCAGCCACCATACTTCTACTAACAATGCTTTACTGATTCACCAGAACCTTCTTTTCAATGCGTTTCGTTCAGCCTCAATGACTAATTCAAAAAGGCGGTCGGAAAGAACATGCTCTTCTCTGAGCACAGTTAAAGCGTCGTCTATTCGCACACGCCGTCCAGAAAGGGCTACAGCCGCTGGTTTCCCATATCTAGACACAAGCTCAGCTGTTTCCAACGCTTGTTCCAGCAATTTCTGCTCACTCTTGGTCAGTTTTTCGCCTCTCTTCTCCACAAGCGACCGAATCTGTTCTTCTTCCTTGCTGAATACCCCTAAAGATGTTGACCCACATTTTGGACATGTCGGCTTGTCTGGCAGGTCGTTTATGCGAATCATTTCCATGTAGTCCCAGTTTTGGGTACAAACAAATGTGCGCACCTCATTTAACAATCGGGCTTTAGCTGACTCAACCAAGATTAGTTTCATTCGTTCACTTGGAATCAAATCGGTTTTCATGCTTACTCGTTCAATGCCTACACGAGCGATTGGAGTTACCACGCCTCCTGTATCTAACTTTGTGATTTCGATTTTGTTCGTTTTGATGTAACTTAGAACCTGCAACATGCGGCGAAGGTCCAAGTCTTTAGAGAAAACCTCTTTCAAAGCCTCCTCAAACAGAGCGGTGCCCTCAAAACTCTTCACAAGACTGCTCAAACTGACTGTTCCGAAGTCAACCCATTTTTTGAGAGCGCCGAAACGCCTAGCAACATGGATCATTCTCCGCTTGAACAAGCCTGTCTTAACAGTAGCCTTGGTAAGCATGTCTTGAACCGCCGCGTCGGGCATCTGTTTCAAATCATTAAACAGCGCGATGATGGCGTCAGCGTTGGCTGCGCTCATTGTCTGTATGAAAATGCGGTAGGGATCGTGTTGAACAGCCACCGTGTAACCCGTTTGCTCCGACAGCCTGTGACCCAGCAACTGCGCCAGAGCACGATTTGTCAATGACCCAAAGTTGGCGTGAATGATGACAAACTCCTCCCAATCTTCGACGACAATTCGCTGGTCAGTTGGCACCAAGTTGCCTCTTTGCACTTGTTCAACTGTTTCTAAAATTGCTCGACCAACTGCTTCGCTGTCAGCAGGATACTTCTTAGCCAACTGAGCCGCGACTCCTTCAGGTTTCACGCCTCTCCTAATTTTTTGCTCCACCAAACCCCTTAATTGACCAACCTCTTGAGCAACATCGAACGGAACTGGAATTTCTTCTCCAATCCAGCTGGGAATGGCGCCAGTTGGGTCGTCAACAGCCTTCACATAGAGTTTGTCGCCGTAAACATGCAATATTTGCCATGGACTGCCACGAATGATGAATTTGACACCTGGTTTTCCATACTCTGCCATGAAGGCTTCGTCGAGCACGCCAACGGCTGAGTCTGACGATTCATCTACAACCAAGTATTGTTTCTCGTCGGGAATCATGGATAGATTTTCAAAATAGTATTCGTAAAGAGCCTTGGTTTGACGAGGTTTTATTGCAAGCTGGTCTTCGAAGGAGACCCATGCTAACCGTGGATAGCGAGAATGCATGTATGTTAAAACTTTTTGTATATCTTCTATGGTTAGATCCGCGTATGGGTAAGCTTTCTTGAACATGTCGTAGATTTCATAGAAATACCAACGTTTCTTCTTCATCAACAAACCAATAATTTGATGCGCAAGAGCATCATACGGCTTATAAGGAACATCAACAGGTTCAAGCTGTTCTTTGCCTGCCATGCGAGCGATTACCATAGCCTCTAAAGTGTCATCTGAATCCATAGTAATTATGATTCCATTTGCAATGCGCCCTACGCGATGTCCACTTCTGCCAACTCGTTGAATGAGACGAGTCACTTGTCTAGGGCTCATATACTGAATAACCATGTCAATTCTGCCCACATCGATGCCTAACTCCAACGAACTTGTAGCTATCAGCCCCTTCAAGGCACCTTCTTTCAGTCCCTTTTCAGCCGCTATACGAGAAGGTTTAGCTAATGACCCATGATGAATAGAAACTGGGAAATTGACATCCCAAACTTTGAATCGACTGGCTAAAACTTCCGAAATAGCTCGTGTGTTGGTGAACAAAAGCACTGACCTTTGTTTTTCAATGAACTGCCTAATTATACGCAGACGAGCAGCAACTTCTGGATGCGTAAACAAAGTTGAAGCAAGTTCATTATCTTCTGGTGTTGGTTGAGGAAAAAGAATTTTAAGTTTCATCAGTCGAGCAACAGGCACCTTCACTATTTCCACACTGCGACCATTTCCAACTAAAAATTGCCCAACCTTTTCTGGACTACCTATTGTCGCTGACAAGCCGATAAGTTGGAACTCCTTGCCCGTTATCCATCGCAACCGCTCAAGAGCCAAGGCAAGTTGACTGCCTCGTTTGCTGTCTGCCATTTCATGCACTTCGTCAACTATCACCCAACGCACCTGTTGCAGATGCTGCCGCATCACCCAACCTGGCATAATAGCCTGCAAAGTTTCAGGCGTCGTGATAAGCATGTCTGGCGGACTTCGAGATTGACGTGACCTTTCTTTTGTCTCCGTGTCTCCGTGTCTGACTGCCAATTTTACGTCTAGGTTGTTGCACCACCATTCTAGGCGTTCAAGCATGTCACGATTTAAGGCTCGAAGCGGCGTGATATACAAGACTTTAATTCCTGGAGGGCGCTCAGGCGTCGTAAGCAGCATTTGGAGAACAGGAAGCACAGCTGCCTCAGTTTTACCCGTGGCAGTTGGCGAGATAAGAAGCACGTTCTTGCCTTCCAAAATTTTAGGTATAATTTTAGCTTGAGGCTCAGTCGGCGCCGTGAAACCCTTCTGCTCAATCAATCTGCGAATAGGTTTGACAAGCATGTCAAAGACGTTTAGACTAGATTCCATCAATATGTGTCAACTTGCTCCTAAGAACAAAAACATAGGAGAATACGCTTCAGTAAAAGCGTTTTGTATGACTTATTAGATACAATATTCTTAATTCTTAGAACAAGGTCAACAAAAAAGTGAAAAGGGCATGTCAAAAAAAGAACAAGACCTAAACTCAATCGTGAAAGAAGCTGTGGATTTTCACGGACACCTCGGACCGTTTCTAGTGATAGGCATCCGCATGGGACTCATCGGCTTAAGAGAACTAAAAACAAAACGAGGCGACCCTAAACTTCAAGCAACAACAATTCTAAAACGTAAAGTGCCTTTTTCTTGCATCATCGACGGAATACAAGTAACAACTCAATGCACAATTGGAAATGGAAAACTAAAACTGCAAAGCACGCAGGAAACAATCTCTGCACAATTCAAACTCAACCGAGAAAGCCAAGTTACAATAACATTGAAACCCACAAAATTTGAAGAGTTGAAGAAGTCAATGCCCAAATCAGCTCAGTCGTACAAGAACATACAATTAGCCAGAGAAATTGCATCCTCGCCTGAAAAAGAATTGTTCACAATAGAGAAAAAGTGACCGAAAAAATGCAAGCTGATCTCAACCTCGCCAAACAGAGACTAATTCAAAAAAATCTCAGCTTGGTCATCGCAAAAAATGGCAGAGTGCTCTTTGAAACAGAGTCCCACGGCATAAACGGTTTGTTAAAAGCTATAAAACAACTTCAAGACAACATGGCAGGTTCATCAGTCGCCGACCGAATAGTCGGACGAGCCGCAGCACTGCTCCTAGTTTACTCAGGCGTAGTTGCAGTTTTTGCGGTCACCGCCAGCGACAGCGGAATCGAGGTTCTGAAAAATAACCATGTTTTTCACGAGTTTGAAAGGCGGGTTCCTCGCATTCTCGATTCAAAGAAAGTGGATGTTTGTCCCTTTGAAAGATTGGTGGCTAAGTTTTCAGACCCTAAAGAAGCCTATGAAGAATTGAAAGCCCGTTGCACTTAAAACAAACATTTATTATAATCTAAACAATCCTAAAATCTTTGAAGTTTGCGACTTACAGAATAGTCACAAACAAGAAAAAGGTAATTAACATGAATACAGAAGATGAAATTAAAAATATTTTAAAAAAGTACAGAACAGTAGCGGTTGTAGGGCTTTCCCGCGACCCTTCCAAAGACAGTTACATGGTTGCACAATTTTTAAAGTCAAGAGGCTGGCGCATCATTCCTGTCAATCCTTTTGCAGACGAAGTTTTGGGTGAAAAATGTTTCAAGTCACTTTTAGATTTACCAGCAGATGTTCAGAAAAACATAGAGGTAGTGGACATTTTTAGACCGTCTCAAGACGTGCCGCCTATAGTGGACCAAGCCATTCAATTGAAGGAGAAAAATAGAAAACCCTGCGTGGTCTGGATGCAACTGGGAATAGTCAACGAAGAAGCCGCTACTCGAGCACGTAAGGCAGGCTTAACTGTTATAATGGATAGATGCATGAAGATTGAAAGCGAACGTCTTGATAAAGAGAAAGATGTTGAACTTGAAAAAATTCGTGCTAAGAAATTGAGGGAGTTAACAACTAAAATGAAAGGAAAAGAACCTGCCCAAAATGTTCTGATAACTTTTGACGACGCCCACTTTGAAGAAGCCGTTAAGAAATATCCGTTGATGCTCATTGATTGTTGGGCTGCTTGGTGTGGTCCTTGCAGAATTATAGAACCTGTAGTTGATGAGTTGGCAAGAGACTACGCTGGGCGAATAACAGTTGGAAAATTGAACGTTGATGAAAACCCCAATACGTCCATGAGCTTTGGTATTACTAGCATACCAACATTACTCATAATGAAAAGTGGAAAAGAAGTTGAGAGAATCATAGGGGCTGTTCCGAAGCAGTTTATTGAAGAAAAACTACGAAAGTATTTGTGAAAAAGTTAAATTTTAATTATGCTAGAATCAGATGGTTTCTAAAATTTTGTCGCCGTATTTAAATATGGCTTCACCAATCTTGTGGATTAATAGAGATGTATGACATGGAAGTGTCGCAGCGAAGGGTCATAGGTTCACTTGTTTTGTTGTTAGGAGTAAGTTTTTTTGTGATTGGACTTCAAAGCGGACAAATTAATACGGTTTTGACCATTGTAAAGCAAGTTTTTGAAGCTTCCGTGGCTGGTGCGCCTTAACTTCCTGATTTAGAAGAGATTGCCGACAAGGTTGTCTTTTTGTTCAGATTGGCTAGGTGTTCTTAGCATCAAGAGGAATGTGGAAGCCATAGAGAGACTGCCTCTGAAAACTGAGACAAAACGCAAGATTTTGGGTGAAAACGCTCGGAAGATTCTGAAACTTTAGCTTTCGTTACGTTCGGAAACTAAGAAGGATGGTTCTCAACAGCATGTGGACTAGGAGGTGCACAGTGAAATGGCTAGGCGTGGTTTTCATTATGATAGAACTGCGATGGCGCACGCGCTAATAGACTTGGTAAAGGACGGAGTGTTGAACAGGGAAGGACACCCAAGGCGTTATCAATATGTGCAGAAAAGACCGCCTTCAGTGACTCGTTAGTAAAAGGCGATAGCAGAAAAATTTTATACCAGATTGCAATCTGGTTTAAGCCCGAGTTAATTATAGAACTTGCTGACCACTCATGATCCGAGAAAACAATAAACTTGAAATTCTTGTCGATCAATTGATTGAGGAAGCTAATCAACTACTATCTACAATAATTCAGAAAACTAAATCTTCTGACGATAGGGCAAGACTCCAAAGGTCAAAATGGACAGAGCGTCATAGATTGCATGTTCTTCTTGAGGTAGCACAGGAAACAAAGAAAAGTTTGCCAGAGGGTATTGTGGCTCCATGGTTTTTGGCTGAATTAAAAGCAACCATAGACCTCATTCGCCGATGGCATGATAAGCCGTTCTGGAAAGATATTGAACCATCATTAGTAAACTCGACTCATTTTACTCACACAATTGCAAAATTGCATATCGCTGAACATCTTGAGAAAGAAGGACACAATGTCAAAATTGTTCCCAGAGGGGAAAATGCTTCTCCTGATCTTATGGTGCAAGCAATTGGAGGCACTCAAGATTGGATTTACATAGAATGTTATCAACCAAAAATCTTTGACGGTGGATCAACAGTCGGAGAGCAGGGAATACAGAATGTAGTAAAGCAGTCCCTGAAAAAGGCAAAACGACAACTCAAAGAAAGGGCCCCGGGAATACTAGCGATATGCGGTTTTAATCAGTCTAAGTCGATTGTAGAAAATCTAAAGCAAACAATAACAAGACGGCTACAAAAAACTGAGCGTTCAAATCTTTGCGGACTATTGATAATGATGTTAGGCATAATGTATCAAAGGGACAATGAGAACACATCTTTTACTCCGATTATATCGATTGATTTTGTCCCTAACCCCAGTTACTTTGGACGAGTTGATATTGATGTCAGCACGCCCGAGGATGATTCTCGATTAATTAAAGGTTCTCTCAAAGATGTGAGCACACAGGATATTATTTCGCAAAAGATTAACCAAATGCCAGTAGTGGATGTTGCCAGTTCTGATTCCGCTACCAGATCAGCTACCAAAAGCATCATAGAGCAGAAACTCAAGCTTATTAAAGAACCCGCTCCTGTGAGCCGTGTTGTTATCTACAGCAAAGATACTTTACCTTTGTTTAGTGGTGAGGGAAATATCGACTTTCTCTGTGGCCACTGCGGAACAATATTGGTGAAACGTGCTTGGAAACTTTCCATAAGCAATATTGTTGTGAAATGCCCATCTTGTCAATCATATAACGAATTTCCTAAATTGAAAGATTCTGAGCTTTCAATCATAGGTAAAATAGGGATAATGAAAGAAAATTACAATTTTACAGGAATAGTTTTTCTTAGACGAGGAGTAAGTATCGTCGGTTTGTAAACAAGTGGTGCTAGCGCCCTCACCACCTTTTCATCTAGTTCTCATTCTGAACAATGTTTCTTCTTGAACCCCTTGAATTCCGATTGTTGTTATTTTCATGTTTTTTCCAAGTTTCGCCGCTAATTCTTCTTTTGTCACTGTTTCGTTTTCCGATAATGTTCCTGTAATTTTTCCGCAAGCTTGCTGTCTTCTAGGATGAAGGCTCCTTCGTAGCCACAGTCTAAGCATTTCCAAAGTGAAGGACGGTAAAAGACAAGAACGTTAAGGTTGGTAGAACCGCATTTTGGACAAAACTTCATTGTGCTCGAAAGTTTCTCTTCGCTCTTGGCTTTTTCAACCGATTTCTTGAACTCCCATTTCTGCTTCAGTAAATTGTCAATCTCGCTAAACGTGAACTCTCTAGCTTCTTCCCCACACAACGGACACTTTTGACCAGACTGCAATTCCTTATCATAGGCGCATTTAACATTCGGGCAAGTCCAAACATTCATGAATGGTTCAGCTTAAAGTTCCCTTAGTTATACTTTTCTTGATGCTTTCAGTTAGGGCATTGAGTTGCTGTTGTGGGCATGAGTCCCTGGCTGTATCAGCAGGGAACCATCACAAACTCTCTAACAATCACCCTACGCCAAGCAACCCCTTTCAAATGATACATTTCATATTTGAAGCCTAATAAGATCCAAATAGACGGCTCTAGACCCCCCTCTAGGCGTCTCTGTCTGTCTCTCTCCACACCAGCAATCTGTTTGTTTCTCTAACCCTATTTGACATTCAGCGCCCTTCTGTTGGTCATCATGACCCCCCCTCCTAGGTCACGCCTTGTAAGGCGTATGCAACACTTGTTTGACTTTTTCGGTTATTATTGGTCCTAATCCATAGGCTTCTTTTGCCCATCTGTCCACGTTTAACAGAGCATTCATAGGTGTTTGATATGAGTTTAGTATGGAAATGGCTTTTTCTCTTCCTATGTTTGGTAGGCTGGCTATGAAAAATATTTGAGCGTCAGCTAGGGTTTCAGTTTTCTTTATGGCGTGAACAATTGGTGTGCGTTTTTCAACTATTTGTTCTTGTTTGGCTGCTGTGATTAGGAAGTCAACTGTTTCTTTGTAGCTGTTTGTGTGTATCATGTATATGCCTTGTTTGGCTAGGGCGAACATGGCGCCCCAAACTGAGGCTGGTTGGATTTTGCTGAATTTGTAAACTATGGGCATGTAACCTTCTATGAGTATGAAGGGTTTAGCATAAACTTCTTTGAGTTTGAACAATTGCTCAAATAGGTAGCGCCTTGTAAGTGTGTAGACGAAGTCGTGTACTGTTTTTCTTTCGAAGGCGCAGAGGTCGGATATGATGTAGTCGCCTTTTTCCAGTGCTTGTGTGTGGATTTTGGCTCCTTGTTCTTTTAAGCCTTTGATTATTTTTGGTGCGGCACTGGCTTCGCGTGTGTCAACGATTATTGTTGGTTGTGTTTCTTTTGTTGGTTCTTTGAGGTATGGTAGGAGGGTTTCGGTTCCTGACATGGTTGTCAACTTTGAGGCTTTGTGATTTAAGTTTTTGCTCATGGCAAATTCTAAAAGTGGATGTTGATTATCTATTCGTTTAGGTGATTAGTCAAACATGGTTAAGGTTAGGGCACGTATTAAGACGGGTTTTGGCGAGTTAGAGGTTGAAGGTGAAACAGCTCAGGAGGTGCTTGAGGCGTTGAAGGGTTTGACTCCTGAATTTGTTGGCGAAATCAGTGGTGTTGTTTCAGCGCGGGTTGTGGCTCCTGTTAAGGCTCAGTTGGAGGGTGTTGTGGAGTTGACTACTGAGGGGCCTGTGGTGACTACTCGTGAGAAGTTGTCGCATTATGAGGCTATTGGTTTGATTTTGTATGCGTGTGAGAAGAAAGTGAGTACGGCGACGCTGATTAGTAGGCTGCTTGAGTCTAGTGGGATTAAGTCTATGGTTCCTGCTAGGCTTAATGAGATGACTAAGAGGCGTTTAGTGTTTAAGCCTGATCCTGCTAGGCCTGAGTTTAAGTTGACTTTGCAGGGTGAGAAATGGATTGAAGATGAAGTGTTACCTAGGTTGAAGGGTGGGAATGGATGATAGTATGGAGAATAATTTTGATTGTGTGTGGTCTAGGGGGGAGGGGGGAGGGGGGTCATGATGACCCGTAGAAATGTTCTGATGGCAAAAAAGAGGAAGGGAACAAGCCTGATTGGTGGTTGTCTTTTGGTTACAAACATTTTTTCTGTGTGTGTGCGCAGGTTTGACCTAGCCCCTCTATTAGGATCCAAATATGAAATGTATCATTTGAAAGGGTGAGTTGGGTTGGATGAGGTTGAGCGGTCTGATCAGATTTCGGTTCATGTTAAGTATGGTGAGTTGGAGCAGACTTTTACGGGTAATGTGAATGATGTTTGGGTTAGTGTGAATAAATTCTTTAGTGAGATGGTTCCAGCGTTTGATGTTGCTCGTAAGGTGATGTTGACTGTTGATTTGGCTGAGCTGATTGATGATGTTAAGGATGCGATTGCCATTGCGCCTGAAGGTGTTGAAGTGCTTGTGCCCAAGGAGAAGTTGACGGATAGCGAAACTTTGCAGTTTTATTTGCTTGGTGCTTACGTTGCTTATCGCATGGGAAAGCAAGTTTCAGATACTATGACTAAAGAGGAATTGCAAATGAAATTGGGTAAGACTCCGAAAATAACGAGTACAAGATTAAGCGAGCTAGTAAAAGAAGGAAATGTAGTTAAGACTGAGGAAGGAAACTACAAACTTGCAACCGTAGCCATCAAAAAACTACAACAAGAACTAAAGGCGATAAAAACTGAAATCTGGTGAATGCTTGAATTTTTTCATAAGGGTATGTATTTGGTATTAGTATTGTGGGTGAACAAGTTAGATATACTTATTTTTTCGTAGAAGTTGGCTTAGTGATCTTGATGAGAGTCTTTATGAAATCTATGTTAGTTGCGGTTTTCGTTATGCTTGTAGTTTCGATGGTTCCAATGTCTTTTGGAGCAGTCACTGTCGGCGTCAAAGCAGGCGACTGGATAAAATACCAAATCAGCGCATCTGGAGACACTTCAGAAGGCTTCGGAGATATTAACCAAACAGACTGGATGAAAGGCGAAGTTTCAAGCGTAAGCGGCACCAGCGTCACCATGCAGATGATAGCACATTACAAAAACGGGTCCACAGCGCCAATTCAAACATTAGTCGGCGACGTAGCAGCAGGCTCAGGCGATCTGAGTTTCATTTTGATTCCTGCAGATTTGAAAGAAGGCGACACTCTTCAACTAGCAATGTTTGGTTCAAGTAATATGGTTATAAATGACACTGTGTCTCGAACGTATGCAGGTGCCAGTCGAAGCGCAAATCATTTTGGTGTCTCAGCCTCAGGTGGAGGCTTCACCGTTGCAGCTAACGCTTATTGGGATCAAGCCACTGGGATTCTTCTTGAACTTTCTATGAGTATGATAACGCCAGAGCAGAATATGCAAGTGAATATTAAGGCAATTGAAACCAACATGTGGTCTTCTGGACTGTTCGGAGGCGACATCCTAGAAACCCTTTCAAACCCCATTTTCATCATCAGCATCGCAGCGGTAATAATTGTTGCCATTGCTGCAGGTATTCTCATCGCTAGAAGACCAAAAGCAACACCAGCCATGCTCCCAACAAATGTTCCAACTACAGAAAACCCAACATAACTCATTCATAGTTATATAGCGCTTGATTTCAGAAGAGATACTGCTTCTTCTTGAACATCGTCATATGTAGTTTTGATGTCTGAAAGACGTAGGAATCGAATTCCATTTTTATTTGCAATGTTGATTGCATTTGGGGTAGCATTTCGAAACACTATCAACCCAAGAGTTTTATCTTTCAGACTGTAAGTATTCGGTGTTCGACTTTTTGCATTAGCCCATTCAATTTTTTTTATAAAAGAGTTAACGACGTATCCATTGACAGGAATCCTAGTATAGACATCAATAGCAAAGAATTGTTTGTTTGCAACTTGTTCATTAAGTTGATAGAATATGTCAAAAGCCATTCCGCCAGTAAGCCTTAGCACTTCTTCTGTACTAGGTCTAATTGCACCTCCTAATTTTCTGATTAAACCTGAAGGATATAGATTCATTATAAGCTCGTGAACTCTTTGAACCACAACGAACTCTATTTTATCTTCGAGAACGACTTTCTTCTCTTGACTTCTTAGTTGTGCCGCATTCTTGGGCTCTGCGTAGAATTTGATATTCCTGATTTTGATTAGCTTAACCAGCCCAAGTTTAGACAACCTATCAAGTGCATAGTTAACAAAGGCTCCGGGATATGGCAGAAGTTTTCTTAGTTCATATAAGGAAAAGTAATAGATGTCCTTATGGTGTTTTGTGAATTTCTCAAGGACTCGTCTCTGAAGCGGCGCTAAAAGACTCATAATTTTGATCCTCAATTCACCCCTTTGGATGGATTTTTTAAAAAAGAGTCTTCCTTTCCTTCTAAACTGCAATGCTTTTTCGCCCCTGAGCGATACGTAACCTACAAAATTTATTTTTTCACATTGTTTAGAACCCAAAAATTCTAAGTTCTTTCTTATCGCTGATTCGCCTAAACCCTCTTTAAGTAATGCAGCCTTAAGTTCGACTGATGTGCATGCTCCTTTTTTAAGAACAACATTCACTGCGGATTCCCTTCTTTCTTTGCATCTGATCGTGCATGGACATTTTCTAGCACTCTTGGAAGACATTATCAGCATCAGTCCTCTTTCTTATGATTAATAACCATATACAGTAATTTAACTAAACAGTATTATTTACTGGATAGTAAAATAACTGTTAAGTATGGTTATGTATATTCATCTAGAATGTCTTTTTGGTTTGTTTGTCTATAATTAGAGTGCCTAGGTTAGAGGGACCACCTGTGAGCCTCTGCCACTAGAGCGTCAATATGGAATTGGCGCTGAGGCCTCTGGCATGCTACAGGTCTAGCCTAGGCGTGACAACCAAGAGATTTACTACGTATCATGTGTGACTTGATGGGGGCCTCTTTTGCACATATTGGTAGCGTCTTGGATGTCCCTCTCTGTTCAGCACTCCATCTTTAACTAAATCTATTAATGCATGTGCTACTGCTGTTCGGTCATAGTGGAAGCCTCGTCTTGCCATTTCACTGTGCACTTCGCCTAACCCACGTCCTGAAGAGAACCAGCCTTCTTCCCATAGGCGTTGTATGATTACTTTGCATGTTTCTGCTCTGGGCGTTGCTTCTCTCTCTCCTATCAATGGTGTTTCTTTGAGTTTTTCTGTTACTGTCTGCAAGAATTTGCCTACTGCCTCGTTGGCTTGGTCTACTGTGCCTTCTATTTCGAATTCTACGTTGCCCACTTTCATTTTTACTTTGATTGGTTGCTGTTGGGCTGGTTCTGTCATTCTGATTCCTTATTGTTTATTGTATTGTGCATCTTGTTCATGCGCAATACTTAAATACTCACCAACATGCCTATAATGGCTATTGGTGAATTCAATTGATTCAACAAACACAATATACACCAACACCTAGCAAATATAACTTTCCACAGACACTCCAAGACACAGCCTTGCCCACACGTTTCATAGAACTCAGCCTACGCAGCATAAAAAACATACAAGACAGCGCCACACTATACCAACCATACGAAACAATAACAGAAGACAGCATCAACCCAACCGAAGAAATAACACCCGTTTTCCTAGGACAAACCAAACTAAAACTCAACCAGATACCGCTTAAACCCATACATGAAGAAACACCAGTAGTAGCCATAGACGTATCCAGCATAAAAATAGGCGAAACCACCACAGGCATACTATTAGCCATAAGAGGCGCCATAGTCTGGAAAAACCAGCATCACTACCACTACTTACGCATAGGACCCTTCCCATTCCACATAACCGAAGAAAACAAAGCAGAAATCTATCAGCTCTTTCGCCAATACAGCCTCGACGCACCCGAACCCTCTAACCACACAAGCACGCCCAGCCTCAACTACATGCAAACACGAATCACAACATTACTCGAACGCTGGCTACAAATGAACATAGCAACACAAAGCCAAAACACCCTCATCCTATGGGACGGCTCGCTTACAGCGGGAACAAACGACTCACCAACCCACATCGTAGCGCAACTATTAGAAACAGCACGCAACCGCTTAAACACAGTTCTAGCCTTCACAAAAATCACAAGACTACGTCTATCAGGGCATAGACTCACAGATCTAATAGAAAAATGCGCGCCACCCTGCCTACTCGAAATGGACGGCTATCCTATTGCGCCTTCAACTGGCATACAATTCTTGGGCAACATTTACGTGGCTAAATTAACCCGAGGAAACTGCAGCTTCCGCCTAGACATAGACCGCAAACTACCACGGGAACAAGGAGTAGAAGCAATTCAACGCCTAATAGCCAACGAACAACTAGCAGAAAGCTATCCTGAAACCCTACGCCTAGCCCACATATACTCAACATTCACAGCCAACGAAGTCATAGCCATACAACGCCTTCTGGCGCAGACACACGGAATCAAAACAGTAACAAGACCCAACATACGCCGCCTACTATTCGGACCATTCGGCAAAGGACCAGAAGGAGGTTGAGCTCATTATGCGCCTCTACAGAAAAGAAGGCAACACAATTCAAATCCTCAGCTTCCCAACAGAAAACGTGGAAAAAGGCGACTACCTCCAAATCGAAGACCCAAAACAAAACAAAGCATTGATAACACAGGTCATCGACGTGCAATTCGCCAACGTACCAGGCATACTAGAAGAATTATTACGCGACTCAACAAACGACGAAAACCTCAACGGACAAGACTTCGACCCCTTAGAAGTCGCTTCACACGTAACATACATTCAAGACTCCCGCCTACTAATATGCAAAATCCGCGCAAGCCTAGACAACGGAAAAATAAGCCCAACTTCAACATGGCTGCCCTCACGAAGCCAATCCATAATAAAACAATTACCAACAACAGCGCTTCTCAACCTAATCAAAATAAATCACAGCCTACCCATTCAACTGGGCGAAACCAAAGATGAGTCGCCGCTCAACATTGATGCTACCGCATTAGACGGCAAACTCAACATTGTCACAGGCAAGAAAGAAACAGGCAAGTCACATCTTTCTAAACTCCTCGTGCTCAGCCTCGTCAGCCACGGCGCACCCATAGTTGTGCTCGACCTCAACGGCGAATACGCTCACCTAGGCTACGGAGCAGACGGAAAAAAGAACGAATACAACCCTAAAGTCAATGTGCTCACACCAAGCGAAAACTTCAAAGTCACATTGGCACAAATGAAATTAAGAGTCATCTTAAACATTCTCATCCACGCCTTAAACTTGCCGGGCACGTCAGCGCGTGAGTTCCGCCGAATCTGGCAGTTCCTAGACGAACGCGCTACTTTAACGCTTCATGAGTTAGGTGAGGCGATTAGGAATTGGCGTTGCAATCAACACGTGCGCGATGCTTTGTTCAGTCGTTACTACGCGTTAGTCAATTCGGGTTTTTTCACCGACAATCCATCTGAGTCTGTAAGCCTAGAAGAGTGCTTGCAGAAGATTCGAGATGGCGGCGCCTTGGTAGTCAACCTACGTGACACGTCTCTAGTGGACCGCCAAATTGTGGTTGAATATGTGCTCGGCAAATTGGTGGACTTGTTGACACAGCAGAAACTAAAGGCTGTGTTCCTATTCGCTGAGGAGGCACATCTCTACTTGCGTGAAACCTACTGGGATGATATTGTCACTCGTATGCGACATTTCGGCGTGTTCACCACGTTTGTAACCAATCAGCCTGATACTATTAGGGAGAATATTTATCGTCAAGCTGACAACGTTTTTCTCTTCAACTTCACTAATGAGCATGATTTGGAGGCTGTGAGCCGAGCTGCTAAGGTGGACGCTGAAACCGTTAAATCTATTGCCCGAGACTTGCCCTCGCATCATTGCCTATTACTAGGTACTGCGGTGAAAGATTTTCCAATAGTTGTGAGGGTGAAAGCCTTAAACGTTCAGACAATGGGGCAGACTAGACTCTTCTTCACTGAGAAGAACTGAGCTTTTTCAACTCGTTTTCGTGTTTTTCGAAAAAAGTGCGAAAAGAGTTGGTCAAATCGTATTTTTTGACTTCTTCAAGCGAAACCCATCTGGCTTCAGCTGCGTCTTCAGCTGCCTTTAAGGTTCCGCTTTTAGGTTTGGCTAGAAATTCAAGTATAGTGAAGTGGTATTGTGTGCGACCTCTGTCGTCGGTTATTATGTTGTCGAATGCGTCTATGGGTCTGTCATCTATGATTTCGATGTCTAAGCCGCTTTCCTCTTTTGCCTCTCTTATGGTTGCGTCTCGAATTTTCTCTCCGAGGTGAACTGAACCGCCTGGAATGCTCCATCTGTCCTTTCCAGGTTCAGCTTTTCTTTTCACGAGGATAATTTTTCCATCTTGAAGTATGACGGCGCCGACGCCTACTATTGGACGCATTGGATATTCTCGCTTCAAACTCAGAACCCTCAACGCATTACATTCACCACTCTCTTATACTTAAAAGCAACAGTACTTACTAATTTGTGAAAGAAAATTGTGGCATTTCCTATCTTGATGGAGGCTGTTTGAGTGAAGCCTTTCAGTTTCGTGCATGTAGCTGATTTGCACTTAGGCTATGCACAATATAACCTAGATGTGCGCCGCGAAGACTTCGAAAACGCCTTCAAGGAAGTGGTTGACAAAACCATTGAGTTGAAGCCAGATTTCATGATCATCGCAGGCGACCTATTTCATCACGCTAGACCGTCAAACGTTACGTTGGAGACAACTATCACTAATTTTAGACGGTTACGAGACGCTGGCATACCCGTGTTAACCGTAGATGGCGGACACGATTCAGCACCTAACATTGTTACTGGCACCATTCTTAATCCGCTCGACAGAGCAGGTCTAATTCATTATTTGCCGCGGCATGAAAGTGCATCTTGGCGGAACGCGAGCTGCTATGTTTATGGAGTTCCCAATTTTCGAACTAGGACGCGAACAGAGGAGCAGTTGCCGCTTTTTCTGGAGCAGAACAAGCCTTCGCCTGACTCAGCATTGTTTAATATTTTCTTGTTTCACATGGCATTAGACCTGCCCTTCGTGACGCCTCCCCACATGGAGGCTGAGGCTTCGCCTGAACTCATGCCCGACGGCTTCAACTATTTCGCAGGTGGACACGTTCATCAGCCTTCAATTAACAAGTTCAAAAATGGTTTGCTGGTTTACAGCGGATGCACCGAAACCGTGAACTATGACGATGCAAAAATCGACAAGGGTTTTTATCATGTGGAGGTAAATGAGAAAGGCGTGCCAAAAATCAACCGCATCAAACTCGAAACCACACGCAAATTCGTTGTTTTAGAACCCGATTACACGGGTATGCTTCCAGCTAAAATCACAGAATCAGCAGTAAAACTTGTCAAAGACAATGATGAAGAAGGCGCCATAATCGTTGTTGTGTTAAAGGGAGAGTTGCCAGCTGAAGCCAACCGAGCCGAAGTGGATTTGGCGCAGATTCGAGAAGCTGCCAAAAAGGCGCTGCTGGTCTATCCCACCTTGCGTTTGCATGAAACTGAAGTTTCCGAAGAGTTGATTCGATCCATATTCGAAGGCGGCTTGAAAGACTTGAAAACTAAGGCTTTCGAATATTTCTTGCAAATCTTCGCCGAACGCTACAGTCGGGAAGAGGCTGAAAAAATCGCTAGGCTTGCCTTGAACATTTTGGAGCCTTTGACTAGGAAAGACGAGGACAGAGTGAAAAAAGAGATGGAGGCGTTCATGCGTGAGAGTTGAAACAGTCGAAGTAGAGAACGTTCGCAGCCACGTAAAATCAAAGATTCAGTTTCAGAGGGGCTTCAACTGCCTCGTAGGCGGCGTGGGCTGCGGCAAATCCAGCGTCTTATACGCCATAGATTTTGTTCTCTTCGGCGACCCACTTGGCAGAAGTTACGAATATATACTTCGAGAAGGCGCTGATGCAGGCAAGGTGACGCTTCAGTTCACTCATTCAGGAAAAAACTACACCTTGACACGTGGCTTGCGGAAACGTGGAAAAGGCATCGGTCAAGATTTGGAACAGCTCAAACTCTACGAGAATGATAAAATCATTGCTCAGGTAAAGAGTGATGCTGTAGCTGAACAGTTGAAAGCCATCACGGGCTTAGACAAGGAATTGTTTCGCGAAATAGTTTGGGTTCGGCAAGAACAACTGAAAGAATTGTTGGATATGACCCCTCGAGAGCGGCAGAAACGACTTGACGAATTATTCGGGCTCTCCGACTATGAATTGGCATGGGCGAATCTTCAAGGCGTCCAGAAAGAGTACGAGGGCGAAAAGAAGGCTTACGAACGTGACCCAGACATAGTCACAGTGGACAAGCTTCACAATGAATATGACAAGGTCGTGCAAGAGGTCGCCAACCTTGAAGAACAAATCGAAGGGTTGAAGAAAAGACACGTTGAAGCTGAAACAACGCTTAATGAAGCAACAGCCCGCCTTCAGAGTCTGGAAGAGTTGAGAAAACAGACAGAAGAGCTAGGGCGAAAAGAGGCTCAGTTGAAAACCAACATAGAAAACGTGGAGGACAACAGCGCACGACTAGCCGACGAAATCGCACGAAAAAACACATCCATAGAGAATACTAACGAAAAACTCCAGTCGCTAGAGAATGAATTGAAGACTCAGCAGGAAAGACTCAAACAGGCGAGACTCAACCCAGAACAGACGCCTGAAGAATTGAGAGGACACCTTCAAGCTTTAGAAGAGCAGCTACGAAGTATAGGAGGCGAACAAGAAGCTACAAGAAAAGAGATGCGGGAGGCTGAGAAAAAACTCTCAAGCCTCACAGCCGAGAGTAAATGTCCCCTCTGCCAACAAAACCTCTCCGAAGAATACAAAACAAACCTCTTGGACAGACTGAACAAAGCTAACAGTGAAGGAGAACAAAAACTGGCTGAGCTTCAGAAAAACTTTGACGAACTCGAAGAACTGCGCAACCTAGTAAGCAATGTTGCTCTAAGCCTTCAAACATTGGCGCCTAAAATCGAAGACTTGAAAACCCGTGTTTCCGACGAACGCCAAGAACTTGAAAAACTATCGAAAGAGTTTGAAGAGAAACAACTGCTTGAAAAGACGCTTCGAGAACAGTTGAGCGCCATCAGAAAAGAAATCGCCAAATTCGACTTGGCTCAGTTGGAGACAGCCCATAAGCTGCGAGACCAAGCCTTCATGGAATATTCAGAGCTTAAAAACAGGCTGGAGACCACAGAAACAAGAAAGAAAGATTTGGCTTCAAGAATGGAGGAACTTAAGCAGCGCTTGGACAACGCTCAAGAGAAGATAGACCGCATGAAACGTATTGAAGGCTTGCTTGAAATCGTAACTGGGGTGCGTGACGCTTACAGAAGTATTCAACCTCGAATGCGCAGCGAGTTTGTCACTTATCTTCAACGTATGATTCAACAATTTTTAGACGATCTCACTGGTGGTTTTGGTCCAGCGTTAATCGTTAAGATTGATGAGACTTATTCGCCGATTATGCGAGGCGAAGAAGGATTTGAGAGAGAGGTCACTAACCTTTCGGGTGGAGAGCGCACTCTTTTAGCCTTTGCCTATCGGTTGGGACTTGGGCAACTCATCATGCAGTCGAGGACAGGACATGGCTTATACACGCTTCTGTTGGACGAACCGACCGAGAGCTTGGGTCGAGAAGACGGCTCCATAGACAGATTAGCTGAGGCTATATCTCGCTTGAAAGCAATAGAACAGATTATAGCCGTCACACACAGTGAAGCCTTCGCCGAAAAGGCTGAACACGTAATAAGAGTGGAGAAAGAGGCAGGTGCCAGCAGAGTTTTAACTGAAAAATAGTGTCTGATGCCCAAAAGATTTATCACTTTCTCAATATTACTGAAACCAAAGTCTTCAACAAAGCGTGAAAAATGAATGCATAAAGAAAAAATCAAAGAAGCCATCAATTCAGCAATAACTCATTTAGATGATACCCAACAGATTCTAGCCAAAGACAACGACGAGAAAACTGTTATCAACTCGCTTTGGCTCGCTTCAAGCGAAACCGAATACGCGCTGTTTCTCTTCTCGCTCATGCACCCAGAAGAGGCAGAAAGTTCTTCTTGGAAGCAAAGTTCACAACCTAAGCAAGTGATTGAAGCAGCGCCAACCCTTGCTTCTGCGCAGAGTCTCCTCAAAGAGGCAAAAAACGACATTGAAACTGGCGTCACTGAAAGAGCCTATGAAGAAACGTGGACAGCTAGGAACCTGCTCTTAAAGGTTCAGGAATTGTTTGAAAAGAAACGAAAGAGCGCCACAGCTCAGCCTACTCGGACTCGCTGACCAGTTTTCGTTTCTTTATGACTAAGATGTTTTCTTTTCCCGCTATGACGCGGAACTCTTCTTTGAGATCTTCTTTGTGCAAGAATTTTCGGAGAAGAACCCGTAGGTAATCTTTCGAAGCGACTGCTCCTTTCTCCTTTGGCTTTAGGATTATTTCTCTGTCAGCCACATCTGTTTTCGTTTTCAATTTTTCTTCTAAGAAATCAGTCAGTTTTTTGATTTCTTCACTGTATTTGCTACGCAGTTCGGCTATGTCGATTTTTATGCTTGACACGGTTACACCTCCTTGGCACGGTTTATCGACGAACAACGATTATCCTAACTTGGTCGCAGGCATCTTCACACGCGTCGGCAGCCATTTCGATGGCTTCAAACAATTCATTCATCATTATAGCAACACCTATCTTAAGCCCTTCTTCTTTGACTAAAAGCCTCCTAGAGTTTTCAAAGATGTCGTCAACTTTTTCCTCCAACCGTTCCACTTCATCTGCGGCTTTCAACGCCTCTTCTGGTTTTTCCGCCATGCTGTTTATGGATTTTCGCAGAGCTGTGGCACATTCTCTTACTCCTTCCACCATCTGAACAGCGGCGTTCTTCAGGCTTTCGGACACATCTTGCATGGGCGTAGCATTTAGGACACGTGTGGACTCTCGACACCAATCGGCTACCATATCTACTCGTTTCATTAAATGCATGAGGTCTTCTCTATCGGTGGGCGGCAACTCTCCGCCAGCTAGTTCTATCATCACGGTTCTCCTCAATCTGTCAGCTTCTTTCTCAGCGCTCATAACTCGATCAATTAAAGCCTTTGTTTCTTCTTCATTGCCAATGACTGATGCCTTCACTGCATTTTCTAAGGCTTCAACTGCACTCATGGTAGTCGCCAAATGTTGCTGCATAATTGTTATCGCTTTGGTTTCTCTCCTCTTCTCAAACCACTTCAAGAGTTCACTCAACCAACAGCCTCTCCATTATTTTCATTTACTTTTTAAATGCAACGTTCAAAGTAAAGAATATGTTGGACAGAACTTTCTAAATTAATTTTCTTCTGTCAACAATCTCTAAGGCGTCTGGTCCAGTGCCCATCAACGTCACAGGAATTTTGATTTCTTTCTCCACGTTTTCAATGAACGCTATTGCACCTTGCGTCAGTTCATCGTAAGACTTTGCTCCCTTGCACTCTGGAAAGAGAACATCAATCTTGGTGATAGCAGCCATTGAGGCGCTGTTAAGCATCACCGCTCGCTTCGCCAACTCATAACTGAAAGGAGCAGCCCGACGTGGACGACCCGTCACAGTGCCAATTTCACGCCAGCCACGTTTCTCAGCCTCTTCCATCGAAATCTCATCTGGAAGCGGACCAGCTCCGACACGAGTTGTGAAAGCCTTAAACACAATTATGACTTCATCGACCTTTTTGGGACCCACGCCAACATCTGAGCAGGCAGCCGAAGCGGTCACATCTTTAGACGTGACGTAGGGATAAGTGCCATGATAAAGCGAAAGATATGTGCCTTGTGTGCCTTCAATTAAGACGTTTTTCCCTTTGTCAATCGCTTGGTTCACTTCTAATGGAACGTCTACCAAATACTTTTTCAGTTCTGAGAGGTCTTTGGCAAGTTTCACTGTTCTCAAGGCTCGTTCAGCGTTGCATGGACCTGTTCCAGTGCCCGTTGTCTTTATCTGTTCGGCTAACTGCCCCTTTTTGTCTGCTTCAATGTGTCTAGCCTCGATTATGGCGCATTGGGGGTCAACGCCGACTCTTTCCTTAGATTGGGTTAGTTCTATTTCACGGAGCAGAACCTCTGGATTAATCAATACGCCTGGACCTATCAACAAGCGGCATTTTTCATTCACGAAGGCGCTGGGCAGCATTCTCAATTTGTACTCTTTGCCTTTATAGAGCACAGTGTGCCCAGCGTTGGGTCCGACGCCCGCTCTTGCAGTCACGACTGCCTTGTCTTTCAAGGCGAGATAAGAGATTATTTTTCCTTTGCCTGTGTCTCCGAAGAAACCGCAAACAACCACTGAACATGGCATGTGATTTTCCTCCAGTTTCAGCATCACGGCTTTAATACATTTTTCTATTTAAAACTTGTTATTAAAAAAAGATTTTTGCGTTATTTTTGTTAAATGCGATGTTGGTGTCAGATCGCCCGTCGAGAGTTTCTATCACAGCTCTATGGCTCTGTTGACTCTCGTGCTCATCATCCATCTAAGTAATGAGTGGGCGCTGACTTAAAACGTTTCACGTAAAAATGAATCTCAACATAATAAGTGTAATATTTCTTTTCGACCAAGAAATATCAATGTTGCAGGCGAGTAAGGCATGAAGTTCTTGAAAACGTGGATAGAAGGCCTAGACGAAATGTTGGGAGGCGGCTTGCCAGAAAAGAGCGTAGTCCTTATGACTGGAGAACCAGGTTCAGGATATGACATACTCGCCCAACAAATACTCTATCAAAACGCTCTTCATGAAGGCAAAAACGCTTATTTCTCCACCACAAGGGCTCCTGAAGCTTTAAAAGAGGACTTTGAAACCTTCGGCTGGAATGTGGCTCCACTCCAAGAAAAGGATAATTGGATGTTCTTCAACGTTTACGTTCCAGATGTAATCCAAGTTTTGATGGAGAAAATTCCAAAGGTTGTGGCTGAAGGAAGATGGGTGCTTATCGATTCGTTGTCTTACCTAATTTTAACCCAAAAATATCGGTCTGTCATCGATGTAGTTGAGTTGCTCATAAACAGCGCCAAAGAGCACGGTGGAGTCCATTTTCTGCTTTTAACACAAAAGATGCACGACCCTGAAACAGAGACCACTATGCAACATTTAGTAGACGGAGTCATGGAGTTTTCAGCCCAAGAAACAGCTGGAGGAATCGACAGGCGACTAAGAATGAAGAAGATGCGCAGAGCAGTTTACGAACCACGACTGATTCCGTTTAATATAACTGAACGTGGAATAACTATAGAAACAGCTGTTAGAATAGCTTAAACCTGAGGTAGGAAAAAACGTGGATGTATTTGAAGCCATCAAGAATAGAAGAAGTGTCAGAGCCTTCACCAACGAACCAGTCTCAAACAAGGAAGTCACGAAATTAATAGACGCAGCCAAATGGGCGCCTTCAGCTGGAAACATTCAACCCTGGGAATTTGTAGTAGTTCGCGACCCTAAGATTAAACGTGGACTCTCAGCAGCCGCATTAGACCAGACGTTCATAGAGGAAGCGCCTGTGGTCATCCTTGTGTGCGCTAATCAACTGCGCTCTGGAAGCGGATACGGGAGTCGAGGCGTCAACCTCTATTGTTTGCAAGATACAGCGGCTGCCACACAAAACATGCTCTTAGCTGCTTATGCGCTAGGACTCGCTACGTGTTGGGTTGGAGCCTTCCAAGAGGAAGAAGTCAGAGAAGTGCTCAAAATTCCAAACGGTGTCCGCCCTGTCGCCATAATTCCAGTTGGGCATCCCGCTGAGAAACCTGAGACGCCCAATAAAAGGCTGCTGAGTGCCATCGTTCACCATGAAACTTTTGGGCGAAAACAGCGAATATAATTAATGTCAATTTTTGCATAATTAATATTAATTGTTGGAGTTATATTCTGCAGGCTAGATATCGAGATACGTTGATTTTTGAGGTGACTTAAGGCAAATTGAGTGAGCGCATGCGGAAACTCAGCAGGCTGGCGGTAGCAATAGGCGGTTTTCTAATACTAACAGGTATGATTCTGACAGGCACATTTCTCTTAGCCTTGTTCAACCTCATCGACATAGATGTCTTTGTGAGTGAAACGCACTTGCTTCTGCTCACGCTGATGCTTCTTTTGATTGGAATATTGGACATTGTAGCGGGAATCATTCTCTTACGGAGGTAAGCGTTCAATGGAAATCAGGGAAGCTATCTCAAGAGCGGTTGGCTTGATGCAGACTGTTGTCGGAGGAATATCCATGGTTTTCGCTTTTCTTTTGCTTCACAACGTCTTAAACGTTCAAGTTGTGTTAGGCGTTTCTGGAGAGAACATAGAACTCTATATGTGGGTCTTCATTGTTTTCGGTTTGCTCTCAGTTATAAGCGGTCTGTTTCTTTTCTATGAACAATAAAGGAGAAAACCAACAATTATGGATGAACCCCACTTAAAACGGGAACTAGGACTTCTGCGCGCAACAATGTTAGGAATCGGCGGTACCCTAAGCGCAGGCAACTTTATCATAATAGGTCACGCAGCAAGTTTAGCTGGATATTCAATTGTTCCAGTGGTCTTCATCTGCGGCATTATAAGCCTACTCACAATGTTCAGTTACTGCGAGTTGGGAACAGCGATTCCGAGAGCTGGAGGCGAATACACCTTTGTAAAGGTAGCCTACGGAGGCTTTCTCAGCTTCATCACAGGATGGTTTGAATGGCTCAGCAACATGTTCTACGCTGCCTTATCCTCCATAGGCTTTGCATACGTCATCTCTTACCTTTTCCCACAAATCAACATACCGTTAACCGCAGTAATCATGGTGATTCTTTTCACAATCATCAACATAAGGGGCGTGAAAGAAACAGGTACCGCTGAAACCGTGATAACAGCAGTGGTTCTCGCCATATTGGGAATCTACATTTTAAGCGGATGGTCATTTACTCAAGAAACACAAACTTCTATCGCATCCGCTCCAGTGGGCTTGCTTGGAATATTTGCTGCCACCGCCTACCTTTTCGAATTGTATCTAGGCGCCGAAGCTGTCGCCGCAGCCCAAGCCGAGATAAAAGAACCTGGAAAAAATATTCCGCGAGCAATAATATTATCAGCAATTGTGTTGATTATACTTTACACGAGTGTTGTATATATTGCCGTGAAGGTTGTCTCACCCGAAGTTCTCAGTGAGCAATCGTCGCCGATTGCGTTTGTTGCGGAGCAGATGATGGGCCCCATTGGAGGTGTTTTGGTTACAATTGGTTTGGCAATAGCTGGGTTAGCTGCCACAAATGAGGCTATTATGGCCCAGTCAAGAGTTCTGTATGCAATGAGTAGAGACGGCTACTTTCCTAAAAAGTTGTCAGAAATTCATAAACGCTTCAGCACGCCTTACTTTGCAATTGTTGTGAGTGCTGTTCTCACACTGGTTTTCACAGCAACTGGATTTGTGAATTTCGTTGTCTATGCAGTTAATCTCGGTTTCATTATTGGCTTCTCCATCGTCAACTTGTCGGTGATAAAACTAAGGAGAGAGAAACCCCGTTTAGAGAGGTCGTTCAAAGCTCCTTTATATCCTTTCACCCCAATTGCTGGAATTGCAGCCTCAATTTTCCTTTTGGTTTTCATCGACCCTTCCGTGTTGATACTTGGCTTAGAACTTAGCATCATAGCCTTGCTTGTTTACTTTATTAGAATGATAGGATATTATCGCCTACGTGTCGCATTTGGAGGGATAAGCCTAGGTCTGGGAGGATTCACATCCTTTCTAACTTACCTCATCGGAACAGGCTTTATTCAACTGAACGGTGTTTCCCCAGCGGTGGCAACAATCGTGTTCTATGTTTTTCTTTTCGTAAGCGTTGTACAAATCTTGGCTGGAATCTTGAACATAAGTGCTCCCTCTAGGTATTAGAGAACACACAAAAAGATACAACAAACGAACGTGTGTGAACTAACCCCCACAAGACTTTAATAAACCAAAACACGCATGCTAGTGAATTGTATGCTACGTAAACGCAAGAAACCTTACCATTACATGCGCTTCTTGGTTTCCAACACGCCAGACGACCTTATCGTGGATACTACTGAGAAAGAGCGTCTTCACGTTTTCGAGATATGCGTAGCAATGGGTAAATACCTCGTCGGTTTACTTATCGCTGCTGGTGCTCTGTCTACATTCTTGTTCTTGCAATGTTTTTTGGGCGCCCAACTGTTTTCTGCACCTCAACTGAAAGCTCTGTCCATAATTGCCATAGGTTGCATAGGAATAGTTAACATCATCTGTGGACTACTTCTACTAGCCGTAGAGTAACTCTTGAATATGACATTTGGAGTTTAGCTTTAATACGCCCAAGAGTTCTGTTAATATGGAGAACTCGGCATTAATGAAGTACTCGTTTATGGCTGACGCTTATGAAAAGATTGAGGCAACAACAAAACGGTTGGAGATGACCGATTATCTAGTAGAATTTCTCAAGAAAACCCCCAAAGACGTCATCGACAAAGTTGCCTACATGACTCAAGGAAAACTCTACCCAGACTTCATGGGAATAGAAGTCGGCGTGGCAGAAAAACTTGCCATACGAGCGGTTGCTCGAGCAACTGGACGAAGCGAAAAAGAAATCGAAGAAGAAATGAAAAAAACAGGCGACTTAGGCGAGACCACTCAGAAATTCATGGAAAGGAGAACTCAAGTCTCATTATTTCCAGGCCCAGAGGATGTCTACGCCAGAATATTTCCATTAACGGTTGAAAAGGTATATGACACGCTTGATAAAATGGCGAAATCGACTGGCGCAGGGTCGATGGACCAAAAAATCAATTTACTCGCTGGGCTTCTCTCGAATGCTACTCCTAAAGAAGCAAAATATCTTATCCGAACAGTCACAGGTGAGTTGAGACTCGGAATCGCCGACATGACCGTGCTCGACGCGTTAGCCATCGCATATGGCGGTGGAAAAGAGGCAAGAGAGGACATCGAACGCGCCTACAACATATCCTCAGACTTAGGCAGAGTTGCCAAAACAGTTGCGGAGAAAGGAATAGAGGGCATCAGGAAGTTCGGAGTTTCAATCGGCGAACCCATCAGACCCATGCTTGCTGAACGATTGGGTTCACCTCAAGAAATCCTTGAAAAGTTGGGTGGTCGCTGCATAGCTGAGTTCAAGTACGACGGCGAACGAGTGCAAGCCCACAAAAAAGACAGCGACATCATACTTTTCTCACGTAGACTAGAAAACATCACGGATCAATACCCAGATGCTGTCGAACTGGTCAGAAAATACGTGAAGCCAAAGGAAGCTATTGTCGAAGCAGAAATTGTGGCTATAGACCCTGATACTGGAGAGATGCGACCCTTCCAAGAACTTATGCACCGAAGGCGAAAGTACGGCATCAAACAAGCCATGAAAGAGTATCCCGTTTCACTCCACGTTTTTGATGTGTTGTCTGTGGATGGAAAGGACCTAACTCAGAAAGTCTACCCCATCAGACACAAAATGCTAGAAAAAATAATTGAAAAAAGCGACCGCGTCCGACCGGCGGAATATCTAGTCACTGACGACCCAGATGAACTTGAAAAGTTCTTCGAGAAGGCTGTTGAAAACGGTTGCGAAGGCGTAGTGTGCAAGTCTATAAACGAAGACGCTGTGTACCAAGCTGGCGCAAGAGGCTGGCTCTGGATAAAATATAAACGCGATTATAAGAGCGAGATGACTGACACAGTTGATTTGGTAGTTGTAGGCGCGTTTCACGGGAGAGGAAAGAGAGGCGGAACATATGGCGCTCTACTGCTAGCTGCTTATGACCCAGATGAAGACGAGTTTGAAACTGTTACAAAGTGTGGAACAGGCTTCACAGACGAGGACTTGGCTAAACTCCCCAAAATGATGGAGAAACATCGGCTGCCCCATAAGAGCCCCAGAGTAAACTCAACACTAGAAGCTGACGTTTGGTTTGAGCCCAAAGTGGTCATTGAAGTCATAGGTGCAGAAATCACGCTGAGTCCCATTCACACTGCAGCCATGGACAAAATCAGAAAAGGAAGCGGGCTGGCAATTAGGTTTCCTCGATTCACCGGAAACTATCGACTAGACAAGGCAGCCGAAGACGCCACCACCATCAAAGAAATAATAGAGATGTATCAGAGCCAACTCAAGAAAGTGGCTGAATAATTTTCATCTCGGAAGCGCAAGCGGGTTCTTTAAGTCTTTGAGACGTCTCGAAACAAGGAAGTAGAGTCGATCACGAAGAGCGTTGCCAACAACCTTCATGTTTCTTAAACCCTTTATGTCTTCAGCCAGTTTGGCGTCGCCGAGGGTTTGAGCTATCCACTTTTCAAAGTCTTCGCGATAGAGGTGAAACTCCAACGATTTGATGTTTACTTCTTTGATCTTTTGCAGAAACTCATCCAGTGACGCGGCGCTCTGACCAGTGTAGTTGCCTATTGAAGTGAAGAAATAGAAGGCTTCTTCTCGCAACACATTTCTGAGAATCCTAGAGGATGAAACCGACATACACAACTCTCCTAATTTTAGATACAAATCCTATTTAGATGCTTACTGCTCTTATAAAATTTTCACAAATATCGACGAATAATCTTAAATTGCACAGTTAAAGAAACGGCTGAGAAGCTTCTTCCTTGTATTTCTTTGTTACTATAGAAGTTCGAATTCTCAACACTCCGGGAAGAGGCGCAATAGACTGGGCGATGAAAGAATGCAGTTTCGCCTGATCTTTAGCCACCACTTTAGCGTTGATGACTAACTCTTCAGAAAACGACGACGAAACTTCTAAAACTTCTGGAAACTCTGCTAACTTACTTGCTATGTTTTCGCTCTCTTTGGGATCAGTGTGAATTGTCATAAGTGCCATGATCTGTTGCACTCCCGCTTTCTCGAGATTAACAACCACTTTATATTTATTTATAATCCCATGTTCCTCCATCAATTGTATCCTATCATAAACAGTAGAGTGCGCCACATCTAGTTTGCTGCCGATCTCAGCGTAAGTTAACTTTGCATTTTCTTGAAGAAGGTGCAGAATATTCCAGTCTAAATCGTCTAAGGCGACCTTTTGACCTTTAATCTTCATTGTTGGTGAACCCTAATTGCCTTATAACTGATAGACATTGACCATTCATTTATCTTTTATTGTCGGAAAAATGTCGAAATTCAAAGGAAAATCCGTCAAAATTCTAAAAAATATGGTTCGGAAAATTGCCGAAATTTATTTCAATCTTCCACATTTTTTGGTAAAATTTCTTTTATTCCGACAAAATTTTGCATAATTATGTTAAATAGTCTTAAATTTACGGAATAGAACTCTTCTCTAGACAACTAAACAATTGTTCCATTCGTGATGTGGTGATGACTATTCCAAGAGTCTGGGAACTCGTTCGTTCCTTTAAATACGAGTGCAAATCAAGAGGCTGGAAAGTTTCGGAGAACGAAGACTGGGTGCAGGCAGGCAACGAATATCACAACTTTCTCTGGACTCGAACTGTTCGTCCAGCAACCTTGAAAAAAATCATCGAAGAACACAGGTGCGCCATCAAGCAGGGAATATCTTATCAGGTAGTGGATGTTGCCTACACCGCTTGGCTTTTTTCAGAAGCACCATCAGAAGAACTTCTGCAAACAGTTGCTGAGAACCCAGAACTTTCAAAGAGAACAGCAATATATGATTTGAGTTGGGCATACTCAAAGAAGCCTTTTTGCTTGAAACTTAACCAAACAGACAGCAGAGTCTTTCAAGAATTTGAGAATTTCTTGGAGAAAAAGTGGGGAGTCGAGTTCAAGCGGTTTCATAATCTGCTTACAAAGTCGGTTTAGGTCTCTTTTTCTTCTGTTGGCAGTTTTGTTGTTGAAAAGATTTCGTTTGGCGGCAAGACGGAAACCGCCGCATATTTCCCTATGATGTCGATTCTGACTATTTTGTCTGGGTTTTTGAGGTCAACCTTCTCTTGGATGAGTTCAGCTAGTTCCTTGATTATTTCAATCTTGTGATAGCGGGTATAACGGCGTTTTTCCACTGTCATCCGCCACCTTTCTTTCTCATGGATTTTTTCTTTGATGTTCATAACTGCTTTTTTCATCGAGTCCATGTTGGAATAGGTCCAAAAGTCGGTTGGCACCCACTTGAGAGTGTACTGAAAAGCAACTGGGTCTTTGTTAAACAATTTTTGTAGACCTTGAACGACTTCTCTTGAGTCTAAGCGTGTTTTGACTCCGATTATTCCTCTCGCTATGGTAGGTTTTATGATGGGGTTTTCATCGCCAAGCAGCTTTAGGCTGTCAACAATTTCTCGTTTGGCTTTCCAAATCATTGTCCATGGACACGAGACGAGGAGGTTGAAATCGTACATGTTTTGTTCAAGATTAGGGATGTTTCATTATTCTTTTATATGCTTGTATTTTATGATTAACTTTGATAAGCAGCAAATAACTATTTGATGAGTGTGGGAGAGAAGCGATTTGACTGAAGAAAAAGAAGTTGAAGGCAATAAGATAAAGAAAATGGCTGAACTGCGAGTCCTGCTAGAAAAGCGTGTGAAGGAAATGGAGACTGAGCTTGACGGTTTGCGTGTTCTGCTCGATTTTGTAAACGCGGCACTAGTGGAGAAGGGATTTAAGAGGGCAGAAATTCTGAAGCCCATTCTTACTCCTACGCCAACCACAGAAGAGGAGATGTTGCCGCCTGCTCCGCCTGTTACAAGGGTTGAGGTTACTTCGCCTCCAGTTTTGGAGTATGAGCAGGCTGTTCCAATTAAGACAGCGACTGGTGAATTGCTTGCTAATCTGTATATGGGTGAGGATTCTATGCGTGTTGTTTTTGCGGAAGATAAGCAGTTTACGGTTGATGTTCCGCCTTTTATGGCTTTTTTGGTTGAACGAGTCCTTGCCAAGATGCAGGAGAAGGATAGAGAGGCAGCGGGAACAGGTGAGATAGCGCCTGACAAGATTCTGTCATACAGTATTGTTCAAGACGGCGACTTTCTTCGAGAGATTACTATTCGAAATGTGGGTGGTGACAGAGCTAGAGAATTGAAGTCTACTATTCGATGGACTTTGGAAAAAATGTATGAAAAAATGAAGGCAAGTGTGTAAGCGTATTGCGTATGTGTGTGCGCTCAGTTGACCTAGCCCCTCTATTTGGATACTAATAGGCGCTGGTATGGAGAGAGACAGAGACGGGTAGAGGGGGGTCTAGACCCTCTATTTGGAGCCAAATATGTTTTGTTTGTGTTGTAGTTTGATTATTGATGGTTTGTTTTTGTTGAGGTTGGAGCTTATTTTCGTTTTTTCAAGAGAAATGTTGCTGCTACTGCTATTCCTATGGCAGCAATAGCTACGCCTGCAGCTACAATCCACATTGGGAAGCCTTCTGCTGAGTGTACTGTTACGGTTATTGAGTTAGTTGCAGAATTGCCTGCTGCGTCTTTAACTGTTAAAGTCACTGTGTACGTTCCAGAGTTAGTATAGGTGTGCGTTGTTGTTTTGCCTGTTCCAGTTGCGTCATCCCCGAAATCCCATTGATAACTGACTGTGCCCATGTTATCTGTTGAGCTGCTTGCATCAAAATCTACTGTTGCGCCTACGTTTGCTGTTTGATTTTGACCAGCAGTGGCTGTGGGTTTGGTTTTGTCGATCTTTATTGTTTTGGTTTTTGTTGTTTCTGGGTTGCCAGCTCTGTCTGTTGATTTGTAGTAGACAATGGTGTTTCCTTCATTAATGACGGTAAAAGGAATTGTGTAAGTTAACCATGTGGCATTGTCAAAGCGGTATTCTGTTTTATCAACGTCAGTATCGTCTGTTGCAGACAGAGTTACTGTAACATTTGACGTGAACCAACCATTGTCCCCTAAAACACCACTCAAACTGATTGTAGTAACAGGAGGAGTTGTGTCCTTCGCCCATCCCAAAACAGCAACGCCTTCATAGTTCCCAGACCACGTTCCAAGTATAATTTCCGCTTCGCCGTCAGCTAATACGTTGGCAACTGCTATGTGAGAAACGACATATATAGAATAGCTCCACACTTCTTCTCCATTAGTTCCATTTAGGGCAAAAAGAAGCCCGGAAGTTCTTAGAGCAACAAGAATTTCCAAAAGTCCATCGCCATTTATGTCTATGATCACTGGAGGGTAACTTACCGAACCCCCAATGTCTTTCATCCATAGCGTAGTCCCGTTAAGCCCGTCAAGTGCAAAGATTATTCCTTGCTGACCTAAAGCGACAATGTCATAACGCCCATCCTTGTTAATATCTCCAATAGGATATCCATAAGGATAGCCTCCCAGATTTTTCTTCCACAGAACTGTTCCGTTGCTGGCATGGAGAACCTCGATGTAGTTATCACCAAAGCCGATGACGATTTCCTTTTTTCCATCTCCCGTTACGTCTGCAATCACTGGTGTGTAGGAGTTGCGTGAAGTCCCGTCCTGCCAAAAACTGTACTTCCAAATCGTATTTCCATTAGTTCCGTTCAAGAGATAAATGTTCCAAGCTCCCGCTACGACCACTTCAACCCGTCCATCACCATCAATATCATCGACTGCAGGACTTGCAGTATCGGAATACTCTGAATTCCATAAGACTTCGCCTGTTCTGCCATTAAGCGCTGTAATACCTCCTAGAACATATCCTCGACCAACCAAGACCTCAGCCGCACCGTCACTATTTAAATCTGCAACAATCGGAGATATGGCAACGTTTGTTTTCTTTGTTTCGTGACTCCAGAGTAATGAGCCGTTCGATCCATTAAGAGCATAGACGAACCCGTCTGTGCTTGCGACAACAACTTCATTGTTTCCATCACTGTTGATATCTCCGATTGCCGGGGTTGATCGGATGTCATTTAGGGTGGCGAATTCCCAGATTTTTTGCCCGTTCTCTCCACTTAGTACCTGAACTGCCCTCTCGAAAGACATAACCACTTCATTTGCGCCGTCGCCATTCACGTCCCCTACCACTGGTCCCCCAACATCAATCGACGCACCTACTGGCCAATCTTTCAATTCATAACTCCATAGCTTTGAAGGCAAACTGGGCTTTCCTTTAAGCATGCTTAGTCCGGTATGCTGAGGATTTCCACCCAACATAGGCCAATCATCGGGATTAGTTTGTTGCGCTTGTATCATGAGGGGCATGGTCACAAATGCGAGAAAATTGGTTACCAAGAGGATTAGGAGAACCAAGACGAAAGGTGACTTAATTGCAAATTTAACTTTTCTTACCATTTCTTCCTTCTCGCTTTCTCTCAAATAAAAGTATAATTTGAAGCGCATTATTATCATTTCCTATTCTCCCAAAGACAGAACAAACGCAGTTAAGAAATTTCTTAATTGAAAGTGAACGGACATCTTTTCCAATATAGTAAACTTTTGTAAGAACAGTGCAGGCGTGCACGGTTAAGGAGTGCAAACGTTTAGCGCTGTTTTGTGTGCTCTATCTAGTGCAATAGGTTACGTCGGCTGAGTCGGTTTCGTAGCTGTAGGTTCCTTCTTTGTGAAAGTCTCCACAAATTTTATTGTTGTTGTTTCTGGGAAGAATTTTTGTATGTCTGTGGCTATGCCTCGTTTGGCGAGTTGAAGACCCTCAACGTAAAAGGCTTCTTCTGGCACATTGATTTCAATTGTTTTGGATATCTTCTTCCCCATTTTTAATGTAAATTTTGTTATGTCAACAGCGGGTATTCGACGATGAATCAGAGCATTAATCTTTTCTTCCTTTGTCTCAAGTTTCTTCTGCACCGTAACCTCATAAACTAGAGTTTTGCCAGCTAGCGGTGGATTGAAATCCAATTGCACTCTGCCTGCGCCCATGGTTCTGACCACGGCGTGTTTTCCTTCAAAATCTACATGCATCCCCAACTGAGGCGTTATACCCTTGGCAATGAGACGTCTGAGAGGCACCAGTCTAACTTTTTCTGGGTCGCGGCTTCCAAATGCTTTTTCAGGTGAGATTTCCACTGGCGTTGTTTTGTTTAGTTCAAGGTTGAGTAGGCTTTCATCGAGTGCCTTCAGCACCCAGCCTTCGCCAACTGCGACCAGTTTTGGCTCGTAGATTTCGCCTTCTTTGTACAGTCTTTCTTTTTTGGCTACGTCTTCAATTGTAGTGTCGAAGACTTCGCCTGTTTCTTTCACTTTAGCCACATAGTCGACGAGAACCAAGTCACTTTTCTCAAAGGGCATTCCAATCATCTCGTGAAGGCTCATAGTTTTATTGAACTCTGCCTTTTAACCCTTATTCACAAATCATCCAGCTGTACTTCAACTTTTTCGTTAAAATTGGCGATGGCACAGTATCCGTGTCTAGCGGGACCAGTGTTGGCTACTACAGTGTCGCCGATGTGGTCTATGCCTCTAGCCTCATGGATGTGCCCACAAAAAACAATGGAAGGCTGACTTTGTTCAATGAATTGTCTTAGGCTTGGACTGCCAACGTGACCACCAAAGTGCGTTATGTCCAATTTTGTGTTTAATGGAGGAGAATGCGCAACTACAACAATAGAGCGCGGAGACTTGCATTGCCTCAAGCCTTGAGTTAACGCTGCAAAGATTTCTTCATCTGAAACCTCCAATGGAGACGGATGAACTCGGTCGACGGGAATACTTCCAGCGCCTATAAATGACAAGTTTCCAATAATTTGACATTTACCATGTATGCACTGAACGCCTTCAATCTCTCTTTCAATCAAAGAGGGCGGGTCACAGTTTCCAGGCACGTAGAAAACAGGCAATTTGAGCGCAGTTAATGGCAATAATACTTTTTCAGCATGTTCGATTGAGCCAAAGTGGGTTATGTCTCCGCAAACGACTACAACATCTGCGCTAATGTTTTTGGCTTTAAGCGCAGTTTGTTTAGAGGCTTCGAGGTTTCCGTGGAAGTCTGCGGTTGCCAAAATCTTCATGGGTGCTTCACCGATAGGGTTGAATAGTGAATAAATGTTTTTGTTATTAATGTTAAAGAATTTCTCATAAGCGCAATTAAACTATTAGCACTAGAGCGCATCGATTAGCTTGTCTATTTCTTCTTCTGTGTTGTAAAAGTGAGGTGAAACCCTTATTCCGTGGGCGCGAGCTGAAACAATTATTCCCTTCGCTTCCAATCGCTTAACCCTTTCCTGAGGTTTGTCTATGAGAAAATTGACCACACCTGAACGACATTCCACAGGCTCTTCAGGCGTCTGCAATTGCAATCCACGCTGTTTCACCGCCTCCATTAAACGAGATGTCAGTGCCAACACGCGTCTTTCAACATGAGAGATTCCCGTATCTAACAGAAGTTTGAGAGACGCTGCTGCACCGATGAAACTGTAAATGCTTGGCTGTCCCACTTCAAAACGCCTAGCAGTTGTAGCCAATTTAAGGTTCCATATGTCCCAGATGTCTATGGTTTCAAAAACCTCAGGTTTGACACTTGCCCAACCTATGAACGGCGGCTCAAATTTGTTGATGAGGTCTTGGCGCACATAAAGGAAACCAGCGCCTGCTGGTCCGAGAAGCCACTTGTAACATGAAGCAGTTAAAAAGTCAACATCGTCTCTTTCAACGTCGATGGGCATGACACCTGCAGATTGAATGGCGTCCACTATAAGGTAAGCACCGTGCCCGTGGGCAATGTCCGCCAAAGCGCGGAGATCATGGCGAAAACCGTTCACATACGCAACGTGACTAACCGCTACCGCAACAGTTTTATCATCAACCGCTTTCTCCATGTCGCTCAGCAAGATTTTTCCGCCAACGTTCTTGACATAGTGCACCTTGACGCCCAGTTTAGGATTAAGCCACGGATAAACAACAGATGGAAACTCTAAATCGGTTGTAACCACATTGACGCCAGTCGGATAGTTCATCATGTGAGCCACGATGTTCAATCCTGTGGAAGTGTTTGTGACATACGCTATCTCATCAGGTGAGGCGGCACCTATCAGTTTGGCGAAAAGCTTTTTCGGCTCATCAAAATCAGTGTTCATTTTTCCCGTCGAAGAGAACTCATCCATAAATTTTCGCATCGCGTCCACAACAGGTTTGGGAAGCGGCGACTGACCAGCGTGGTTTAAGAAGACCTTGCTCTTAGTTATGGGAAACTGTTCCCTTAGGCGTCGAATGTCTTTCATTTTTGATTCGCTCCTTTTTAGTAAACTTATATCATTCAGTATAAAAAGACTAAAGTTTTATTATCCAAAGTTGGTAACAGCGGAATAAGAGGAAATCAAATTGACTGAAAAACAGTCCATGATAGTTGTAACCACTCCAACCGTTCCAGGCTACGAAATTGTGAAAGTTCTGGGCGCTGTTAGCGGTTTAACTGTGCGAACCCGTGGCGTGGGCGGCAAAATCGTAGCTGGAATTGAAGGAATATTCGGCGGCGAAGTAACATCTTACACATCTGAGTGCGAAAAAGCTCGAAAAGAATCATTGCAGAGGCTTATGGAAAACGCGAGCAGAATGGGAGCCAACGCCGTCGTTGGCACAGACTTCGAAACAAGCGACATCTTACAAGGAACAGCCACAACCTTCTCAGCGTACGGAACAGCAGTGATCATTAAACCCATCGAAAAGAAAGAATAAATTCAATCATCCACGCTTTCCATCTTGACCGCTAACTGAAGCACTTCCAGTACTTTCTCAGAAGACGCTTAAGATTTCTCAGCGTGTCTTCAACTTCTCTGTGCACATTATCGGGTTCAACAGGCGGCGTGTAAGGGTCGCTTACCTCAATCTTTTCTAAACCGACGATTCCAGCAGCCAGAGCATACCAGCACAGTGGCAACACTGTGGGGTTGTATCCGCTGCCAGGCATGATTACAACCTTGCCTTGACAAACTTTCTCTGCAGTTTCCACTATTGTGCGCGAAACTTTAAAGAACCCTTGCACTGTCAAGCTTAAACTGCCCAGCATGTCAGCGAAGTGGGAGTCACTGCCTCCGTTGCCCACAATTATTTCAGGCTTAAACTCTTCAGCTAATGGAACAAAAATTTCTCTCAAGGCGTAGAGATAGGTTTCATCGCCTGTTTGTGACGGCAAAGGCACATTGACATTGTAACCCATTCCAGCGCCGCGTCCAATTTGTTCAATAAACCCTGTGCCCGGATAAATGGTTCTCGGGTCTTGATGCAACGAAATGAACAGAACATTGGGGTCCTCATAGTATATGTCGCTTGTTCCATTTCCAAAGTGCACATCGTAGTCGATTATCATGGCACGCTTGAGCCCAAACTTTTCTCTCAAATACTCTATAATAACGGCTATGTCGTTAAACAGGCAGAAGCCTCCACCGTAGTTTGGACCAGCGTGATGATAGCCACAGCCCAACGCCACGGCACGGCCAACTCGTCCGTCGTAAATAGCCTTTCCAGCCTCTATGGCGCCTCCCACAATCAGCAGGATAGCTTCCAGAATCTGAGGAGACACTGGTGTCTCAATGTCATAGGGACGATTCTGTTCACCTAAACGAAAGATTAAGTTGACGTAGTTTTCATCGTGAACCCGCAACAAATCCTGCTTACTCGCAGGTTCAGGTTGCAACATGACAACGTTTGGCTGATGGAACAAGCCTTGCGCTTCAAAAAAGTGCACGGCGTTTGCGAAGCGGTCTCCTCTGAACGGGTGACTAGGTCCTAGGTCGTATTGCCCGTATTTTTCATGGTAAGCTAAGCCGACTTTCAGGCAGGTCATCTCCCAAATAAGAATCTAAGCGTGCTTATTTATTTTGAGCGTTTAATAGAATAAAAACTCTCTACTTCCAATTTGATTGCACGCTTAAAAATTAACAAAAAAGAAAGAGGTGTTAGGGATAGCGATTGTTAAGTCTATCCTTCTTTCTTCGCCTCTTGCTGGGATGGATTTTCACCCTCGTCACGAAAGGGAGTCTGCTCTTCTGTTGTTGTAGTAGATTCAATGGGCGTTTCGGTAGTTGTCTCCACGGCGACTTGACTTGGCTGTTCAATGGTGGTCTCTCCAGCCACAGGGGTAACTTCAACGGGCGCTTCAATAGGGGCACTAGAGGATACTTCAGGCGCATTTTCAACAGCTGTTTCAGTTGGAGTGACTTCCACACCCTCAACTGCTGAGGGAACAGTCGTAGTAGGCATGGTTTCTTTTGGAACCAACTGGATGATCACTTCTTTTATCCAGTTCAATTCTTGTTTTGTGGCTTCCATTCCAAGGTTTAGAGCGCTACTCTCCTGTGCATACAATTCTGAATTGACTTCTCCGGCTACGTATGCCATTTCCGAGTTTGCCAAGAAGAACTCTAAAGCTTGCAGTTGCTTCTCTAATTCGTTGAGTTTTGAGGCCATCTTCTCCGCTAAAGATTTGCGACGAGACTCGATCTGATTGATGTCTTCGTCTAAGTCCTTGCAGAGACAGTTATGTGTTGACTGAGAGATTCTGCCGGTGCTGAGCAAGTCGTCGAGGGCTTGTTTCTTTCTCTTTGTTAAATCCAATTCGATGTTTATCTTTTCAAAAGCGTCTTTCCACAAGACCATTATCAAACATCTCACGTGACAAATGCATCAAAACCCTAAAATAATTTTATTAACATGCAGATATATCGCGGACAGTAAAAATTAGCCTATTTTTAGGTTTTTTTCAAATAATACGTTTAAATATACGCTTGACTTCCACTTGTAGATAGGCTTAAACGATTATACTTTTTACTCGGCATACACGTTTTTGGCTCTTACATCTAACGACTTCTACCCCTTTTCTAAATGCTCAGAAAAACTTTTTTTAGTTGTGAAAAGTGTTGATTTTTATTCTGATTTGGATTTAGATTTTTATTTCGAGTCTAGATATTAACCCAGATGTTTATTTGGAATCGCAAAATTTATATTTGATTAGACATGATTATACGTAATTCGGTGAGGGTTTGGAAACATCTGTTGTTTTAAAAAGGATGCACAGGAGAATCATTAAGAACTTCTTGGATGTTTTGGTTTTAGCAGAGTTGCGCAATGGTCCAATGAGCGGCTACGATGTCATAGCTTTCATCCACAACAAGTTTCGTCTGTTAGTGAGTTCAGGCACAGTCTATTCTTTGCTATACTCTCTTGAAAGAGATGGCTTAATAGTGGGTTCTTGGAACCAACGAAAAAGAGTTTACAAACTCACAGACAAAGGCGAAGAAACGATTAAGGCTATTATGAATGCCAACGACAAGATTCAGTATTTAATGACTAGTCTTCTGAAAGTATCAAAATAAACTATTGCGAGGGGTTCTGCCCAAAAAGTTGGGGCGCGAGTCTATCTATGGCGCTCTTTACTTTTTCCCATTCTTGTGGGTTTCTTATTTGAAATTTGTGTTTGCGTTTCCATTTTCCGTCTCTGTTCTGCCACAGGTACATGGCTATTGATCGGCGTCCAAACGATTCGATTATGACTATGGCTTCCCACCATTTTTCGCTTTTAAAAATGGTTACTTGGTCTATGATTTTGTAGAAATTGGATAAGGGTAATGGTTCAGTTTGTGTTTGTTCTGTTGGTTTGTTTTGCTCGGTCATTTGCGTTTAGTCTCCGCTTTAAGATGCGTTCAGTTGACTTTTAAGGGCTTTTGTTAAGGGCGTTGAGTGAAAAACAAATTTTGTTTGTGTGTGCGCACTGGGCTAGACCCCCCTCTAATAGGATCCAAATAGGCTCCAAATATGTTTGTTGAGAGAGATTGAGATGGGTGGAAGGGTGTTTGGAGTTATTCATTTGGGTTCATTTAGGCGATGGAGTGTTGTGGATAAGCGCATAGCCTATCTGGAGTGTTGTCTTTCTAGTCTGGCGAGTTTTTTCTTCTTCCGCTTTTCTTCTCTTTCCTTCTTTGTCAGAGGCTTAGGTTTTCCTTCTCCTCTTGCTTCTCCTCTTATACTGCTCAATTAATGACCTCCTTACTCACATAAGAAACTACAGACTCTAATCTTTTTTTCTTAAGACAGAACGGCTTCTTAACATCATGAAAATTCACAACTATGTTATGGACAAGGTTTACGTCTGCAAGTATGTTCCTGCAAAGTATATCAAAAGGCTTGCATGATTAATAATTTAAGAGTCAAAGTTAGGCGTTCAAGCATGCTAGTGAAAGAAGTAGAATGCAAGTCTGTGCTTAACAAAAGCGCTCTCGCAGACTACTGCATCAACCCATACATCGGCTGTCAACACGCATGCAAATACTGCTACGCCGAATCGTACACTCGAAGATTTTCCAGGCACACGGAAGCATGGGGAGACTTTATCGATGTCAAAATTAATGCGCCCACTGTTCTTGCTCGTGAGGTGAAAAGGAAACCTAAGGGCACGGTTTACATTAGTTCCTTAACTGATGCTTATCAGTCGTTGGAACGAAAATATGAGTTAACTAGAAAATTGCTTGAAATTCTGTTGCAACACCAGTTTTCAATATCAATTCAAACTAAATCCGCCTTAGTGCTTAGAGACTTGGACTTCATCCGAAAATTTCACGAATGCGAAGTTGGATTCACAATAACAACTCTAAACGACAATATTCGAGCATTATTTGAGCCCACATCTTCTTCAGTTGAAGAAAAACTCCAAGCCATTAAAGAACTGAAAGAAAACGGCGTACAAACATTCGTCTTCTTCGGACCAATCTTGCCATATCTTTCAGACCAAAATCTTGAACAATACTTTCACCAAATTGCAAACGCTGGCGTAGACTACATCTACGTGGACAAACTCAACCTAAAACCTGGATTATGGACTAATATAGAAAGATGTCTTCTGAAAGATTTTCCTCAACTTCACGAAAAATGGCGAGACATCCTTATTGGCAAGAGTGACTATTACGGAAAATTGAAAGTACAGATAGGCAGCATATGCAAAGAGTTACAACTGGAATGTAAATTCTGCTTTTAAACAACCTAGATATGCTAGCTACCAATTATATTCGTATTCTTTTCTTTATGCAAAACTCATGTGGTTTCTTCTCTAAAACTCTTTAATTCGTTTATGAAACTGGAGAAAAACAGTTTTTCATACTCACCATATTCCAGACTTGATTCTTCAAAGGGCGATAATTTTTCAATGCCATAATCTATTTCGAAGCCGCTATAAGGCTTCCAAGCTTGACTGTAACCTTTTTCACCTTCTTCAAAACACTCAAGCTTGGTTACGTTTATGCTCATAATATCATCAGGTTTACCTTTAATGTCGATTAGTTTGCGAAATTTTTCTAGGTTAGTCTTTGAACCTTCGCAGAAAATCTCAATTCTCCCATCGTCAAGGTTTCGGACTAAGCCTTTGACGCCTAAATAACGAGCGGCTTGCTTTACTATGGCTCTGTATCCCACACCTTGCAGAACGCCTTCAATCAACATTCTTGCTTTGATAAGAAACACCAGCCTGTGCATTGGCTTATTTCTACAGATTCGTTGGTGATATTTAAGAATCTTACTAAAAGATGATACTGTGTCTTGCGAAACAAAGATTAACTTATTAGCTCAAGGCTTCATTTACTTTGGGAAGAGGCAATAACATGAATGATTATCTTGACTTAGAAGAGGTTGAATGTATCAACAAAGCATTGAAATATTATCAAAACTTAGCCGATGGGAAAGTATCTATTAGAGAAGTGAATCAACTTCTCAAGATTTTTCCTCTTGGGCAACAATACGTCTTTGACTCTGACAAACCCTTCAGCAACTTTGCGTCAAGTCTGAAAAGTGTGCTTAAAAAGGCTCTAAACGCTTACTGCCATCAATCGCCACCGTTGCCAGACCTAGATATTGCTTTAAGAATCCTTCAACATCTGTCTTAGATAGACAAGTGGTCTCGCCAAATCAAATCAACCCTGTACTCATCCCGAATAAGTGGACAATATCCGTGTTTCAAAAAAGTTATATGTTGGGGCTGTTATTTTGGTTGATGGCGGGTTATGGAAGATGGAAAAAGGTGGCCGCCAAATTCAAGGCTGAAGATGCTTCTAAGCGTTGGCTTACACAAGATTATCGCCCGCTTGAATTGGAACCGCAAATCCGCTTATTCTGGGAAAACAATAAAATTCTGCAGAAAATGGAAAAACTTAGGGAAGAGACTAACAAAGGTGTTTTAGGTTTTGTTGAAGGACCCCCGACGCTAAACGGCATTCCTCACATTGGGCATTATCGTGGACGAGCCATTAAAGACCTGCGTTATCGTTGGAAGAGCATGCAGGGCTTTTATGTTCCTTTCTGGGCAGGCTGGGACACTCAAGGCTTGCCAGTTGAGTTGGAAGTTGAACGCGAATTAAACGTACGAAACAAACGAGACTTGCTGGAGAAAGTAGGCGAAGAACGCTTCGTAGCTGAATGCAAGAAAGCCATAATGAAATATCATAAGGAATGGTTTGAAGCCGACAAAAAATTCGGCGTCTTCATGAACCATGACAAGGCATACTGGACGTACCTAGACGAGTATATAGAACGTGAATGGCGGTATCTCAAACGAGCTTGGGAGCAGGGCTTGCTCGGCGAAGGCTACTATGTCGTTGCCTACTGTCCTCACTGCCAAACATCCTTGAGCAATGCTGAAGTCGGCTTAGGCTACGAACAAGTGGAAGACCCGTCGCTCTACTTCAAAATGAAACTGAGAGGAACAGAAAACGAATACTTTCTAGTTTGGACTACAATGCCCTTCACATTAGTCACAGACACTTTGCTAGCTGTTCATCCCGAGGCGGAATACGCCAAAGTCAAAGTTGGCAACGAAAAATGGGTGCTCGCAAAACAACGTGTTGAACCAGTCATGCAAGAATTGAAGATAGAAGGCTACCAAATCGTTGAAACAGTTATAGGTAAAAAACTTGAAGGCGTCAAATACGATTATCCATTCTTAGACACGGTTCCTAGGCAACAAGAACTAGACAAAGAACCACTTGTCCACACAGTTCTAAACGAAGACTTCGTAGATGTGACCACAGCCACAGGCGTAGTGCATCTTTCACCTGGAAATGGAGAAGACGACTTCCACGCGGCTCAAAGACGCAAAGTGCCAATTTACGCTCCATTCGACGACGAAGTAAAATTCACAGCAGAAGCAGGCGAGTTTGCAGGCATGTTCGCCCGAGACGCCGACTCCACGGTAGTCGACATACTTCGTAAGAAAGGCTTGTTAGTGTCTGTGGAAACCGTCACTCATGAGTATCCAACCTGTTGGAGGTCACATCACAAACTGGTTTGGCTGGCTAGAAGAGAATATTACCTGTGGACTGATAGAATAAACGCCAGAGTGGTGGAAGCCGCCGAAAAAGTGGGCTATTACTTCGAAGGACCCAAAAATCGTTTCCTCGCCTTCCTCAGAGAAGGCAAACCATGGTGTGTATCCCGAGAACGCGTTTGGGGCGCACCCTTACCAATCTGGGTTTGCGAAAACTGCAAAAACAAAGTGCTAGTGGCGAGCAAAAAAGAACTGTTTGAGAGAACCGCAGAGCCGCCGGGTTCAGACTTCGAATTGCACAAACCATGGATAGACCGCTTAATGCTTAAATGTGAAAAATGCGGGGGCAAAATGAAACGAGAACCCTTCGTGCTCGACACGTGGCACAACAGTGGCGCCTGTCCCTACGCACGTTTCACAGACCAAGAATTCGAAAAGTATGTGCCTACTGACTTCCTTGTTGAAGCGGTTGACCAAACACGCGGCTGGGCAAACACCTTATTGCTTGAACATGTCTTGTTGACTGGCAAACCCGAAGCACCTTACAAGAATTACCTCTTCTATGGATTCGTTTTAGACGCAAAGGGTCGGAAAATGAGCAAGAGCCTCGGCAACGTCTTGGAAGTTAATCGATTGCTTGAACGTTGCTCCTCAGATGTTTGCCGATTCTACATGCTATGGAAGTGTTCACCAGTTGACTCCATGAACTTCGATGTTAAAGAGTTAAGCAAACGACCCTACCAAGTGCTCGGCACATTGTATCATCTGCACCGTTTCTTCATGCAAAACGCCGAATACGACCATTTCAACCCACGAAAGCACACGTTGGAGTGGGCTAGAGAAAACAACTCATTAAAACCAGTTGACCGTTGGCTGCTTTCAAAACTGCAAAAAACAGTCAAAGACTACACGGGTAGGCTGGATACATGTGAATTCAATTTTGCTCTGGCGGAACTCGAGGATTTCGTTGTCGATGTGGTTAGCAGAGAGTACGTGCCTATGGTGCGCCGCGACCTCTGGAGCGACGACCCGCAGACACTGAACCGACGTTTAGCCGTCTACGCTACACTGTGGCAAACACTGAAAACCCTAATTCTACTCTTCAACCCAGTAACGCCTTTCCTCAGCGAATTCATGCATCAAAACGTTTACAGAACACTTGGCAGCGCACAGACCGATTCGGTGAACTTTGAAAGCTGGCCTACACCAGATGAAAATATGCAAGATGTAGAATTGGAACACGCATTCGATACGTTATTGCATGTGGTGGCATTGACATTTTCGGCTCGTCAAACCGCTCAGCTGAAGCGTCGTTGGCCTCTGCAAAAGGCGGTTGTAGTGGCGCCTAAAGATAAGTTGGAGGCGCTGAAGAATCTGGAAGACTTGTTTCTGGAACTGACCAACGTGAAGAATGTTGAATACCATACTGAAACATCTGTGCCTCTATTTGAAGGAAGATGGGTACACGCATCTGAAGGAGAGTTGGATGTACATTTAAACACGCAGAGAGACGAGAAACTGTTAGGCGAAGGCGTCATGCGTGACTTAGCCCGTCGAGTACAAGCCTTACGGAAAGAGTTGGGTTTCACACCCACTGACATTCTTGACGCCGTTCACTTGGCAGAATTAGACGCAGAAAGCACTAGATTATTAGAGCCTTACTTGACTGAAATGGCAGACCTCGTGAGGACAAAAAGAGTGCATCTTCATAAGGAACGGTTAGAAGTTAAAGCAGAATGGCATGAATATGCATTTGACGACAAAAAAGTCTACGTGGCTATAACGTAAAACGCTTTTACACTTCTTTCTTTAAAGGTTCTCTCACGCCAACAACCAAAAAGATAAGCGCTATCAGTTCTGCTGCAGTGAAGAAATAAAAGGGGACAGTTCGATTTACTGTTTGAAACAACCAGCCTCCGACAAGCGCTCCAGACGCAGCCCCCAAAGCACCTACCATGCTCCAAAGCGCTGTTATTCTACCCCTCATAGCTCGAGGTGTCAAATCGGCTTGAAGAGCTTCGTGAGTTGGCCCATAATAGATTCCAGCTACTACAAGGAGAAGCATGACGACTAAAACCTGAGTAAAAGAGTGTGAAATAGTGAAAAGAATAGTTAAAGGAGCACACGAAAGCATAGATATTAGGAGAACTTTCCTTTTTCCAAACTTGTCAGCAACCCATGCCCCAGGGATTTTCAATATACTTGCAGATAGAAACTGGAGGCTAACAATCATGCTCCATTGAAGCGCCGTGAGTTTAATCTCATCAGTAGCGTAGATAATGTAGTATTGCCCTACAGCTCCATTGGCAAGCACTACAAAGACATACGCAATTATTAACGCTTTCAAACTGGTGGACAACGAATATCTAACCTCACTAAACCCAGCAACTAAACTGTTATTGTTCGGAAGCCCTAGTTTCGTCGTGCTCTGCTTTTTCAGTGTTTCTTTAAGGAAGATTCCGACGATTAAAGCTGAAATAAAAGCCGTAATTATGGAATAGAAACATCCCGCTCTAAAACCGTCAATCCACCCCAAGTTCTCGATTAACCATCCCCAAATAAACGGTGCTATCACCTGTGGCAAAGAAGAAAACACTTGAAGAGCCGCAATCCCACTGGTCCGCTTTTCAGGAGGCACCGAATCGGCAACCATAGCGCGCATAGCTGGACCAGACAGGCTTCCAAAAACTGCAAAAATGCTAACCACCGCGAACAAACGCCAATCTTGTAAAATGAAATATAAGAATGGAAACAATATTCCATAGAAGGCTGTCGCTACCAAAATCTTTCTTCTACCGTAATAATCAGCTGCAAAACCTCCCAGAGGAAGCATGAAGAACTGAACTATAGCTCCAATTGCACCGATTAATCCAAGCGTTAAGGCGTTTCCGCCCAAATTGAGAAAATACTTTGGCATGTAAACGCCTATCATTCCTGCTCCCAAGCTTGAAAATGCTCCACTCACTGCTAAAACAATAAGATTTCCACGAAAAAAGGAGAGCTCGTGCAGCAGACGTCGACCTTTAATGAAAAATGTTGTATCAATTTTTTCCGTTGACGATTCACCTCAAAATCACGCTAATCATCACGCATCTTGTAGTTGGCTGTCACATTTTCTATGTGCCCATTTTCAAAAGCGTACACTTCTTTCAAATTTTTCTTCCAATCTCGTTCGTACATTTTTGGGTCATCAATTTTCTTTTCCGAAGGGTCTACGTGAACCCATCTTTTCTGTTTGTCATCCCAGACTTCAGTCCAAACGTGGTCAGACATATCTAAGATTATTCTAGCCCGATAATTGTGTGCCAAGCAGAGAGCCGTGAACAATACGCTGAACTCGCTGCATCTTCCCTTGCCGTAAGCCAAGATTTTCAAAGGTTCGTTGTATCTAACTATGTTTCCTTTGCTCCACTTCAATCTGGCATGAACCCAATTCAGCAACTCTTTCAAGGAGTACCTTCTTTCGAAAAGACTCTTAAGTTGGCGCAGTGTAGACGGTTTTGCCAGTCCTATGCTGATTCTTCTATAATTTTCAACTGACTTTGGCTCAAAAGGAATACTCTCACTATTTCTAGGCATGAACCTATGCTTCCTCCATTTGCTATCATTGTCAGTGGCTTCACGAATCTTTGAGAGTCACCTCCAGAAAGACGTTATGAATCAGCAGTCAGCACTCAAAATCAATGTTGCAAGTGCACTGGGGTTTAATCTAAAATGTGCACGCACAAATCTTTAATATAAAAGCAAAAATATACGTGATACGTGGATATAGTTTGACTTTGCTGGAATCTTATCGTCAGTTATTATTGGACATTGCGAGACTGTTGTTCTTGGTAGGAGTTATCGTTGGATTTCTTTCTCCCCTATACCTTGCTATCGAACATTCTTATTTCCCCTACTTTTTCATGGGCACACTGCCAAGTTTCATGTTCATAACTGTGATTTCGTTTGTTGCCGCCTTTCTATCTTTGGATTGTTACAGAAACGTGGAGAAGGAAAAATTGAGAGTGGCAGGCTTTCGAGGCGTAACAGCGGGAGCTCTTCTAATTATCATGGAAATGTGGCCGGCTGGTTTTCTTGTTATTGCTGGTGGAATAATAAGTGCAATATACCAAACACGATAAAGCATTGCATACGCGCTACAAGTCCATACTTGGCGAAAAAGCGAAGCAAAAGTCACCTTCTATTTTTTGATTAGTCCTTTTCGAAGTTTTATTATTAGTAACGACGTAAAAACTAGTATCGCTATCACTGAAAAAGTGACAAAAATCATTGGCGCCGATAAGGCGCCTGTTTCTTCGATGCGTCTTTCTGAAGAATACCAGTCTTTAATGAGGTATTCTACTGGCTTGTTTTGGGGAGTGAAGTCAGTGTCCAATAATCCGCCAGCGTTTGGGTCACTTTCCCAAATCCACCAGTAGAAACCGTAGAACCAAGGTCTGCCCCACAGAATTTGAAATGCAACCTGATAACAATCAAACTGTTCTTGCAAGTCAGGTGTCAACGGTGCTTGCCAGTTCCCTGGCTCTATACTGCTTCTGTCACCACTTCTATAGCCTATTTCAGTAAACACTATCGGCTTATTCACGTTCATGACCCAAGATTCGATATTGTTTGCTATGCGGTTCCATGCTTGCTTTAGCTCATCCAGTGTGGGGTCTTTCTTGTTTGTTAATGGGAAGTAGGCGTCTATGCCCACGTAGTCTAAATGGTCCCACCATGCGATACTTTGGTAACTATCAAAGGTGGCGGCATAGGTTAATGGACCAGAGTAATACTTTTTCACTTCATCGATGACTTGTTCCCAGCTAGCTTTATTTCCTTCACTTGATTTAAACTCGCAACCGACACAAAAGAGATCAACATTATTTTCTTGGGCAAATCTGGCATAAGAGCCCATGAGAGCCTTGTAGCTTTCGAACCATTCTTGACTGCCCAAGACTTCGCCTCTCCAATGTTGATAATAATCTTCAGGGTCAACCATCAGTTTCAACATGACCTTCATACCAAGGTCATGGGCTTTACGGATAGCCATTGCAAGCGCTCTATTGGTAGCTGTCCAACCAAGCTTAGCATAAATTTGTGTCGAAGACACGTTTTTCTGGAGCCACCAAACAGTAATCGCTACATATTCGGTGTTTGTTTCTGCCATGCGCTGCAGAGATTCGTTAGAATAAGAACTATCATATGGATAGGGATAATGCCTATACGACATTCCTTTCTGAAAAATGGGTTCAAAACCATTTTGGTTAGAAGACTCTACGCCCAGAGTGTCATAAACTGGAAGAAAGGAAGCTACTAACAGTGAGATTAGCATATGAACCTTTACATTTTTCTTTAAATCGCCCATACAACTTCCTTAGAAAATTAGAATTAATAACTATTTATCAATGCGCTTATGCAATTTAAAAGGAAAGCTGAAGTGCTTGACAATTTCACAGTTAATACCCACAATTTTTAGTAGGTTCGGATGCTTCCTTCCATAGCCAATTCTATTCAATTTTCATCGGAATTCGGATTCTGCTTCTGACATCTTTCTAATTGTTAAATCACATGTGCAGTCTCAAGTGGTAAGTAAGGTTAATTGAATGATAAGAAAGGTTGTGATTCCATCAGCGGGTTTAGGAACACGCCTATTCCCCGCAACTAAGGAGCAGCCTAAGGAAATGCTTCCAATTTTCTCCAAAACAGCAAACGGCGAAATAGCTGTGAAACCCTTGCTGCAAATGGTTTTTGAACAATTACACGACGCTGAATTTCGAGAGTTCTGTTTCGTTGTAGGCAGAGGAAAACGCAGCATAGAAGATCATTTTACACCCGACAATAATTCCATTAACATGCTTCAAGACATGGGAAAAACAGGGCCAGCAACAGACTTAGACGGTTTCTACAGCAAACTCAAAACATCAACAATTGTCTGGGTCAACCAACCTGAACCAAAAGGGTTCGGCAACGCCGTTTTGATGGCTCAACCCTTTGTGCAGAATGAACGCTGTCTCGTTCACGCTGGTGACACCTACATAATTTCAAAGGACATGAAACACATCAAGTTGCTGATAGACACTTATGAAAGATTAAACGCTGACGCCGCCTTCGTCGTACAAGAAATAGAGAAACCTCAACAATACGGGATTATTGAGGCTGAAGAAACAGAGAACGGAATCTACAAGGTTAAGGCGGCGATGGAAAAGCCTGAAAAGCCTCCGACGAACCTTGCAATCATGCCCATATACGTTTTTCACCCAGTCATCTTTAAGGCGTTAGAAAAAACGCCGCCTGGAAAAGGAGACGAAATTCAATTAACAGACGCTATTCAGAAACTCATCGATTGGGGCTTAAACGTTTATGCTGTCAAACTGAATCAAGACCAAGTTAGGTTGGATATTGGCAGCCCAGAAACTTATTGGGAAGCCTTATCCCTGTCTCATCAACACTTTTGCAGGCGAATTGAAACTTCAGTAGAGTATCCAATGCCCCTCGCGCATTCATAAAACCTCATATCATCAACACTTTGCAGGGAACCAAACTGATAGATCCAATAATCCTTGAAGACATTGAAAAAATAAAACGTGACTTAAAAAAAGAGCATTTTGAGAAGAAGAGAGTTTTAGTTACTGGCGGTGCAGGGTTTATTGGCAGTTGGCTCTGTGATGTATTGGTTAGTTGTGACGCCGAGGTCACATGCTTAGACAATTTATTGGGGAAAAGTTAACCCGATTGGACCAAGGTCGTGCTACGACGAAGGGAAGAGGTTTGCAGAAGCCTTGTTTATGGCTTATTATAAACAGTATGGATTGAACGTGAAAATTGCCAGAATCTTCAATTCCTATGGATCACGTCTAAGAGAGGATGGATTATACGGCAGAGCTGTATCGCGTTTTGTCAAACAAGCTTTAACAAATGAGCCTATAACTATTTATGGAGACGGAACACAGACCAGGTCTTTCTGCTACATAAGTGACACCATTACTTGTTTAATGTTATTGGCAGTCAACGAGAAGTCCAAGGGCGAGGTTGTAAACATTGGAAGCGCTCAAGAGACAACTATTCTGCAACTCACAAAGAAAATTAAACAGTTGACCAAAAGTAAGTCTAAGTTGACCTACCATTTGCTGTCCAAAGACGACCCAAAAAGACGATGCCCAGACACAAGCAAAATAAAGAAGTTGCTAGGATGGAAACCAAAAATCAGCTTAGAACAAGGTCTCGAAAAAACAATTAAATGGTTCGCAGAAAGTCAAACTTAAATTAGGTTAGGGATATGCGGATTACTGTGGAAAGGTTCAATTGTCGTTGTCGCACCTTTTTCACGGACGACGACATTTGAAAAAGGACACTTGAAGCTGTTGGGCTGCCTCCTTTTCATCATCTAAAAAGCTTGATCAATTTTAGAGGTTTTGGCGAGTTGGTCTTGCACGGTTAATTAGGCTTACGTAATACCTCAAGACCTACCCCTCTATAGAATCTCCTTTCGCCTTTCGCCCAAAGCCTCCAACGTGGTTTCAAAATTCTATGCGAGCTGTCCGATGCTTGTCTAAATTTAGTAAATTTTTGGTGGGATTGGTCTATTCTTTCTGCTTTTTATGTGCTAGTGCTAGCTTTAAGCCTAAATGTCTCAATCTTTCGAAGTGTTCATCTTTTGTTTTTAGCGTTATGTTGTGGGACATTGCTGTTGCGGCTATGAGCAGGTCGGCGTCTGGGATGAGTGTGCCTTCCTCTTTGAGTTTGTGGTATAGGTTGCAGTAGGTTTCTATGACTTCGTTGTCTAGGTTTAGTAGGTTGAAGCTTTCTTCGAGTAGCTCCTTGACTTTGGCTCTTTTTTTGGCTTCCAGTCCTCTCAATACCTCGATAAGTGTTATGATTGAGATGGCTCCGACTTCATGTTTTCTCTCTCGTAGCATCTCTATGATTATGTCTGTGTCAAGTAAGTTCATCTAAATGTGAACCCTTCCCGGAACTCTTTGCTGGATTCTAGTATGGCTTTTAAGTCTTCGTCTGTGAGCGTGCTTGCCAACTCCTCAAATGCCCTCTTACTCTTTAGCCTCTTAACCTCGGCGTATAAGTTCAGGAGAAACTTGCCCCACTCATCTCTGCCCTTAACCTTTTCCAAGAGCTTTTTGACATCAGCTGGAACAGAGATTGTTACATACCTGCCCAAGAAGTATCACCATATAACTATGTAACTATGTAATGACTTATATTCTTTTCTTGCGCGTTACCATTTGTTGGGAGAGAGTCGCTCAAAAGATTAGACTAATGTGTAGCGCTTCTACTATAACATTTCATCCATTGCCAAAAGATGAACCGAAAAGACGGTGTCCAGATACAAGTAAAATTGAGAAGTTGTTAGGGTGGAAGTCGAAAATGAGCTTAGAGCAAGGTCTTAAAAGAACTACTGAATGGTTTCGCAGAAGACAAATGTCTTAATTATTAGAAAATGGTCATCCATTGGGTAGGTTGTTCAGCGCGCGCTAAATTAAATAGTTTTAGGTTTTCCGTCCTTTGGTTTTGTGTTTGCTTCATTGACTAGTCTCTGTAGTTCGTGGAGTTGAACGTTGATTTCTCGTTCGTCAAGGTTGGACGCGACGCTGTTCATGATTTGTGCAACGTAAGTGGCGACGCTAACCCACCTGCGCCGCTGGTTAAGGCTTATCGGGACCATTTTTCTCTCGCTTCTTTGATGTTTCATTTCGCCTCTGGCGATTCGTTCTGCTGCTCTGAAGATTTCCTCGAGGTTCTTGAGTGCCCTCTTTCGGAGCTTCTGAGTGTTGGCTTCAACTTCCTTTCGTGTTGTTTCAATCCGCCGTGAAACAAATCTATTAACGGAGACTTTAACCAATAGATGGATCCCTCCCCTATATTTTTCCTGTGACTCATCAGCCTTCTCGTTAAACTTTACGAAATGTTTGCGGTTAGATTAAAAAATGGTTATTGCCCATTATGCTAATTCGCTCGAACCATCTTGAAGATTGACGCTTGATTTGAAGTTTAGGAGTTTTTGGGCTTTGGTTGCGTCGGCGTAGCAGTGGCGTATGTCGCCTTTGCGGTATTCGTTTGATACGTGTGGTTGAAGGTTTGACTTGTCGTATAGTTTTGTTAGGGTTTCAGCTAAGTTTTTGATTGATACGGGCTTCCCCGTTCCGATGTTTATGGCTTGGTAGTTTGCGTTGTTGTGTTCTAGGGCGTTTACGTTGGCTTTGGCTACGTCTTTTGCGTGGATGAAGTCTCTTGTTTGGTTTCCGTCTTCGAAGATGTAGGGTGGTTTGTTGTTGAGTATGCGGCTTGTGAAGATGGTCGCGCTTTCATAAAAGTTCTTTAAAATGCTTTTTCCAATAGGAGTGAAAACGCTATAACTCGCCGACATCTTTTAGAATTTTTTTCACTAGCCTGTCTTCGATGTAGTAGCCTTCGTTGAGCATGTCGTCAATTACTTTTCTTACTGATTGAACCAAACCACGCTTTTTGGCCATCTTGAGCAATCCTAGCGTACCTATTACTTCTATGTTCAGTAGCTTTGCATATTTCCTTGCTTTAGCGTCGTCCATTAGTAGGGTGGCGTTTAGCTCTTTGGCGAAGATTATTGCCTCAGCTTCTCCCTTGTTGATAAGCTTCTCTAAGAGGTTGATCATTTCTGTTTTTTTGACGCTTGTAGTTTCGATCCATTTTAATTTATCGAAAACGAGTTTGTCATGTTCTTTGGCGGTTATCTCCTTGTATACGGTATCAGGAATGACGATTTTTTCGAAAAGCTTTTTTAAGATTGATAATTTGTTGATTTTTAGTAACACTATTAATGGACTTGCGTTTGACACGATCACTTTATTCGCCTTAACTCTTCCTCAAGCTCCTCCTCGGTTATGTTAGTGAATCCTATTTTGTGTTTGCCTAGTTCGTAGATGAAGTCTGAGAGGGTTAGGCCAGTTAGCTTAGTTGCTTGACCCATTGAGATTTTTCTCTCCTTGTAGAGTATCATAGCCAAGTAGAGCCTTAGTTCGTTCTCGCTGATTTCCTCAATTAGGGTCTTGGGAAGGTTAAGCTCCAATCAATTCACCTATTATCGGCAATGTTGAAAGTTACTTAAATACTTATTTAGATTTCAGCAAAGGGCTTTTGTTGCCCATGACTAGTTATAGATTGGGTGAGGCCTCTTGGATGCAAGCCAAAAATCAGTTTAGGGTAAGGTCATATGACAACTATAACGTGGTTTCAAAGAAAGGGGCATAAATAGAGTTAGTTAGTAGTGAAAATTAGGTTGCGAGGTGTCTTTCTTTTAGTTCTTTCAAGGCTTTTTCGAAGAGGTCTATGGTTCCCCA